>Ga0335075_10005093_pt1 | contig 20453 bp, 17 predicted proteins | sample Lox_Sample_24_FD_206723 | JGI IMG/M metagenome (GOLD analysis project Ga0335075, IMG submission 206723) | Soil microbial communities from Loxahatchee National Wildlife Refuge, Florida, United States - Lox_Sample_2.4 | ecosystem: Environmental > Terrestrial > Soil > Wetlands | place: USA...
TGGCGATCGTCGCGCGGCGCGCTCAGGGAGGGATGGCGACTTGCTGATCGGCGTATCCGGCGACTCGCGCCACGACGAGGCCGCCGCCGACCAGGTCCATGCCCGTCCCGGTGCCGAACGATTTCTGCTCGCGCGGATTCAATTCAAAGAACACGCTCGCAGAGACCGCGCCGTCCCGGTCCCTGCCCTCGAGCACCACGGTCACGGCTCGGTCGGAATCGTTGCTCACCCTGCCCTCGATGGTGCCCAACCGCCGCCGGTTCCAAACGTGGACCGACAGAGGTGATGCGGGGGAACCCGCGGCGGGCGCGGCGGAAGACGCCGGCGCGGGCGCGGTGGGGGCTGCGGGCGACGGCGACGCGGGCGCTGAGGGCAACGGCGCTGAGGGCAACGGCGGTGCGGGCGCGGCGGGCAATGGCGGCGCGGGCGCGGCGGCGCGCATCGCGGTGGCGCGCGCGGGTACCGCCTTGCGCTGCCAGACCATGAAGGCGGTGCTCAGCGTGAAGCTCAGGACCATCGTCAGGGTGATGGCAATGCCCTGGCGGCTCAATGCCCGGCGGGAGTCGAGCGGGGCGGACGGGTTGGCCGGCATGCCGGCAGTCTATGAAGCGGTTGCGAACCTTTGATTACACGAGATCTCTACCCGGCCGAGCCAACCGCGAGATCTCTACCCGGCCGAGCCAACCGCAAGATCTCTACCCGGCCGAGCCAACCGCGCGCAGCGGCTGCGGCCCGAGCGGCGGGCGAGCTGCGTCGCGCCACGCCAGCTCGTCGCCGACCGCGTCGCGCAGAGCCTGAAGCGCGGCCAGCTCGGATTGCGCGCGCAGCCAGGCGTCTTGTGCCGCTTGCATCGCCGCGCGCAAGCCGTCGCATTGCTGTTGCAGTCGGCCGGCGGCTCGGTCGAGCGCAAACCAGCGTCGCTCGATCAAGGCGCGCGCCGCGTCGTCCTCGTCGTCGAAGCGAGTCTGCATCTGCGTTCAACTCCGGCTCAGCATGTGGTCTTCGAGCCTGTCGATTCTGGCCATGATTCTCGATTTGGCCGCCTCGGCGCGATCGAGCCGCTCGCGCGCCGCGTCCAGCACCTCCGCCTTGGCATTACGATCGGCTGCGAGCGCCTGATACGTCGCGCGGGCGGCGATACTGGCTTCGTACCCCTGTCGCCATTCGAATTCCAGGCGGCTCAACTCGATGTCGAAATCGGTGCCGTCACGAGCGGCCGGCCTGCGTCTGTTGGGCGTGCTCATGCGCCGATCCTGGCCCAGGAACATGACGATTGGCGGACAGCGCTGCGACATTTTCTTTAAATCGCCGCCACTCTGTCCGTGCGCCGGCGCGACTTCGCTCCTCGAAGGTCGGCCGGTTGCGGCACGGAGCGCCTCACAGCCACAGCGGGGTGGAGAATCTGCCGGCCTCACACCAAGATCCCCGGTGCAGGCGAAACAGCGTGCGGGTCTCGGTATCGATCAGGCAATCCTTCGGGAATACGTAATTCACCTTCCGCTCCAGCAATGACGCCATGTGGATACGGGGCTTTCCGTCCATCTCTTCGAGGGGGGCGAAGCACCGCCCGAGGTCCGGAAACTCCGGGTGGTCGATGACGGGACGCTCGTAGATCCACCAGGCGTAACGCGCATAGCGCTTCTCGAGCCACACCGATTTGAGCGGCGAGCCGCGCTGCGGCGCATTGTTGAAGGCGAGGTCGAGGCACTTGTCGTCGGGGCTGCCGGGGGAACGCTCGATCACCTCGTGCCATCGCCCGAGAAGCCCCAGGGCGGCATCCGTCAGGTTGTACCACTGGACCGGGCCGCTGCACAGGAGCTGCGTCTGGCTCATGAGATCGATGCTGTGGGAGAACCGGTAGAAGCGGTCGCGTGTGCGAAGCTCGACCTCCCCATGGCGCAGCGTGATATCGGTGCGGATGTAAGCCTCGGTATGCTCTTCCGCCAGCCAGTTGAATATCGCGAAATCGACTTCCTGGCAGCGCAACGCCTCGATGCGCGTGGGCTGCTCGGCAACCTTGCAATCGACATCGAGATAAAGAACCGGGCACCCGTAGCGCCGCAGCAAAAAGTGCACGAAATTTGCCTTGGTGTAGCGCAAATCGTCCGTGCCTTTCGGACTGATGGAGCGATGGATCGACGGCACCTCGAACAGCGCCAGCGGGAGCGAGTGCACACGGCAGGAGGCCAAGAGGCGCTCGCCGAAAGGCGCATGGCTCGGCGTCATCATCGCCCCGACGATATAGCCGGGATGGCCGGTGGCGCCTCGTGGATCCAGTACGGCACGCAGATACGGAAACTCGAGCGGAAACACGATCTAGGCCCGGATATGGGACAAAAAGGGCCCGTGTGGGCCAAATCCGGGGATCGATCGAAGCAGGAAAGACGCGGCGGCTAGCTGCCGCTCAGCGCAGCTTCGCACACCCGCACGCGCCAGGTAGCGGTCTCGACGATCTCGAACCTGGCGTCCGAGAGGCTCCTGCGGAAGCTCGCCACACCGTGGGTCTCGAGGCCTAAGCTCTGTGCCAGGCTCCGCTGCAGGGTGTGCCAGGGAAGACTCCATGACTCCAACACATCGCTCATGACGCCCGCTTCCAGGCTCTCATTGGATCGCGCCAGGTTGACGGACATGTGAAGGTGGCGGGGCGGCGCGTCATGCCGCCTGGCCCACCGGAACTGCGACGGGCCCCTGGGGCAGCTGCTCCTTGAGCTTCGGCCAATCGAGCAAGCGAAGGTGTCCGTTCAGGTCCTCGGCGAGGGACGTGCAGCTCTCCACCCAATCCCCGTCGTTGCAGTAAAGGACGCCGTCGATGTCGCGCAGCTCCGCGCGATGAATGTGACCGCAGACCACCGTGTCGACGCCGCGCTTGCGCGCCGCTTGCGCGACCGACTCCTCGAAGCTGCCGATGTATTGACAGGCCTTCTTGGTCTTGTTCTTCAGGTAGGCGGACAGGGACCAGTGCGGCAGATCGAACAAGCGGCGCCACCAGTTGATGTACGGGTTGAGCGCGAGCAGGACGTCATAGATGTTGCTCCCGAGCTTGGCGAGCCAGGGGCTGAACTTGACCACGCTGTCGAACTCATCGCCGTGCAGAACCAGCATGCGCCGCCCGCCGGCCCCGAGGTGCACGTACTCCCGGTGAATCTCCAGATTGCCGAACACGGCGCCGTCGAACTCGCGGAACACCTCGTCGTGATTGCCGGGCACGAAGATCACCTTGGTGCCGCGCTTCGCCTTGCCGAGGATGGTGCGCACCACGTTGTTGTGTGCCTGCGGCCAGAACATGCTCTTCTTCATGCTCCAGACGTCGATGATGTCGCCCACGAGGAACAAATAGTCCATTTCGACGTGATGCAGGAAATCGAGCAGCAGGTCGGCGCTGCATCCCTTGAAGCCGAGGTGGACGTCCGAGATGAAGACCGTTCGCAGCTTGAGCGGCGCGTGCGCATTGCGCTCGACCATGTGTCGTCCTCCGAAGTTCATGCACTTCGGGGTGCCAGGATCGCCATTGGATATTACCAATGGATGACTCGGCGAAGAACTTTTGTTTACAAACGAGCCACTTACGCGTGGAACATGCTGTGGAACACTAAAAATCGGAATCAAGTCACACTTTGGGCGGGGCAGGCGAAGCGGTAGCCGAAGCCACGGACCGTCTGGATGTAGCACTCGTACCCCGGCTCGCTCAGGATCTTGCGCAGCCGCTGCACGTTCACATCGACCGTGCGCTCGTCGACCTCGCAGTCGTCGCCCCAGACCTGCGCGAGCAGCTGCGTGCGGTTGAAGGTCCTGCCGGGATGCGACATGAGGAACTCGAGCAGCCGATACTCGACGCCGCGCAAATTGATCGGCTGACCGCGCGCGGTGACCCGGTTGGTCGCGGCATCGAGCACGAGCTCATCGCAGGAGAGCGCCGGCTGATGACGCTCGTGTGCTCGCGCGCGCAGCACCGCGCACACGCGCGCCACCGTCTCACGCAGTGAGAAGGGCTTCGCGATGTAATCGTCGGCGCCGAGATTCAAGCCCGACACGACGTCTTGCTCGCCGGCGAGCGTCGACAGGATGATGAGCCGCACGCCTTGCGGAGCGCGCGCGCGACGCAGTCCCTGAATCAACTCGAGGGCGAACAGCCCGGGGATGTTCCAGTCGATGATGACCAGATGCGGCGGGCGCTCGGCCACGGCCGCCACGGCGGCGGCACCGTCGGTGATCGCGCGCACCACGAATCCCACGTCGGAGAGCTTCTGACGAAGGGGCTCGACTGTGGCAACATCCCGATCGACGATGAGAATCTGTTTATTGGATTCGGCCAGCATAGACGCCGGGCCATTAGAGAGAGTCAGCTTTACATTTCGTTGACGCTTTTGTGACCCTTGATGAAGAAAGCCGGCCGCGGGACTGCAAACGCGTCTGCGCGACTCATCGCCGTCGCACCGTGTCTGCCCGAAGCTGTGCGGCAGTCAAGGCGAGGCGCTGTCCCGAGCGGCGTGCATGGCGGCGCTGCGCGTCACCGCACGCACCGATACTTGCGCATAGCCGCGCAGGGATTGCGGACGGCGATGCGCCACATCGCCGTCGTCTGCCGCGTTCCACGCAGCCAGCAGCATGCCGAGCGCGAGCCAGTTGAGCGCCGCCTCACGGCGCTGCGACCACAGCTCCTGCGGCGTCATCGGGACCCACTTCGAGCTCGACCTGTCCATGACTCTTCTCCTCGCTTGCCTGCCGTCGGTGAGCAGTTTCCGCCGTGAAAGCCGCGCCGTGCGGCGGCGATCGAGGCGCCAGGCGGCCCGATTCTGACCAATTGTGGCAGCGCGCTTTTCGAGGTCCGGCGCACGCCCTGCGCCGGCGGCCATCGGCTATGATCGGGCCGTGAAAAGGAGCATCGCAATCGTCGAGGACGAGCCGGCGCTGCGCGAGAATTACGCCGCGGCGCTCGCCCGCCAGGGCTATCAGGTGAAGGCGTACGCCAACCGCAAGCTCGCCATGCAGGCCTTCCAGGCGCGCTTGCCCGACCTCGCGATCATCGACATTTCGCTCGAGCACGAGGCCGAGGGCGGATTCGACCTGTGCCGCGACCTGCGTGCGCTGTCGGCCGAGCTCCCCATCATTTTCCTCACGGCGCGCGACAGCGAGCTCGACGCCGTTTCCGGGCTGCGGCTCGGGGCGGATGACTTTCTCACCAAGGACGTGAGCTTGCCGCACCTGGCGGCGCGTGTGGCGGCGCTCTTCCGGCGCATCGATGCCCTGCGGCGGCCCGACGCCGCCGCGGACATCGTGCGTCGCGGGGCGCTGGTCATCGACGCCGAGAAGATGCAGACGACCTGGAACGGCGCGCCGGTGACTCTGTCGTTGACGGAGTTCTGGATCGTGCATGCGCTCGCCCGCAATCCGGGGCACGTCAAGAATCGCCAGCAGCTCATGGACGCCGCGAACGTGGTGCTCGACGACAGCACCATCACCTCGCACGTGAAGAGGCTGCGGCGCAAGTTTCTCGAGGTCGACCCGGCGTTCGACGCCATTCAAACCGTGTACGGAATGGGCTATCGCTGGGTCGAGTGAGCATCCGTCTGCAACTGCTCATCGTCGCGCTGACCACCTTGATCTTGCCGTGGGCCGGGTGCCAGTATGCCCGCGAGCTCGAGAGCGCCTTGCGTGTCTCCCAGGAGGAGGCGCTCGAAGCGAGCGCGGACACGATCGCGCATGCGCTCTCGGCGCAGCCGCAGCGGGTCTTTCAGCAGAGCGACGGCCTCGCACCCTTCGCCGAGGCCCGCGGCGACCTGTACGTCTATCCTCTGCACAATCAGCCGCTGCTCGATGGCTACCGCGAAGACTGGGACGTGCCGGCGGAGCCGAGGCCCCTGCCGAGCGCGGACGGCTTGGACGCGCGTCTTCAAGCCGGCTCCACGGAGCGCTACCTGTTCCTTTATCTCGAGGTCGACAATCCGCATTTCGTGCCCGAGCCGGCCGATCCGCGCCTGGGCCAGGATCGATTCGACCGGGTGGACCTCGCGCTCGAGCGGGCGGACGGGTCGCTGCAGCGCTATTTCTTCGCGACCGGCGCTCAAGGCCTGATCGAGGCGCAAACGGCGGTCGTGGGAAGCGATGGCATCGAGCGCAGCGCCGCCGAGCCGCGCATTCAGGCATTCTGGCTCGAGACCTCGCGCGGCTATCACATCGAAGCACGGGTTCCCCTGAGCCTGGTCGGATCGCGGATGTGGGTGCAGGCGCGGGACGCCGTGGGGCGCAAGGCCGGATTCGCTCCGGATGCGGCCGCGGGTGGGCGGCTGTTCATGACCACGGCCGGCCTCGGCGATCTGCTTGCGATCTTCATACGCCCAGGTACGCGGGCCAGCGTGGTCGACGCCAACGGATTGAAGCTCGGCAGCGCTGGAGCCGTGGGGCCGAGCGGCGCCGATGACGACCCGGACGCCGGCAGCACCTGGTATCGCAGGTTCATGACGGTGGATACCTCGTCCTGGCCGCTGCGCACCTCCCTGCCCGATCGAATCACCGGCGCGAGCGTCTCGGCCGCGATCGCGGGCCGGCCGGCGGCGGAATGGCTGCGCGCGAGCGGGGACCGGGACGGACAGGACCTGCTGCTGCTTGCCGCGGCGCCCATCAGCGTCGACGGGCACCCGCACGGTGCGGTGGTCCTCGAGCAGGCGGGCGATGAGCTCCTCGATCTTCGCGACCGGGCGCTCAGTCATCTGTTCGATCTCACTTTGTTCGCCACCGCGCTCGCGGTGCTGTTCGCGTTCAGCGCCGCGACGTTCATCAGCGTGCGCATCGGCCGCCTGCGCTCGGCCGCCGACGCCGCCGTGGGAAACGACGGAACGCTGCGGCTGGAGATGCCCGAGTCGCGCAGCGCCGATGAGATCGGCGCCCTGGCGCGTGCGTTCGAGCGGCTCCTCGGCCGTCTCAACGAGCACACGCAATATCTTCGCACCCTGGGCGGCAAGCTCGCCCACGAGCTGCGCACGCCGCTCACCATCGTGCGCTCCTCACTCGACAATCTGGAATCGGAAGGGCTGCGCACCGATCAGCGCGGCTACATCACGCGGGCGCGGGAGGGCACCTTGCGTCTCGCTTCCATCCTGAGCGCCCTCGGCGCCGCGGCACGCGTCGAGGAGAGCATCAAGCAAGCCGAGCGCGTCAACTTCGACCTGCGGGAGATCCTGCGATCGGCCGTGGCAGGCTACCGCGACGCCTTCCCGGGCGTGCATTTCGAGCTCGATACGCCGTCCGACGCGTGCGCCATGCGCGGCGCGCCCGACCTCATGGTGCAGCTGCTCGACAAGCTGGTGGAGAACGCGGTCGATTTTTGCCCACCGTCCGGGCTCATCACCGTGCGCCTCGCCCGCTCGGGAAGCCACTACGAGCTCAGCGTGATCAACGACGGGCCGCCGATTGCGCCGCAAGTCCTCGAGCGGCTGTTCGAGTCGCTGTTCGAGCACCGCCAAGGGCGCGACGACAAGCCGCATTTCGGCCTCGGCCTTTACATCGTGCGGCTGATCGCGGAGTTCCACGAGGGCGGGGCGCTGGCCGCCAACCGGGAAGACCGCGGCGGCGCGGTATTCCGGGTCACCTTGCCGCTGATCTAGCCGGGAAGAACTTCCGTCTAGCCTGGCCCCAGCCAAGCCAGTCCAGAAGGCCGCGCGCCGCGCGCTACCCGAAGCAGCTCATTCCCTCGTGCGCGAGCAGCCAGCGCTTGCGCTCGATCCCGCCGCCGAATCCGGTGAGCGATCCGTCGGCGCCGATCACGCGGTGGCACGGCACCACGATCGGAATGGGATTGCGCCCGTTGGCGAGCCCCACCGCGCGCGAGGCGTGCGGATTGCCGATGCGTCGCGCCTGCTCGCCGTAGCTGCGCGTCTCGCCGTAGGGAATCTCCATCAAGTTGCGCCAGGCGCGCTGCTGAAAGTCCGTGCCCTCGAGGCGCAGCGGCAGGTCGAAGGCGCGCCGCTTGCCTTCGAAGTACTGCTCGAGCTGCCGTGCGGTCTTGCGCAGCGGGATCGCCTCGGGGTCGCGCACCCAGTGCTCGAGCCCGCGCGGCGAATGATCGGGCACGTCCATGTAGATACCCGTGAGCACCGTGCCGTCGGTCTTCAGGATGAGCCGGCCGATTGGACTGTCGAGGTCGGTATAGAAGGTCATGGATGAGCTCCCAAGGATTGCCAAAGATAATGCGTCGCATAGGCGCGCCAGGGCCGCCAGGCCTCGGCGCGCGCACGTAATTCCTTCTTGCCCATCTGCGCGGCCCTCCGCAGCATGAGGTCCTCGGCGGGGAACGCGTCGGGCCAGCGCAGCGCGCGCATGGCGATGTACTGCGCCGTCCACGGACCGATGCCGGGCAGCTCGGTGAGGCGCAGCACCTGCTCCTCGACGTTCGCCGCGTAGCTCAGCAGCACGCGCCGCTCGGCGACCGCCCGCGCCAGCGCCACCAGGCAGCGCGCACGGCTGCCGACCACGCCGAGCGCGCCGATCTCGTGGTCCGCGACCTCGAGCATGCGCTCGGGCGAAGGGGCGAGATGCGTGAGCCCGGCATGGGGCGTTGCGATGGGCGTGCCGAACGCCTGCGCCCAGCGCCCGGCCATGGTGGTCGCGGCTTTCACCGAGACCTGCTGGCCGAGCACCGCACGCACCGCGAGCTCGAAGCCGTCGAACGCGCCGGCCACGCGCAGTCCCGGCAAGCGGCGCACCGCCGCGGCGAGCAGCGGGTCCTGCGACAGCACCTCACCGACGGCGTCGGGCGTCGCGCCGAGATCGAATAAATGCTTGACGCGCACGATCACCGCACCGATCGCCGGCGCGAGCCCGGGCGAGATCTGCACCTCGAGCGCCGCGCCGCCGTTCGCGAGCGACACGGCGATGAAGCCCTGGTGCGTGCCGAGCGCGACCGTGCGCCGGTAATGCGTGGCATCGACGTGCTCCACGCCCGGGATCGCGCGCAGCCGCAGATACGCGAGGAGATGCTCCCAGGCGAGCGGCGGGCGGAAGTCGAGCTGGCAGGTCAAGCCCGGTGCGGCCGCGGAGCGGCCCATGCCGGCGCGGATGCCGCGACGGATGCCGCGGGGATTCAGGCCATAGCGCGACTTGAACAGCGCGTTGAAGCGCCGCACGCTGCCGAAGCCCGAGGCGAACGCAATGTCCGTCAATTTCAGCGAGGTCTCGCTCAGCAGGCGCTTCGCGAGCAGCAGCTTCTGCGTTTGCGCGAGCTCGATCGGCGACACCCCGAGCTCGGCCTCGGTCACGCGCCGCAGGTGCCGGTCGCTCACGCCGAGCGATGCCGCCAGATCGCCGACGCGCGCATTCGCCACGGCATGCTCCTCGATGCCGGCGATCGCCGCTCCGGCGAGCCGGCTCGCGGCATCGACGCTGGCGAGGCCCGGAGCGCGCTCCGGGCGGCAGCGCAGGCACGGCCGAAAGCCCGCGCCCTCGGCGGCCGCCGCGCTCGAATAGAAGCGCATGTTCTCGCGCTTCGGCGGGCGCACCGGGCAGATCGGGCGGCAATAGATGCCGGTCGAGGCGACGGCCGTGAAGAAGCGCCCGTCGAAGCGGCGGTCACGGGCGCGCACTGCGCGAAAACAAGCTTCCGGGTCGAGCAACATGGGGCGTAGGCTAGCCCTGTGCGCGCGCACATACTCGCCGTTTTCGGACATGGATGTCCCTGAAACATCGTCATCGACTCCCCACGGCCGACCTGCCGCGGGTCAGCCCTTGCGCACCCCGAGATAGCGCAATATCCCCGCAGCCGCCTCGCGCCCCTCGAACACCGCCGTCACCACCAGGTCCGATCCGCGCACCATGTCCCCGCCCGCGAACACCTTGGGGTTGGTGGTCTGGAATTTGTAGGGCGCGACACCGGACACGCGCACGCGCCCGCTGGCGTGCAGGCCGATCGCATGGCGCTCGAACCAGCCGGGCGGGCTCGGCGAGAAGCCGAACGCGATGATCACGGCATCCGCCGGGATGGTTTCCTCCGTGCCCGGAACGACCTCGGCGATGCGCCGCCCGCGCGGCCCGGGCGGCCCGAGGCGCGTCTCGACCAGCTTGACGCCCTCCACCCGATCGGTGCCGACGATCTCGATCGGCTGGCGGTTGAAGAGAAAGGTGACGCCCTCTTCCTTGCTGTTCTTGTAGTCGCGGCGCGAGCCCGGCATGTTGTCCTCATCGCGCCGGTACGTGCAGGTGACGCTGCTCGCGCCCTGGCGGATGGCGGTGCGATTGCAATCCATGCCGGTGTCGCCGCCGCCGAGCACGACCACCTGCTTGTCGCGCAGGTCGACGTGGCCTTTGGCGTCGTTGGCCAAGCCGAGCTCGCGGTTGATGTTCGATATCAGGTACGGCAGGGCCTCGTGCACGCCCGGCAGGTCCTCTCCGGCGAAGCCGCCCTTCACGTAGGAGTACGTGCCCATGCCGAGAAACACCGCGTCGAACTCGCGCGTGAGCTCATCGAAGCCGATGTCGCGGCCGATCTCGACCCCTAAGCGAAACTCGACCCCCATCTCCTGCATGATCTCGCGGCGCTTCTCCACCACGTCCTTTTCCAGCTTGAACGGCGGGATGCCGAAGGTGAGCAGTCCGCCGATCTTCGAGTAGCGATCGAACACCACGGGCTTGACCCCGTTGCGCACCAGGATGTCGGCGCAGCCGAGGCCCGCGGGCCCCGCGCCGACGATCGCCACCCGCTTGTCGGTGCGCACCACGTGCGAGAGGTCCGGCTTCCAGCCCTGCTTGAACGCCTCGTCGGTGATGTATTTCTCGATCGCGCCGATGCTCACCGCGCCGATGCCGTCGTTCAGGGTGCAGGCGCCTTCGCACAGCCGATCCTGCGGGCAGATGCGCCCGCACACCTCGGGGAGCGAGTTGGTCTGGTGGGAGAGCTCCGCCGCCTCGAACAGCTTGCCGGCATTGACCAGCGCCAGCCAGTTCGGGATGTAGTTGTGCACGGGGCACTTCCACTCGCAGAAGGGACTGCCGCAGGAGAGGCACCGTCCCGCCTGCTGAGCCGCGGCCTCGGCGCTGTACTCGGCGTAGATCTCGCGAAAATGCAAGGTGCGCTCCTCGACCGCGAGCTTGTCCGGATCGCGGCGCGGAATGTCGAGGAATTGCAGGTACTTGTCGGCCATGCGGGAGCGCTGCGGGTCGCGGGCCCTCAGGCCGCGCGGCGCAGATTGACGAGCAGCGAGGCGATCGCCGCCGCCTTCGGCTTCACCACCCAGAACTTGCCGATGTAGGTGCGAAAGTCGTTGAGCAGCTGCGTGCCCCAGGCGCTTGCGGTCGCCTCGACGTGCTGCTCGATGAGCCCGCGCAGGTGCTGCACGTGCGTGCCCATGCCCTCCGGCGAGACGCGATGAATATCGATCAGATCGTGGTTGTAGCGGTCGACGAAATCGCGCTCGAGATCGAGCACGTAGGCGAACCCGCCGGTGAAGCCGGCGCCGAAATTGACGCCGGTGCGGCCGAGCACGCACACCACGCCCCCGGTCATGTACTCACAGCAATGGTCGCCCGTGCCCTCGACCACCGCGAGCGCGCCGGAGTTGCGCACCGCGAAGCGCTCGCCGGCGGTGCCGGCGGCATACAGCTCCCCGCCGGTCGCCCCGTACAGGCAGGTGTTGCCCATGATCACCGTGTCGCGCGCCGTGAACGCCGCCGCCGCGTGCGGCTTCAGCACGATCTTGCCGCCGGCCATGCCCTTGCCGACGTAGTCGTTGGCCTCGCCCTCGAGATGCAGATGCAGGCCGCCCGCATTCCACACACCGAAGCTCTGGCCGGCCGATCCCTTGAGCCGCACCAGGAGCGGCGAGTCGGCCATGCCGTTGCTGCCCCAGCGCTTGGCGATCTCGCCGGACACGCGCGCGCCGATGGAGCGGTGGAAATTGCTCACCGCGTAGGCGAATTCGCCGCCGCAGCGCGCATGGATCGCGGCACGCATGTCGGCGAGCATCTGCTCGCCGAGCGCGCCCTTGTCGAACGGCTCGTTGCGCACGTCGGTGCAGTGCTGCGGGCTGTCCGAAACCAGTGCGCCGTTGGCGAGCACGGGGGTCAGATCGAGCTTGCGCTGCCTTTCGGTCTCGCCGCATGCGATCTCCAGAAAGCGGGTGTTGCCGATCAGCTCGGCCAGGCTCCGCACGCCCATGCCCGCCATGATCTCGCGGCATTCCTGCGCGACGAACCTGAAGTAGTTCATGACCATGTCGGGCAGGCCGATGAAGTACTTGGTGCGCAGCACGTTGTGCTGCGTGGCGACGCCGGTGGCGCAGTTGTTCAAGTGGCAGATGCGCAGGTACTTGCAGCCGAGCGCGACCATGGGCGCGGTGCCGAAGCCGAAGCTCTCGGCACCGATGATCGCCGCCTTGATGACGTCCAGCCCGGTCTTCAGGCCGCCATCGGTCTGCAGCCGCACCCGATGCCGGAGCTGATTCGCGCGCAGGGTCTGGTGCGTCTCGGCGAGGCCGAGCTCCCAGGGCGTGCCGGCATACTTGATCGAGGACAGCGGGCTCGCGCCGGTGCCGCCGTCGTAGCCCGAGATCGTGATCAGGTCGGCATAGGCCTTGGCGACGCCGGCCGCCACCGTGCCCACGCCGGGCTCGGCCACGAGCTTCACGGACACCAGCGCCTGCGGATTGATCTGCTTCAGATCGAAGATCAGCTGCGCGAGATCCTCGATCGAATAGATGTCGTGATGCGGCGGCGGGGAGATGAGGCCGACGCCCGGGCGCGCGAAGCGCAGGCGCGCGATCATCTCGTTCACCTTGTGCCCGGGGAGCTGGCCGCCCTCGCCGGGCTTCGCGCCCTGCGCGATCTTGATCTGCAGCACCTCGGCATTGATCAGGTACTCGGGCGTCACGCCGAAGCGTCCGGAGGCCACCTGCTTGATCTTGGAGTTCTTCTCCGTGCCGTAGCGCGCCGGATCCTCGCCGCCTTCGCCGGAGTTCGAGCGCGCACCGAGGCGGTTCATGGCGATGGCGAGCGCCTCGTGCGCCTCGGGCGAGAGCGCGCCCAAGGACATGCCGGCGCTGTCGAAGCGCGCGAGGATGGCGGACAGCGGCTCGACCTGCTCGAGCGGGACGGCCGGCTGCGGCTTCAAGCGCAGCAGGTCGCGCAGACAGGAGACGGGCCGGCCGTTCACCAGCGCGGCGTACTGGCGGTACTGCTCGTAATCGCCGCTCATGACCGCCGACTGCAGGGTCGCGATCACGTCGGGGTTGTACATGTGGTACTCGCCGTCGTGCATGTACTTGAGCAGGCCCCCCTGGCTCACGCTCTCGCCCGGGTCCCATGCGCGGCGCGCAAGGTACCCGGCGTCGGCCTTGAGGTCGTCGAAATCGGCCCCCGCGATGCGGCTCTCGGAGCCCTCGAAGCACAGCGACACCACGTCCGGGCCGAGCCCCACGATCTCGAACAGCTGCGCGCTGCGGTAGCTGGCGATGGTCGAGATGCCCATCTTGGACATGATCTTGAACAGGCCCTTGCGGATGCCGCGCCGGTAGCTGCGGCCGAGCTCCTGGCGGGAGTCCGCATCGCTGAGCGCTCCCTTGCGCATGAGGTCGAACAAAGTCTGATACGCGAGGTAGGGGTACACGGCGGTGGCGCCGTAGCCGATGAGGCAGGCGAAATGATGCGCATCGCGCGCGGTGCCGGTCTCGACCAGGATGTTGCACTTGCAGCGCAGCCCCGTCTTGACCAGCCGGTGATGCACGGCGCCGGTGGCGAGGAGCGCGTGAATCGGGATCTTGCCCTTGACCAGATAGCGGTCGGAGAGCAGCAGCACGAGCTTGCCGGCGCGCACCGCCCCCTCGGCCGCATCGCAGACCGCGAGGATCGCGCGCTCGAGACCGAGGTCCTCGTCGGCCTGCAGATCGATGAAGGCGTGCGGCACGCCGGCATCCTCGAGCCCCATGATCTGGCGGAGCTTGCGCTGCGAGAGGATGGGCGAGCTCAGCACGATCTGCTCGGCATGCTGAGCGGCGGGCAGGAAGATGTTGCATTCGGGTCCGATCTGCGTCTGCAGAGACATCACGATGCTCTCGCGCAAGCTGTCGATCGGCGGGTTGGTCACTTGCGCGAATTGCTGCCGGAAATAATCGTAGAGCGAGCGGACCTGGGTGGAGAGCACGGGCATCGGCGTGTCATCGCCCATGGAGCCGACCGCCTCGCTCTCGTCCTCGGCGAGCACGCGGATGATCTCGTCGCGCTCCTCCGCCGAGACGTTGAACATCTTCTGGAACAGGGCGAGCGTGCCGCGATCGAACGGCTCGGCGGCGAGGCGCGGATCGATGAGATCGGTCTGCAGATAGCGCACGCCCTTCTTGAGCCACACCTTGTACGGATGCCGGCTCTTCAAGAGATCATCGACCTGCTTCGTGTCCATGAGCTCCGAGGTCTGCAGATCGAGCGCCAGGATCTCGCCCGGCCCGAGCTTGCCCTTCCGGACCACGTTCTCGGGCAGGTAGTCCCACACCCCCGCTTCCGAGGCGATGGTGATGTGCCGGTTCTTGGTGATCACCCAGCGCGCCGGACGCAGCCCGTTGCGATCGAGGGTGCAGCAGGCGTAGCGCCCGTCGGTGAGCACGATGCCGGCCGGGCCGTCCCACGGCTCCATGTGCGTCGCGTAGTACTCGTAGAACGCCTTGAGGTCCGGATCGATCATGTCCACCGACTGCCAGGCCGGGGGCACCAGCATGCGCATCGCGTGCATGGGATCGAGCCCGCCCATGAGCAGGAGCTCGAGCATGTTGTCGAGCGACTGCGAGTCCGAGCCGGTGAGCGACACCACCGGCAGCACCTCGCCCAGATCGGGCAGGAGCGCGGAGCGGAACAGCGGCCCGCGCGCCACCGCCCAGGACCTGTTGCCCTGCACGGTGTTGATCTCGCCGTTGTGCGCGAGGTAGCGGTACGGATGCGCGAGGCGCCATTGCGGCAGCGTGTTGGTCGAGAAGCGTTGGTGGAACACCACCACCGAAGCCTCGAGGCGCGGATCCTCGAGGTCCGGATAGAACTGGGCCAGGTACTGCGGCATCACCATGCCCTTGTAGACGATGGTGCTGGCGGAGAGCGAGGGCACGTAGAACGCCGGATCGCCGGCCTCGAGCGCCTTCTCGGTGCGGCGCCGCGCCATGTACAGCCGCCGGTTGAACGTGGCCTCGTCGATGTCGGGGCTCGAGTTGACGAAGATCTGCTCCATGTGCGGGAGGGTGCGCAGCGCCTCCTCGCCGCAGGCCGAGGGGTCGATGCGCAGCGCGCGAAAGCCCGCAACGCTCATCGCCTCGCGCTCGATCTCGGCGGTGAGGACGGCACGCGCGCGCGCCGCCTGCGCCGGATCGCGGCTCAGGAACACCAATCCGGCCGCGAACTGGGCGGCGAGCTTGATCTGCGCCTCCTGCGCGACCGCGCGCAGGAAGCGCTTGGGTGTCTTGATGAGCAGACCGCAGCCGTCGCCGGTCTTGCCGTCGGTGGCAATCGCGCCGCGATGCGTGAGGCGGTTCAGGGAGCTGATGGCGGTCTGCACCACCCAGTGACTGGGCTGATCGTCCAGGCTCGCGATCAGCCCGAAGCCGCAGGAGTCGCGCTCGTAGGCGGCGCGGTACAGGCCCCAGTCGCCGGCGCGCGGCTCGCCGCGCGCGAGCGCTTCACCCGCCCGCGCCGCCGCAGCCTTCGAATTGACTTCGTTCGACATGACAGACGCCCGTACAGCCGTGATCCTGCGTCCCGGGGCGCAAGATTGGCCGCAAAACAGTTAAATCGGTTCCGCGCGCTCGGTTCGGGGCGCGTCTCCTCGAGATCGCGCCGGGGCGGGGCTAAGGCCGTTCAAGCGCGCCTGAAGTATGGGGTCATGATACCGGGGCGGCGAGAGCCGTCAACCGGCGGGCCTTGCCGGGCGGGCCGGGCCGGCCGGGCCGGGTCGGCCGGGCCGGGTCGGACGTGCCTCACCGGCGGTGCGGTCCGAAAGAGGCGCGGAGGAGCGCGGGCGTCGCGGCTCCTAGCCGGCGATGTAGCGCTCGAGCTGCTCGATCTGGCGGCTCTGCTCCTCGATCACGGCCTTGACCAGGTCGCCGATGGAGAGAATCCCCACCACCCGGCCGCCATCCACCACCGGCAGATGCCGGAATCGCCCGTCCGTCATGAGCGTCATGCAGTGATGCACCGTGTCCGCCGGCGACACGGTGACGGCGGGGGCGGTCATGATGTCGCCCACCGGCGTGTCCTGGGAGGAGCGGTTCATGAGGATGACTTTCCGGGCGTAGTCGCGCTCGGAAATGATGCCGATCAGGGAGCCCTCGCTCATCACCAGCAGGGCGCCGACGTGGCGGGTGGCCATGACTTCTATGGCCCGGCGCACCGAGTCGGTGGGCGCCACCGAGAAGATCTGATTGCCCTTCTCTCGCAGCAATTGATTGACGGTCTGCATAGCAACCTCCAGCCATCCGAGCACGAGGCGACTCGCGTGAATGACTATACTCCCGCCTCTCCCCAGGACAAGTGAGTCTCTGATGACCCGCGAGGATGCCCCGGAGGACGCCCCTCCCCTGGCCGACCGCCACCCCCACCAGGTCAAATCGCCCCACGGCGAGCGGTCGGACCCGTTTTACTGGCTGCGCGACGATGCGCGGCAGAACCCGGCGGTGCGCGCCTACCTCGAGGCCGAAAACGCCTACAAGGAGCGCCGCATGGCCCCATGGGCGGCGCTGCGGGAGAGGCTCTATGGCGAGATCGTCGGGCGCCTGAAGCAGGACGATGCGAGCGTGCCCTATTTCAAGGATGGCTACTGGTACTACTCGCGCTTCGAAGCGGGTCAGGAGCACCCCATCGTGGCGCGCCGCAAAATCTCCCTCGATGCCCCGGAGGAGATCATGCTGAACGGCAACGAGCGCGCAGCCGCCGGCCGGGCGGGAGGCCGGGAGTACTACCAGCTGGGCGCGGTGGAGGTCTCGCCCGATGCCGGGTGGCTCGCGTTCTGCGAGGATTTCGTCGGCCGGCGCCAGTACGAGCTGCGTTTCAAGAACCTGCGCACCGGCGAGGTGCTCGCGGAGACCCTGCTCAACGTCGAGGCGGACGCCGCCTGGGCGAACGACAACGCCACGGTGCTGTACGTGGAGAAGGATCCCGACACCCTGCTCGGGCTGTACGTGAAGCGGCACACCCTGGGACAGGACCCGGGGCGCGACGCCCTGGTGTTCGAGCAAGGGGACACGAGCTTCTACACCGGCGTGTCCAAATCCAAGTCGGAGCGCTACATCTTCATCTCGATGGAGAGCACGGTCTCCTCCGAGTGGCGCTATGCGCGCGCCGACGACCCCGCGCTCGAGTTCCGGGTGTTCCTGGCGCATGAGCGCGATCACGAATACCAGATCGAGCATCTGGGCGACCGTTTCATCGTGCGCACCAACTGGCGCGCGAGCAACTTCCGCATCGTGGAGGCACCCGTGGCCGAGCGCGGCGAGCGCGCGGCGTGGCAGGACCTGGTGGCGCATCGCGAGGACACGTTCATCCAGGATTTCGACGTGTTCGAGCAGTTCATCGCGCTCAGCGTGCGCTCCGGCGGATTGCAGAAGATCAGCATTCAGCCGCTCGGGGGAGCGGGCGAATTCTTTCTGGCGAGCGATGAGGCCGCCTACTCCATGGCGCTCGCCACGAATCCGCGCCTCGATACGCACATGCTGCGCTACAGCTACTCCTCGCTGACGACGCCGACGACGATCTACGACTACGACGTGCGCACCGGCGAGAGGACGCTGCTCAAGCGCGATCCGGTGGTGGGCGACTTCGACCCCGCGAACTACGAGACCGAGTTCCTGTTCAGCCCCGCGCGCGACGGCAAGCGCGTTCCGGTCTCGCTCGTGTACCGCAAGGGACTGCGCCGCGACGGCAGCGCCCCGCTTTTGCAGTATGCCTATGGCGCCTATGGCCTTTCCATGGATCCTTACTTCTCATCCTCCCGCCTGAGCCTGCTCGATCGCGGCTTCGTCTTTGCGATCGCGCACGTGCGCGGCGGCCAGGAGATGGGCCGCGCCTGGTACGACGACGGGCGGCTGCTGCACAAGAAGAACTCGTTCAACGATTTCATCGACGTCACGCACCATCTCGTCGCGCGAGGCTACGCCGACCGCGGCAAGGTATTCGCGATGGGGGGCAGCGCCGGCGGCCTGCTGGTCGCCGCCGTCGCGAACATGAGCGCGGCGGATTACCGCGGCATCGTCGCGCAGGTGCCGTTCGTCGACGTGGTCACCACCATGCTGGACGAGAGCATCCCGCTCACCACCAACGAGTTCGACGAGTGGGGCGACCCGCGCGATGCGCGCTGCTACGAGTATCTGCTGTCGTACTCCCCGTACGACAACGTGCGCGCCCAGCGCTACCCGGCGATGCTGGTCACCGCGGGCCTGTGGGACAGCCAGGTGCAGTACTACGAGCCGGCCAAATGGGTGGCGAAGCTGCGCCGGCACAAGACCGACGACAATCCGCTGTTGCTGCACGTGGAGATGGAGGCGGGCCATGGCGGCAAATCGGGCCGCTTCGAGCGCTACCGGGAGACGGCGCTGGAATATGCGTTCCTGCTCGCGCAGGCGGGCATCGGCGAGTAGCACCGGCGGGTGAGCGCGCGCCGGCGAAGTGCTCGCCACGAGAAAATGTTGCCTCGTAGTACCCGCTGCCAGGGTACTTTACTGGCTGAGGCGGCGAGCATGAGAACGTAGCGCACCATACTGAGCCGGGGTCTGATAATGAACCTCAAGGAAGAGATGCGTGCAGTGGCACGTGGTGAGCGCAGGCCCTCCCCCCTCCCGGCTGCGCCCTTACTGGCCGCGTTATCCAAGGAGGCTTTGGATTTGTTAAGCGTGCTGCTACGTGAAAGGCCGGCGAGCGCTCGCGGAGCTCGCGGAGCTAACTAACGGGTCGCGCGCAATCGAACATCTCGCGCTCCTTGCAGCTTCTTGCGCGGCTCAGAGTGGTTCGCTTGCTGAAGGATGGACGTGAAGCACGGCCCGAGCCTCTCGTAAAGACAGTGAGCTTGGACCTCGAAAGCGGAACTTACGAGACGACCCCACTACTTACCAACGTCGCCGCTTGAACTGGAGGCCAAGGTCATGCGCGTAGCAACACGCGATTGCCCGGAAGAGCCGTCCAAAAAAAGGGCGCCGCGAGCGGGGAAGCTGATTCGCGGCGCCTAAGTTCCAACCAAAGGGGAGAACACAACAAACAATCAACGATCGACAATCAACTCGACATCAAACAAGACACTTGGAGGCAATGAGCGCCGGGCCGTGCTGATCCGCGCCGGAGCCATCCCTGCGCAACCACTTGGCAGCGGCACGCGCGGCGAACGCCACGCGCGCATCGATTCGTTCGAAGGCAAACTGGCCATCGGAGCGACGCACCAGCAGGGCCGCACCCGGGCTGCCCACCGGCATCAACATCGCCACGACCTTCGATTGCATCCGCTGACCCACGACACGAGCAAGCGCCCGATGCCTTCTATCCAGCAATCGGCATGCCAACCGCAGATCGCTGTGAATTCAGCGGGTTGCGCCAGCCATGCGCAAGGGCGACTGACAAGAATTGTCAGTCGTGTGACGCGCTCCGACCAGCGGCCGCGATTAAGTTCAAGCGCGGCCCACTTAAGTCAAACGCTTGCGCCACGCGCACCCGTGCGCCACGCGCCCCTGTGCACGCCGCAAGTGCGCACGCAGGCGCGGGACCTCAGGCGCGGTGCGCGTGCACGATCACGCACGGCTGGGAGCGGGCCTTCAGGTCCTTGCAAATCCTGCGTGCCTCGTGTTCCGTCAGGCCCACGGCCTGCAATCGATACAGTGTCCCGCCGGCGGTCTTCTTCGGCACGATCTTCGAGGAGAGCCCGGCGAGAAGCTTCGGATATTCCTTCTGCAGATGCTCCCAGCGGCGGTTGCCCGCGGCGCTCCCCGACTTGAAGGCGCCGAGCTGCACGGCGTAGCTGCCTGCGTGCCGCTCGGCCTTGGAGGCGGAGCGCCGAGCTTGGGCGTGCGCGGCGCGCGGGGACTTCTGTGCGCCCGGGGCGCTCGCAGCGGCCGCCGCGGGCGGAGCGAGTTGTGCCGGGGCGGATGGCGCTGCGCCCGGGGCTGCGGCGCCGGACGTCGCGCCGCCCGGCTCACCTGCACCGCCGGCGGGCACTCCCGGCACGGATCCCGCGCCCGCAGGAGGTTGCGCCATGCTGAAATTCTCGAGCCGGGTGCGCGCTTCGGCCGCCGATTGCCCCTCCGGATACTGACTCAGGTACGCCTGGTAAGCCTCGGGCGTATCGGCGTCGCGCGCCTTCTGCCAGTCGCGCTGATCGTCCAGCTGCTTGAGCTGGGACTGCGCCTGGGCGGTGAACTCCCCGCTCGGGTATTTCTTCAGGAACTGCTCGAAGGCCTCCGGTGTGTTGGCCTCGCGGGTCTTCTGCCAGTCGCTCTGCTGGCGGCTGCAGGCGGCGAGAG
>Ga0335075_10005094_pt1 | contig 20448 bp, 16 predicted proteins | sample Lox_Sample_24_FD_206723 | JGI IMG/M metagenome (GOLD analysis project Ga0335075, IMG submission 206723) | Soil microbial communities from Loxahatchee National Wildlife Refuge, Florida, United States - Lox_Sample_2.4 | ecosystem: Environmental > Terrestrial > Soil > Wetlands | place: USA...
ACTGCGCTGCGCGGATATGCGCCCGCACGTTGATGTCGAAAGACCGGTCCCACTCCTTCTCGGTGGCGTCCAAGCCAACGACGCCGACGATGCCCGCATTCGCGAAATACAGGTCGACAGGGCCGAATCCGCTTTCCGCGAGCGCGATCAACCGCTGGATCTGGGCGCCGTCGGCGACATCGGCGCCGGCAGCGATTGCCGCGCCGGGCCGCGCGGCGTTGATCCCGTCGGCGACCGCCCGCGCGGCGTCGGCGTCCAGGTCGGCAACAACCACGCGCGCGTCCTGCTGCGCCAGCTTGGCGGCCAGTGCAGCGCCGATGCCGTTGCCGCCGCCGGTGACGATGGCGACCTTGTCGGCAACCTTCACGACCGACTCCTTTCATCTCTGGACAGCAGCCGGGTGATCCACGCGCGGGAGTCCGCCGGGTCGATCACGTCGTCGAGTTCGAAGGTAGTGGCCGAGGTGAGCGCCTTGCCATGCTGGAAGGCGGCCTCGACCAACTTGTCGAACAGGTTCTGGCGTTCGATCGGGTCGACGACGGCGGCCAACTCCTTGCTGAATCCCAATCGCACAGCACCTTCCAGGCCCATCCCGCCGATCTCCCCCGTCGGCCAGGCGACGGTGAACTCCGGGGCCAGGAAGGAGCCGCCGGCCATCGCCATCGCTCCGAGCCCGTAACCCTTGCGCAGGATGATCATTCCGAACGGCACGGTCAGTCGTGCACCGACGATGAACAGCCGGCTGAACCGCCGAACCGTGGCGTGTACTTCGGCGTCCGGGCCGACCATGAAGCCGGGTGTGTCGCACAACGAAATGATCGGCAGCCCAAACGATTCGCACAGAGTGAGGAAATCGGCGATCTTATCCGCGGCCTCGGCGTCGATGGCCCCGCCGAGATGATGGCTGCTGTTGGCCAGCAATCCGAACGCCGCGCCGTCGACGCGGACGAGCGCGGTGACCACCCCGACACCGTAGTCGGCCCGAAGTTCCAGCGCGGATCCGACGTCGACGACCGATTCGATCGCGTGGTGCACGTCGTAAGCCCGTAACCGGTTCTCCGGCACAACATGTCGTGCCCGTCGCGGATCAGGCGCATCCCAGTCGTCGCGCCTGCCATGGAAATACGACAGGTACTGCTTGGCTAGCGACACCGCGTGCACCTCGTCGCGGGCAACCAGGCCGACGACCCCGTTGCGCCGCTGTACGTCGATGGGCCCGATGTCCTCCGGCCGGTACTCGCCGAGTCCGCCGCCTTCGATCATCGCCGGGCCGCCCATGCCGATGTTGGCGTCGGGGGTCGCGATGATCACGTCGCACGTCCCGGCCAGGGCGGCATTGCCGGCGAAGCAACGCCCGGAGACGATGGACACCAACGGCACCTGGCCGCTGAGCGCGCCGAGCGTGCGGAAGGTCGGCACGTCCAGGCCGGCGATGTTGGCGACGTCGGTATCACCGGGTCGGCCGCCGCCGCCCTCGGCGAACAGCACCACCGGCAGCTTTCTGCGGTCGGCCAGGTCGAAAACCCGGTCGGTTTTGGCGTGGTTGCGCATGCCCTGGGTGCCGGCGAGCACGGTGTAGTCGTAGGACAGCACGGCCACCTCGGCGCCGCCGATCGTTGCTACCCCGGCGACCAGGCCATCGGCCGGGGTGTTGACGATCAGGTCTTCCTCGGAGCGCCGGGTGCGCTGGGCCGCGACCGTCAGCGCACCGTATTCAACGAAGCTGCCCGGGTCCACCAAGTCTTCGATGTTCTCCCTGGCGCTGCGCCGATTCTGCTTATGCCGCTTGGCAATCGCGGCCGGTCGCCCCTCGTCGAGAGTGAGCAGGTGGCGGCGGCGAACCTCGTCGAGGTCGGCACGAGCCCGGTCCAGATCAAGCTCGGCGGCACCCAGAGTTTCCGCGCCTGCGCCGGTGCGGGTGAAGACCAGCACCGGGTCTCCGGTTCCGACGACCTGCCCCGGCGACACCAGAGTCCGGATCGTGCGCACCGCATCCGGCGCCGTCAGGACATGCTGCATCTTCATCGCCTCGAGCACGACCAGCTGCGCGCCCGCTGCGAGCTCCTTACCCTCCGGCGCCGCCTCGACCACGGTGCCCGCCAATTGTGCGCGCAGAACTTCCTCACCGGGATACAGCTCGAGCGACGCGACGCGCGGCTCGTTGCGCCGCGACTGCACGGCACCGATCAGGGTGGAAAGGTTGTCGTCGACGAAGCCTGTGCTGACCGGTCCTGCGTGTATTTGGCTGTGCGACAGTATTTCCCGTAAGAATCCGATGTTGGTGCGGATGCCCTCGATACCGAATTCGTCCAGCGCCGTCTCTGCTTTACGCAGCGCCGCAGAAAATGAAGCAAACGACGACCCGCGCACCCGGGTAATCACTTTGGCCAGCAGCGAGTCGTAACGCGGGCTGGGCGTCAGCCCGGGACGGCCGAAGGTGTCGACGCGCACACCGGGTCCACTCGGCGGCGAAAACACCGTGAGGGTGCCCGCCGTGGGCATGACCGACCCGTCGGCGCCCATGCTCTCCATGTTGACCCGCGTCTGGATCGCGATACCGCGCACCGCGGCGGGCGCCCCGACCACCTCCTGGCCGTCGGCGACGATCCCAGCCGGCAGCCTCAGCTGGTGGAACGACGCACCGCCGGCGATTCTCAGCTGCACCGCGACCAAATCGATCCCGGTGACCTCCTCGGTGACGGTGTGCTCTACCTGAATCCGGGGGTTGACCTCGAGGAAGACGAACTGCTCACCCGCCACCAGAAATTCGACGGTGGCGATTCCCCGGTACTCAATCTGTGCACACAGCCGCGCCGCCGCCCGGTGCAGGTCACGGCGCAGCATCGTGGAAATACCCTGTGCCGGAGCGATTTCGACCAGCTTTTGATAACGCCGTTGAATGCTGCAGTCTCGGTCACCCAGTGCAAGCGCGCGCGACGGCGTTGCCACGATCTGCACCTCGATGTGCCGCGCGTTTGCCAGGTGCGCCTCGGCGAACAGGGCCGGGTCACCGAAGCCGAGTTGGGCTTCGGCGGCGCACTGCCGGTAGGCATCGTCAATCTGGTCAGCGCTGCGGACTATTCGCATCCCCCGGCCGCCTCCGCCGGCCAGCGCCTTGATCACGATCGGCCCGGTTTGGGTGGCCGCGAATGCGCGGATGTCTTCGACGCTGCTTGGTCCGTCGGTGGCGGGCAGCACCGGCACTCCGGCGGCGACTGCCGCCTGCCGGGCCGCGGATTTGTTGCCGAACAGTTCGAGCGCGGCAGCATCGGGCCCGACGAACGTGTAGGCCGCCGTCGCGCACGCCCGTGCGAATTCCGGCTGCTCGCTGAGGAACCCGTAGCCCGGGTGGATCAGCTCGGCACCGGACGTCTTGGCTGCCGCCAGGATCGCGGCGTGGTCGAGATAGGCGGCCGGGCCGGCGCCGTGCAGACCGATCGCTTCGTCGGCCGCGTGTACGTGCGGGCTATCGGCATCGTCCTCGGCGTAGACAGCGATCGTGCCGAGGTCCAACTCGGTTGCAGTGCGAATGATCCGGAGCGCGATCTCACCGCGGTTGGCGATCAGGAGGCGCGTCACGTCCGGTCCTTTGTCTAGTCGACTGTTTCCCATCCGGATCACATCATGCCGCTACTGCGTTTTGTCATTTTCACCGGATCATCACGTCAAAGGCAGCAAATCACGCCCAGACCAGCGATAGCGTCATTCCGTGACGTTTTACCTCGTCGCGGGACTGGCCGCCCCCTCCCCGGGCCGAACGCGAAGGTGGCAAACACCGCTCAGTTAAGCAAGTAGTCTCATTGCCATCGAAGGCGTGAAGGAGAGAATCGTGAGGCGATACGTCGTCGCTGGACTAATCGGCGCACTCGCGGCGGGCGGGCTGATCACCGCCGCGCCCCCTGCGAGCGCAGGATGCGTGGACCCTGGATGGTCGGAGCACCCATTTGCCGAGATGTGCGACGGTCCCGTCAACTCTGAGGGCTGGTGGGATCGCTGCGTGACGTTTCACAACGGCGGCCCTTTAACTCCCGGCGAGACCGACTGCTACATCATGAGCCCCGGCAATCCACCTCCCGGTGACCCCGAATTGGCCACGCCACCGGCGCACATCGACCCGTAGCAGCCTCGTCACTGCATGGGCTGAGTCGCCGGGCGCGAATCCCTGTTGCCCGAACAGCTTTGGGTCCGTCGCCTTTGAGTCGGCCGCGCACCGAGTGAGTAGCGGCCGGCGCTCAAGAGGGCGATGACTTCGCCGACATGCAGCACCAACAGCGCTCTCACCAGCACGACGCTCAGCATCTCCCCCGCGGCTGAGAACTACCTGAGGAGCGTTCTGCAAAATCCAGCAACCGTGACACGACCGAGCGTTAGCCTCATGGCCAGCGGCGATGTGAAGGGAGAAACCATGAGGCAATACACCCTTGGGGATCGCCTTCAATGACCCACCGACGCACATCGACAACTGCGCACTGGACTCACTCCATCAGCTGAGCGGCGATCGTCGCGCCGAGTTCCCAGCACGCCTCCAGGTCGGCCTTGGCCGGCTTGCCCGACACCACCACGTACTCAGCCGCTTTCACCCAACCCAGGCCGGTCGTGATGGCGTCGACGCCATGCTCGGCTCCTTCAGTTCCCTCGTTGCCGTGCAAGTACAGGCCGAACGGTCGACCGCGGGTGGCGTCCAGGCAGGGGTAGTAGATGACGTCGAACGCGTGCTTGAGGGCGCCGCTCATGTAACCCAGGTTGGCCGGAGTCCCGAGTAGATAGCCATCGGCCTCGAGCACATCATTCGACGACACGGCGAGCGCGGGTCGCCGCACGACGTCCACGCCCTCGATCTCGGGATCGGTCGCTCCGGCCACCACCGCCTCGAACATCTCCTGCGTGTGGGGAGACGGGGTGTGGTGAATTATCAATAGTGTCTTGCTCATTCGCCACCCTGTAGTTCGACAGCTTTCTTCATGGCTTCTCGCGCGCGGCCGCGATCGCCGGCGTAGTCGTAGGCGCGCGCCAGCCGATACCAGCGCCGCCAGTCGTGCGGGTCGTTGTCCAATTCGGCACGCACCGTGTCGAAGAGGGCGTCGGCCGCGTTCCGATCGATGCGACCGGACGGCCTTCGCGGTAGCGCGCTGACGTCGAGTTCCATCCCGTCCTCGGCGACGAGCCGGGCCAGCTTCTGATGGGCGAAGCCGGCACGCAAGGTGGCGGCCATCGCCCATAGGCCGATCGCAGGCAGGATCAACAGGGCCACACCGAAAGCCACGGCGACGGCGCGCCCCGAGCCGATCATCAGCACGGCCGACCGGCCGAGCAACACGATGTACACCAGCAGCGCCGCGCACATGAACGCGATCGTCAGCTGGATGCGCAGGTTGCGCGCAGGTGTTCCGGTACCGGTCATTGCAGGTTGAGCAGCGCTTCAATTCCTACCGTCAGGCCCGGATGTTCGGCGACCCGGCGAACCGCCAGCAGCACACCGGGCACGAACGACGTGCGGTCCATGCTGTCGTGGCGGATGGTCAGTGTCTCCCCGGCGGTACCGAACAACACTTCCTGATGTGCCACCAGGCCGGCCAAGCGCACCGAATGCACCGGGACACCGTCGACGTCGGCGCCGCGCGCGCCCGGTAAGCCTGTCGTGGTGGCATCCGGGTTGGGCGGCAACTCTTTTCGCGCCTCGGCGATCAGCTTGGCCGTGCGGGCGGCGGTTCCCGACGGGGCGTCGGCCTTATGCGGGTGGTGCAGTTCGATGACCTCGACCGACTCGTAGAACGGTGCGGCCTGCTTCGCGAAATGCATGGACAACACCGCCCCGATCGCGAAGTTGGGCGCGATGAGCACTGAGACGTCCGGTTTGGCGGCCAGCCACGCCCGCACCTGTTGCAGCCGCTCGTCGGTGAAGCCGGTGGTTCCGACGACGGCGTGAATCCCGTTGTCGATCAGGAACTTCAGGTTGTCCATCACGACATCGGGATGGGTGAAGTCGATGACGACCTCGGTTTGGTTGTCGGTCAGCAGGCTCAGCGGGTCACCGGCGTCGACCTCAGCGGACAGCGTCAGATCCTCGGCGGCCTGCACCGCCTGCACCATGGTCGCGCCAACTTTGCCCTTCGATCCCAGCACCGCTACCCGCATGCCTTCACCCTAGAGCGTGTCGAAAGTTATCCACAGTTGACGCCGTGGCCGAGGCCGGCCTCCGCGCGCAGCGTTTCGAATATGAGTTCGACTACCGTCGCCGTGCCGCCGGAGGTGGGCGTTACCTTCGATGCGCTTGACGCCCCGGTGGCCACGATCGGCGCGAGGAACCTGGACGACTACCGGCCCAGGTTCGTGCGCTGGCCTTGATCGGAGTAAAGGCTTGCCAACATCGCAGCTGCTGGATCGCGGTCAGCCACCGTGAAAACTGTCTCGTCCGGCGAGGGAGCGCAGCCATGACGGCGTCAACACGATTCTGGGTGTGGGGCCGATGACGCCCGGGCCGGCGGGCGGCGCGGACGAGGATGCCCTCGTCGCGCTGCGACTCCTCCTGGTAGCGCTGGACGACGACACGGAAGCGGAATCGCGTAACGATGCGATCAGCGTCATCGCCAACGACGTTGGGCTGTCCGAGGAACGTTGGTGTGTAATCGCGTTACGCACTGCGAGGTTGGCTGCGTTTTTCGCCACCAGTATCTATGGGTCGCCGGGGTCCGAGGAGGCGCGGGTTAAAGCCCGCACGGCGGTGCAGAAGCTTTTGGTTGGAGCGCTCGACCGGCGCAATGGCCCTGGCTAACAGCTATGCATTGGAGACTGTTGCCCAGGCGCTAGCTGATCCGCATGGCCAGCCATGCCTACCACTACCCGTCGCCGAAAGAATCGACGGCTGGCCCGCAGCCCAGCGGCTATGACAGCGACATGGCAGCGACGCCATGATGCACAACCCGGATCCTCGGCGGCCGCCACACCCAAAAGGACGACTATCACCATCCGGAACGCCTCTTCAGGCGTCGATCACCACACGACCGCCGGCAGCACGCGAGACGCAGACCAACATCTCACCGTCGCCTTCCGCGGTGCGTCCGCGGCGGTCGACCTGTCCGCCAAGAACTTTGACCTTGCAGGTCCCGCAGAATCCTTGCCGGCAGGAATATGCCGTCGTCGGATCGTCGTCGAGCATCACGTCGAGCGCGGACCGGTTGGCGGGAACTTCGAGCAGCCGCCGGGACCGCGCAAGTTCCAGCTCGAACGGGATGCCATCGACGACGGGAGGTGGGCTGAACCGCTCGTAATGCAAAGGGGCATTGGCGTATTCGTCGCGGGCGATCCGCACCGACTCCAGCATCGGCGTCGGCCCGCAGACGTACACCGCAGTCGCCGGCCCGGCATCGAGGAGCAAATCGTCGGCGGTAGCGAATCGGCCATGCTCGTCGTCGGCCCACACGGTGACTCGGTCGGGAGCAACCGACACCACCTCGTCCAGAAAAGGCATGTATTCCCGGCTGCTACCGGCATAGATTGCGCGCCAGTTGGTTCCGCGCTGCTGTGCTGCGCGCAGCATCGGCAGCATGGGGGTCACTCCGATGCCGCCGATCACAAACAGCACGTCGCGCTCGCCGGCGCCGAGATAGAACGCGTTGCGCGGACCTTCGAAAACCAGCGAGTCGCCGACGTCGAATGCGTCGTGCATCTCGATCGAACCGCCACCGCCGTCGGCGATCCGGCGCACGGCGATGCGGTAATGGGTGCGCCGGCCGGGCGGGCCGCACAGCGAGTACTGCCGACGACGCCCGGACGGCAGCTGGACGTCGATGTGCCCGCCGGGCGTCCACGATGGCAGCAATCCGCCGCCCGCGTCGGCCAACGTCAACGCGACTACATCCGGGGCGACGAGCTCGCGGTTCGTGACGACGGCGGTGTGCGTCCGCGCCACCGGCACGACCCGCGACGGCTTCCAGCGCGTCGCCGCGGAGAACCCTCGCAGCACGACGCTGATGCCCCACAGCGCCGTGTAGAGGCGGTCTCGCTTACGGCGACCGTAGATGTCGGGGGGCCTGCTGGCCCAAATCGATTCCGTCACCGGCTATTACTGCCTTCGGAGGTCGTAGCGCGCGAGCAGCCGGAGCAGCGAGGGACTGATGCGGCGCATCGCGTAGCCGACCCTGGATTCCGCCGCGATCGGCAGCACCGGCGGGCCCGTCTTGACCGCCTTGACGATCGCCTTGGCGGTGGCTTCCGGTGTGTAGTTGCGACGACGGTAAGCAGCGTCGGCCTTCTGCCGGGCGCGCTCCTGCTGGTCGGTCGACATACCCGCGTAGACAGTGCTTTTGGCGATATTCGTGTTGACGAACCCGGGGCACACCGCCGTGACGGTGATGCCTTCGTCGGCCAGGTCGGCGCGCAGTGACTCGCTGAACGCCAGCACCGCGGCCTTCGTCGTCCCGTAGGCGATCATCGACTTCGACGGGAGAAACGCCGCGGCCGACGACACGTTGATGATGGTGCCTCCTTGGCCGCGGTCGACCATCTGCGTACCGAACGCCCGGCTTCCGTTGAGCACGCCGCGCAGGTTCACCGACAAGATGTTGTCCCAATGCTCCGGCGTGGTCTCCAGGAATCGACCCGCCATCCCGATGCCGGCGTTATTCACCAGGATGTCGACCACACCGTGCTCGTCATTGACTTGTGCGGCAAGCTTATTCATCCCCGCCTCGTCGCCGACGTCGGCCTGGTAGACCGCGGCATCGACACCGATATCCCGGACATCGGCCGCAGTCTGCTGCGCCGCGGCGAGATCGCGGTCGACGATCACGACGGTGCGGGCACCTTTGCGGGCCAGTTCCAGCGCGGTGGCCCGGCCGATCCCGGCGCCTGCTCCGGTGATCAACGCAAGCTTGCCGTGCACGTCACGCCGCCCGCTGTCCACGACGGATGGACCCGTCGCCGCCGCACCGCTGACGACCCGGTCGATCCATTCGCCGGCCAGCCTGGCGACGACGTCGGGCCGCGACGTCACCACCCAGTGGCCGCCCTCAATCGGAACAACCCTGCTGCCCAAGGGGATTGAGCCGGTGAACCGCTGCAGCGCGGAGGTGACGAAGATGTCCATTCGCGGCACCAACACCTGCACCGGAACGTTAGTCTGCGGCAGCTGCGCGCCGGGCGCCAGGAACGGCGCGGGCATGTTCGCCCGGTACAGGTTGAGGCCATTCACGTAGTCGCCGGTTGACCGCGCCGGCGCGAGAGTCTGTGTCCGGGTGCTCGAGTTGCCGATACGCCCGAAGGCGTCAATCACTTTCACGCCCAACCCGGACCGAATCATTAACTCCGGCAGTCCGGGGCACAGAAAGAACCAGATGTATCCCGACGCCATGAACTGCCGGACGACGTCAAAGAGGCCGCGTGGACTGCGCGCCGACCGCAAGAACTTGCCCGCATAGTTCAAATGCGGCCCCGAGATCGACGTGAACGATGCGACCTTGCCCATCACCGCGTCGTCGGTGACGGCGGCCCAGCCTTGAATGGATCCCCAGTCGTGGGCCAGCAGGTGGACCTGACCGACGCCCAGGCTGTCGATCACCGCACCTACATCTGAGATCAGTTGGGGGAAGCTGTAACCCGACCGGCCCGGCGGGCGCGCCGAATCGCCGGCTCCGCGGACGTCGTAAGCAACGAAGTTGTAGCGGTCGCTGAGCTGCCCGGCCACCCCGTCCCACAGATGATGGTTGTCTGGATAACCGTGAATCGCCAGGACGGTCGGCCGCTGCGGGTCGATCTCGGTGTAGGCGTGCACGGCCAGCGTGATGCCGTCCGACGCCGCTACGGTGGTTCGGGTCATCAATTCCTCGACTCAGTGGGAGGCGCGGGCGGCGGGTGAGATGGCGAGGTAGTCGACCGCGCGCTCGATCCCGCCGAGCTGTGACGGATGGAAGTTCGGCTTGTAGTACGCGCCGATCACCCGTACGAATCGCAGCGGCCCGGGCACCAACCCACGTCGGGCCGCCTTGAAGTAATCCCGCCAGCGTGCTTTCGCGCCAGGCGGCACTTGCGGGTCCACCGAGTACATGAAACGGACTCCACGTATCCAGAGCAGCAGCATCATCGGTGAGACCACCAGCTGGGTGCGCACCTGCCGCAGATACCCGGCCCGCAGATGCTTCATCACGTCAAATGCGACGGCCTTGTGCTCGACTTCCTCGGCGCCGTGCCAGCGAAGCATGTCCAGCATCACCGGGTCGGTGCCGATCGCGTCGTGCTGGGGAGTGTCCAGAATCCATTCCCCCAGGATCGCGGTGTAATGCTCGACGGCCGCCACGATCGCCACTTGCTCGAGCAACCAGCTGTGCCGTCGTCGCAGACTCCAGCGGGGCCGCTCGCCCATCAGCTTTCCGAACAGCCAGTCGATCTGGTCGGTGAACGGCCTCAGGTCGACACCGTTGGCCGCGAAGTAATCCTGCACCCCGGTGTGGGCCTGCGAATGCATCGCTTCCTGGCCGATGAACCCCTGCACATCGAGTCGGAGCTGGTCGTCCTTGATCAGCGGCAAGGTCTTCTTGAACACATCGACGAAGAACTCTTCGCCGGCGGGCAGCAGCAGGTGCAGGACATTGAGGACGTGGGTGGTGAACGGCTCGCCCGGCACGTAGTGCAGCGGGAGCTTCGACCAGTCGAAGTCGACATCGCGCGCTTCGAGGACCAGTCGTTCGTGTTCGGCAGCTTGTCCTTGGCGGGACAGATGCGGACCGACGGCGTTGTCGTTGACCGTGAACATCGCAGCAGCATACCCGGTACCCCCGGTATCGGGAATCCCGGTGTAACTAGATCGGCGCCGCGCCGCGGAGGTGCTCGAAGATCAGCGACGTCTGGGTGCCCGCGACGTCGGCGTCGGCGTTGAGGTTTTCGACGACGAATGAGCGTAGGTCTTCGGTGTCGCGAGCGGCGACGTGCAGGATGAAGTCGTCGGCCCCGGCCAGAAAGTAGACATCCATCACCTGCGGCCTGCGCCGGATCTGCTGGATGAAGTCACGAATCTTGCCGCGGGCGTGCGACTGCAGGCTGACCGAGATCATCGCCTGCAGCGGCAATCCGACCGCGACCGGGTCGATGTCGGCGTAGAAGCCGCGAATGACGCCCATGTCCAGCAACCTGCGGACTCGGCCGTGGCAAGTCGACGCCGCGATGTCGAGTTCCGCGGCCAGTGCGCTGTTGGTGATACGGGCGTCCGCGTGCAGCAGGCTCAAAATTCTGCGGTCCAAATGATCGAGGCCGGCAGGCTGAAGATCCTTCGACGCAGCGTGGGCGCCGGCCACGATTTCCGTTATTTCTACGGGCATTGCCCAATTCTACAGTCGTGTCTTCGGAGTCTTTGAGGCGACGCCGAACTTTCTTCACAATTGAGTCATGCGCGTCGGAATCCCCACCGAGACCAAGAACAACGAGTTCCGGGTGGCCATCACGCCCTCCGGCGTGACGGAGCTGACCCGCCGTGGCCATGACGTTTTGGTCCAGGCCGGCGCCGGAGAGGGCTCGTCAATCGCCGACAGCGATTTCAAGGCTGTGGGCGCGCAACTGGTCGCCACCGCAGACGAAGTGTGGGCCCAGGCCGACCTGGTCCTCAAGGTCAAGGAGCCAATGCCGATCGAGTACGCCCGGATGCGCCGCGGCCAAACCCTGTTCACCTACCTGCACTTGGCCGCCTCCCGAGCCTGCACCGAGGCGCTGTTGGCGTCGGGCACCACGGCCATCGCCTACGAGACGGTCCAGACCGCCGACGGCGCGTTGCCGCTGCTGGCGCCGATGAGCGAGGTCGCCGGGCGGCTGTCGGCCCAGGTCGGCGCCTACCACCTGATGCGCACTCAGGGTGGACGCGGTGTACTGATGGGCGGCGTGCCGGGTGTCGAACCGGCCAACGTCGCCGTAATCGGCGGCGGTACCGCCGGCTACAACGCTGCCCGCGTGGCCTCCGGGATGGGCGCAACGGTCACCGTGCTCGACGTCAACGTCAACAAACTTCGCGAGCTCGACACCGCGTTCGACGGCGGAGTGCAGACCCGCTTCTCGACCGCCTTGGAACTCGAGGACGCCGTAAAGCATGCCGACCTGGTCATCGGCGCAGTGTTATTGCCGGGCGCCAAGGCTCCCAAATTGGTGTCGAATTCACTTGTCGCACATATGAAGCCAGGCGCGGTGCTGGTCGACATCGCCATCGACCAGGGTGGCTGCTTCGAGGGCTCACATCCGACCACGCACGACGACCCGACGTTCGCCGTCTACGACACGCTGTTCTACTGCGTGGCGAACATGCCCGCTGCGGTGCCGAAGACGTCGACGTTCGCGTTGACCAACGCCACCATGCCCTACGTGATCGAACTCGCTGACCGCGGCTGGCACGCCGCGTGCCGGTCGAACCCCGCACTTGCCAAAGGCCTTTCGACGCACGACGGACTGCTGCTGTCCGAGCGCGTGGCCGCCGACCTGGCGCTGCCGTTCACCGAACCGGCGGACGTGCTGGCCTGACCCGGACCGCCCTGCGACGATGCGGGCCGGAACGGCCCGTTGAGGAGCAGGGCCATCGGACGTTGTGCTAGACAAGCCGCGTGAGCTCACTCGCCGAAGACACCCGCTGGATGGATGCGGTCGACCAGGCCGCTTTGGTCAGAAACGGTGAGGTGACGGCGCTCGAGTTGCTCGAAGCGGCAATCGAGCGCATTGAGCGCATCGATCCCGTCCTCAACGCCGTGGTGATCCGCTGGTTCGATCATGCCCGCGACACTGCCCGAGGGCAGTTGCCCGACGGGCCATTCCGCGGCGTGCCGTTTCTCATCAAGGACCTGTTCGCCGGTTATGCCGGTCAGCGCATCAGCAACGGCAACCGCGCGCTCAAAAACGAGCAGGCAATCTCCGAGGCCGACACCACGTTGGTCAGCCGCTACCGCAGCGCCGGCTTGGTGATCGCCGGCCGCACCAACAGTCCCGAACTCGGAAGCGTGCCGACCACCGAACCGCTGGCCTGGGGCGCCACGCACAACCCCTGGGACCTCAGTCGTTCGCCCGGCGGATCCAGCGGTGGCGCGGCGGCTGCCGTCGCCAGCGGCATGGTCCCGTTCGCGCACGCCAGCGACGGCGGCGGCTCGATACGAATTCCCGCTTCGTGTTGTGGGCTGGTCGGCCTGAAGCCCAGCCAGGGCAGGATCTCGCTTGGTCCGATCCGCGACGAAACCGCACTTTCGGTCGAGCTTTGCGTGAGCCGGACAGTGCGCGACACCGCGGCACTGCTCGACGCGGTTCGCGGACCCGCGATCGGAGACACCGTGATCGCCCCCGCCCCGGCGCGCCCGTACGTCGACGAGGTCGGTGCCGACCCGGGCGGGTTGCGCATCGGCCTGCTCGACCACCATCCGCAAGGCGGACCCGTCGCATCCGAGTGCACAGCGGCCGCGCGGTCGGTTGCCACGTTGCTCGAGTCGCTCGGCCATGCGGTCGAAGTGGCGTGGCCCGCGGCGCTCGAGGACACCACGTTGAGCTCGCGCTTCGGGGCGATGTGGAGCACGAACATGGGCGTCAGCCTGCGGCGGTTCGGGGAGCAACTCGGACGACCATTCGCCGCGGACGAATTCGAACCGATGAACCGCGTCCAGGCCGAGTTCGCCACGCACATCACCGCCATCGACTATGCGCTTGCGCTGGCGGCCACCGCGCACTTTCGCCGCGCACTGCAGTCCTGGTGGGCGGATGGCTGGGATCTGTTGCTCACCCCGACGGTGGCTGAGCTTCCGCTGCCGCTCGGCACCATCGCCAACAACCCCGATCACCCGATGGATGCCATGGAACGGTCCGGCCGATTCATTCCGTTCACCCCGCCGTTCAACATGAGCGGCCAGCCGGCGATCAACGTGCCCGTCGAGTGGACCGAGGATGGGCTGCCGGTCGGGGTGCAGTTGGCAGCCGCCTACGGCCGCGAGGACGTGCTGTTACGGGTGGCCAGCCAACTGGAAGTCGCTAAGCCGTGGGCGCAGCGCACGCCAAAAGTCTGACTCAGACGCTGCCCAGCGTCTTGACGATGTCCTTTGCCGGTCCGGAGCGCGCCTCCCGATATGCCGTTCCCGCCCAAAGATTCGTGCCGTGCGGGTCCTCCAACGCGACTGAGGCCTTGCGGATCGGCGAGGTCATCTGGTTGACCTCGGGGTAGCCCAACGGCGCCACGTCATCGAACAGCCTAGTGAAGTCGTTCTCCAAACCGCGCGCATACCTACCCGAGAAAGCCCGAGTGACAACGGTTTTGATGAACTCCGGATGCTGTAGCGCGGCGCGGTGTGCGGCGTTGGTGCCGGCTTCGTCGCTCAGCAGTAGAGCGGTGCCGATCTGGGCGGCCACCGCTCCCCTGTTCAATACGCCGGCCACATCGTCGGGCGTGCCGAGTCCGCCGGCCGCGATCAGCGGGACGTCGTGGGCGCTGCGGATCCGGGCAAGCAACTCGTGGAGCGACTCGGTACCGGGGTCCATGTCCGGCGCGAACGTGCCGCGGTGCCCGCCGGCATTCGGGCCCTGGACGACGAGGCCGTCCGCGCCTGCGGCGAGCGCCACACCGGCCTCGTAGGCCGACGTTACGGTGACAAAGAGCAGCATTCCCAGAGCGCCGAACCACCGCAACACATCTGGCGAGGGCGCACCGAAGGTGAACGACACCATCTCGGGCCGTAGGTCGGCCACCACCTCGAGCTTCTGCTGGTAGCCGTCGTCGTCACCGAAGTTGGGATAACCGATTTCGACCCCGTAGTGCTCGGCGAGTTCGTCGAGCGCCTCCGCGTAGTGGTCCAGCGCATAGACGTCGGCGACGCTGGGTTGCGGGACAAACAGGTTGACACCGAGCGGGCCGGTGGTCGCGGCACGGGTGGCTTCGATGTCATCAGCGAGGCGCTCCGCGCTTACGTAGCCGCTGGCCAGGAAGCCGAAGCCGCCGGCGTTCGACACCGCCGCCGCCAGCGCCGGCGTTCCCGGGCCGCCTGCCATCGGCGCTCCCACGATCGGCACCTCGAGATCCCAGAACCCCAGTACCATCGCGCTACCTTGCTATCGCCCGAAGCTGTCCCGGCAGCGACCTTTTCGACTGATGCGGACCAAGAACGGCCACACCGTACGGGTTGCCCAGCAGCCGGCGGGCCGCCGCATTAACCTCTTCCACGGTGACCTCGTCGAGTTCCTGCAGCGTACGGTCAATACTTCGATGCTCAGCGTAGTTGAGTTCGCTGCGGCCGATACGGTTCATCCGCGAATTGGAGTCCTCCAGTCCGAGCACCAGCCCGCCGCGCAGCGAACCCTTGGCGATCCGGCACTCCGCCTCGGTGATGCCGTCGCGTGCCACCGTCTCGAGCACCTCGGTGGTCACCCGCGCCACTTCGCCGAAACGCTCGGGCAGGCACGCGGCGTATACCGACAGTGCACCGCTGTCGGAGAACATGTCCAACGACGAGTAGACCGAATACGCCAAGCCGCGGGACTCCCGAACCTGTTGGAACAAGCGTGAACTCAAGCCACCACCGAGCGCGCTGTTGAGCACCGAGAGCGCCCAGCGATGCCGCCAATGCCGGCCCGGCGTACGCACCCCCAGACACACGTGGGTCTGCTCGGCATTGCGGTTGGCTAACATCATCCGCGGGTAATTGGCGACGCGGCCGGTGCCCTTGCGCGGCGGTACTGGCCGCCGATCCCTGACCAGACGCGCCCCGAAGTGCTCGCGGACCAACGCCACCACGTCATCGTGGTCGACATTGCCGGCCACCGCGACGACCATCCGCTCGGGCGTGTAGCGCCGCATGTGAAACGAATGCAGTTGCGCGCGCGTCATCGCCGACACCGATTCCACGCTGCCGATCACCGGACGGCCCACCGGATGATCACCGAACAGCGCCGTCAGGAACATGTCGCCGAGTGCGTCCTCGGGGTCGTCGTCGCGCATGGCGATCTCCTCGAGCACGACGTCGCGCTCAAGCTCGACATCGTCGGTGGCGCAGCGTCCGTTGAGCACCACGTCAGCGACCAAGTCGACGGCCAGCTCCAGATCGCTGTCGAGCACGTGCGCGTAGTAGCAGGTGTGCTCCTTGGCGGTGAACGCGTTCAGCTCACCGCCGACCGCATCCACCGCCTGGGCGATCTCGACAGCGGTGCGCGTCGGCGTCGACTTGAACAGCAGATGCTCGAGAAAGTGCGCGGCACCCGCTACGGTCGCACCCTCGTCGCGCGATCCGACGCCGACCCAAACCCCGACCGACGCGGAGTGCACCGCCGGCAGGTATTCGGTGACGATCCGCAATCCCCCGGGAAGGGTGGTGCGACGGAACGCCGAAGACGGCTCGGCGCTGTGCCGGCCGCGTCGCAGCGGCTGCGTCCCCGGGCTAACTGCTGGCCGTCGCGGCATCGGCTTCCGAAGGCGACGATGCGGGCCGGTCACCGGCCCGCTGAGGAGCCGAGGAATCAGCTGCCGCTGGCGACGTCTCCGGAGTTGCTTCGCCGTTGCCGGATCCGCCGGCTTCTTCGTCGACAAGCACCAACGAGATCTTGCCGCGCTTGTCGATGTCGGCGATCTCCACGCGCAACTTGTCGCCGACGTTCACGACGTCTTCGACCTTCGCGATGCGCTTGCCCTTGCCGAGTTTGGAGATGTGCACCAGCCCGTCGCGGCCCGGCAGCAGCGACACGAACGCACCGAAGTCGGTGGTCTTGACCACTGTTCCGAGGAATCGTTCGCCGGTCTTGGGCAGCTGCGGGTTGGCGATCGCGTTGATCTTGTCGATCGCGGCCTGCGCCGAAAGTCCGTCGGTGGCGCCGACGAACACGGTGCCGTCGTCCTCGATGGAGATCTGCGCGCCGGTTTCCTCGGTGATGGCGTTGATGATCTTGCCCTTGGGGCCGATCACCTCGCCGATCTTGTCCACCGGCACCTTGATCGTGGTGACTCGCGGCGCGTACGGGCTCATCTCGTCGGGACCGTCGATGGCCTCGGCCATCACCTCTAGGATCGTCAGGCGCGCATCTTTGGCCTGGTCCAAGGCGCCGGCCAGCACCTGCGACGGAATCCCGTCGAGCTTGGTGTCGAGCTGCAGCGCAGTGACGAAGTCCTTGGTGCCGGCGCATTTGAAGTCCATGTCACCGAAGGCGTCTTCGGCGCCGAGGATGTCGGTGAGCGTCACGAAGCGGCGCTCAGTGCCGCCGCCGTCCACCTCGACGTCGTCGGACACCAGACCCATGGCGATGCCGGCGACCGGCGCCTTGAGCGGAACCCCGGCGTTGAGCAGCGCCAGCGTCGAGGCGCACACCGACCCCATCGAGGTGGAGCCGTTGGAGCCCAGGGCTTCCGAGACCTGGCGGATGGCGTAGGGGAACTCTTCGACGCTAGGCAGCACGGGGATCAGCGCCCGCTCGGCGAGTGCGCCGTGGCCGATCTCGCGCCGTTTGGGCGAGCCGACCCGACCGGTTTCGCCGGTCGAGAACGGCGGGAAGTTGTAGTGGTGCATGTAGCGCTTGGAAGTCTCGGGTCCCAGCGAGTCGATCTGCTGGGCCATCTTGACCATGTCGAGGGTGGTCACACCCAGGATCTGGGTTTCACCACGCTCGAACAGCGCGCTGCCGTGCGCCCGCGGAACAACCGCGACTTCGGCTGAGAGCGCGCGGATATCGGTGACACCGCGGCCGTCAATGCGGAAGTGGTCGGACAGAATGCGCTGCCGCACAAGCTTCTTGGTCAGTGCGCGGAAGGCCGCCCCGATCTCCTTCTCGCGGCCGGCGTACGTCTCGGCGAGCCGCTCGAGAACTTCGGCCTTGAGCTCATTAGTGCGCTGGTCGCGCTCGGCCTTGCCGGAGATGGCCAGCGCGGCCGACAACTGCTCGGTGGCTACCGAAGACACCGAGTAGTAGACGTCGTCGCCGTAGTCGGGGAACAGCGGGTAGTCGCCGGTCGGCTTGGCGGCTGCGTCGGCAAGCTCCTGCTGGGCGGTGCACAGCGCCGCGATGAATGGCTTGGCGGCCTCCAGGCCTTGGGCCACAACGGCTTCGGTCGGCGCTTGGGCACCGCCCGCGACGAGTTCGACGACTTTGTCGGTGGCCTCGGCCTCGACCATCATGATCGCCACGTCAGGCTTGCCGTCGTAGCTGCCGACGACGCGTCCGGCCACCACCATGTCGAACACCGCCTGCTCGATCTGCTCGACCGTCGGGAATGCCACCCAGGTCCCGTCGATCAGTGCCACCCGGACCCCGCCCACCGGGCCGGAGAACGGCAGTCCGGCGAGCTGGGTGGAAGCGGATGCAGCATTGATCGCCAGCACGTCGTAGAGCTCGTCGGGGTTCAGGCTCAGGATCGTCACCACGACCTGGATCTCGTTGCGCAACCCGTCGACGAACGACGGGCGCAGCGGTCGGTCGATGAGCCGACAGGTCAGAATCGCGTCGGTGGACGGCCGGCCCTCGCGGCGGAAGAACGAGCCGGGGATGCGTCCGGCCGCATACATCCGCTCCTCGACGTCGACGGTCAGCGGGAAAAAGTCGAACTGATCTTTGGGCGTCTTGCCAGCGGTGGTCGCCGACAGCAGCATGTTCTCGTCGTCGAGGTAGGCGACGACGGCGCCGGCGGCTTGCAGAGCCAACCGGCCGGTCTCAAAACGGATGGTGCGGGTGCCGAAGCTCCCGTTGTCGATGACGGCGGTCGTTTCGAACACGCCTTCGTCAATTTCAGCTACAGACATAGGTGTCCGTATGGCCTCTCTGGATTTATTCAGCTGTTTCGCGTGATCACGCTAACCCGAAGGCTCCAGGGCCTGGATGCGGCGACGGCCGTCGATCGAAGCTGCCGACCTGCCCCGATTGGGAGCCCGGCAGCCACTACCGAAGACCGCGCGATGCAGGTCCCTTGTGACTCGCTGGGGCGATGCGCGCGGATCGCGCGCGCCGCACCTGCTCGGGCCGATACGGCCCAGAACGCCCTCACTCTACACGCCGACCTGGCGATTCCTAGATGCGCGACGGCATCGCGACACTTAAGGAGGTGCGATGCACCCCGATGCGATTCGCAACCGTTTAAGTCTCGGCGGAACCGAGGTCAGCGGCGCAGACCCAGCCGGTCGATCAGCGAGCGGTAGCGCTCCACATCGATCTGGGCCACGTACTTCAGCAACCGGCGCCGCCGTCCCACCAGCAGCAGCAGACCACGCCGCGAGTGGTGGTCGTGCTTGTGCACCTTGAGGTGCTCAGTCAGGTCGGCGATCCGCCTGGTCAGCAGTGCGACCTGCGCCTCAGGGGATCCGGTGTCGGTCTCATGCAGGCCGTAAGAGCCCAGGATTTCTTTTTTCTGCTCGGCGGTAAGCGCCACGAAATATCTCCATCAATCGGTCCGCGAGGGTTAATCCTGGCTGCGGCCACCGCGAACTGCAGCACGCGCCGTGTCGTCCGGCAGTCTAACAGCGCACGGCCCGCCGACCAGAATCCGCAGGTCAACCGGCGGAAAGCAGGGTACGCGCCTTCTCGGTGTCCTTGTCCATCGCGGCGACCAGCTCCTTGACCGAGCCGAACTTCTTCTGCCCGCGGATCCGCGCGACGAAGTCCAGGGCCACATGCTGTCCGTACAAGTCGGCGGTGGTGTCGAGCACAAACGCCTCGACCGTGCGGGTGCGTCCGGAGAAGGTCGGGTTGGTGCCCACCGAAACCGCGGCCTGATAGCGCTCGCCCGGTACGACGGTGCCGGTCACCGGGCCGTGCCCGAGGACGGTGAACCAGGTGGCATAGACGCCGTCGGCCGGGATGGCCGAGTGCATCGGCGGTGCCACGTTGGCAGTGGGGAAACCCATCTCCATGCCGCGACCGTCACCGCGCACCACCACGCCCTCGACGCGATGCGGGCGGCCCAGCGCCTCGGCGGCGGCGACCACATCGCCGGCGTCGACGCACGACCGGATATAGGTCGACGAGAACGTCACGGTTTCGGTGTCGTGATGCTCGGACACCAACGACATCGATTCGACCGCGAACCCGAATCGCTCGCCGGCGCGACGCAGTGTGTCGACGGTCCCGGCGGCCTTCTTGCCGAAAGTGAAGTTCTCCCCCACCACGACTTCCACCACATGCAGGTTTTCAACGAGCAGCTCGTGCACGTAGCGCTCGGGCGTGAGCTTCATGAAAGTCGTGGTGAACGGCATCACCAGAAACACGTCGATGCCGAACTCCTCGGCCAGTTCGGCGCGCCGAGTCAGCGTCGTCAACTGGGCGGGGTGACTACCGGGGTGGACGACTTCCATCGGGTGCGGATCGAACGTCATCAGCACGGTCGGCACTCCGCGCGCACGGCCCGATTTCACGGCATGCTCGATCAGCTCGGCGTGCCCGCGGTGCAGACCGTCGAACACTCCGATCGTGAGCACGCAGCGGCCCCAGTCCGTGGGAATCTCGTCCTGGCCGCGCCACCGTTGCACAACAGCTAGCCTACGG
>Ga0335075_10005095_pt1 | contig 20446 bp, 16 predicted proteins | sample Lox_Sample_24_FD_206723 | JGI IMG/M metagenome (GOLD analysis project Ga0335075, IMG submission 206723) | Soil microbial communities from Loxahatchee National Wildlife Refuge, Florida, United States - Lox_Sample_2.4 | ecosystem: Environmental > Terrestrial > Soil > Wetlands | place: USA...
CGCACGAGACGTATTCCGGCGGATGACGGCCATCGGACCTGATCGCCGACCGGCCCGCCGGACGGTGACCAGGGGCGACCTGCACTCCGGGCGGCCCAAGAGCCAGTGGCCAGAGGTCGACGCGGTGCTCGAGGCTTTCGCCCGCGCCCGGCTGCTGGTGCTGGACGCCGACCACGTCGAGATCGCCCACGACGTCCTGCTCGAAGCGTGGCCGCGGCTGCGGGGATGGCTGGACGAGGACGAGACAAGCACGATCCTGTACGGCCAGCTGGCCGAGGACACCGCGCGGTGGCGGGCAGCCGGGAACGGGCGTGCGGTGCTGTACCGGGGAGTACAGCTGGCCGCCGTACAAGAGGCCGCGCGCGTGTGGGCCGCGGACCCGGACCGGTACCCGGCGCTGGGCGCCAGCGAGGCTGAGTTCCTGCGGGCCAGTGACCGGGCCATGGTGCGCGGCCGGTGGCGGCTGCGGCTGCTGGCCGGGCTCGTCGCTGTGGTCGTCATCGCCGCCCTGACCGGAGCGGGAATCGCGATCAAGGACGCGAAGACCAGCGCAGCCAGGCAGAGCACCGCGAACCTGTCGCAGCGCCTGGCCGCGCAGAGCACGGCGCTCGACGCCGCCGATCCCGTCACCGCGGGGCTGCTGGCCGCGGCGGCCTGGCGGGTGGACCCGACCGCGCAGGCTAGGTACAGCCTGTTGCAGTCGCTGGCCCAGCCGGTGCGCGGCATCCTGACCTCGCAGTCGGGCGTGGTCACCGCCCTGGCCTACAGCCCGGGCGGCACAACCCTGGCGGCGGGGTACTCCGACGGCACGATCCGGCTGTGGGATCTCGCTTCACACCGCGCGATCGGAGCTGCCAAGTTCGGCGCCACCCCGCTCGCCCTGGCTTTCACCGCCGGCGGCAAGCTCCTGCGAGTCGCCGGTGCCGGTGCCGTCGGCACGTGGGATCTGGCCAGCCAGGCCAGGATCGCCACCCGGCCACTGGCAAGCTCGGCCCAGGGCGGCGCCGTGGCGTTCAGCGGGGACGGCCGGACCCTCGCTACCGGTGGCGCCGATGGCGTCATCCGGCTGTGGGACGCGGCCACCGGGCAGGAGATCGGCGCGCCGATGAGCTCGGACGCCTCGCCCGTGGGCGCCGTGACCTTCAGCCCCGATGGCACGCTGGTGGCGGTGGCGAGCACGGATGGCGATGTCCAGCTGTGGGCGACGGCCAGCCAGCAGGTCGCGGGACCTGCCCTGATCCCCAACGGGGCGCAGGTCGACGCACTGGCATTCAACCCGGACGGGAAGCTGCTGGCCACGGGTGACCACGACGGCACAGTACGGCTCTGGGACGTCTCAGCCGCGAGCCAGGTCGGCGCGACGATGGCGAGCGGCGACGCGGTGAGCGCGCTGGGGTTCGGAGACGGCGGGGCCACGCTCGCCACCGCCGAAGGCGACGGTGCCACCGAACTGTGGGACGTCACCACGCAGGCCCAGACCGGATCCGCACTTACCGCGCAGGGCGTGGTCGGGGTCAGCTCGCTGGCGTTCAGTCCCGGCGCAGACGCGCTGGCCACCGGGAACGGCGACGGCAGCATCCGGCTGTGGAGTCCGGCCGGTTTCCATCAGGGCTCGGCCCCCTTGGCCGCCGGGCCGATCAGCCCCACGCCCGCAGCGGCCGGGCGCCCGCCGGCCGTCTTCAGCGCCGGCGGCGGCCTGCTGGCGGCCAGCGACGGGCACGGGATCGTCCGGCTGTGGGACGTCACCACGAGACGGCTGGCGAGCGCGCCCTTGTCCGGGAACGGCACCGTTACCGGGCTCGCCATCAGCCCGGACGGCAAGACGCTTGCCGTGGCCGGCCGCGGCGTTCAGCTGTGGCAGACGGCGACCGGCCAGCGGATCGGCACCGCGCTGCCCGCAGCCAGCGGCGGCCGCTACCGGGCCGTGGCGTTCAGCTCGGACGGCACCGCACTGGCCACGCTCGGCGCGGACGGCACGGCCCGCCTCTGGGACGTGGCCACACGACAGCAGATCGGTGCGCCGATGACCGTCGACAGCCCCGGCACGTCCGGCGGCGCTGTGGCCTTCAGCCCTGACGGCAAGACCCTGGTCACGGTGGGCGCCGGCGGCCAGATCCGGCTGTGGAGCGTGGCCACCCATCAGCCGATCGGCAAGCCCATGGCCGGGGACCCGGCGACGACCGTCCTGGCGTTCAGCCCCAGCGGCAAGACACTGGCCACCGCGGGCTCCGATGGCAGCGTCCGGTTGTGGGACGTGGCCACCCAGCAGGAGATCGGCACCGCGATGACCGCCGACGCCCAGCCGGTCTACGCGACCGCGTTCAGCCCCGACGGCACCACGCTGGCCACCGCGGGCGGCGACGGCACTGTCCGGACCTGGGACGTGACCTTCCCGGCCAGCCTGTTGCAGGGCGCCTGCGCGATCGCCGAGGTATCGCTTACCCGCCAGCAGTGGGCTGACTACGCGGGTAACCAGCCGTTCCAGCAGGTCTGCCCCGCAGCGTAGCGCTAGCCGAGGACTCGCTGGCGGGCCAGGGCGGCCGGGGTCAGGCCGGCCAGCTCGCGGCATTCCCTGGTCAGGTGAGCCTGGTCGGCGTAGCCGGCCTGCGCCGCAAGGGCAGCCAGGTCCAGGGCGCCTGGTCCGGTCGGAGCGGCGTCGATCCGGGAGACGAACCGGCGGAAGCGCAGCACCCGCTGCAGGGTCTTCGGGCCGTACCCGACCGCGTCGTGACAGCGGCGGCGCAACTGCCGCACGCTGAGCCCGATCTGCGCCGCGACTTCGCCGGCGGGGGCCCGCGGGTCGGCCAGCAGCTTCGCCGCCCGGGCCACGGCCGGGTCCGGCTCTCGCTCGGCTACCAGGGCAGCCGCTACGTCAAGCGCACGAGCCAAGGCGACATCAGGGTCGAGCGTTCCCGGCAGCCGCCCTGCGTCACGGCGGCGCAGATCGGCCAGGCCGACTCGCAGGTCGCGCAGTTCGCTCAGCGGGACGCCGAACGCCGGGCCGCCCGCGCTTGGCCGGAAGCGAACGCCGACCATAACCGTGCCAGCCGTCATGACGGTACGCACCGGGCCGGTGTCCGGGCCCGCCACGAACGCGCCCTGACCCGGCGCCCAGATCAGGTCGCTGCACGCATCGGGCAGCACCAGGCCCTCCCGGTCGCCGCCGTCGAGGGTGACCTGGGCCCACAGGCAGGCGATGGCGTGCCGCAGCCCGGCCGGGGCCGGCCATTCGGTGTACCCGGGCGGCAGGTCCGCAACGCTGACGACCTGGTAAACCACCCTCCCAGCATGCCACGGTGATGGCCGTTTCGTTCAAGACGAGGACGGCATGGCCGTGATCTGCTTGACGCATGAACGCTCCTGACTTCGATGCCGCGGCCACCTTCGTCGCCGCCAACGCGAGGGTCATCGACTCGCGCCGGTTCCAGCGGCTGTTCGGCAACGGCGCCGCCGAGCCGGTGCGGGACGCGGTAGCTGCCTACCGCAACGATGACGGCGGGTTCGGGCACGCCCTCGAACCGGACCTCCGGGATCCGGCCAGCCAGCCCGGCGCGACCGAAATGGCACTCCGCATCATGAATGAGACCGGCGCGTGGGATGACGAGCTGGTCCGGGATGCCTGCGACTGGCTCGAGTCGGTCGCGCCGGGCGAAGGCGGCACGACCGGGGTGCATCCCTCGGTGAACGACTGGCCGCATGCGCCCTGGTGGGTAGTTGAGGATGGGCACCCGGCCTCGCTGATCCAGACCGGGATGATCGCCGGGACACTGCATGCCCGCAACGTGCGCCATCCCTGGCTTGACCGCGCGACCGAGGTGATGTGGGCGCGGCTGGCCATGGTGACCAACCCGGCCCCCTATGACATGTTCGGCATACTGCGGTTCCTGCAGTGCGTGCCGGACCGGGACCGGGCACGCACGGTGTTCGAGCGCGTCGGGCCGCTGATCCTCAGCCAGAACCTCGTCGCCTTCGACCCGGAGGCGCCGGGTGAGGTGCATTCGCCGCTGGACTTCGCGCCCGAGCCGGATTCGCTGGCCCGCGAACTGTTTGACGACGCGACAATCAAGGCGCACCTGGACCATCTCGCCCAGGGACAGCGCGAGGACGGCGGCTGGATGTTCAACTGGCCGGCCTGGTCTCCGGCCGCGGAACGAGAATGGCGCGTCTTCCTCACCGTGGACGCGCTGCGGCTGCTGCGCGCCAATGGCCGCTGGGCACCTGACTGAGGCTAGACAGTTAATTAGCTATTTGCCATAATTCCTTTGTGCTCGATGTGGACCTCATTAAGGCGCTGGGGAACGAGAAGCGCCTTCAGGTCCTTGAGTGGCTGCGTGACCCGGTGGCCAACTTCCCTCCGCAGCGCGACGGCGATCTGATCGAAGACGGCGTGTGCGCGCTGTTCATCGCGGACAAGCTGGGCGTCAGCGCGCCGACCTGCGGCGAGCATCTGAAGCTGCTGTCGCGGGCGGGCCTGATCAGGGGCAAGAAGATCAGGCAGTGGGTCTTTTACCGGCGCGACGAGAACGGCATCGCCCGGGCAAAGGAGGCACTCGCCAGTGATTGGTAGAGGTACTGGTAATGAACTGCGGTTCCGGGCGGCCTGTCGGGACGACGCGGAGGCGATCGCCGGGCTCCACGCGGACAGCTGGCAGCGGCATTACCGTGGCGCCTTCTCCCACGCCTTCCTGGACAATGACGCCGCCGGCTACCTGCTGGCACTGTGGACCGAGCGCCTAGCGGTACCGAACCCGCGGGCACGCACGATTCTCGCCGAGCTGGACGGCGCGGTCGTGGGTCTTGCGCACACCCTGCTCGGCGAGGACGCCACCTGGGGCGCGTTTATCGACAACCTTCACGTCGCGCATGGGCTGAAGAGGCAGGGGATCGGTTCGCGGCTGCTGGCGCTGACCGGGCAGGCGGTCCTTGACTGGTCATCCTCGCCCGGCCTGTACCTCTGGGTCCTCGAGCAGAACAGCGATGCGCGCGCTTTCTACGCGGCGCTCGGGGGCGCCTGCGTGGAGCGCCAGGAGGTTTCGCCGCCGGGCGGAGACGTCACCCGGCTCAATGGCAAGCCGATGGGCCTGAGGTATGCATGGCACGATTCAACGAAACTACTTGCCTAAGGTCGGCCCACTGGAATCTAAGTACGCGCCGACCCCGAGATTAGGCATTCGTACGATCCGCGGCACCTGGCCTTAGGCGGATTCTCGGAGGTACAGCATCCGCTCCGCCCCGAGGAGATCACGATGAATCCCACCATCGTCTACGACCTGGGTCACGCCAGGCTCGCCGAGATGTACCGCCAGGCCCGCCGTGATGCGCTGGGCCGCGCCGCGACCACTCGCTGCCGGCCGGACCGGCCCGCGCGCCCGGCACCAGGGCCGCTGGCCGTGCTGACCCGCTGGACTGGCCGTCTTGGCCGGGTGTCCGCCTCATGATCACGCTGGCCGATCCGCGTCGCGTGGCACACGAGTTCGGCGACCGCCCCGAGGTGGCGCCGAGCGCATGCGCTGGGTCCGCTCGCTGCTGAACTGGCCCCCTGCGTGCGCTGCTCAGCCATAGAAGAGGGGTTCCATGATGGCGCGGGCGCGGCGGGCGGCGCGACGATAGTCCTGCTCGAGCGCCTGGGCGGCGTCGCCGGGAGCGTAGCCGAGCAGACGTGCCACCGCGGTCTGCTCGCCGTGCCTGGTAGGCAGCGTATCGCCGGGCCTGCCTCGGACCAAGACGATCGCGTTCCTTATCCTGCTGGCCAGCCGCCAAGCCTCCATCAACGCGGCCGCGTCCTCGGCGGGCAGCAGGCCGCCGGCCACCGCCGCCGCCATCGCCTCGTCGGTCCGGGTAGTGCGCAGCGTAGGCACTGCGTGTGCGTGCTGAAGCTGGAACAGCTGGATCGTCCACTCAACGTCGGAAAGGCCGCCCGGCCCCAGCTTGACGTGCAGCGTCCGGTCGGCACCGCGGGGTATCCGCTCGGCTTCCACGCGGGCCTTGATGCGGCGGATCTCGCGCACGCAGGCCTGGTCGACTCCGCCCACCGGGTATCGGAACTCGGCGATCATCCGGGTGAACCTCGCGCCGAGCTCCGCGTCGCCCGCTACGGCCTCGGCGCGCAGCAGGGCCTGCGCCTCCCAGGGCGCAGACCGGTTTCTGTAGTAGGCCCGGTAGGCGGCCAGGGTGCGCACGAGCGGACCTTGGCGGCCGTCCGGTCGCAGGTCGGCATCCACCGCCAGGGCCGGGTCAGGCACCGGCAGGGCGAGCAGCCTGCGCAGCTCGGCGGCCACCGCATGGGCCGCGTCCGACGCCTCACGCTCAGGATGCCCGGCCAGCGGATCATGCACGAACAGCACGTCTGCGTCGCTGCCGTAGCCGCACTCGTGACCGCCGAACCGGCCCATCGCGATCACGGCGAACCGGGTGGGCAGCGGATGCCGCAGCTCGGCAGAGACCTTCCTGAGCGCCACCGCCAGCGCCGTCACCACCGCCGCCCTGGTGACGTCGGTCAGCGCTTCTCCCGTGGCGGTGATGCCCTCCGTGACGGCCAACAGGTCAGAAGCCGAGATCCGGAGCAGCTCGCGGCGGCGAACCGAGCGGACCGCCGAGACCGCAGCCTCCGCGTCTTCGCCGTAGCGCTGGGCCGCCGCCATCATCTCAGAGCGCAGCGCCTCCAGGCTCCGCGGCGCGAGCTCGGCATCGTCGCCGAACATCGCTACCGCTTCTGGCGCGCGAAGCAGAAGGCCAGTGGCGTAGCGGCTGGCGGCCAGCACGTGCGCCATCCGCTCGGCTGCCTTGGTCTGGTCCCTTAGCAGCCTCAGATACCAAGGGCTCTCCCCCAGCGCCTCGCTGACCTGGCGGAACGCTAGCAGTCCCGCGTCGGGCTCGGCCGCGTCGGCGAACCAGCCAAGCAGGACAGGCAGCAGCGTGCGCTGGATCGCCGCGCGCCGTGAGACGCCCGAGGTCAGGGCGTCGATGTGGCGCAACGCGCCGGCCGGGTCCGCGTAGCCGAGCGCCTCGAGCCTGTTCCTGGCCTCGGCTGGTGTCAGCCGGGCCGCATCCGACGGGAGGCGGGCCACCGCGTCGAGCAGCGGCCGGTAGAACAGCTTCTCGTGCAGGCGCCGGACCTGCCTGGCGTGCCTGCGCCACATCTCGTCGAACTCGACCGCCGGGTCTGCGCGGTTTCCCGGGACCGGGAGCTGGTACCACGGACCGTTCGGCAAATCAAAAGATCTCATCGCCCGGCCCAGCCTGCGAAGTACGACGGGATCCTCGGGCAGGGTGTGGGTTCGGCTGAGCCGGTGCAGCTGCAGCAGGTGCTCGGTGCGGCGCAGGAACCGATAGGCGGCGGCCAGCTCGTCGGCGTCGGTCCGGCCGACGTACCCGCCGGCCGCCAGCGCCGCCAGCGCCGACAGCGTCGCCGGGGCGCGCAGCGTCTCGTCGGTGCGGCCGTGCACGAGCTGCAGGAGCTGGACGGCGAACTCGATGTCCCGCAGCCCGCCGGGGCCGAGCTTGAGCTCGCGCCCGGCCTGGCGCGCGGGCAGTGACTGCTCGACGCGACGGCGCATCGCCTGGGTGTCCTCGACGAAATGCTCGCGGCGCGCCGCCTGCCACACCAGCGGGGCGAACGTGTCCGCGTAGGCCTGGCCGAGGGCCATGTCGCCGGCCATAGGCCTGGCCTTGAGCAGCGCCTGGAACTCCCAGGTCTTGGCCCAGCGCTCGTAGTAGGCGCGGTGGCTGGCCAGGGTGCGGACGAGCGGGCCGTTGCGGCCTTCGGGGCGGAGGTTCGGGTCGACGGGGAAGATGCTGCCCTCGGGGGTGGACCGGGCGCATACGCCGATCAGGCCAGCGGCTAGGCGGCTGGCGGTGGCCAGCACCGCGGCCTCGTCGCCGTCCTTGTACCCGGCGTTCCCGGCCTGGCCTGTGACCGGCTCGGCTACGAAGATCACGTCGACGTCACTGGCGTAGTTCAGCTCGCGGGCGCCGCACTTGCCCATGGCGACCACGGCGAGCCGGCACGGCACCGACCCGGGAGGCAGCTCGGACCGGGCCACGGCCAGCGCCGCCTCGAGGACCGCCGCGGCGATGTCGGCCAGCTCCTCGACCACGTCCTCCACGGAGGCGACCGCGGTCATGTCGCGCGCCGCCAGGTGCAGCAGCCGCCGCCGGTAGGCCGCCGCCAGCGATGCGGTGGGCTCCTGCTTGCGGTCCGCGCTGTCGGAGTTTTCTGGGCTCGGGACCTTTTCGGGGCGGGCGATTGGTGCGGCCAGGCGGGGGTCGGCGCCGACCGCCTCGAGCATATCCTCCCGCAGCTCTGCCGGCCCAGGGAGGTTCATCGGGCCGCGGAGCAGGGCGCAGTCTTCGGGATGCCGGGTCAAGTGGTCGGCCAGGCCGGCGCTGACGCCGAGTACGGCGGTCAGCCGCTCGCGGAACTCGGGTTCATCGCGCAGCGCCCGGCGCAGCGCGGCGGGGTCTTTCGCGGCGCTGGACACCCGAGCCAGCCCGGTCAGCGCCAGGTCGGGGTCGGCCGCCGCCGCCAGCGCCGTCAGCAGGGGGTCAGCGCCCGGCTCACCCACCGCGCCCGGATTGCTCCCCGTGGCGTCCGGTCCCGTACTGTCCGGCACGGTGCTGTCCTGCCCCCTGCTGTGCTGCCCCGTGCTGTGTTGGCCCGTGCTGTGTTCGCCGGTGCTGTGTTGGCCCGTGCTGTCCGGCTCGGTGCCGCCGAGGTCGGTGAGCAGCAGGCGTTCGGCTCGCGCGGCGTCCGCGAACCCCATCCGCGCTAGCCGCCCCGCCAGCGTCGTCCGCGAACCGCTCACGCCAGCCAAACTAGCTGATCACACCCAGACCGTCATTGGCAGTCCAACCCCGCGAGCCAAGGCTCGCCGACGCCGGCCGGACCCGACGGTACCCCGCCGCCATCTCGGCGATAACCATCGGGGATGGTGAAGGAAATCATCACACCAGCAACACTAATAGACCATATTTTCGAATCGCCGCGGTCTTGCCTAGAAGGATTTGTGACTGTGGGTCAAAAACGGTACTATAGCACGTCTTTCGACCCACAATAACCAATAGCGGCTTCCGGCAGCTGGTTTGAACCCGCTGTTACGCGGACCAGAGGCAAAATAAGACCGTGAAATATCTGCATATCGCGGGCAAGTGGACGCCGGCTTCGGATGAGGGCACCGTTCAGACCATCAATCCGTTCGACGCGAGCCCGCTGGAAACCGTGGCCGAAGCGTCGCCGGCGGACGTGGACGCGGCCGTCGCTGCCGGCCGCGAGGCATTCGACGAGGGCCCGTGGCGCCGCTCGACGATCACCGAGCGCACTGCGCTGCTGGGCAAGGTCGCCGACCTGCTGCAGCGGGACCGCGAGCAACTGGCGCATACCGAGAGCCTGGACACGGGCAAGACCCTCAACGAGGCGCGGGCCGACGTGGACGACTCCACCGCCGTGTTCCGCTACTACGCGGGGGTCGCGGGCTCGCTGGCCGGACGCGTGGTCGACCCGGGCCGGCTGGGGGTGGTCAGCCGGATCACTCACGAGCCGGTCGGCGTGTGCGCGCTCATCGCGCCCTGGAACTACCCGCTGCTGCAGATCTCCTGGAAGCTCGCGCCCGCGCTGGCGGCGGGCAACACGACCGTGGTCAAGCCCTCTGAGCTGACACCGCTGTCGACCGTGGCCCTGGTCGGGCTGTTCGAGGAGGCCGGGATCCCGGCGGGTGTGGTGAACCTGCTGCTGGGAACGGGCGGGACCGTGGGCCAAGGGCTGGTCGCGCACCCAGGGGTTGACCTGATCTCGTTCACCGGCGGGCTGGCCACCGGCGAGAAGATCATGGCCGCGGCGGCGCACGGGGTGCGCCGGGTCGCCCTCGAGCTCGGCGGCAAGAACCCCAACATCGTGTTCGACGACACCGACTTCGACACCGTGGTCGACAACGCGCTGACGGCCGCGTTCTTGCACTCCGGGCAGGTGTGCTCGGCCGGCGCCCGGCTGATCGTACAGGACAGCCTGCACGACAGCTTCGTGGCCGAACTGGCCGCCCGTGCCGACCGGATCCGGCTGGGCAGCGGCCTGGACCCGGAGACCGAATGCGGCCCGCTGATCTCCGAGGCACACCGGGCCAAGGTGGAGCGCTACATCGCGCTTGGGCTGGCCGAGGGCGCGTCGCTGCTGGCCGGGGGCGAACGGCCCGCGTCGCCTGCGCTGGACCGCGGCTTCTTCCTGCGGCCGACGGTGTTCGCCGGGTGTCACCGGGAGATGGCGGTGGTGCGGGACGAGGTGTTCGGCCCGGTGGTGACGGTCGAGCGGTTCGGCACCGAGGAGGAGGGGGTCTTCCTGGGGAACGACACTGCGTACGGCCTGGCCGGCGCGGTGTGGACGTCGGATGCGGGCCGGGCCGAGAGGGTCGCGGGTGCGCTAAGGCACGGCACGGTGTGGATCAACGACTACCACCCCTACCTGCCGCAGGCCGAGTGGGGCGGCTTCGGCCGGTCCGGCATCGGCCGCGAGCTCGGCCCGTCCGGCCTGGACGAATACCTAGAGAAGAAGCACATCTACCACAACACGAACCCGGCGCCCGCGCGCTGGTTCTCGGCGTAAGCCCTCGGCGAACCAGGGGCCGGGGCCGGTCCAGGCGCCTCCGCCCGTGTGATACGCATTGGGTCATGGTCGATCTCATCCCGCGCGAGGTGCTGTTCGGCAACCCGGAGCGCATCAATCCGCACATCTCCCCCGACGGCACCCGGCTGGCGTGGATCGCCCCCCGCGACGGCGTACTCAACGTCTGGGTTGCGCCGGTCGGCGCATCCGGCGTCGACTGGGACGCCGCGACGGCGGTGACCGACGACACCGACCGGGGCATCCGGGGCTACGCCTGGGCCCGGGACGGCAGGCACCTGCTGTACGTGCAGGACACGGGCGGCGACGAGAATTGGCGGCTGTACGACGTCGACCTGGGCGCGCAGGCGCCCGCCGCCGCAGGCGGCCAGGCTAACTGGGACAAGCGCGACCTGACGCCGTACGAGGGCATCCAGGCCCGGATCATCGCCACCCGCAAGAGCCACCGCGACGAGGTGCTCGTCGGGATGAACCGGGACAACCCCGAACTGCACGACGTGTACCGGCTGGATCTGAAGACCGGGGAACTGACCAAGCTGATCGACAATCCCGGTTATGCAGGCTGGATCGCAGACGAGGACATGGTGGTCCGCGGCGCGATCGCTCCGCTACCCGACGGTGGCGTCGACGTGCTCGTCCGCGACGATGCCCGCGCCGAGTGGCGGAAGCTGCTGACGATCTCGCCCGACGACGTGCCGGCCAGCGACGTACTGGCGTTCACCGGCGACGGGAAGTCGCTGCTTGGCATCAGTTCGGTCGGGACCAACACGGGCCGGCTGGTCCGGGTCGACCTTGCGTCGGGCGACACACAGGTCCTGCTGGAAGACCCCGAGGCTGACGTGGAAGGCGCGATCTTGCACCCGGACACCCGGGAACCGCAGATCGCGCTCGTGCTCAAGGACCGCGCCGAGTATCACGTGCTCGACCCCGCGGTGGCGCCCGACTACGAGGCGGTACGGGCCCTGCACGCCGGGGACCCGAGCCTGGTCAACCGGGACGAGGCGGACGCTACCTGGCTGGTCGCCTACACCGACGACGCGGGCCCGGTGCGGTACTACGCCTATGACCGGGCGTCCCGCGTCGGCAGTTTCCTGTTCGATAGCCGCCCCGAGCTGTCGCGTTACGAACTGGCGCGAATGGAGCCGTTCTCCTTCGTCTCCAGGGACGGGCTGACCGTGCACGGGTACGTCACGTTCCCGCCGGGCGGCGGCCGGTCTGGCCTGCCCGCCGTGCTGAACGTGCACGGCGGCCCAACGGTCCGCGACGTGTGGGGCTGGAATCCGGAGGCCCAGTGGCTGGCCAACCGGGGTTACCTGTGCATCCAAGTGAACTACCGCGGCTCGACCGGATACGGCAAGGCGTTCGTCAACGCCGGCGACCGCGAGTGGGGCGGCAAGATGCACGACGACCTGATCGACGCGGTCCGGTACGTCGTCGAGCAGGGCTGGGCCGACCCGGACCGGATCGCGATCTATGGCGGTTCCTACGGCGGATACGCCGCGCTGGTGGGTGCGGCGTTCACCCCGGACGTGTTCCGCTGCGCGGTGGACATCGTGGGGCCGTCGAACCTGCAGACGCTGCTTGAGACGATTCCGCCCTACTGGGCGCCGATGAAGGCGGACCTGTACAAGAGGGTCGGCAACCCGGAAACGGACAAGGAGTTCCTGTGGTCCCGGTCGCCGCTGTCCCGGGTCCGTGACATCCGGATCCCGCTGCTGATCGCCCAGGGGGCCAACGACCCGCGGGTCAAGCAGGCCGAGTCGGAGCAGATCGTCGCGGCGCTGGCCGAGGCAGGCATCGACTACGAGTACATGCTGTTCCCCGACGAAGGCCACGGCTTCGCCAAGCCGGAAAACCGGCTGAAGTTCTACGCCGCGGCCGAGCGCTTCCTGGCCAAGTACCTGGGCGGCCGGTTCGAGGAGTAGGAGCGTTCTGGCCGGGGTCCGCGGCCTGTTCGCAGCCGTGGACGTGCATTACCCGAGCACCGGCGGCGCCCGGGCGGCTGCCGTCTTGGCCGCCGATGCCGCCTTCGCTCACCTGCTGGCCGATCGCACCGCGGTGATACCCCAGGTATCGCCCTACCGGCCGGGCGAGTTCTATCTGCGCGAGCTCCCGCCGCTGCGCGCCGTCCTGGATGATCTGAGCGGGCTGAGCTTGCTGGTGGTCGACGGCTACGCCGATTTGGACCCGAGCGGCCGTCCCGGCCTGGGGGCGCATGCGCACGCCGAGTTCGGCATCCCAGTGATCGGGGTGGCCAAGTCCAGGTTCCGCACCGCCACCCACGCGGTGCCGGTCGTGCGCGGATCCTCGGCGCGCCCGCTGTTTGTCACCGCGGCCGGGATGCCCAGCGCCGAAGCGGCGGATCTGGTCCGGCGCATGGCCGGGCGATACAGGCTGCCCGACGCACTGCGCCGCGCCGACACCCTGGCGCGGGCAGGTCCGCCCGTAGCCACCATGACCTACCGCGCGCCCGGCTGACCTAAGGACTGGCTCTGCGCGCGATGACAAGCCGGTATCGCGGGATGCCATCCTCGCGGCGGCCTAGAGCCATCAAGGGGACTGTCGTCACCGTGAATCCGGAGGCTGTCAGGTCGTCGCGAACCGCTTGCAGCGGGCAGGTGCCGTAGTACATGACGAAGGCGGGATTCCACACGGCGTTCCGCACCCGCATGGCCAGGTCGAACCCGAGCAGTGCCCAGTACCAGCCTGAGGCGATGGGCGGCGGAGCACCGAGCGGGAAGGCGAAAACCCCGCCGGGCCGCAGCGTGCGGTACACGCCGGCGAACAGCGCGGGCCGTTCCTCCGGTAGGAAGTGCCCGAACGCTCCGAAACTGACCGCCAGGTCGAAGGCCTCGGCGAAGGGCAGGGCCCGGACGTCGGCCCGTACCCATGTGGCGTCCGGGTGCGCAGTGCGCGCCTGCGCGAGCATGCCAGCGCTGAAGTCGACGCCCATGATCGGTCCTTGACACACGGATTTGAGGACCGGCATGCCCGCGCCTGTTCCGCAGCACACGTCCAATCCCAGGCCGAACGGGCCAAGTGTGCGCAACGCGAAGGCGGTCGCGTCAAGCACGCCATCGGGGGTGCGAAAAGGCGTGTGGTCGAACTTGGGGGCCAGCAGGTCATAGCCGCCCTCGACCGACGACAGCGCCTGCACCGCCAGTTCACGCAGAGACGGGCCTTCAGGCGAGAACATCGCTCAAGGTTACTTCCCGGCGCCAGACATGGATCGCGCCGAGCTGCCATACTCGCGTTGCCGCGCTCGGGCAGAGCGGGGAAGATCGCTGCATGACTCGCCACCAGCTCGACCCGTCACCGTCGACGACAGTAGACGTGTTCTCCCGTGATCTGCCGCCGGTACTGACCGTCGACCCGGGCGACACGATCCTGCTGCGTTCGATGAACGCGTCCGGCCACCTGCAGCCGCAGACGTTCCCTGGCGAGAAGGCACCGACGATGGCCAGCAAAAGGCGCAGCGGCCATTGCCTGACAGGGCCGATCGCTGTTCGCGGTGCGGTGCCAGGCGAGGTGCTTGCGGTGAGCTTCATTTCCCTGCGCCCTGACACCTGGGGCTACACCGTAGCCGGGGCCCGCGACACGCCGCTGACCAGGCGACTCGGCCTGCACGATGGCCCGCCTGCCTGGCTGCTCTGGCAGATTGACGCGGATGCGGGAGTAGCCACCAGCGACCGGGGGCACACGGTGCGGATAGCCCCGTTCCACGGCGTGACCGGAGTCGCCTGGGACGAGCCGGGCGAGCACTCAACCATCCCGCCCAGGGCGATCGGCGGCGGCAACATCGACTGCAAGGAACTGGTCGCCGGATCGATCCTGTACCTGCCGGTTGCCGTGCCTGGTGCACTGCTGAGCATCGGCGACGGCCATGCTGCCCAGGGCGACGGAGAGGTCGCGGGGACCGCGATCGAGTGCGGCATGACGACCGAGCTTCAGCTCGAGCTGGTCACGGAGCGGCCGGTTCCGGGAGTGCACGCGGAGACTCCGGCGGGCCAGATCACCTTCGGCTTCAGCCCGGATCTCAATGCGGCGATGGGCGACGCCCTGGACGCGATGCTGACCTGGCTGCAGGCCAGTTACGCAGTTGGCAAGGCCACGGCGCTGGCGCTGGCCAGCCCGGTGCTCGACCTGCGGATCACGCAGGTGGCGAACCAGTCCTGGGGCGTTCATGCGCTGCTTCCGGCGGGCGCGATCAGCTGACGGGAGGGTGCGATTCTCTGGCGTGCGCGCGCGGGTCAATATGGGCATGACTACACCACGCGATCACGAGCCCGCTAGTTCCGCAGCGACCTATGAGGACCCCTTGAGGAAAGGGCTGCCTGCCGACCGCGCCCTGCAGGTGGCCAGGCAGATCCTCGAAGGCCCTCATCTGTCGGTGCTGGCCACCACCAACGCCGATGGGTCGGCGCAGATGTCGGTAATCTTCGTCAAACCCGATGGTGACGACGTCCTCTTCAGCACGATCAAGGGCCGGCGCAAGGCGACGAACATGGTGCGCGACCCGCGGGTGACGCTGTTGTTGCACAGCCTTGCCGCCGGCGCGCTCATCCCTTACGCCACCATCCACGGCACCGTGGAGCTCACCGACGACCCTAGCGGCGCATTCCACCAGGCGATGTACGACCTCCACATGGGCGGCGCGACGCCGCCTCCGGAGCCCGGGGCGCGCCGGCTCATCGTGCGCCTCCATCCTCAACGCGCTTACGCACCGTTGCCGTACTCCTCCGAATAGGTCCGAATAGAGGAGTGCGGACTGCCGGGCCGCCCGTGTGTGCGGGCGGGCTGATCGCCCACGGAGCCGAAAATCGAGTGGGATAAGCCCGGCCGTTTCCCTACGATCTGACACATGCCGAGCTATGAGCCAGTAGACCTGTCCGCTGCCTGCAACGCTGGCGTGGACGTTCTTGGCGATGAGCCCGGTGATATTCCGCTCGGGCGGGTGGACCTGCGTGGCCTGCCCTTCCTGATCGGGTCCGAGCCGCCGTCTGCGGAGCGGTGCTTGCTGCTGCCCGACGCCCCGACTTCGGTCGGGATCGGCCGGGTTGCGCGACGGGTGATCGTCGCGCATCGGCTGCTCGAGCCGGGCGCACCAGCCGGTCATGCCGTCGGGCAGACCGTCGCGGAGTATGCGTTTCATCTTGCCGGCGGCGAGGTCGTGGTCGCGGGCATCCGCGAGCGGTTCGAAATCCAGGTGGTGCCGCCGGGGTGGGGCCGTCTGCCGTTCCTCGCCGTCACCGATACAAACGACCACAACCTGCCGCGTTTCGAGGGCAGGTGGGGCGACGCCGGGGCTCGCCTGACGGAGCAGGCCATGGGCTGGCCCGCCGGATATTTCCTGTGGTGCTGGGAAAACCCTCATCCCGCGCGACCGGTCGAACGGATCGAGTTCATCCCGCGCGGCCCGCGATTCGTCGTCGCCGCGGTCACGACCAGCGACGTTGACGAGCACCCGTTCGTTCGTGCGCCCGCGCGCCCGGTCCGGCTGGTGGCGAAGGACGGGCGCAACGGGGTCCTCGATATCGAGGTGGACCGGGGTGTTGCAACCTATCCGCAGCCGCTGTCCGGCGAGGACGACCGGGCCGGCTGGGGAGCGGCCGAGGGAGAGTCCGCATATACGTCGATCGCCGCGCTGCCGTCGGCCACCGTCACGATCCGGCAGGGCGGCGACGAGCTCGGCCGGGTGCGCTGGGGCGACGTGGAACATGACGGGCGGGTGGACGCCGGCCAGGTCGTGCTCGAGCTGGTGGAAGGGGGCCGCAACTGGGTGCATGTCAGCGTCGTCGACGACTCGACCGGGCGGCCGGTGCCATGCCGGGTCCATTTCCGTTCGGCCGAGGGGATTCCCTACCAGCCGCACGGCCATCACAATCACGTCACGCAAAATCTGGACAGCTGGCATTACGACGTTGGCGGTGACATCCGGCTGGGTCAGCGCACCTACGCATATATCGACGGGACCTGTCAGGGATGGCTGCCGCGAGGCGACGTCGTCGTGGACGTCGCGCGCGGGTTCGAATACGAGCCGCTCCGGCAGACCGTGCGGATCGAGCCAGGTCAGCGAGACCTGATGCTGCGGATCGGGCGCGTCGCTGACATGGCTTCTGAAGGATGGTGGTCCGGCGACTCGCACGTGCATTTCCTGTCCACCCCGGGCGCTCAGCTCGAGCAGAGGGGCGAGGATTTGCGTGTCGTCAATTTGCTGCAGACACAGTGGGGCGCGCTGTTCACCAATACCGAGGATTTCTCTGGTCGGCCCAGCGTCGTCGACAGCGGCGGCTACGTGACGTATGTCGGCCAGGAAAACCGGCAGCACGCGCTCGGCCACATGGTTCTGTGGGGTCTGAAAGAACCGGTCATGCCGTGGTGCAGCGATGGTCCCGACGAGGCCGAGCTCGGCGGGGCGCTGGATGCGACGTTGAGCGACTGGGCCGACCGGACGCACGCCCAGGGCGGCACCGTGGTCGCCGCGCATTTCCCGAACCCGAACGGCGAGCCGGCCGTTCTGGTCGCGACGGGCCGAGCCGACGCCGCGGAGATGCTGGCCCATTCCGACGACGCAATGCTCGAGTACTACCGGTACCTGAACAGCGGCTACCGGCTGCCGCTCGTCGGTGGCACGGACAAGATGTCCAGCGCGGTGCCGGTCGGCCTGTATCGCACGTACGCGCGGCTGGACGAGGAATTCAGCTATGAGGCCTGGTGCCGGGCGGTCCGGTCGGGTCGTACGTTCCTTTCCGGCGGGCCGCTGGTGACGCTCTCGGTCGATGGGCGCGGGCCGGGCGATACCGTCGACCTATCCGGGCCGGGAACGGTCAGTGTCCATGCCTCGGTGCGCAGCATTTTCCCGCTACGTGCGCTCGAAGTCGTGTGTAACGGCGAGGTCGTTGTGAGGGCAGAAGCCGACGGTGGGCGGCAGGCCGAAATCAACGAGGAATTGCGGATCCAGGCGAACTCGTGGATAGCCTGCCGAGCATTCGGCGTCGCTTACCATCTCGATGAATGGGCTCGCCGGGTTTTTGCGCACACCTCGCCGGTCTACGTCGCCTGCGGCGGCGACTGGACAATGACCGACCCCGAAGGCATCCGCTATATCCGGACGCTGGTCGAGGGCGCCCGTGAATACGTGCGGCACACCGCGGTGCGGAGGCCCGATCAGTTCACTACGCACCATCACGGCGAGGCCGACCACCTCGCCTGGCTCGAGCGCCCGTTCACCGAGGCCCTGCGCGCACTGGATGACCGCGACCGTAGGTGAGCGTCACTGCGTGAGCAGTTGCTGCCGCTCCGCCTGCGAAGGCAGTTGGTCAGGGTTGGCCCTGATGCCTTCCGGGATTTATCTCAGGGGCTAACCAGGGCTGATCCCGATCGACGTGGGCAACCGGCGGCGGCAGCCTTGAGATATCGGCACCACGCCGCGACATGAACGGAGGTCCATAACCATGTTCGCGATCATCGCGCTGGTTCTCATTGCCATCGTGGCCCTGGCCGTCCTCGGCTTCGTTGTGCACGCCCTGTTTCTTCCCTTGCTGCTGGTGGCCATCGGCGTCCTGGCCTGGATCAAGTTCGGCCCGCGACGCTCTCGCCAGTAGCGTGGCCTTGCGGCCGTGGGCGCTTGGCACCGGTGATGCCAGGCGCTCACAGCCGGTCAGGAGGGCCAGCGCGGCCAGGTCGCGGTCGGGATGGTGAAGACTAGCGGCTCGGGAAGCGGTATGTCCGCGCCGTAAACGCCGTGGGCGACGATTTGGTATCGCTGGCCGCCTTCGTGGCAGCCATGCAGAGTCCACCGGCTTAGCTCCTGATCCACAAGCAGGTACAGCGGGACCTTGCCCTTCGCGTACTCGACCGGCTTGATCGTCCGGTCATTGAAGACCGCGTCCCGTGACGGCGGCGACGTCACCTCGACGACCAGCGCGATGGAGGCCCGTTCCTCCTCGGCAGTCACTGCGTCAGGGTGGATTAGAACGATGTCCGGAATGAAGAAGCGGCGCGACTTATCAGGAAACTCCCACTGGAAGTTCTCGTCTACCGCCCAATTCACCGCGATCTGGCCGGTGTAGTAAGCGCGCTTGACGCTGTCGACGATGCTGCGGACGATCCGGCGATGCTCCAGGCCGGGCGGGTTCATGATCAGCAGAGCCCCTTCGTCCACGTACTCGACCTTCGTGGTCTCGAGCAACTGGTCTGCCACGTCACGCAGATCATGCTGATTGAACTCGTCGAGCCGAAGCGCGGGCTTACTCATTCGCCGGCCACCTCCGGAGCCTGTATGCCCCATTCTACCGGCCGAAGCCCTTCGGCACCGGCGGCGGCCCGTGATCAGGCGGCCGTTGCGAGGACTGACCGGCGGGAGCGGAGACGAGTAACCCGGCCGTGCCGCGGTACTTATCTTTTATGTACCGGATGCTGGGGCTCATCGGAATCTTGGGCCTGACCCTGGCCGGATGCCATGCGACGAGTTCGGCGAGCCCGGCCGACTCGGTGAGCCCGGCCGTTACGGCCAGCCCGCATTTGTCGGTCCCGGGCACGCATCAGTCAACGACCGTGTACCGGGTCTCCTCACCGGTCAGCGAGGTTGTCGTGACCGGCCACGTGGGCGACGTCACCGTCGCCGGCGGCGGATCGGCCACGTTGGTCACCCAGCAGATCGACTACTCCAAGACGCCGCCCTCGACCAGCCGCAGCATCAACGGCAGGACGCTCACCGTCACGTACACGTGCCCGGTCCAGCTCGTGTGCGGAGTCGCCTACATCATCCAGGTACCGCGCGACGTGACCGTGCGGGCCACGACCGGCACCGGGGCTATCCGGCTCACCGGGCTCACCGCAAGCGTGACCGCCAAATCCGATGTCGGCAACATCACCGCCACCAGCCTGAGCGGCGCTCTGGTGAGCCTGACCACCGGGGTGGGGGGCATCAGCGCGACCTTTACCGCCGCCCCCGCTACGGTCGAGGCACTCGCGAGGGTCGGTGCGATCACCCTGCGCGTTCCCGATGCCGTGTCCTACAAGGTCTCCGTGGACCATCACCTCGGCCGGGCGACGGTCAGCGTGCGGCAGAATTCCTCGGCTCGGCACACCATCACGGTCGTCGCCGACGTAGGCGACGTCCTCATCGCGCCGTTGACCTGAGACCCATCGTCTGGTCAGAGCATGGGAAGGTAGCGGCCCAGCTCGTACTCGGTGACCTGGCGGCGGTACTCCTGCCACTCCTCGCGCTTGTTGCGCAGGAAGAAGTCGAAGACGTGCTCACCGAGCGTCTCGGCGACGAGTTCGCTGTCCTGCATGGCCCGAATGGCCTGGTCCAGGTCCTGGGGCAGCGGGCGGATGCCGAGCGCGCGGCGCTCGGCCGAGGTCAGCGCCCACACGTCGTCCTCGGCGCCTGGCGGCAGCTCGTAGTCGCCCTCGATGCCCTTCAGGCCGGCGGCCAGGATCACCGCGAAGGCCAGGTACGGGTTGCAGGCAGCGTCGACCGAGCGGAACTCCACCCGGGTGGAGTTGCCCTTCTGCGGCTTGTACATCGGCACCCGGACCAGGGCCGAGCGGTTGTTGTGCCCCCAGCACACATAGGCCGGAGCCTCGCCGCCTGCGCCGGCGGCCAGCTCGGCCGCACCCCACAGCCGCTTGTAGGAGTTCACCCACTGATTGCACACCGCGGTGATCTCCGCGGCGTGCTGCAACAGCCCGGCGATGAACGACCGTGCCGTCTTGGACAGCTGGAACTCCGCGCCCGGCTCGAAGAACGCGTTCTTGTCGCCCTCGAACAGCGACACGTGGGTGTGCATGCCGGAGCCGGGATGGTCGGTGAACGGCTTGGGCATGAAC
>Ga0335075_10005096_pt1 | contig 20446 bp, 15 predicted proteins | sample Lox_Sample_24_FD_206723 | JGI IMG/M metagenome (GOLD analysis project Ga0335075, IMG submission 206723) | Soil microbial communities from Loxahatchee National Wildlife Refuge, Florida, United States - Lox_Sample_2.4 | ecosystem: Environmental > Terrestrial > Soil > Wetlands | place: USA...
CCGCGCGAGGAGATCGCCTGGACGCTTGGCCAGGGCTGGAACCTGTTCCTCGAAGGGCACGCGGCGATGGAGCCGACCTGGGGCGATCTGCCGACGCTTGCGCAGGATCCGAAAGCCTCGAAGGTGCGGGGCAAAATGGGCGGTGCACCGATTCCCGGTACGACCGAGGCCTTCAACCCGATCGCCGGAGCCTGGAAGAAGTACGATCTCAACCAGGTCGGCAACGTCAATGGCGGCACCTGGCACCCGGTGCTGTCGCGCTTCTCGAAGAAGAAGGAGGCGACCTACGACTTCATGGCCTTCATGGCCAACCGCAAGAACGCCTTCTTCAATGCGACGCACGGGTGGACCGGTGTGCAGCCGGGCATGAGGTGGGAGTATCTGCCGCCGGCCGGCACCAGCACGATCGCCGAATGGCAGGCGCAGGGCTGGGACGCTGCCGACACGGTTCAATACCTGGACGCCTATTACGCCGACCTGACCATGCCGCTGCAGGAAGAGTATCTGCGCATTCCCGGTGCGGCCGAGTACTGGCACGAGCTTGACATCAACGTCTCGGCGGTGCTGGCCGGCCAGATCAAGCCCAAGGTTGCGCTCGATCGCACGGCGGATTCCTGGGAGAAGGTGACCGAACGCTACGGCCGGGCGCGTCAGAAGGCGCTCTACCAGGCCTCCTTCACCTGAGCCACGGAGAGGTGTCGGCCGGCTCACGCTCGCAGGCGGAGAGCCCGGCCGCCATGGCCGGACGAGCGGGACGAAGGAAGGGCGGCGACGAAGGCGGGTGGTTCAAGTACGCGATGCTGCTGCCCGCAGTGGTCTGGGTCGTCGCCTTCACCTTCTTCCCGCTCATCTCCGTGTTGCACTTCAGCTTCGCGAATTATGTGCTGGGGCAGGGCATCACCGGCTATGTGGGGCTGCAGAACTACCTCAATGTTCTGACATCGGGGGAGTTCTGGCACAGCATTGCGATCACGGCGGCGTATGTTGCCATCGCCGTGCCGGTCGAGGTGGTGCTGGGATTTGTGCTGGCCTGGCTGATCAGCCTCGGGGCGCCAGGAAGTCGCGTCATCCGCAGCGTCCTTGGAGCCCCGCTGTTCACCATGGGTGTTGCGATCGGTTATCTCGGCGTCACCCTGTTCACCGACCAGGGCGGACCGATCACGGGCGTGCTCGCCTGGTTCGGCATTCATATTCCGTGGTTTTCCACTGGCTGGGGCGGCATCCTTGGCGCCATCATCCTCGATGTCTGGCGCTGGACGCCGTTCATCTTTCTCATCGCGCTGGCTGCGATCGCCAGCATTCCGACCTCGATCTACGAGGCGGCGATGCTGGATGCGGGAAGCCACTGGCAGATCATGCTGTGGCTCGGCGTCCCGCTTGCCTGGCCGGTCATGACGGTTGCCATTCTGCTGCGCGTGATCGAGGCGCTGAAGGTGTTCGGGTTGCCGTTCGCGCTGACCAGTGGCGGCCCCGGGACCAGCACCCAGGTGTTCAGCATTGCCGATTACCTGACGACCATTCAGTTCTTCGATTTCGGGAAAGGCTCGGCGATGGGGATCGTGTTCCTGATTCTCGTCTCGGTCATCATTACCTTCTTCTTCCGGCAGATGCGCCGGAACATCGACTGAGGGCGGCGGCATGGGCGACATTCTCTGGAGCGGCTCCACGCGGACGGCGCGGATCGTCGCCTACATTCTGCTGCTGCTGGCCGTGGCCTGGGTTGTGTTTCCGGTGCTGTGGGCGATCGTGAACTCGTTCAAGACCGTGGCCGACACCTTTCGCCCCGGCGCGCTCATCCCGTTCCTCTCGTTTCGCCCCACGCTTGGCGCGTGGCAGAGCGTGCTCGGCGATCCGCAATCGCGCCAGGCGCTGCTGAGCAGCACGATCGTCGGCCTGGGGACGACGGTGTTCGTGCTCGTGCTCGGTACCCCGGCTGCGTACGCGCTGGCGCGCTTCTTTCCCCGCCGCTCGCGCGACATCACGCTTTGGTTTCTGTCCCAGCGCGTCCTGCCGCCGGCGGTGGTGCTCATTCCATTCTACGTGATGATGGTTGCGCTCGGGCTGATCGATACCTGGATCGGACTGATCCTCTGCTATTCGACTTTCAATCTTGCCTTTGGTGTCGTCATCATGCGCGACGTCTTCCGCGGGATCCCGATCGAGATCGAGGAATCGGCCAAGGTGGAGGGTGCGACACCCTGGCAGATTTTTCTGCTGATCGCACTGCCGCTTGCAGTGGACGGGCTGATCGTCTCCGCGGTGATCGTGTTCGCCTTCACCTGGAATGAGGCGCTCTTCGCCTCCGCGCTCACCTCGCAGCACGCTGCCACGATGCCCGCCTTCATTCTCGCCTCGCGCTCGACGCGCGGCGTCGATTTCAATACCGCTTCGGTCAATACGCTGCTCGCCATCGCCCCGCCGGTGATCCTTTCCTTCTTCGTCCAGCGCTTCCTGGCCCGCGGGCTTTCGTTCGGGGCGGTGAAGGGGTGAGCAGGCGCGCCTCCCGCGCGGACTGATTTCCGGAATCCTGAGATAGTACCGGGTCCGGAAAATGAAAAAAGTTTTCTGGTTCTCTTTTTCAAAAGAGAACAATCTTCATGACTCATCGCGCGATGGGGGTCTCTGAAGGTTCATAACGCGCTAGAATGGGGCGGTCCGGCATGGGAGGAGTGTCGTGCGGTGCCGCCTTCTCGTCGTTCCGTTGGTGTTGCTTGGTCTGATCCGTATTGCATCGGCTCAGTCGCTTGATCTGCCTGGGCTGGACAGCGACGCCTCCGTCTACCAACGCACGATCCAGCAGGCACGCCCGGCCGGGGCGCCGGAGGCGGTCGCGCGGCAGGCCTTGGAGCAGGCACGGCAGGCGCGTGAGCGAGGAGACTGGCCGACGGCTATTGCGGCGGAAAAGCTGCGGGCGGCGGCGGAGCCGGACAATGCCGCAGCGTGGCTCGGCCTCGCGGCGGCGCTGATGAAGCTCAGCCCGCCGGATCCCGCGCAGGCGCTGGATGCGGCATGGCTCGCCTTTCAGCGCACCGACAAGCCTGAAGCACAGCTTCCGGCCCTGGGCGTCATGGAGAAGGCGGCCGAGGCGCTGGAGCAGAAGCTCGCCGTCATCGAAGTGTTGGAGGCGATGGCGGCGCGCGCGCCAAAGGATGAGCGGATTGCCACACGGCTCAAGGCGCTGAAGCGCGAATACGGACTGCTGGTGCGGGGCGTGCATACGGACGTCAATGCGTTTCCGAGCAGGGCCTGTATCGGGTTCACGAGCCCTGCCGGCGGCAGCCGCGACTTCGAGCCCGGCGACTGGGTCATCGTTATGCCGCGCCCGACCGATTTTGCGGTGACGCTGGAATCGGGGCAGATCTGCCTGAGCGGCCTTCCCGCCGGGGCGACGACGAAAGTCGCACTGCGTGCCGGCATGCCGGGGGCGGATGGAACCGTGCTGGAAAAGAGCGAGACCGTTCCTGTTTCGCTGCCCAACCGTTCGCCGCAGCTTGCCTTCAACAACGAGCGCTACCTGCTGCCGCGGGAAGAGGCGCCGGAACTGCTGATCTCGAGCGTCAATCTCTCCGCGGTCAGCCTGCGCCTGGTGCGGGTTTCCGAGCGGAACGTGCTGGGTTTCCTCAGCGACCACCCGCCCGGATCGAGCATCGATTTCTATGATGCGCGGGACATCGTGCAGAATGCCGGCCCGATCGTCTGGCACGGCAAGGCCGCAATCCCCGGCTTTCGGAAGAACGTGCTGCTGCGCTCGGTTCTCGCATTGCCGGACGATGCATTGATCGAGGGTCCGGGGCTTTATGCCCTGGTCGCGACGCCAGGCGACGGAACGCCGTTCGAAGGGGAATGGGCGGAGCCGGCCGCGCTGCAACTGATCGTGCGTACCGACCTGGCGCCGACGGTGTGGCGCGGAACGGACGGATTGACGGTTTCCGTCCGGGGCTACGCGCATGCCGAGGTGCGGGCGGGCGTCGGCATCGATCTGCTGGCGGCGAACAATGACATCCTGGCCCATGCGGTGACCGATGCGAACGGCGTGGCGCGGTTCGCGGCGCCATTGCTGCGCGGTGCGCACGGGCTCGCGCCCAAGGAATTGCATTTCCTTGCTCCTGGCGGGGATTTCACGCTGCTCAGGCTGGACCGGCCGGCCTTCGATCTTTCCGATCGCGGTGTTTCGGGCCCGCCTCCTCCGGGGCCGCTCGATGCCTTCATCTGGCTCGATCGCGGCATCTATCGTCCGGGCGAAACGGTGCGGATGATGGCGCTTCTGAGAGATGGCGCGGGCCGGCCGATCGATGTGCCGGTGCATGTCATCGTGCGTCGGCCGAACGGGCAGATCTTCAGTGACCGGGTGCCGCGGCGCCGTGCCGACGATTCGCTCTACGATCCGGTCCCGCTGAGCGCGGGCGCGCAAAGCGGGGTGTGGGAAATCGATGTTGCGACCGCGGCCGATGCGAAGCCGATCGCGAGCGAGACCTTTCAGGTGGAAGCCTTCGTGCCGCCGCGGCTTGCGGTCGATCTCGGCAAGCCGGCCGGCAAGCTGATTGCCGGAAAGACGCTCGATCTGCCGATCAGCGTGCGGTTTCTCTATGGTGCGCCGGGGTCGGATCTGAGCGGGCGGGCGGAGCTTCGGCTGGAAACCGACCCGGAGCCCTTTCCACCTTTCAAGGATTACCAATTCGGATTGACAGAGGAACAATTCAACCCGTCTGCGAGCCTGCTCGCGGTGCCCGAAACCGACGCCAAGGGAAACGCGTTGCTTGCGCTCAATCTTCCCGAGCTTCCTGACTCGACGCATCCACTGAAGGCAAGGGTGACGGTCGAGATCAATGATCCGGCCGGCCGCGCGGTGGCTGCCAAGACGAGCATCAAGATCGCGAGTCCGGGGCCGCTGATCGGGCTCAAGCCCTTGTTCGCGGAAGACGCGGTCAATCCAGGGCAGGCCGCTTCCTTCGATGTGATCGCGCTTGACTCCGGAGGCAAGCGGATCGCCATGCCGGCCAGGTTGAGCCTTGTGCGCAGAGAGGCGGAGTGGCGGCTGATGGTGCGGAACGGCGCCGCCCAATACGAGACCGCCTGGCGGGATGTGCCGGTTTTCAGCCAGGAAATCGCGATTCCTGCGGATCGGCCCTATCGCTTCTCGAAGACGCTCGATTTCGGGGAATATCGGATCGAACTGGTGCAGCGTGCGGGGATGGCGGCGACCTCGTACGATTTTTCGGCCGGATGGGGGACGGGCGGCAGCCCTGATGTGCCGGAAAAGGCTGCGGTAACAGCGGATCGGCCTGACTATGCGCCGGGGAGCAAGGCGGTCATTCATATCGATTCGCCGTTTGCCGGCCCGGCCACGCTGCTGGTTCTGACGGACCGGGTGATTTCCGTGCGCAACATCATGGTGGCCGCCGGGGGGACGGATGAGACGGTCACGGTCGGGGCGGATTGGGGACCGGGCGCCTATATCGCGGTCAATGTGTATCGGCCGGCGGATGAGAAAGGCGTGCCTGGATTGCCGCGGCGCGCCATCGGGCTCACCTGGATCAAAATCGATCCGGCGGCGCGCGTTCTGAATGTCTCGATCGAAGCGGCGAAGCTGTACCGGCCTCGGCGGTCGGCGGTGATCGAGATCCGGACCGAACCCGGCGCCTATGTCACGCTGGCTGCGGTGGACGAGGGAATTCTGCGACTGACCGGGTTCGCATCGCCCGATCCGCGCCGTCATTTCTTCGGCCGCAGGGGCCTTGGTGTGGATATCCTCGATGCCTGGGGGCGGCTCATTCCGCCTGCCGAAGGAACAATCGCCCCGCTCGAGCAGGGCGGAGGCGAGAATTTCGGTGCCTCGGGGCCACCCGCGATCCCCCAGCAGGTGGTTGCGCTTTTTTCTCCCCCCGTGCAGGCCGGGAAGGACGGCATTGCCCGGGTGACGCTCGCATTGCCCGACTTCGATGGCCAGTTGCGACTGATGGCGGTGGCCTGGCGGAGCGATCAGGTTGGAGAGGCGGATGCGAAAACCATCGTGCGGGACAAGCTGATCGCGGAAGCCCTGCTGCCGCGCTTCCTCGCTCCGGGGGACGAGGCGCGGGTTGCCGCACTTTTGCAGAATCTCGATCTGCCGGCCGGGCGCGTGATTGCCGTACTGAAAGCGGGTGGGGCGCTGGTGCTGGCGGGGCCGGACCGACTGGAGGGCGATCTCGCGCCCGGCGAGCGCGTGCTTCCCTTTTCCGAAATCCGCGCGGTCAGCGCGGGGGTGGGGACGGTGCAATTGAGCGCCATCGGGCCGGGCGGATTCTCGGTGACGCATGATCTGAGGATCAATGTGCATCCGGTGCGGCCGCCCGAGACGCGGGTCGCGGCGCGTCCGATCGAGCCCGGTCAGGAGGCGGAAATAGCCCCGGCAGGCCAGGATTTTCTGGCCGGGACGTGGCGCGCGACGGCGAGCTTCGGCGGTGCTGTTCGTTACGATGTCGCGGCGTTGCAGCGGGCGCTCGAGAACTATCCATGGGGCTGTCTCGAGCAGACGGTGAGCCGCGGCTTCGCGCTGCTGTACCCGGGGAGTGGCGATGGCGCTGCGCGGGGACGGCTCGCTGAGACCGTGCAGGCCGTGCTGGATGACCAGCGGTATGATGGAAGCTTCGGATTGTGGTCCGCGGAAGGCGAGGCCCAGCCGTGGCTTTCCGCGTATGCAACGGATTTTCTTCTGCGGGCGCGGGCGGCGGGTGCGTTCGTGCCGGAGCCGGCCTTGAATTCGGCACTTTCGTATCTCGGCGGTCTGGCCCAGACACAGACGAGCGAGCCTGCAGATGTCGCTGCCCAGTCTTATGCCGTCTATGTCCTGGCGCTGGCGGGTCGCCCGCCGGCGGGCGCGATCCGGGTGCTGGCGGCGCGGCCGAATGCGCTGCCGACGCCGCTTGCGCGCGCCGAGGTGGGAGCTGCGCTGGCGCGGCTCGAGGATGCGGACAGGGCGAGGGCGCTTCTCGGCGAAGCGCTGGCCGAGCCGAACCGGCGGTTCTGGAGTGTCGATTACGGATCGACGCTGCGCGATCTTCTGGCCGCGACGGTGCTGGCCGCCGACAGCGGCGTGATGGCGCAGGAATTGCCGCAGGTGATCGGCCGCCTTCCGGGCGCCGATCTGCAACCGGATCAGCTCAATACGCAGGAGCAGGCCTGGGCATTGGCCGCAGCGGGAGCCCTGGCCAACAAGGCGGAGGAAACCGAGATCGCCTTCGACGGCAGCACGCTGAAGAGCGCGGGACGAATCAATGTCGCGCTCAAGGGCGCGGCAATAGTCAAGAATCTTGGATCGCGGCCCATTTGGCAGACCATTTCCATCACCGGCATTCCGGCCGTGGAACCAGCGCCGGCAAGCCAGGGAATGGCCGCCTCACGCCGGTTTCTGACGCTTCAGGGTGCGGCGCTCGATCCGGCCAGGCTGGCGCAGAACACCGTGTTCGTGATGCTGGTCCAAGGCAGGGAGACGGACGGGCTGGACCATCATGCGATGCTGGTTGCCGGCCTGCCGGCGGGCTGGGAAATCGCCGGGCGCTTCCACGAAGGCAAAGTGCCCGGCATGGCGTGGCTCGGGGCGCTCTCGGAAACGGCGGCGCAATTCGCGGGTGATGATCGCTTTGCGGCGGCGATCGATCTTGGCCCGGAAAGCCCCGACTTCCGGGTGGCGGTGATGCTGCGTGCGGTGACGGTGGGGAGCTACGCGCTTCCGGGGATTTCGCTTGCCGACATGTATCGTCCGGCGGTCTTCGCGCGCGGGGCCGGCGGACGCGCGGAGGTCGCGACGAGCCAGTGATGCGACGGCTGGCGCTGGCGGCGCTCGTCGCTTGCGTGCTGCTTGCCGGCGTGGCCGCGATTCTGGATCAGGCTTATCCACCGGAGCTTGGGCGGCTTCCCGCGCCGGTGCGGCTGGTGCGAGACCGCAATGGCGCGCCGATCGCGGCCTTTCTCGGCCAGGCGCAGCAATGGATGCTGCCGATGGAGGAAAGCGGAGCGCCGCTGCTCTTCCGCCGGCTGCTGATCGCCGCCGAAGACCGCTATTTCTACGACCATCCCGGCGTCAATCCGCTGGCCGTGCTGCGCGCCAGCGCCCAGCTTCTGGTGCACGGGCATGTGGTCTCCGGCGCATCGACGCTGGCGATGCAGGTGGCGAGGCTGTTGCACCCGAGGCCGCGCACGCTCGGAGCGAAGATCATCGAGGCACTGCGCGCGCTGCAGATGACGGCCGATTTTTCCCACGCGCGGGTCCTCGGTTTCTGGCTCGATCTGGCGCCGTTCGGATCGAACGTGGTCGGGCTCAGGGCGGCCTCGTGGATGTGGTTCGGCAAGCCGCCGGGCGCGCTCGACCCCGCCGAGATCGCGCTCCTCGTAGCACTTCCGGAACGACCGGAGGCGTTGAGACCTGATCTGCACCCGGAGGCGGCACGCCGGGCGCGGGCGCGGCTTCTGGCGTTGGCGGTGCGGCGGCATCTTCTCAATCCGCGGGAGGCGGCGGCCGCGAATCGCGCGCCGCTGCCGCGGCACCTTCTTGCCCTGCCGGAAACGGCGCCGGCGGCGCTCGCGCCGCTGGTGGCAGGGCACGATCAGGACGTGCGCACGACGCTGGATGGCGGGCTCGAGAGGGCGCTCGAGCGCCTGGCGCGATCGACACTGGCGGCGCTCGGGCCGCGGATGTCGCTTGCGGTGGTGATTGCCGAAGCGAAGAGCGGGGAGGTCCGCGCGATTTTCGCCGGCGACTGGGCCAATCCGGATCGGGCGGGGTTCCTCGATCTCACGCGCGCCGTGCGTTCGCCCGGTTCGACTCTGAAACCGTTCGTTTATGCGATTGCCTTCGGTGACGGATTTGCCGGGCCGGATACGCTCATCGACGATGTTCCGCGCCGTTTCGGGGCCTACGCACCGGAGGATTTCGATCATGTCTTTGCCGGCAGGGTCACGGCGCGTGAAGCCTTGCAGGACTCGCTCAATCTGCCGGCCGTATGGCTGCTGGCGCGGGTTGGGGCGGCTTCGTTCGTTGCCGATCTGGCGGCGGCAGGCGAGTCCGTGGTGCTGCCGGTGGGTGCCGAGCCTTCGCTTTCAGTGGTGCTCGGCGGCGGCGGCGTGACGTTGAGGCGGCTGGTTGCGCTTTACGGAGCGCTGGCGACGGACGGGACGGTGCACGCGCTTCGGCTTGTGCCGGGGGCGCCTTCTGCGGGCAGGCGGCTTCTTTCGCCGGGTGCGGCCGACAGTGTCGCGAACATCCTGACGCGCCCGTTCCCGTTTTTCGGTCCGCAAGGAATTGCGTGGAAGACCGGCACGAGCTGGGGCAATCGCGACCGCTGGGCAATCGGTTTCGACCGGGAAATGGTGATCGGGGTCTGGATCGGGCGGCCTGACGGCACACCCCTGCCGGGGGGACCGAGCGCGGATCTGGCGTTGCCATTGCTGGCGCGCATTTTCGGCCTGTTGCCGGCCGCGCCGCGGACGAGTGTCGCGACGGTCGATGCGCTTGGTCTGGCACCGGCACCGAGCGCGGAACCGCTCAGCCTGTTGTTTCCTCCTCCCGGTGCGGTGCTGTGGGGGCTCGACCCGGTTCACCTCAGGGCGATGGGGGGGCTGAGACCGCTTACTTTTCTCGTGGACGGGCGGAAGCTTCCCTCAGTGCCGGCGCTTCGCGCAACCGGATGGACGCCGCCCGGTCCCGGCTTCTACCGCATCACGGTGCTGGATGCGAAAGGCAGAGCGGCGAGCGCGGACATTCGCGTGCAGGACGGTCCGTGAGACTTTCCGCTCAGCGCATCACGAAGGGGTTCGGAACCTCGTTGCCAGTGTCGATCCAGATGCTCTTCGTCTGCAGATATTCGTGGATCATGTCTTGGCCGCTTTCGCGGCCGATGCCCGAGCGTTTGTAGCCGCCGAACGGCACCATGTAGCTGACGGCGCGGTACGTGTTCACCCAGACCGTGCCCGCTTCCAGCCGCTGCGCCATGTTGAGGGCGCGGCCGATATTCTCTGTCCAGACGCCGGCGGCGAGGCCGTAGGGGATGTCGTTGCCGATTCTGACGGCATCGTCCTCGTCCTCGAAGGGCAATATCGCGAGAACCGGGCCGAAGATTTCTTCTCGCGCAATTCGCATGGCGGGCGTGACGTCAGCGAAGATGGTCGGTTCGACAAACCAGCCGTCACCGCATTCCGGGCGGGTTGCCGGGCCGCCGCCAAGAAGGCAGCGCGCGCCTTCCTGCCTGGCGCTTTCGATGAAGTCGAGCACGCGCTCGTATTGCGGGCGCGTGGTGACCGGCCCGACCTGGGTTGCGAGATCGCTCGGATCACCCATCCGCGCGGTGGCCGCGAATTCGACGACCTGGTCCACAAACGCGTTGTGTATGGAGCGCTGCACCAGCAGGCGGGAGCCGGCGATGCAGGTCTGGCCGCTCGCGGCAAAGATGCCGGAAATGACGCCCTTGACGGCGTTTTCGAGGTTGGCATCGGCGAAGACGATGTTGGGTGATTTGCCGCCAAGCTCGAGGGTCACCCGTTTCAGCCCGCGCGCCGCCAGTTCATAGACGCGCTGGCCCGACCGCTCCCCGCCCGTGAAGGCGACCTTGGCGATCTTGGGGTGGGTGACCAGGGTTTCGCCGACCTCGGGGCCGAAGCCGGTCACCACGTTGACCACGCCGGGTGGAAACCCGGCCTGCTCGACCAGCCTGACGAATTCCAATGCCGAGACCGAGGCGAACTCGGAAGGCTTCCAGACGATCGTGTTGCCGGCAGCCAGCGCCGGCGCCATCTTCCACGCAGCGAGGAGCAACGGCGAGTTCCAAGGCGTGATCATGGCGACCACGCCGAGCGGTTCGTGCTGCGTGAAGGTGAACATCCTGGACTTGTCGACCGGGATGACCGAGCCCTCGATCTTGTCGGCGAGGCCCGCGTAGTAATGGAACCACTGCGGAATATAGCGGACCTGGCCGAGCATCTCGGCGAGCAGCTTGCCGTTGTCCCTGGTCTCGATGCGGCCGAGGCGTTCGGCATTCTCCGCGATCAGATCGGCAAGCCGGCGCAGGAGCCGCCCGCGCCCCGTCGCGTTGATGGCGCGCCAGGCCGGGCTGTGGAATGCGCGATGTGCGGCATCGACCGCCGCATTCACATCGTCCGGACCGCCGCGCCCGAGGAGCGCCCAGGGTTTGGCCCTGAAGGGATCGAACGATTCGAACCGCTCGCCGGTCGAGGCGACGCGCGTCTCTCCGTCGACATAGAGATCGTACTGCTGCAAATCCATCGCCGTTCCTCCGCGCTGTCGTTTGCCGGCGCCGCGCTGTCCTCGAGAACGCCTCCGTGCGCGCTTCGGCTCCCTTGCGGTTCCGAAGAGAACATAGCCGGCGATGAGAGGGTCATAGCCGGAATCATGGACAGGTGTCACGAAGGCGATCGCAAGACGCGCACGTTGCCGGAACCGTCCCATGCCTTCAGAAAGCGCCCATTCTTCCGAAAGGCGCGGATGTTCATTGCGGGAAGGGGCGGAGAGAGACCATCGCATGAGGCGAAAGGGCCTGCCGCTGGAGACCATTCGCCTGCTGGTTCCTGAGCGGGCGGTCAATGCTTACAGGGCGGCGCTCGATCCGCAGGCACTGAGCGTTGCCTGGTTCGATGCGGGTGGCGGGTTCAGCCTTGTCGAAGCAGTGAGGCCGGCGGGCAGTGGCGAGGCGGCGCTTACTCTTTCACTCGCGCTTGCCGCGGCCGCGAGCGGGTTCACCGCGTCCGTCGAGCGCGAACCGACAGAGGCGGGCGGCTGGATCGCGCATGTGCGAAGGGCATTTCCGGAGCAGCGCATCGGGCGGCGCTTCATCATTCGCGGCAGCCATCTTGGAATGAAGCGGATGGCGGGGCGGATTGTGCTTGTGCTCGATTCCGCGATGGCGTTCGGTTCCGGCGAGCATGCTTCGACGCGGGGATGCCTCTTGGCACTCGAGCGGCTGGCGCGGCGCCGGCCCCGGAGATTGCTCGATCTCGGGACGGGCTCGGGCATTCTTGGGCTCGCGGCGGCAAGGCTTTGGCACCGGCCGGTGCTGGCGATCGACAACGATCCTGACGCGGTGCGAACCGCGCGGCGGAACGCGCGTGCCAATGGACTCGGCCGGCTGGTGCGCGCGGCGCCGGGCAATGGCTGGCGAGCGCCCGCCATCCGTCATGCCGGCCCGTTCGATCTCGTGCTCGCCAACATTCTAGCGCGACCGCTCGCGGCGATGGCGCAGTCGCTCGCGCTTTGGCTGGCACCGGGCGGGCGGGCCGTGCTTTCCGGGCTTCTGGCACGGCAGGTGCCGATGATTCTGGCGGCACACCGGCGGGGCGGGATCTTGCTCGTGCGGCGGATCACCCTGGAGGGGTGGACGACGCTGATCCTACGGGCGCCAACGGCCGCGCCGATGGATCTTGCGGAGTGCCAACGACTGCCGTACTGAATTAAATTGGGCGCGAAACGCTTGGCGGTAGGCCAGGCCTTCGACGAAAAAGGGACAAGGAGGCGAGCATCCATGGCAAACCAACGGGGACAGCAAGGATCAAGGACAGTCAACGGCAAGCGGCCTGTGCCGCGGCGCGATGTGCTGGCGCTTGCTGGCGCCGGAGCGGTGGCGACGCTGCCGGCGTTTGTGCGGCCGGCGCGCGCAGCAGAGCCGATCAAGCTGGGCTGGGTCGGGCCACTTTCACCGCCCGGCGGCTATGCTGAAGGAGCGCTCATGAAATATGCCGCCGCCATGGCAGCCGACGATATCAACGCCAAGGGCGGTGTGCTCGGCCGGAACATCGAAATCGTCTACCAGGATACGCGCGGCATGCCGGCGGAAGGGACCGCCGCGGCGGAGCGTCTGATCGTCGAGGACAAGGTGGCGGCGATCTTCGGCGAGTTTCACAGCTCCGTTGCACTGGCCGAGCTGGAGGTGGTGCACAAGTACAACGTCCCGTTCCTCGCCTGCGACGTCTGGTCGCCGGCGATCACCGCGAAGGGCTATCCGCAGGTCTTTCGCAATTCCACCAACTTCTCGCTGCTGGACACCGCCATTGGCGAGTGGATTGTCGCCGCCGGCTTCAAGAACGTCGCCCTGCTCGCCGAGCAGGACGATATCGGGCTCGCCGGGCGGAAAATAGCCGCCGATGTGCTGAAGAAGAACAACGTTCCGTTCAAGCTCTATACCGCCGATCCGCAGGCCACCGACTTCACCGCGCAGATCCTGCGCCTGAAGGCGGAGAAGCCTGCGTTCGACTTCTTCTTCATCCTGTATGCCGAGGCCGGCTCTTTCCCGATGGTCTCGGAATCCCGCTCCCTCGGCTTCGCGCCCACGCCGCAGACCGGAATTTACCTTTCCGGCGGCGACGCGACCGACCCCACCTTCTGGAAGAACGTCGGCAAGGCAGGTGTCTGGCTGCTGGCCGAAAATGTCGGCCTGCCGAAATCCGCCTGGAACGACTTTACCAAATCCTTCGTCGACGCCTTCAAGGCCAAGTACAAGACGGAACCGCCGGGTTCCGCCATGGAGTCTTACGATGCTGTATGGTCGCTCGCCGAAGCGATCAAGAATACCGGCAGCACCAAGCCCGAGGCGATCATCCACGGTCTGGAGACCTTGCACTGGGTCGGCACGCGCGGGCTCTACACCTTCTCCACCAGCCACACCCCGGACTGGGCCTACCACCAGTTCATGGATGCGCCGATGACGATCTTCCAGTATGACGCGCTGAACCAGTCCTACGACGATGCGCCGATTGTCTGGCCGCGGAGATTTGCAACCGTCCAGTACCTCTACAAGGCGCCCGCGGCCTGACTGCGCGCCTTCGGCCGCGGCGGTGCCTTCGCGCGCCCCGCGGCCGATCGCATCGCGCGAAGGCTTGCGGTTCCGCTCAACGAAGAATTTCAGAAGGATTCGATGCTCGATTATCTCCTTGCCCAGACCGTGAACGGGCTGGTCATCGGAGTCTTGTTCGCCCTGATCGCAACCGGGCTCACGATCATCTTCTCGATTCTCAAGGTCGTGAATTTCGCCCATGGCGAGCTCTACATGATGGGCGGCTATTTCGCTTACTACGTCATCTCGTGGTTCGCGCTACCGCCCTTGCCGGCGGTGCTTGCGGCAATGGCAATCAGCTTTGCCTTCGCCGTCATGGTCGAAAGAGGGTTGCTCACCCCCCTTTACAGCCCGACCATCGAGCGCAAGGCCGATTACGGTATTCTCATCACCTTCGGCCTCTCCGTCTTCCTCCGCAACATTGCCATCATCCTGTTCGGGCCGTTTCCGCTTCGTCCCCCTTCTTTCTTTGCGGGAGATCTCGTCGTAGGCGGAGTCATCGTCTCGTATGACCGCCTGGTTGCCGCCGGCGTCGGGCTTCTCCTGCTCGGCGGCCTGATCTTCTTCCTCAACCGTACCGTCTGGGGCCAGGCGTTGAACGCGGTCAGCCAGTCGCGCGAGTCCGCCTCGATCATCGGCATCAACTCGCAGCGCATATACATGCTTGCCTTTGGCTTGGGCGGCGCTCTCGCCGGCGGCGCCGGAGCACTGATCGCGCCGATCTATTCCCTCTCGCCCTCGATGGGTCTGGTGCCTGATACCCAGGCGTTCGTGATCGTCATTCTCGGTGGGCTCGGTTCAGTTTCGGGAACGATCATTTCCGCTCTTCTCCTCGGCGTGGCGCAAAACCTCTTCATCGCATTCCTCCCCGACCCGAGCCGCGGGCCTTCCTATGCCAATGCCTTTGGCTTGGGCATCATGATGCTGGTGCTGCTGTTCCGCCCGACCGGAATTTTCGGCCGTCAGCACGTGGCAATGGACTAGGCCCATGCGCGCGTTCGATTGGGCGCTTCTCCTGCTGCTGGCCGCTTTCGCGGCAGTCTTTCCGTTCCTCGTCGACGCGTATTGGCTGCACGTCATGATCGTCGCCATGATGTTCGCGATCATGGCGGCAAGCTGGGCACTGCTCGCCGGCTATGCCGGGCAGTTTTCCTTCGGCCACATGGGATTTGTCGCCGTCGGCGGCTACACCGCAGGAATCCTTGCCACGGCTGCCGGGGTGCCGCTGCCGCTCGGCATGCTGGCCGGCGTGGTTGCCTCGGCATTGGCGGGCGTGCTGATAGGCTGGACCTGTCTTCGCATGAGCGGGCCCTATCTCGCCATCTTCACCATGGCGTTTTCCGAGGTGCTCCGAATTACCGTCGTCACCGAGGTCGAGGTCACGGGCGGAGCCGGCGGGATGACCGTTCCGCAACTTTTCCATGCGGCAACCGATTTTCCCTACTACTACCTGATTCTCGCCCTCCTCATCGTTTCGGTCGGAGGGATGATGCTGGTCGTCGCCTCGCGCTGGGGCCTCTTCTTCCGCGCCATCCGCGAGAACGAGCAGGCAGCCGCGGCGGCCGGCGTGAAGGTGACACGCTTTCGCATCATCGCCTTCGCGTTGACCAGTTCCATCGCTGGTCTCGCCGGCGCTTTCTATGCTCCCTATATCGGCATTCTCACCCCTGACGTCGCCTCGCAGGACCAGATGGGGCTCGTCGTCGCCATGGCGATCGTCGGCGGAATGGAAAGCCTGCCCGGCGCCGTTGCCGGCGCCATCGCTGTCGAGTTCATGGTCGAGGCGCTGCGCAGCTACGGAGAGTGGCGGCTCGTGCTGTTCGGCGCGCTCCTGCTCGTTACCATGCGGTTCGCCCGCAACGGATTGATTACGCCGGCCTGGCTTCGCTTCCGCGGCTTTGCCTCACCGCGCGCTGCCCAGCTCGCCAAGGAGGGGGTGCGGTGATGCAGGGCGCGCCGCCCTTGATCGAGGCCGTCGGGCTTGCCAAGCATTTCGGCGGCATCTTCGCGGTCGATCATCTCGATTTCGCGGTCTTCGAGGGTGAGTTGGTCGGATTGATCGGGCCCAACGGTTCCGGCAAGACAACGACGATCAATCTCCTGAGCGGGAACCTCGGGATCGACGCCGGGCTTGTCCGGGTGCGTGGCCAGGTGGTCAACGGACTGCCGGCCAGCGGTTTCGCCGGCGTCGGCATCGGCCGAACCTTCCAGATCACCCAGCTCTTCGGCCGGATGTCGGTGCTCGAGAACATGCTCGTCCCTGGCCTCGCCCGGCCGCACGCAGTGAAACGTGCGGTCGTGCGCGAGGCCCGCCAGCATCTCGAGTTCCTTGGCCTCGCCAGCCTCGAAAGCCTGGCGGCGAAGAACCTGTCGGGCGGCCAGCAGAAGCTTCTCGAGCTCGGACGCGCCTTGATGCTGAGACCGGCAATCCTGTTCCTCGACGAGCCGTTCGCCGGCGTCAATCCGTATCTTCGGGATCAGATCATTGGCTTCGTGAAGGTGCTGCATGAGGCGGGCCGCACGTTCGTGATCGTCGATCACGATCTCGACGCCATTCAGCGCCTGGTGCGGCGGCTCGTCGTGATGTCGCGCGGCAAGAAGATCGCCGACGGCTCGCTCGCCACCGTTCGCGAAAACCGGGACGTAATCAAAGCCTACTCGGGAACGTGATGGCGGACACCACACTCCCTTCTGCACCCTCTCTCTCGGCGCGGAACCTCGCTGCCGGTTACCTGCCGGGGATCGAGATCCTGCATGGTGTCTCGGTGGATGCCTTTGCCGGCGAGATCCGCTGCGTGCTCGGCCCGAACGGGACCGGCAAGTCGACCCTTCTCAAGGTTCTTTACGGCTTTCTCAAGCCCGGCGCCGGCGAGATCCGCTGCGGCTCGCACGTGCTGACCGGCGCTGCTCCGCACGAGATGGGCGGGTACGGGGTCGTCTATCTGCCGCAGCGGCCAAGCCTCTTCCCGTTCCTTTCGGTGGAAGTGAACCTGCGTCTTGGCGCCTGGCGGATGCGAAGGAAGCACGCGCTGGTGCGCGAGAAGATCGAACGCGCTTTTGCGCAGTTCCCGATCCTGTACGAAAAGCGCCGCCAGAGCGCGGGCACTCTTTCCGGCGGGCAGCAGCGCCAGCTCGAGTTCGCCAGGAGCCTGCTGCTCGACCCGCATGTCTATCTGATCGACGAGCCGACCGCGAGCATCGAGCCCAGGATTGCGGCGCAAATCTACCAACTGATCCAGGGGCTGGCGCGCGAGGGCAAGGCGATTCTGCTGGTCGATCAGAATATCAAGGGCGCGCTTGGGATCGCCGATTATGTCTATGTGATGCGGACCGGCTCGCTCTACACGGAAGGGAAGCGGGCGGAATACGGTGAGAATGTGGAGCTGCTCGTGAGCCAGTGGCTCTATACGCACCATGCGCCGAGGCCATCGTAGCGACGCAGTTACTTCACCATCGCGAGCAGCCTTGCCAGAAGTTGCGCGCGCGGGGCGAGGTCCTGCCAGAGGATGTGTTCATGATCGGCGTGGGCGCCGCCGCCGGGGCAGCCCAGGCCATCCAGCGTTGGGACGCCCATGGCGGCGGTGAAATTGCCGTCCGAGCCGCCGCCGCGGTGCTGCCTGGGAAGCGGGATGCCGATTTCCTCGGCGATCCGCCGCGCCTTTGCATAAAGAGAAGAGATGACTGGCGTTTCGGCGAAGGGCGGGCGGTTCATCCCGCCGCGCACGGAGACGGTGCAGCCGCGTGTTGCCGGGGTGAGGCCGAGGATGGTGCGCTCGAGCGTCAAACCGGCGGCGGCATCCGGCACGCGGAGGTCGATCTCGCAGCCGGCCTCCGCGGCGATCACGTTCGGCCGCGTGCCGCCCCAGATCGGCGCGACATTGAGAGTGATGCCGGAAGACAGATCGACGAGCGCGGAGAGGCGGCGGATTTGCTCGGCCAGTTCGACAACCGCGGAGGCACCTTCCTCGAACGCGCCGCCGGCGTGCGCGGCACGGCCGGTGACGGAGAGCACGAAGCGGCCGACGCCCTTGCGGGCGGTGACGCAGGCCCCGCCTGCGCCGGCCGGCTCGAGCACCAGCACCGCGGCGGCGCCGGACGCTGCCTCCTCGATCAGTGCGCGGCTGGTCGGGCTGCCCACTTCTTCGTCCGGCGTCAGGAGAAGGGCCACGGGGAGCGGCGTTGCGATGCGTTCGCGGAGGATCGAGCGCAGGACGTGGAAGCCGAGGAAGCTGCCGGCCTTCATGTCATAGATGCCGGGGCCGAGCGCGCGCTTTCCCTCGATACGGAATGGCATCGTCTTGAGGGTGCCGTGATTCCATACGGTGTCGAGATGGCCGAGCAACAACACCCCCCGCCCGGCGCGACCCGGCGTGCGCGCGAGAAGGACATCGCCGAATCCGTCACGGCCTGGCGTGCGACGCAGCACGGCGCCGGCGGCGCGGAGGCCCTGTTCCGCCCGATCGACGAGGCGGTTGACGGCGGCGGCGTCCGAGGTCGGGGTTTCCATGCGCACCCATTCTGCGAGTTCTTCGAGAAGGGAGGCGGACGAGACTGCCTGCGGGAGCGGCATCTTCGCATTCCTCGGTCTGGCAGGGCCGAACCTGGCAGCGGAGCGCGGCCCTGTCCAATGGCTCGGCACCTGACGCGAGAGGGCACGATGGCTCCTTGGCGGCTCGGACCGGATGAGCCGGTGGCGCTCGATTTGCCGGAGCGCCGTTGCCGTGTGACAAAAGCAGAAGTTGCCGAGTGATTCGTTCGCATCGTCGTTGCTCGATCGATGCTCCGCACAGGGAGGTGACGATGGCACGGGGAGGTGACGATGGCGCGGCTCTGGATCGGTCTCGGCGCGCTCACCGGCCTGGTGGCGGTTGCGATGGCGGCGGTGGCGGCGCATGCCATCGCGGATGAGAGGGCGCGGGAGATCGTGCGGGCCGGCGTGCAGATTGAGGGCTGGCACGCACTGGCGCTGATCGGAACGGGCTTGTGGGTGCCACGCGGCGGGCGCTTGGCGGACCTTGCAGGCCTTGCGTTCGTGCTGGGGCTGCTCGCGTTCTGCGGCGCGATCTATGCGCTGGGCCTGGCCGGCGTGCATACCGGGCTGCTGGCGCCCGCCGGCGGGCTGCTGCTGATGCTGGGCTGGGCGCTGCTCGGGCTTTCGGCGATTTTTCCGCGCGCATGATTCCGTTTGGCGATTCGGAGATTCGAGCGCAGGGCGCGAAAGCCAGAGAAGCTTCCGGCTTTCATGTCGTAGATGCAGGAGCTGCGCGCGTTCGCATTCGAAGAGAAAATGAAAGTGTTGCCCAAGCCGTCATGAACCAGCGTTCGGTGCAGCATGGCACCTGCGGCGTGGAGGCCGCGCTCCGCCTGACCGACAAGGCAGTTTACCGCGACCGCGTCGGATGCTCCGGGGTTTCCATACATGCTCAGTTTCTCAGTTCTTCGAGCAGGAATGCGGGCGAGTCGATTTCTCGATCTGGCATCTTTTCCTATTCCCCAGGGTGACAGCGAACTTCCGGTATAGTGTTATCCTTTCTAACCCTTGGGGCCACGGCACGGTCAAGCGGCTCAAAGAGTCAAGGTGTGTCGTCCCTTGCTCGCACCGCGGAACCCGCTTGACCCATGCCGGGACGAGTGCAACGCTTGCGATCAAGCCCGTCCGAGAGAAATGCTATGCCACCCTTGCCGAGACCCTTCGTGTTTACTCTGACCCCCGACGAGATTGCTGAACTCACCCCCCCATCGGGCGAAGGCGGGCACCAGGGATTCCACGATATGCTCCGCGATCAGCTTCAGAAAACTGGTAATGTTGTCACACTCAATGACTCTGAGTTCGGGCAGCTAGTACCTCTGCACAGTGATTATGACTCTTTGGCGGTATCGGGATAAGCGCGTGCCAGCTTATCCCGAGCCTTTTCCGTGGTGAACTTCCATTTGATCCTCGCACCGGAGGCGTTGCGTCGCCGCTCCCACGCCTCGATCTCGGCGACCAGGACCTCACGCGCACCGATCCGCCGATCCAGACATTGCCCGCGCAATACGCCGATTTCGATTTCCACCATATTGAGCCAGCTCGCGTGCTTCGGCGTGTGATGAAACTCCAGGCGCTGAAGCACACGGTGCGCCTCGGGTGCCGGGAAAGCCTCATACAAGGCCCCGGCCGTGTGGGTGGAAAGGTTGTCCATCACCACCCGGATCCGGTCCGCATCCGGATAATGCACGTCGGCCAGCTCGCGCATGCAATCGGCGAAATCCCGCGCGGTTCGGTGGCCCGTCACTTTCACATGACGCCATGATTGGTGCGCGTCGAGAAACACGAACAGGTTGGCCGTGCCATTGCGCCGATACTCGCAATCGTAACGCTCAGGCTGGCCAGGTGCCGCCGGAATCGGCTCGCGTACTTCACCGATCAACTGCGTCGGACTTTCGTCGAAGCAAACCACCGGCCGCTTTGGATCCGCCGCTTCGGCATAGAGATCGAGTACGTCCTCCATCCGGGCCACGTAGGTGCCATCGACCTGCGGAATACACCACATCTTCCGCTGCCAGGGCTTCAGGTCGTCCTCGGCCAGCCGCCGGCGTACCGTCTCACGCGACAGCCCGTCATGCTCCGTCAGTTGCATCATCTCGCCGGC
>Ga0335075_10005097_pt1 | contig 20438 bp, 21 predicted proteins | sample Lox_Sample_24_FD_206723 | JGI IMG/M metagenome (GOLD analysis project Ga0335075, IMG submission 206723) | Soil microbial communities from Loxahatchee National Wildlife Refuge, Florida, United States - Lox_Sample_2.4 | ecosystem: Environmental > Terrestrial > Soil > Wetlands | place: USA...
GCTGTGGCCGCCACGAGACGCCCGGGACGCGAGCCTTCCGTGGGGAACGACACAGGGACGTGGGCCTTCCGGGGGAGATCCCACCGCTCAGGAAGGTGTGTGGAACGTTTCGGGTGCCTGACACCCGAAATGTTTCCACGCAGACTCTCGAGCAAAGTCTGGGGAAAGGTCAAAGCCTCGGGGCAGGTCCCGGTGGCGATCCACGTCTCCGTGCGTTCCTCCCGCCTTCGTGGAGTTCCTCCGGTCTCCGTGGAGTTCCCGTCCCTGCGATGCCCCCGGCACCCCCGGCGTCCCTCGCACCTCTCCCCGTGGACCCGCCCTCCCGGCGGCGGCCTCAGCCCGCCCGGGCCGCCGCCGGGAGGGCGGGTCCCTCGGCGTCCTTCGCCCGGCCCCCGTCGGCCGCGGGGCCGCCACGTCCCTTACCGTGCGCCGCTCGTCCGCCGCCCGCCCCGCATCCCACCCGACCCCAGGCCCGCCGCGCGTGCCGGATAACCTTCAGGCATGGCTTCCAAACGGCAGATCTTCGTCGGGCGCGTGCCGATCGGTGGTGGCGCGCCGGTGGCGGTGCAGACGATGACCAAGACCGAGACGGCGAACTTGACGGCGACGATGGATCAGATCCGCAAGGTCGCCGATGCGGGGGCCGACGTGGTGCGGTGCGCGGTGCCGCGGGAGCAGGACGCGGAGGCGCTGCGGACGATCGTCGCCGAGTCGCCGATCCCGGTGATCGCCGACATCCACTTCAACCACACCTTGGCGCTGAAAGCGATCGAGGCGGGGGCGAACTGCATCCGCCTGAACCCGGGGAACATCGGCGGGCGGGAGAAAGTCGCCGAGGTCGCCGAGCTGGCGAACAAGCGGAACGTGCCGATGCGGATCGGGGTCAACTCGGGCTCGCTGCCGAAGCACCTGCACGAGCTCGAGCGAGAGGCACCAGTCGAGGCGCTGGTCGCCGCCGCGGTCGAGTTCGTCGAGCTGATGGAGGGCCTCGACTTCACCAACTTCAAGGTCTCGATCAAGTCGACCAACGTGCCGTACACGATCGCCGCCAACCGGCAGTTGGCGGAGAAGATCCCCTATCCGCTCCACCTCGGGATCACCGAGGCGGGGACCAAATGGTCCGGGGCGCTGAAATCGGCGGTCGGCCTCGGGACGCTGCTGGCCGACGGGGTGGGGGACACGATCCGGGTCAGCCTCTCGACCTTCCACGCCGAGGAGGAGGTCAAGGTCGCCTGGGAGATCCTCAAGGCGCTCGGGCTGCGCGAGCGCGGCCCGGTCCTGATCGCCTGCCCGACCTGCGGCCGCCTGCAGTTCGACATGGACTCGGTGGTGGCGGAAATCGAGCAGCGGCTGGAAGGCTACGAGGAGGCGATCGAGGTCGCCGTGCTCGGCTGCGCGGTCAACGGGATCGGCGAGGCCAGCCACGCGGATTTCGGCATCGCCGGGGCGAAGAACGAGGGCCTGATCTTCGCCGGCGGCAAACCGCTGCGCAAGGTCCCGCAGGCGAAGCTGGTCGACACGCTCTTCGAGGAGATCGACAAGTCCCTGGACCGCGGCGGCGAGGTCGAGTTCGACGAGGCCGAGTCGCGCGAGGGAGCCGAGTGGGTGGCCGACATCGAGCGCCAGAACGCCGGCGACCTGACCCCGGAGAAGATCGCCGCGATGGAGAAGGAAGCCGTCGAAAAGGGCGAGTCCGACAAGGTGCTGCTCTCCGAGGACGCGTCGCCGACGGCGGGGCGCCGTTTCACCCGCGCCTAGCGCGGTCCCCGGCCCTCAGGGGGCCTATACATTTCGCCCATGACCGACGTCGATCCGTTTGGGCGCGGGCGGATCCGCCGCCTCTTCGGACTCGACCGCAGCGGCCCCAAACCGCGGCAGACCGTCACCGGGGAGCCGCTCAACCCGTGGACGATCCCGAACGCCGTCGGCTATCTGCGGCTGGCCGGGATCCCGGTCTTTCTGATCCTCGCCTACTCCTCCGGAGACGGGCGCTCGGCCGCCGCCGCGACGCTTTACTGGCTGATCGCCGCGGGCGACTACCTCGACGGCTTCCTCGCCCGGGCCACCGGCCAGTACAGCCGCATGGGCGCCCTGATGGACCCCTTCATCGACCGCCTCACGGTGATCTCGGGCGCGGTCGTCTGCTGGAGCTTCGAGCTGCTGCCGCGCTGGGCGCTGCTGGTCCTCGCGGGACGCGAAATCGCGATGCTCGCGCTGGCCGAGTACGGGCTCCGTCACGGCGTCGACCTGGCGATCAACTGGCCCGGGCGGATCGCCGTCTTCTGGATCATGGCCGGGATCTTCTTCGCCATGGTGTTCGCCGGCTGGGTGCCCACCGCGTTCCTCCTCTTCGGCCTCTTCATGGCCCTGATCGCCACCGCCCTCTATGCCCGCGAAGGCATCCGCGCCGCCCGCGCCTCGAAGCAAGGAACCACCGCCTAGCCCGGTGCGTTCGCAGTTTCCCTCGCTATGCGAGGGAAACTGCGAACTCAAGCGTCGGTTGAGGGTTGGGAGCGCGGACCGGGACGAAATCCTCGCACCTACCGGTCGGGAACCTTCAACCTGCGGTTGAACCTTTTGGTCGGGCGATCTATACTGCGCTCCCGCTCTCAATCGGCGGCGCGGCCTCAACTCACCCACTAAGGAGCACGATGGAGGACACCTTTCCGGATCTCGGTTCCCTCAGCGACAAGGAGCTGAAGGACCTGATCGACAACCTGACGGCGGAGGAGAACGAGATCTCCTACAAACGGCGCGTCCTGCACGGGAAAATCGACATCCTGCGGGCCGAGCTGGTCAACCGTCTGCGCCAGAAACGGGAGCGCGGCGATTCGCTGATCTCCGGCGACGACGTCGAGCAGCTGACCAACATCCTCGCGGGCAAGGCCCAGGGCGAGGACCCGGCCGCCTAGAGGCCGCCCGAACCGGAGGAAACCCGGATGTCCGCCGTCCACTGCCCCGAGTGCGGGTTCGCGAACCCCGAGGGCGCGAACTACTGCCAGAAATGCGGCGCCTACCTGGGCGGCCCGGCGGAGAGTGGCGAGGACCCGACGACGATGACCTACCGGGTCGACGAGACCGGCGACATGCAGCCGGTCGACATCGAGGACGTGGTCGAGGAGTCGGGCGCGGCGCTGGTGATCCGCGCCGGCGGCGGCCGCGCCGGCGAGAGCTTCTCGATCGACGAGGACCGCACCTCGATCGGCCGCAGCCCCGACGCCGGCGTCTTCCTCGACGACGTCACCGTCTCCCGCAACCACGCCCTCCTGGTGCGGCGCCGCGACGGCCTCTACATCGACGACCTCGGCTCGCTGAACGGCACCTACGTGAACCGCCGGCGGATCGAGTCGCACCGCCTTGCCGACGGCGACGAGATCCAGGTCGGCAAGTACAAGCTCAGCTACCTGGAGCGCTGATGGCCTCGGCGACCGAACCTACCCGGCGCACGCCGGAGTCCGCTTCCCGTCCCCGCAAGGCGCTCACGATCGGCGCCGTCTGCAAGATCCTGCAGAGCGAATTCGACGACGTCTCGATCTCCAAGATCCGCTACCTGGAGGACCAGAAGCTGCTCAGCCCGCGGCGCACCAGCGGCGGCTACCGGCTCTACAGCCAGTCCGACGTCGAGCGGCTGCGGACGATCCTGCGCCTGCAGCGCGACGAGTTCCTGCCCCTGCGGGTGATCCGCCAGGAGCTCGCCGCCGGCAACGACATGGTGCTCGGCGACGGCGGCGACCGCAAGCCGGCCTCCGGCGCGGTGCGGCGCGCGATCCTCGTCGACACCTCGCGCACCTACCTGAGCCTGGAAGAAATCGTCGAGGAGACCGGGGCGCGCGAGGAGCTGGTCGCCGAGCTGGAGAACTACGGCATCGTGCAGCCGGAGAAACGCGAGGGGCGGGCCGTCTACGACGAGACCGACCGCGAGATCATCCGCGCCGCGGGCGAACTGTCGCGGGTCGGTGTCGGCGCGCGCAACCTGCGCGTCTTCCGTTCCTCCGCCGACCGTGAGGCGCAGCTCCTGGAAGCGCTGCTGGGACCGTCGCTGCGCTCGCGCAACCCGGAGCGGCGCAAAGAGGCGCTGCAGAGCCTCGAGAGCCTCGCCGCCACCGTCAGCCACCTCAAGCACCTGCTGCTGGTCCGCGACCTGCGCCGCCTCGCCGGCGACTATTAGCGCCGTGTCCGGAACTAGGCCACCGTGCCGCGGGTGACCCGCAGGCGGACCGTCGCGGCGCCCGTCCCGGAGGTCTGGAAGCTCGTCTCCGACCCCTACGCGCTGCCGCGCTGGTGGCCGCGGGTCTCCCGGGTCGAGGACGTCGACGCGCGCCAGGGCGGCCGGCGCAGCCAGTGGACCAAGGTGCTGGAGACCCAGCACGGCCGCGGCGTGCGCGCCGACTACCGCTGCGTGTCCTCGGCCGAGCCGGAGCGCTACGTCTGGGAGCAGCAGCTGGAGAACTCGCCGTTCGCCAAGCACCTGAAGGAGTCGACGGTGGAGATCGAGCTGCACACGGCCGGGGAGGGGGAGACGCGGCTGGTGATGACCTCGACGCAGACGATGCGCGGGATGTCGCGGCTGGGCGGCTGGCTGATGCGCAAGGGCCAGCGCGACATCCTCGACGCGGCGCTCGACGGGATCGAGGAGGCGCTCGCGTGAGGGGCGTGGAGCGAAACCGTCCCCATCCGGCGGCAAGTCTCCACGGGAGGCGCCGATGATCGAGCCGCGACGCGACGCCACCTGGTGGGGGTGGGGAGACCCGATGCGGCGCACCGAGCTCGACGCGACCGCCCTCGGCGTGCTGCGCGAACGGATCGGCGAGCTGGAGCCCTGGCCGTTGGCGGCGCGGATCGAGGACTTCGAGCTGCCCGCGGCGCGGCCGCTGCCGCGCGCGGTGCTCGACGCGGTCGGCGCCGCAGCGGTCTTCGACGGCAAGGAGGACCGGCTGCGGCACGCGGTGGGGCGCGGCTACGTCGACCTGGCGCGGCTGCGCTCGGGGCGGCTCGAGGACGCGCCCGACGCGGTGCTGGTCCCGGCCGACGCCGCCGCGGTCGGGCGGCTGATCGACGCCTGCGCGGCGGCCGACGTCGCCGTGGTGCCGTTCGGCGGCGGGACCAGCGTGGTCGGCGGGGTCGAGCCGCTGCGCGGCTCCCACGCGGCGCTGATCAGCCTCGATCTGACCGCGCTGCGCGAAGTCGCCATCGACCACACCTCGCTGACCGCGCGCCTCGGGGCGGGCCTGCGCGGGCCCGAGGCGGAGGCGGCGCTCGGCGCCGAGGGCCTCACCCTCGGCCACTTCCCGCAGTCCTTCGAGTACGCGACGATCGGCGGCTTCGCGGCCACCCGCTCGGCCGGCCAGGCCTCCAGTGGCTACGGGCGCTTCGACTCGCTCGTCAGCTCGGTGCGGCTGCTTGCCCCGGCCGGCAACCTGAGCACGCTGGAAACCCCGCACACCGCCGCCGGTCCGGCCCTGCGCGAGCTGGTGATCGGCTCCGAGGGCGTCCTCGGCGTGATCCCGGACGTGACCGTGCGCGTGCGCCCGGCGCCGCTGCAGCGCCGCTACGAGGCCTGGATGGCGGCGAGCTTCGAGGCGGGGACCGAGATCGTCCGCGACCTCGCCCAGGGCTCCGGCCTGCCGACCGTGATCCGCGTCTCCGACGAGGAGGAGACGGTCGGCTCGCTCGCCCTCTCCGGGCCGCGCGGGATGGCCGGGAAGGCGTTCGCCGGCTACCTGAAGGCGCGACGGCGCGAGGGCGGGGCGCTGATGATCCTCGGCTACGAGGGCGACGAGGAGACGGTCACCCGCCGGCGGGCGCTCGCCGTGCGGGCGCTGCGCGGCGGCGGTGCCGTGTACCTCGGCCGCGCCGGCGGACGCTCCTGGGAGCACGGGCGCTACGGCGGGCCCTACCAGCGCGACCTCCTGATGGGGATGGGGGCGATGGTGGAGACGCTCGAGACCTCGCACACCTGGACCCGGCTCGGCGAGCTGCACCGGGCGGTCGGCGCGGCGATCGCCGCGGCGCTCGAGGGTCAGGGCACCCCGGGGCTCGTCTTCTGCCACCTCTCGCACGCCTACGCCGACGGCGCCTCGCTCTACTTCACCTTCATCTCGCGGGCCCGGCGCGGCGCCGAGGTCGAGCAGTGGGCGGCGGTGAAAAAGGCGGCGAGCGAGGCGATCGTCGCGGGCGGGGCCACGATCACCCACCACCACGCGGTCGGCCGCGACCACGCTCCCTACATGGAGGGCGAGGTGGGCGAGACCGGCCTCGAGGTCCTGCGCGCGGTGAAGGAGCGCCTCGACCCGACCGGGATCATGAACCCCGGCAAGCTCCTCCCCTGAGCCCTACGCGGACCCGGCGCCGGGGCGGGGCTATTCGCCCTTCTTCCCTTCTTCGCGCTTGGCGAGCCCGACGATCGGCCCGGTGATCGTCCCGCGCAGCACCGGTTCGCCGGTGTAGGAGGGCGACTTGCCGGATTTGGAGGACGAGGTCATCGCGGCGGTCAGCCGCTTCGTGTCGGCGCGCGAGATGTAGACCTGGGTGAAGACTTCGGCGGCGAGGTATTCCGCGATCTGGTTTGGGAGATAGGTGGCCGCTTCGATCTTGCCGTCCGCCTTGACCCGGGTGGCCGCCATCGGCATCACCTGGCTGCTCGATTTGGCGAAGCTCACCGCGTAGCTTTCGCCTTTCGCGGTGGGGCTCAAGCCTTCCGCCTTGATCTCCAGGATCAGCTGCCTCTTGCCCTTGAGCTTGCCGACGCCGAAGGTGGCCTTGCCGCTCGCCGTCCCGCCGTCCACCGGTTTGAGGATCGCCTGGGTCGGTTCCTTGCCGGTGGCGGCGCTTTCGGTCGCGCCGTCTTCCGCCCCCGTGGTCGAGCCGCCCGCGCCCGACCCGGTCGCGGCGGAGTTGCCACCGCCACCGCCCGAGACGAGGATGATCACGACCACGATCGCCGCGATCGCGGCGACGATCCCGCCGCCGAGGAGCCAGGCCCGGCGCCCGCTCGGAAGCGTGACCGTGCGGCCGCCCGAAGGCCCAGAGGACCCAGAGGAGGGCGGGGACGGTGAAGCGGCCGCCGCCGGAGCGGCCGATTTCGGCGCGGTCGGCTCGGCCCGGACGGGCTCCGCCGGCTCCGGCGACGCGGGCGCGGGCGCCCCCGGCTCCGCATCCGAGGCCGGCGAAGCGGGCTCGGGCTCGGGCGGCGCGGCTTCGGCGGCCGGTTTCGCGCCACCCGGGATCGGCGGCGGGATATCCGGTGCCGGCTTGCCTTCGGCCTGCAACTGGGCGAGGGCGCCGACGACCTTCGCCCGCACCTCGTCCTCGCTCAGGCCCAGGAGGGCGGCGATATCCCCGTAGCCCTGCTCGCCGGAGGCCAGCAGGCGCAGCATCGCATTCTGCTCGTCGCTCAGCGCCACGCGGGGGAACCCTATTAGGGTGCGCGGCGATGGCGAGCGAGGATTCGATTAAGGGCCCCGAGGGCGCCCCCGACGCCGGTGGGGACGAGGGCGGGCAGAGCAATTTCGACCTGCACATCGGCACCGAGTGGATCAAGCTCGATCCCGACGACGCGCGGGCCCGGATCGAGATGCGCGACGAGCTCCGCCAGCCCTACGGGATCCTGCACGGCGGTGTCTACTCGAGTCTGATCGAGAGCCTCTGCTCCTTCGCCACCGCGGCGGCGGTCTGGGAGGACGGCAAGATCGCGATGGGCCAGGCGATCGAGGTCAGCTTCCTCCGTCCGGTCACGAAGGGCCACGCCGAAGCCCGCGCCGTCGCCCGCCACCGCGGCAGGACCACCTGGGTCTGGCAGGCCGAGATCCTCGACGATGACGAGCGCCTCTGCGCCGTCGCCAAGATGACCATGGCGGTCCGCCCCGCCCCTCAAGGTTGATGGGCCGAAAAGCGCTGATATAGAGCGCTTTTCGGCCCGTCGACAGCTAGCCGCCGAAGCGGTTGGTGATCGGCAGGCGGCGGTCTCTCCCGAAGGCCTTGGGGGTGATGCGGATCCCGGGGGCCGCCTGGCGGCGCTTGTACTCGGCGCGGTCGACGAGGCGGATCACTTCCTCGACCACGTCGCCGGGGAGGCCCGCGGCGACCATCTCCTCGCGACCCTTGTCGCCCTCGACGTAGGCCTCGAGGATGCGGTCGAGGAGGTCGTAGTCGGGCAGCGAGTCGCTGTCGAGCTGATCGGGCCGCAGCTCGGCCGAGGGCGGCCGCTCGATCACCGAGGCCGGCACCAGCTCCCGCCCGGCGGTCTCGTTGCGCCGTTCGACCAGCTCGTAGACCAGGGTCTTCGGCACGTCCTTGATCACCGCGAAGCCGCCCGCCATGTCGCCGTAGAGGGTCGCGTAGCCGACCGACATCTCGCTCTTGTTGCCGGTCGTCAGCACCAGCCAGCCGTGCCGGTTGGAGAGCGCCATCATCAGGTTGCCGCGGATCCGCGCCTGGATGTTCTCGGCGGCGAGGTCGGGCTCCGAGGGCCGCGTCGGGTCGGTGGGGGAGGCGTCGGCGTCCTCGGCGTCGGGCCGCAGGTGCGCGTCGAGCGCCTCGCGGTAGCCCTCCATCATCGGCTCGATCGCGATCTCGATCAGCTCGGTTCCCAGGTTGCGGGCGATCTGACGGGCGTCCTCCTGGGTTTCAGCACTGGAATGGGGCGAGGGCATGACGACCAGGGTGACCCGCTCGGGACCGAGCGCGTCGACGGCGAGCATCGCCACCAGGGCCGAGTCGATGCCGCCCGAGATCCCCAGGCCGACGTGGCCGAAGCCGTTCTTCTCGACGTAGTCGTGGAGGCCGAGCGTGAGGGCGCCGTAGACCTCGTCGAGGTCGGGCAGCGGCGCGGTGAGCTCCGCCGCGGCGCCCGCGCCCGCCGGCACGTCGACGAAGAGGAGCTCCTCCCGGAACTGCGCCGCCCGCGCCAGCACCGAGCCGTCGGGACCGAGCAGCAGGCTCTGCCCGTCGAAGACCAGTTCGTCCTGGCCGCCGACCAGGTTGACGAAGGCGAGGTAGGCGCCGTACTCGCGTGCCCGCTCGCCGAACATCGCTTCCCGCTCCTGCCCCTTGCCGCGGTGGTAGGGCGAGCCCGACGGGTTGGCGATCAGCGCCGCGCCCGCGTCGGCCTCGGCCTGCCCCGGGGGGCCGGGCGCCCAGGTGTCCTCGCAGATCGTCAGGCCGACGCCGGTGTCGCCGACGACTATCGCGTCGCCTTCGTCGCCGGGGATGAAGTACCGCTGCTCGTCGAAGACCGAGTAGTTGGGGAGGCGGTTCTTGCGGTAGACCGCCCGCACGGCGCCGTCGGCGAGGACGGCGAGCGAGTTGTGGGCGTGCCGGTGGTCGCCGCCGCCCGCGGCGGGCTCGGCGAAGCCGACCAGGGCGGTGATCCCGGCCGGCATCTCGGTCGCCAGCCGCTCCACCGCCCGCGAGTTGGCGGCGAGGAAGTGCGGCTTCAGGTAGAGGTCCTCGGCCGGGTAGCCGGGGATGCAGAGCTCGGGGAAGATCACCAGCTCGGCGCCGTCCTCGGCCGCCTCCCGGATCCAGGCGAGGACCTTCCCGGCGTTGCCGTCGACGTCGCCGACGGTGGGGTTGATCTGGGCGAGGGCCACGCGCATGGGGACGTCGAAGTATCGCGGGGAGGCCCGCCGGGTGGTTCCCTGTCGGTGCACGGGACCCGTTTCGCCCCACGCGGCGGCGTCGCTAGGGTGCCCGTGGTGCGCCGTCGCCTCCTCGCCCTCGCCGCCGCCGTGATCGCCGCCGCGGCGCTCCCCGCCGCCGCCTCCGCGGCGCCCTCGCCTTTCCTGAAGCCCCGCCCGCGGCCGAGCGAAGCGCTCGAACGCCCGGGCGAAGGGATCACCCCGAGCCGCAGCTCCTACACCGTCCCGGAAGCGCCGAGGTCACCCGCCTGCGACGCCAACTTCTGCGTCCACTGGGTGGCGCAGGGCCTCGACGCGCCGAACCTCGAGGACTCCGACGGCAACGGGATCCCCGACTACGTCGAACGGGTCCTCGCCGTCGCCGAACACGTCCACTACGTCGAGAACGGCAAGCTCGGCTGGCAGGAGCCGCTGTCGGACGGGACCCTTGGCGGCGGCCACCGCAAGACCGACATCTACCTCTCGGAGATCGGCGGTGAGCTCTTCGGCTACGCGGCGCCGGACCGCGGCCAGGCGGTCCACGGTCGCCGCCCCCGCCGCCTGCACGGCTACCTGGTCCTCGACAACGACTACAGCCCCTTCGAGTTCCCCCACACCGAACCGGGCCACGACCTCAAGGTCACCCTCGCCCACGAGTACAACCACATCCTCCAGTTCGGCTACGACGCCTACGAGGACCCCTGGTTCGCCGAGTCGACCGCGGTCTGGATGGAGGACCAGGTCTACAACGGGATCGACGACTACCTGCGCTACGTGCGCAAGTGGGTGAAGCTGTGGGAAACGCCGCTCACCGCGAGCACGATCAAGGAGTACGGCACCGCGGTCTGGAACCAGTGGCTGGCGCGCCACTACGGCCGGGCGATCGTCCGCGAAGCCTGGGCCGGGGCCGCCTCGGCGCGCCCCGACGGGTTCGCCGTCGCCGCCTACGAAAGGGCGATCCACGCCGACGGGCCGTCGAGCTTCGGCCGCGACTTCACCCGCTTCGCCGCCGACGTCTCCGAGTGGCGCACCGGGATCGGCTTCCGCGAGAGCTACCTCTACCCGGACGTGCCGCGACAGGGGACGCTGGTGCCGGGGGCGCCGCCGGCGACCCGCCACCTCAACCACACCACCTTCAGCCTGATCCGCGTCCACGCCCACGCCGGCAGCGCCGTGGAGGTCAAGGTGGAAGCGCCGGAAGGCGTCGACGCGGGGCTGGCGCTGGTCGGGCGGATCGGCTCCGAACGCCACGGGCGCACGATCAAGGCCGTCGACTACGCGCCCGGCGGCGGCAAGCTGCGGGTGACCCTGAACGACCCGGCGCGCTTCCAGCGGATCACCGCGGTCGTCGTCAACGCCGACGCGCACGCCGCCGGCTACAGCGCCCGCCACCTCGACTGGCGCTACCTGACCGACCAGGTCCCGTTCCGGATCAGCGGGCGGATCGTGCGGTAGCGCCGTTCGGCTCGGTCGCCGCGCGCAGCTTCGGCGGCTGGGCCGCCGGGGGCGCGGTGGCGATCGCCTCGTCGGTGGCCGCCTCGAGGTCGAGGGCGAAGCTGTCGAGGTCGGCCATCGCGTCGTAGTCGCCGATCAGGCCGAAGTTGACCTGGCCGTTGTAGGACATGATCCCGATGCAGAGCGCCTGCTTGCGGGCCAGGGGGACCATCGGGAAGATCGACTCCATCTGGCGTCCCAGCACGTAGAGGGGGAACTGCGGCCCCGGCACGTTGGTGACGACGAGGTTGAAGAAGCGCTGGGCGGGCTGCAGGCGGGCGGCCTGGGAGACGATCGTGGTCGGGGCGAAGTCGGTCAGCCGGGTGAGGATTTCGGCGCCGACCGCCTGCCCGGAGGCCTTCAGGTCGCCCATCTCGGCGGTGACCACGTGGAGGCGCTCGACCGGGTCCTCGCACCAGACCGGCAGCGGCGCCATCATCGCCGTGATCCGGTTGCCGAGCGCCCCGTGCTCCTCCGCCTCGCGGATCGAGACCGGGACCATCGCCCGCAGCTCCAGCCCCTCGGTGTCGTGGCCGCGGGCGCGCAGGTAGCGGCCGATCGCGCCGGAGACGATCGAGAGGATCACGTCGTTGACGGTGCCCCCGTGGGCGTCCTTCACCCGCTTCAGGTCGGCCAGCTCGGCCTGGGTCATCTGGAAGCGGCGGTGGGGGCCGATCTCGACGTTGAACGGGGTGGAGGGGGCGCGCAGCCCGGCGGCCGCCATCTTCGTCGTCGCGACGGCGCCGCGGACCACCTGGCGCGGCCCCCGCAGCGCGGCGCGGAAGCCGCGGCCGATCTCCTTCGGGCTGGTCAGCCGCTCCTTCAGCGCGTCGCCGAGCAGCTGGGTGTCGGTCGGCTCGGGGCGGGCGAGCCACGGCGGCGGGGTCGAGGGCGGCCCTTTCGGCTCGCGGTCGAGGTCGTAGAGGACGGTGGTGATGTCGACGCCGGAGACCCCGTCGACCAGCGCGTGGTGGCTCTTGCCGATCACCGCGAAGCGGCCGTCGGCCATGCCCTCGACCAGCCACAGCTCCCAGAGGGGCTTGGAGCGGTCGAGCTGCTGGGAGAAGATCCGCGCCGCCAGGTTGCGCAGCTGGTCGTCGGAGCCGGGGGCCGGCAGGGCGGTCTGGCGGACGTGGTAGTCGAGGTTCAGGTGCGGATCGTCGACCCAGACCGGCCGGCCCTGTCCGAACGGCACGTCGCGCAGCTTCTGGCGGAAGCGCGGCACCAGGTGGAGGCGCGAGGCGATGTGGTCGCGGAACTCCTCGTGGGTGAGGGCCGGGCCCTCGAAGATGATCGTCGAGGCGACGTGCATGTGGGCGCCCTCCCGCTCCATATGGAGGAACGACGCGTCAAGCCCGGATAACCGGTCGCTGTTGCCCACGCGGTCATCTTCGCATACGGCGTTCAGCCCGTGGGAAGCCATCTCTTCCCCTTTGCAGCGCCGTTTGCGCGCCTCTGCACGGTTTCGTGCGATTCGACACGGATGTGAGCCCGGTCACACGGGCGCTACCCGGTCGTCCCTAGCGTGTTCGGGACACAAAGGAAAGAACCCAGCTGCCGAATCCCCTCGCCTCCGCGCGACGGGGAACGGGGGAACCAATTGCCGCGGCACCACCTGACCGCGGCGCACTGGGGCGAATCGAGGCGTTGTCGCCTCGTAACGAAGGTCGGCCGACCTCCGCCTCCGTGAGCCCGTCAGCTAACCCCGTAGGCAGGCAGAAAGCGAGTGAGAACACGATGCGATCCATCCTGCCCGTGATCGGCGCCGCCCTGGCGTTGTCGATCGGCGCGACGCCGGCGGTCGCCCAGCAGCACCACCGGCACCACCAGTCGCCCGAGCGGGTCAAGTCACACGTCGCGTTGCACCTCTCGGGGCACTCCGTCCTGACCGGTGCCGACGTGACCCTGCGAGGCAAGGTGCGCCCGAGCGGCGCCCACCGGGTCAAGGTGGTCCTCGGCGGTCCTGACCGGCGGACCCTCGCGCTGCGCACGAAGTCCAACGGCACCTTCAAGGTGAAGTGGGACGCGGGCGAGATCGGCAACTACGACGTCACCGCCTACAACGTGCACGACGCGCGGGTGCGCGGCTCCCACAGCCCGTCCCGGCACCTGACGTCCTACCGCCTCGCCGGGGCCTCCTACTACGGGCCCGGGCTGTACGGCAACGGCGTCGCCTGCGGCGGCACCCTGGAGCCCGGGACGCTCGGCGTCGCCAACAAGACGCTGCCCTGCGGGACCAAGGTGAAGCTGCGCTACCGCGGCCGCTCGATCACCGTGCCGGTGATCGATCGCGGTCCCTACGTCGCCGGTCGCGAGTACGACCTGACCGAAGCGACGAAGGACGCGCTCGGCTTCCCCGGCGTCGGCGACGTGATGGCCAACCACTGACGCCCCCGGGCATCGGGTGACGGAGGTCAGCCGGGGAGGGCGAGGCGGAGTTGCGGCTCGTCCTCCTCGGCGGCGGCGTCGGCCTCGCTGTCGAAGGAGGCGAGGCGCACGCCGAGCAGGCGGACCGGGCGCGGCGGGTCGTAGGCCCGCAGGAGGTCGAGGGCGATCGGCCAGACGACCTCGGGGTCGTTGGTCGGCGCCTCCACCGACTGCGAGCGGGTGACGTTGGTCCAGTCGTCGAGGCGGACCTTGATCCCGATCGAGCGCCCCTCCAGCTCCTTCTTGCGCAGCCGCCGGCAGAGCTCCTCGGTCTGCTCGCGGAGCGTCCGCTCGAGCGCCGCCGGCTCGCCCACGTCGACGTCGAAGGTGGTCTCGACCGACTGCGATTTGGTCTCCCGGGTGACGCTGATCGGGGTCTCGTCGCGGAGGTTGCCGCGGGCGTGGAGCCAGGCACCGGAGCGCGCGCCGAAGCGCGCTTCGAGGTCGGCCCGCTCCCACGCGCCGAGCCCGGCGAGGGTGGCGATGCCGAGCTTCTCCAGCCGTTCGACCGTCTTCGGGCCGATCCCCGGGACGACGCCGGGGGGACCCGCGCCGAAGCGCCCGAGCGCGTCCTCGCGGGAGACGACGACCAGCCCGTTCGGCTTGCCCAGCTCGCTGGTCATCTTGGCCAGCATGCGGCTCTCCGAGATCCCTACCGAGCAGGTGAGGCCGGTCAGCTCGCGGATCTCGGCCTTGATCCGCCGCATCGTCGCCTTCGGCGAGAAGATCCCGGTGAGGTCGAGGTAGGCCTCGTCGAGCCCGACCACCTCGACCACCTCGGCGTTCGCGCGCAGCACTTCCATCACCAGCGCCGAGGCCTCGCGGTAGGCGGGGAAGTCGGGCGGCAGGTAGACCGCGTCGGGCAACCGCCGCCGCGCCACCGCGGCGGGCATCGCCGAGTGGATCCCGGCCAGCTTGCGCGCCTCGTAGCTCGCCGTCGTCACCACCGCCCGCGGTCCCGAGCCGCAGACCACCACCGGCTTCCCCTTCAGCTCCGGGTGCCGGCGCAGCTCGACGCTCGCGTAGAACGCATCCATGTCGAGATGCGCGACACATCGCGTCCAGTCTGCGATCGACACGTCACAAAATTACCGCGATCGGCGGCGGAGCGAACAGGCGTTCGCGCGCCGCTGCAACGGGTAGAAATCACGGATGCGGTTCGGACCGGAGCAGCTGATCGACGGGCGGCTGGAGGCTTTCGCGGCGGAGGCGCGGGAGTTCAACGCCAAGGCGGCGGCGATGAAACGCGACGGGCCCAGCCCGGACCCGCGCACGCCCGCCGGCCTCGAGGCTCACCGGACGGGCCTGACGCGGCGCCCGGAGCCCGAGGGGCCGCCCGCGGTGGAGCTGGTCGCCGAGGCCGAGGGCCGCCAGGTGCCGGTGCGGGTGACGCTGCCCCGGCGGGCCGAGCCGCGCGGCGTCTACCTGGAGATCCACGGCGGCGGCTTCTACATGAGCCGGGCGGCGCGCAGCGACTTCCGCAACCGCCGCACCGCCGACGCGGCGGGGGTGGCCGTGGTCAGCGTCGACTACCGGCTCGCCCCCGAGCACCCCTGGCCCGCCGCTCCCGAGGACTGCGAGACGGCGGCGCTCTGGGCGCTCGACCAGGCGCAGGAGCGGTTCGGGACCTCGCGCCTCGCGATCGGCGGCGGCTCGGCCGGGGCCAACCTGGCGCTGACGACGCTGCTGCGCCTGCGCGACAAGGGCCTCGTCGACCCGTTCGTCGCCGCGGTCCTCCACTACGGCGCCTTCGACCTCAGCGGCCGGACCCCGGGCGGTCGGCTCTACGCCGACGAGCCCTTCATCGACCTCTACGCCGGCCACGTCCGGGACCGCACCGACCCCGACGTCTCGCCGCTCTTCGGCGACCTCCGCGACCTCCCGCCGGCGCTGCTCCTCGTCGGCACCGAGGACATCCTGCTCGAGGACAGCCTGGCGATGGCCGGCCGGCTGGCCGCGGCCGGCGGCGAGGTCGACCTGCGCGTCTACCCCGAGTCGCCGCACGGCTTCCTCTCCTTCCCGATCGCGATGGCGGCGGCGGCGAACGAGGACACCGAGTCCTGGCTCGCCGCGCGTTTCGCCGACTGAGCCAGAATGTGGCGGTGGAGCTGGCGATCAGAGACGGGGCGGTGCTGCGGCCCTACGGCGACGCCGACGCGCCCGAGCTGACCGCGCTGGTCGCGACGAACCGCGAGCACCTGGCGCCGTGGATGCCCTGGGCGGCGACCCACGGGCACCAGGACTCGGTCGAGTTCGTGCGCCGGATGCGCGCCCAGATCGAGGCCGAGGAGGGCTTCGAGGGGGCGGTGGTGGTCGCCGGGGAGATCGTCGGCGGGGCGGGCTTCCACGCGGTCGACCGGCTGAACCGCTCGACCTCGATCGGCTACTGGCTCGCCGCCGACGCCCAGGGGACCGGGTTGATGACGGCGACCGTGCGGGCGCTCCTCGACCATGCCTTCGGCGCCTGGGCGCTCCACCGCGTGGTGATCGAAGCGGTGGTCGACAACGCCCGCAGCCGGGCGATCCCGGAGCGCCTCGGCTTCACCGAAGAGGGCGTGCTGCGCGACGCCAAGCGGGTCCGCGGCCGCTACGAAGACGCGGCGCTCTACGCGATGCTGGCGCCGGACTGGCAGCGCTCGCCGGCGTCCTCGGCGTGATCGCCTCCCTCGACCTGGCCCGGTTCCCGTTCGGGGTGGCGGAGCGCCAGGCCCTGGCCCTGCGGCGGTCGGCGCGGCATGGCGACGCCGCCTTCGCCCGCCTGCTGCTGCCGATGCGGCTGGAGACGATGCCGCTGCCCCTGCCGCGGATGACGCTCGCCTACTGGTTCGCGCTCTGGCCCGACGCGGCGGCGCTGGCCCGCTTCCGGGCCGGGCCGCTGCGCCGCTGGGACGGAGCCCGCGAGCACCTCGCGCTGACCCTGCGCCCGGTGCAGTCCTTCGGCGCCTGGGGCGGGGGCGACCCGCTCGCCGGCGAGCGCTCCGAGCCCGCACCGGGCCCGGTGGTCCTCCTCACCCACTCGCGCACCCGCGCCGCGAGCCTGGTCCGCTTCCTGGCCACCGACCGGGGCGTGGTCCGGGAGCTGAAGCGGGCCGAGGGCCGGCTCTGGTCCGACGGCTTCGTCGACGACCCGGTCCGCCTCGACAGCGGCACGGTCTCGATCTGGCGCGACACCGCCGCGGCCACCGCCTTCGCCTACGCGCCCGGCGTCCACCAGCGCGCGGTCAAGGCCCAGCGCGAGGGCGCCTGGTTCCCGGAATCCTGGTTCGGCCGCTTCGCGATCGAGGCGGCGGCGGGAAGCTGGCGCGGGCTCCCTATCCTGTGAGCATGGCTTCCCCGGAGGCGAAGAACCTGGAGGCGATCTCCAAGGCGATCGACCAGCACAACTCCAACTGCCCGTTCCCGGCGGCGGAGGTGCGGATGAACCCGTTCGAGGTCGAGCGCCTGGGCTGGGACCACATCCGCGGCCTCCCGGTCATCCCCGACGCCGAGATCGGCACCGGCCGCTTCCGCATCGTCTGCTCCCGCGACCTCGAGGACGACGGCCTCGAGATCACCGAGGCCGTCGGCCGCGAGCTGGAGACGGTCGCGCCGGTCCAGAACTGACGCCCCGAGCGGACGTCCGACCAAGCAGGTCAAGGACGCAGGGAGCGAAGCGTGCAGCCGCACGTGAGCGACCGAGTAGGCCGAGACGCGCCGGTCGGAAGCCCGCTCAGACCTGGTTCCAGAAGTCGAGGCCCAGATTCGAGAGCCAGTTCTGGGCTTCGATGTTCAGCTGTTTGAATTCCCCGGTGACGATCAGGATCCCCATCACGATCAGGATCAGCCCGCCGACGGCGACGATCGTCTGGTAGTGGCGCTTGATCACCGCGAAGGCGGTGGTCATCCGTGAGAAGGCGAGGGCCGTGGCGAGGAAGGGGATCGCCAGGCCGGCCGAGTAGACCGCCAACAGGAAGGCGCCGCGCCCGGCCGAGTTGGAGGCCGCGGCGGCGGAGAGGATCGCGCCCAGGGTGGGGCCGATGCAGGGCGTCCAGGCGATCGCGAACGCCGCCCCGGCGACGATCGGCCCGCCTTTGCCCGCCCGCGCGAGCAGCGCGTCGACGTGCCACTCCTTGTTCAGCCGGGTGATGAAGAGCGAGCCGACGAAGAGGACGCCCATCGCGATGATCAGCCAGCCGGAGATCTTGGTCAGCAGCGGCTTGTTGTCGGAGAGGAAGGAGCCGAGCCCGGTCGCGGTGAGGCCGAGCAGGATGAAGATCGCCGAGAAGCTGGCGACGAAGGTGAGCGCGGGGGGGACGACGCGGCGCCAGTCGGCGTCGTCGAGCTCGGCGGCGGAGACGCCGGTCACCGCCGAGAGGTAGCCGGGCACGAGCGGCAGCACGCAGGGCGAGAGGAAGGAGACGATCCCCGCCGCCAGCGCTGCGAGGATTCCAACCCCTGCCGCGGGGTCACCGCTGATATCGGCCAGGAACACGACCCCCAAGGTTACCTTCGTGCCCATGCGCGCCCCGTCCAACTCACGGCTCTACGACGCCTCCGGGGAGGTGCAGCGGCTGCGCACCTCGCCGCTTTTCGCGATCGGCCCGGCGGCGCCGGGCCCGGCGCTCCGCCGCGGCGTCCTGATCGCGGTGCCGGTCGCGCTGGCGCTGGTCTTCGAGTTCCACTTCGACTGGCCCTCGCACGGGGCGATCGCCACCGCCGCCCTGATCTGCGGCTTCATCGGCATGGACGCCCCGGCCGGGCCGCGGGCGCTCTGGCAGGCAGGGTCGGCACCGATCGTCGGGGTCGCGGCGGCGCTCGGGGTGCTGAGCAGCCAGTTCGCCCCCGCCGCGGTCGTGACGATGGGCCTGGTCGCGGCGGCGGCGGGCTACTGCTTCGCCGACACCCTGCGCCTGGCCTTCGTCGGCTTCTCCGCCTCGGTCGCGCTGATGATCGCCCAGGGCCTCTTCCTGCCCGTCCACGACACCTTGCCGGCGCTCCTCTACGGCAGCCTCGGCTGCCTGATCCAGGCCGCCTGGGCGGCGATCATCTGGCTCGTCTACGACCGCGATGCCGACAACGAGAGCGGCTGGGACCGGGCCCGGATCGAGTCCCGCCTGCGGGCCAACTGGACGCTCGAATCGCCGGTCGGCCGGCACGCCCTCCGCTACGGCGTCGCGCTCGCCCTCGGCGTCGCGATCTACCGGATCGCCGGGATGAGGGAGCACGGCTACTGGATCCCGCTGACGATCCTCTTCGTCCTGCGCCCGGAACGCGACGAGACCGACCATCGCCTGATCCTGCGCGCCGTCGGCACCTTCGTCGGGCTCGCCCTGGCCACCGGCATGGCGTTCGCCTTCGACGGCGCCGAGGTCCCGATCACGATCGTCCTCGCCATCAGCGCCGCGCTCACCTTCGGCCTGATCACGGTCCAGTACGCGCTCTTCACCGCCGCGATCACCACCTACGTGGTGCTGCTCTCCGACACCCTCGGCGAGGCCCGGTGGGACGCCGCCGGCCAGCGCGTGATCGGCACCGTGGTCGGGATCCTGATCGCCTGGGCCGCCTTCCGCCTCTATCCCGACCCGGAGCGACGGTAGGCCACCGCGCCGCCGATCACGGTGCGGTGACGGCCCAGGTCCCCTCGACGTTGGTTTCGACGCCGGTGTTGGCCGAGGCGACGAAGATGGCGGCACCGGTGGTGCCGAATTCAGGACCGATCCCGTCGCTGCAGAGGAAGTCGATCGTCGGCTCGTAGACACAGGAGCCCGAGAATTTGAAATTGCGCGCGTTGCCGATGAACACGCAGAGGTTCCCCGGGTCGGCGCCTGGGTCCAGCGCGTCACCGGAGCAGCCGGCGGGGGTGGCGGCGTCGACGTCGACGAAGTGGACTTTCGACGCCTGCAGCGGTTGCGCCAAGGGGAAGTCGAAGGAGATGGCCGTCTCATCGGAGACTCCCGTGCCGTGGGAGATGGCCCAGTCCCCCTTGAGCGTCTTGCCGCTCGGCAGGGTGGCCGGGAACGGGCCGGGCTGCCCGGGGTCGCCCGTCGGTCCCTGATCGCCCTTCGGTCCTTGGTCGCCCTTCGGTCCCTGGGGGCCGACCGGACCGGGCGCACCCCTTTCGCCTGCCAACGCCTTCTTCGAGGTCTTGCTCAGTTTCACCGGAGTCACGGCCCCCTTCGCGAGCTGCCTGGTGCCGACGCTTTCCCTGCCCAGCCCGGTCGCCGCATAGGCCGTGCCGCCGCCGAGGAGCAAGAGGAGACAGAGGGTCGAGATGACGTTGGAGTAGGTGAGCTTGCCGCGTAGTCGGCGCATGGAGTCCTTCCGGTGCATTGAGGTCGAGACTTCAGCAAGTTCTCAGAAAGCCTTCGACCCACCTATGGGAAAACTGGGGTTTCCGGCCGCCCGGGGCGCGTGAGGCATCGCTGAAGGGGAAGCGCGCTAACTTACTGGCCGGCCGGCCAATCATCGGAGGGGAGTGGAGTTGAGCAACCGTACGTTCGTGATCGGGGTCGGGATGACCAAGTTCGAGAAGCCCGGCACCAAGGAGGGCGACTACCCGGACTGGGCCGTCGAGGCGGGGGAGAAGGCACTCGCCGACGCGGGCATCCCTTATGAGGACGTCGAGCAGGCCTACGCGGGCTACTGCTACGGCGACTCGACCTACGGCCAGCGCGCCCTCTACGGGCTCGGCCTCACCGGGATCCCGGTGGTCAACGTCAACAACAACTGCTCGACCGGCTCGAGCGCGCTCTTCCTCGCCCGCCAGGCGGTCAAGGGCGGGCTGGTCGACTGCGCGCTCGCGGTCGGCTTCGAGAAGATGGAGCCCGGCAGCCTCGGGGTGAAGTACACCGACCGCACCAACGCGCTCGACAAACATGCGATGCGGATGTTCGAGATCCGCGACCCGGAGGCCTCGCCGCC
>Ga0335075_10005098_pt1 | contig 20438 bp, 20 predicted proteins | sample Lox_Sample_24_FD_206723 | JGI IMG/M metagenome (GOLD analysis project Ga0335075, IMG submission 206723) | Soil microbial communities from Loxahatchee National Wildlife Refuge, Florida, United States - Lox_Sample_2.4 | ecosystem: Environmental > Terrestrial > Soil > Wetlands | place: USA...
GTTAGCAGAAACCCGGCAATGAGACCGCTCACATGCGCTTGCCACGAGATGCTCGGCACGGTGAACGTGATGAAGAGATTGAGAATCAAAATGCCGATGTTGTCGCGCACGAGCTGCATGCCGGGCGGTCCGAGTTTCAGGCCGATCGCGAACAAGGCCCCGAAGAGGCCGAAGATCGCTCCGCTCGCACCGAGCGTGGCGATGGTCGGCGTGCTGAAATAGACGATGCCGAGGCCCGAACCGACCAGCGATACGAGATAGACGAACAGCATGCGCCACGGCCCCATCGCGTACTCGATGAAGCGGCCGAGGAACCACAGCGACATCATGTTGACGCCGATGTGCAACACGCGCCGCTCACGATCCGCCACCACTGATGATCCTGGAGCACCGCAACCGGAATCAACGCGCCTTCCTGTAAGACGCGCTGGATGTCGCCGCCGCCCATCAATCCGAGCATCCCCGGTCCGGCGACGCGGATCTCCCAGAGATAGCCGATGACGTTGAGCAAAATGAGGAATCGGGTAATCATGCGGGAGCGTTGCCGGCGACCATCACCATGCGCGCGAGCTCGAGCGAAATGGCATGCTGGCGGTCGCCCAATTCGATCGTCAGCGGTCCACCCAACGGCGCTTTCTCGACGACGCGGACTTGCGTGCCCGGCCGCAAGCCGACTTCGCCCAGATACCGCAACATCTCGGGGATCTCTTCGCTGACGCCGCTCACCACGGCGCGCTCCCCTTCCTCGATTTGCGCGAGCGGCACGCCGGTGCGCACGGGATCGCTCAAATCGGCCGGCGGAATCGGTTGCCCGTGCGGGCAGGTCTGCGGGTCGCCGAGAAGCGCGACCAGGCGGTCTTCGACGCGCTGCGAGATGGCGTGCTCGAGCATGCAGGCCTCGGAGTGAACTTCGTCCCACGGCATGCCGAGCACGTCGGTCAGCAGGCGTTCGGCCAGCCGATGCCGGCGCAGCACGTTGACCGCGATCTGCAGTCCCTTGCGGGTCAGCTTTACTTCGCCGCGCGCGACATACTCGACGTAACCGTCCTTGTCGAGCTTCTTGAGCATGCCCGAGACCGAAGCCGGCGCCACGCCGAGCGACGACGCCAACCCGGAGGTCGTCACGCCGGGGCCTTCGCGTTCCAGACGGTAGACCGCCTCGAGATATTCCTCGATCGATTCGGCAAAATGGCTATGCCCGGACATGCTCGCTCTCACTTCGACGGCCGCCCGCGCTCTCCGCGCTCAGGCGTTGGCGCAGCGCTCGTTTGACGTCGCCGGCGGCAAAACTCGCGTCGACGGCATTGCGAACGAAGCGTTCCAGCATCGCACTGCCCGCGCTCTGCTCGACGATTGCGTACTCGCGCTCGATGGACGTGTGAAACATCGACGGATCGTCGGCATCGACGATCACGATGCAGCCGGCGCGATCGAACTCCTCGAACGCGTGACCTTCTTCCAGCGCCGCGCCGGTGAGCACGTTGGAGGTCGGGCAGACTTCGACCGGAATCGCGCGATCCGCGAGCAAGTCGACGACGCTCTCGTCCTGGAGCGCCGCGATGCCGTGGCCGATGCGCTCGGCGGCCAGGACTTCCACGGCGTTGCGAACGCTGGGCGCGCCGGCTGCTTCGCCGGCGTGCGCCACGACGTGCAAGCCCTGTGCCCGTGCGAAGGCGAAAGGTGCCTCGAAGAGCTCGGCCGGGAACCGTGCCTCGTCGCCGCCCAGACCGACGCCGATCACGTCGAGATCGGTGAGCCCTGCCGCCAAGCGGGCGGTGTCCATCGCGCGCTCCGGGCCGAAGTTTCGCGTGAGGTCAACGATCAGCGAAAAGTGCGCGCGCGGCCGCGCGGCCCGCAACTCGTGCACGATCGCGGCAAGCGTTGCGCGGACGTCGAGGTCGCGATGAAAGAACGTCCAGACCGACGGTGAGATGAAGAGCTCGCCGTAAACCACGTTTTGCTCGAGGGCGTCCTCCACGAACTCGCGCGCCAACCGAGCGTAGTCCTCGGGGTCTTGCAAGGCGCGGCTGGCCGCGGCAAAGGCCAGCAAGAACTCCTGGAAGTCCTTAAAGCGGTAGGGGTCCTTGGGGTCGACCGGCTCGGCCGGTTCGTCGAGGAACGCGCCCCCCTCGCTGCGGGCGGGATGGTAGCGCAGCGGCACCCCATGCTTGGCGGCGAGATCCACGAAGGTGGAACCCCGCAGGCTGCCTTCCAGGTGGCAGTGCAGGTGGATTTTCGGAATCGTGGTCGCTCGTCCGGCCATGCCCGGCCCATTCGCTAACCGGCGCCCGGCCACCGTGCGACCCCTGGCGTTGCAGGGCCGCAACCCCGACCGTAGTATTATGGTTGTCCTCGACGCGGGGTGGAGCAGTCCGGTAGCTCGTCGGGCTCATAACCCGAAGGTCGATGGTTCAAATCCATCCCCCGCAACCTGTACAGGTCCAGAAACGGCAACGTTTCTGGACCTGCTTTAATTGCTTTCTTGACCTGTTCGGCGTGTGGCGCCTATAGGCAGAGCAGCGTGTCGGGCCGCCCGGCGAGCGCGCTGCGCATGAGCGCGGGGGTAACGTCAAAACGTAGCGGTTTCACGTAGTGGACGTGGACGTGCCCTGCCCAATACTTATACTCAATCCGAACATACCTCGCTTGCGAGCCCCGCTGTACTTCGAGCGCCATCGCTGGCCCAGAACCCTGCGACCAGTAGCCAACGGAATCACGCTGAACTGGGATTGTCGACGAACTCTGCGTCGAAACAATAGAGCCGCATGGCGGCGCGGCTTTGAACGATAATAGTTGGACGCGAACATCCCCCGGAGCCGTCCCGAAAACAACCGGTGAGCGGACGATATCGTCAAGGACACCCATTGAGTTTCGCATGTCGACAGTTACGTGTATCGTGTCCTCAGGCAAGACCACGATCGTCTGGGTATCGCTGCTACAAAAACCTTGAGATGGATCCTCGCTCACCGGCGCAGCCCATCCGTAAAACTGATAGAAATATATGCCGGGCGCCAACGACGCTGCCCAAGTAATCGTTTCGCCGTTGTAATCAAAAGAAACCGGCACGCTGTCGCCCCGGAAATTCAAGTAGTACGAAAGGCTTCGGATAGGCTTGCGGCCCGTATCCATAACACAGGAGGCCGGCATTGTGAATGTAACGCGCCCAAAAGGTTCAGCGGCTGCGACCGGGACGATCAAACGCGTGGCTGTGAATCCTAGAACGGTCAAAAGGACTCCAAGCGCGCGGCTAAGAGAACCCGCCATACCTGCGCAGCGTTCCTCAAGAGCCCGATGTGACCTGGCCGCCGCGGGCGCTGCTTGAAGTAGTTTCTTGATCAGCACGACGCTGGCCGGCCAGCTTTCTGGTCGAAAACGAGTTTTTGAACCTGACCCTCGCAACCAGTAGTGGTCCGGATATTGAAAAATATCCGGACCTGTTTATTTAGTTTTTCACCTAGCCGAATCGTGAGATCGCTAACCCGGGCCAATCGCGCTCTAGGCCGACCGATTCGCGACGATGGGCGAGCGAAACGGCACGGTGGCTTGGTCGGCGACGAAGCCCAGCCTGCGTCCTCGAGAACCGACGAAGCCCTTGGTGGCGGTCCCTTTGTTACTCATCCTTATACTGCCAGAGGTACGTTTGGCTCGTGTCTTACTCAGGTGTCCGGGCCAGGGTAGAGTTATCTGTATGAAAGCCACAGTTTATCACGGGCCCGGGGACGTTCGAGTCGAGAGCGTTCCCGATCCTCGCATCCAGGACGGTCGCGACGCGATCGTTCGCGTTACGCGAGCCGCAATTTGCGGATCGGATCTTTGGTTCTACCGCGGCGTCACGAAGCCGGCCGTTGGAAATCTCACCGGCCACGAGTTCGTAAGGATCGTAGAGGAGGTCGGCTCCGAGGTTCGAGACGTTCGGCGCGGCGACGCAGTGATCGCACCCTTCGCATGGAGCGACGGCACGTGCGAATTCTGCCGCGACGGATTGCAAACGTCGTGCGTTCACGTCGGCTTCTTCGGAGGTGAAGAAAAGAATGGGGGACAAGCCGAGCTGGTCCGCGTGCCGTACGCGGACGGAACGCTCGTTAAGATGCCGGACGCCATCGCGAGCGACGAAGGTAAATTGAACGCGAGCGTCACCCTGTGCGACGTCATGGGGACCGGTCACTATGGAGCCGTCGCCGCCGAGACGAAGCCGCATTCGACGGTGGTCGTCGTCGGCGACGGTGCGGTCGGACTTTGTGCCGTCCTGTCTGCATCGAAGATCCTCGGAGCCGAACGAATTATCGCCGTCGGACACAACGCAAAACGCCTGGAGCTCGCCAAGCGCTTCGGAGCGACGCACGCCTTCGATTCAAACGACCCGCAAGCGCGGGAGCAGATCGTCGATCTCACCCAGGGCGGCGCGCCGCACGTCGTCGAGGCCGTCGGCAATCAAGAAAGCCTGGACCTCGCCGTTAGCGTCGCGCGGCCCGGAGGGACGGTAGGCTTCGTCGGCGTTCCGCACGCGGACAAGGTCCCGATGGAAACCATGTTTTACAATCACGTCACCTTGCGCGGCGGGCCCGCACCGGTGCGCCAGTATCTCCCCCAGCTCATTTCGGGCCTCGAGACCGGCCACATCGATCCTTCACCGGTTCTCGACCTAGCGCTGCCGCTCAGCAGAGTGGCGGAAGGATATGCAGCCATGGACGATCGACGCGCGATAAAAGTCGTGCTCGCGGTCAGCTAGATCGCAATGGAAATCAACCGTATTGGCTCGCAGCCGTCGTCGCGCGGTCCGGCAGAAACCTTTACCGGAAGCGTTCGCGTCGATCCGCTCTTCGATCGAAGCGATCCGGCGCGCGTCACGGCAGTGAACGTCACGTTCGAGCCGTGCGCTCGGACCTTCTGGCACACGCACCCGTTGGGGCAGACGCTGATCGTCACGGCAGGATGCGGCCGCGTGCAGCGCTGGGGTGGACCGATCGAAGAGATTCGCCCGGGCGACGTCGTCTGTATCGAGTCGGGAGAGAAACATTGGCACGGCGCCGCGCCGAGCACCGCCATGACGCATATTGCCATCCTCGAGAAGCTCGACGGCAAGGCTGTCGATTGGATGGAACCGGTCAGCGACCAGCAGTATGGAACGGCCTAGCTCCGTCCGGTAAGCAGCCGTCGACGCTCCCGCCCTTGGCGTGGCAGCGGGCGGGCAGGCGTCTGGCGTGAGCCGCGCGCGCCGGGGGAACAAACGAGCGCGTGGAGCCCGCTGCTACGCCTTTTCGCCTGCAGAGCATCGATGGACTGCGCGGCATCGCCATCGCGCTCGTCGTCATCTATCACGTTTGGCTGGTCTATGGCGTCGATTTGGGAGTCGTTTCGCGCGTCGGCTTCTTGGGCGTCGATTTGTTTTTCGCCTTGAGCGGCTTCTGCTTGTTCTATCCCTACGCTCGCGCACGCTTCGGCGACGGCACGGCACCAACGCTCAAGTCGTACTTCGCAAAGCGATCGTTGAAGATCGTCCCGTCGTATCTTCTAGCACTGGCCGTATTCACGATCGCATACGTGCATCGCGATGGTGCGAACGGGATTCTGGCGTCCTTGGCGGCACACCTCACCTTCCTCCATCCCTTATTCGCTCAACAGTTCCAGTCGATCAGCGGTCCGCTGTGGACGATCGGTATCGAAGTGCAGTTTTACGCAATCTTTCCGCTGCTGGCGGGCCTGTTCGTCGCGCGGCCGTGGCTGGGCGCGCTGCTGGCCGGCGGTTTTGCCAACGGCTTTCGCGCGGTACTGGCGGCCGTGCACGCCGACACGACGTTTTTTTGGGTCAATCAGCTCGCCGCATTCTTAGACGTCTTCGCCGCGGGGATTCTGGCGGCGTATTTCGTAGCATGGTATCGGCGTCGCACGTGGCACCCCGCGGCGAAGCACGTTCCATCGATCGTCGCGCTGGCGGCGCTGGCAACGGCTGCGTGGGGCTGCACCGTGCTCGCGCAGTCGCCGGCGATGAACGATACCGGCGCGTTCTTCGCTTGGCAGACGCAGTCGCGCTGGTTCGTCGCGGTTCTGCTCTTCGCGCTCGTCTCCGCCACGACGCTGGCATCGCCGGCCATTCTAAGGGTGCTGGCAAATCCGGCGCTCACGTTCCTCGGGATCGTGTCGTACAATCTGTACCTCTGGCACCTCGAAGTGCTCGCCTTCGGCAACCAAAGCGGCATGCCGTCGTGGCTCGCCGTGGCAGCCGCGCTCGCCATCGCCGTCGCGGTGACCTACGCGCTCGAGCGTCCCATCCTGGAGTTGCCGTCGCGACTGCGGGGGCGCGCCGGCCGTCCGCACAGCTTGCCCGATGGGGAGGTTACTGACCGCAGAGCCGCCTGAAATGAAGACGGCGCCGGCCGCCGAAGCCTACGGTCAATGCGCGCACTCTTGTGTCTTGCCGCAGCTGTTTGCGCGTTGAGCAGCTGGGCGTTCCCTTTGCCGGTAACCGCGGCGCAGAACCGGCCGCTGCGCGTTCTGCCGCTGGGCGACTCGATTACCGCCGGCATCGTCGGGAACGGCGGCGAGCCGAGCGGCGGATATCGTAAACTTCTAGAACAGCTGCTCGCCGTGGCACCGCACCGCGCCGTTTTGGTGGGGTCGCGCACCGACTTTTCGCCCGGTCTGACCGATCCGGATCACGACGGCTATCCGGGATACGTGATTCGCGCAACCAGCCCCGGGGCGCCGGGGCAGCTCTACGGGTCGCTGGTGAGAGCGGCGATCGAGCGGACGCATCCCGACGTCATTCTGCTCATGCTGGGCACGAACGATTTCCTTCGGTACGAAGGGTCCGGCGGCACCTATTCCGTCGACACGATGGTCCAGAGTATGGACTTGCTGCTGGGCGAGATCTTTCAAACCGCGCCTCGCGTGCACGTCATCCTGGGCGCGATCGTCAACAGCCCGAAGGTCGACCCGTGCTACGTCGAGCGCTTCGATACCGGCAGAAGTACGTGCGACTCGGGAGCACATCCAAGCCTGGCGGGACTGGTTTCGAAATATTCCCGCGAGGGCCGAGCCATCTCGTACGCGCCCGGATTCTTCGGCGTGCTGCCGCGCGACCTCAAGCACTTCCCCGACGGCATCCATCCCATCGCCGGTCCGCAAGGATACGATGCGTTGGCTCACCTATGGTACGAAGCGATCGAACGAGGCGCGCAAACGACCGCCGACGTCAAGGAACCGCATCTGCAGCGCTGATTTCAGTCAGTATTGACAAACCTCGATACAGCTCGTAACATCGACGCATGTCGATGCAGTTGGCGCGCCGTCCGGGCGCCGAAGCGAATCCCTTCACTATCGAAGCTGCGCTCTTGAAGGCCCTCGCCGACCCGCACCGCCTGCGGATTCTGGCCGTACTCGCCGCGGCGAAGGATGAAGTGTGCGTCTGCGAGTTTACCGACGAGCTGCCGCTCAACCAACCGACCGTGTCGCACCACTTACGTATCCTGCGCGAGGCCGGGCTGGTGACGTGCGAGCGCCGCGGAACGTGGGTCTACTACACCCTTGCCGAAGGCGCGCTCAAGCGTGCGCGCGCGGCTGCGACGATCGCTTTCGATCGGAAAGCCCGAGCATGAAGATTCACCTGAACCTGGCGACGGCCGATCTCGAGCGCAGCGTCGCATTCTATTCGACCCTTCTCGATGCCGCGCCGGCCAAGGTCTTCGAGGATTACGCGCTCTTCGTCACCGAACGGCCGGCCCTGGAGCTCGCTCTCGACCTTCGCGAATCCGCGCCACTGGGCTCCGGCGCTCACTATGGAATTTGCGTCGACGACGCGGCCGAGGTGGAGCGCGCCATCTCGCGCCTCGACGCCCGAGGACTGGTGGCCTCGATCGAGCGCGAAGAGATCTGCTGCTACGCCAACCAAACCAAAGTGTGGGCGGTCGATCCCGATGGCCGGCCGTGGGAGGTCTATACGGTTCACGCAGATACCGCCGAAGAGAGCGTAGAGGCGGCGTGCTGCTCGAACGTGTGACCGTTCGGCGCGCGGTTCCGGCCGATCTGGAGTCGATCCGCGAGATCTACAATCAAGGTATCGAGGACCGCTGCGCGACGCTCGAAACCGACGCGTACGATGCCGCGAAGATGTTGGATTGGTGGCATCAGCACGACGACCGCTACGCGGTGTTCGTCGCCGCCGACGAACGAGGCGTCGTAGGTTGGGCCTCGCTCAATCGGTTTTCGCAGCGCTGCGCCCATGCGGCAATCGCCGATCTCTCGGTGTACGTGGCGCGAGATCGCCGCGGTCGCGGAATTGGAAAGGCGCTGCTCGCTGCAATCGACGGATCCGCACGCGCGGAGTTCCGGAAGATGGTGCTCCACGCTTTGAACGAGAACCTGGCGGGAAAGCGGTTGTACGCGTCGTGCGGATTCGACGAAGTGGGCGTCTTCAAGTCGCACGGCGAACTCGACGGCCGTCTCGTGGACGTCGTGGCCATGGAGAAGCTCTGGACATGAGCTTGTTTCGACGAGCGGCCGCGGAGGCTCTCGGCACGGCGTTCCTCCTGGCCGGCGTCGTCGGCTCCGGAATCATGGCGCAGAACCTCGCCGGCGGAAATACCGCAATCGCGCTTCTCGCCAACGCCCTGGCCACCGGCGGAGTTCTCATGGCGCTCATTCTCGCCCTCGGGCCGGTCAGCGGCGCTCACTTCAATCCTGCGGTGTCGTTATCAGACGCACTCCGAGGCGGGCTGCCCTGGCACGAAGTCCCAGCCTACGTCGTCGCCCAACTTGCAGGCGCCGTTGCCGGCGTCGCCACGGCGAACGTCATGTTCTCGCAGCCCGCCGTCTTCGTGTCGCACCACGTTCGGCACGGTTCCGGCGTGATTTTCAGCGAGTTCGTGGCAACGTTCGGATTGCTCGCGGTCATCTGGGGCTGCGCCCGATACCGGGCACCGGTGACCGCCTTCGCCGTGGCGGCGTACATCGTCGGCGCGTATTGGTTTAGCGCGTCTACGTCGTTCGCGAACCCCGCCGTGGCGATCGCGCGATCGCTCAGCGATACGTTCGCAGGAATTGCGCCGGCCGACGTGCCGGCATTCGTCCTGGCGCAGCTGCTCGGCGCCGTGGCGGCGACCGCGTTGTTCGCGTGGTTCCGAGGAGAGCCGGCGACGGCGTGAAACGATCGGTGCTGTTCGTCTGCGTTCACAATTCCGCCCGCAGTCAAATGGCCGAGGTTTTTCTGAACGCGCGATGCCCGCACGACTTTCACGCCGAGAGCGCCGGCCTCGAACCCGGAACGCTCAATCCTCTCGTCGTCGACGTCATGCGCGAAGCCGGCATCGACATTTCACACAAACAGACCAAGAGCGCGTTCGAGCTATTCGAGGCGGGGCGCCGCTACGACTTCGTCGTCACCGTTTGCTATGATGCCGGCGCGGAGCGTTGCCCGGTTTTTCCCGGCGCCGGCCGCAGTCTTCACTGGAGCTTTCCGGACCCCTCCGCTCTCCAGGGCACTCGCGACGAGCGCTTGGAGAGCGTTCGCGCGATCCGCGACGCCATCGCCACAAGAATCGAACGGTGGTGCGAAGAGGCCTGCGAGGCAGTTCGAATTCCGTCCTAGACGAGACGCGAAGCGCACTGTTACGATGATCGTGTGAACCGGCGCTGGATGGTCGCGGTGCTCGCCGCCGTCACCCTTGGGGCATCTTCGGATGCCGGCTATCAGATCGACCTCGGACACTACTTTCCGTCGGCGGCGGCCGAAGCGCAGAGCCGCAGAGCGCTCTTTGCCGAAGCTGGAACGTTCGTGGCTTCGGAGACGCCGCGAACCGGACCCGCATTGCTGGCGTGGCTTCAACGATACGATGCGTTGCTGCAGCTGATCGGCCGCAACGACGTCTACCTCTATCTCCTGGCCGAGGAAGACGATCGCGACACGGCCGACGCCAAAGCCGACGACGCCCTGGGCGACGTGCAGGACCGCCTCGACGCCCGCGTCGTGCGTGCGGCCCAAGATCTCGGCTACGGGAAAATCGTCGCGCTCACGCAGTCGCCGTCGCTGGATCCCTACCGCTACCTGCTGCTCTCGAGTCTGGCGGAGGCGCGCCACCAACTCGATCCGGCGTCGGCACGTGCGGTCGCGGCTGCGATCGATCCCGTGCTCGACGCCAACGCGTCCTCCTACAAGGCGTTGCGCAACTCCGGCGAAGCGATCGCCGCGCATCGTGACGCCTATGCCGCGCTGCTGATCTCGATCGCGACGGGCCGCAACGGTATCGCGCGTCTGCGCGGCTTCGCCGACGCCGTCGAGGCATCGTATTTCGACAAATCGTTGACTCCGGCGTCGGTCGAACGGACGCTCCAGGCCGTGCGGCACTCCACCAGCTACGCCCGGTACCTCGCGGTCGCACGGACCGCTCCGGAGCCGGCATTTTCGCCGCCGCCGTTCCCCGTCGTCGCGGCAGTTTCCACGATTCTGGCCGCCGAGCAACCGATGGGTGAAGCCTATGCCGGCGCCTACGCCGCCTTACTCGATCCGGCCCAACGCCGCTTGGAGATTTGCAGCGATCCGCACTGCGACCCCGGCGGCTTTTCGGTGGGCGCATCCGGAAGCGAATCGGGCGTCTTCTACGGCGCCTTCGACCGCACGACCAACGCGGTCAGGGCGCTTGCCCACGAATCCGGGCACGCGGTGCACCGGCAATTCATGAATCTCGCGCAGCCGATTGCTGCGTACAACGACGGCCCGCACTTCATGTTCGAGTCATTTGCGATTTTCAACGAGCTGCTGCTGCTCGATCACCTCTACGAAACCGCGAACGGCACTCGCGAGCGCGCGTATTACCTCAATGCATTTATCGACGATGCGGCCTTCCAGGTTTTCCGCTCGGCGCAGGAAACCGACTTAGAGCAAAGCATCTATCGCGGCGTCGACGACGGCACCATCCGAACCTGCGCGGACCTCAGCCGTCTGTCGAGCGCGGCCTTCCTGCGTTACGACCCATCCGCCGGCGCCGGCCCCGACGTCGCGCTGTATTGGGCCCGCGATCGCTTGTTCTATACCGACCCGCTGTACGACGTCAACTATCTCTATGCCGGGCTTCTGGCGCTGCAGTACTTCTCCGATTACAAACGGGACCCGGCCGCGTTCTCCAAGCGTTACGTCGCGCTCCTGAAAAACGGGTTCAACGACACGCCTGCGGCCTTGGAACGAAAGTTTCTCGGTGTCGATCTTTCCAACGAAGCGGCGCTCGTAGCCGGCGCCACGGCGCTGATCGACGCGCGGACGACGTCCCTCGCCAACCTCTATGCGGGCCTCTCCCCAACACGTTAGGCTGGGCCGGCGTCTCCTAGGCTCGACGCCCGTGCGGCGCGACGCCGCTCACGTTGCGGCCATCGCCGCCGCGCCGCTATGTAAGCCGTCGTCTTACAATATTTGAACATTCCGGACGAAGCGGCTTGGCGGGTTCTCGAGTAGGCACTCGAATGATACGCCGCGCAGGTCTCTCCAGGGAGTGTATATGGTCAGGAACGGTACGCTACCGCACGTTCTCTTTGAAAGCGTGATGGCGTGAGCGTTTGTCCGCGGTGCGGTTCGGCCGAGCTCGACGCTCGCGAGGATCGCAGCGATCCTCGTCGAGACGTCGATCTCGGTGGCGGCGTTCCGATTTGCAGCACGTGCCGCGTCTGCCGATTAACCTGGTATTTGAACTCGAATCACGCCTTCGCGGAACGCGAGCTCCTTCTCGACGCTTGAGCCGCGCCGCTCAAGCGGTGTCGTCGCCGCGCAGCTTGCGCTTGGCGTGATCCATGCCCGCCTCGGTGCGGTGCTTCGCTTCGTCGGCAACGGACGTCACTTTCTCGCCGGGCGTCATCGCATCGCCTTCGATATCGCGGCGGGCGCGTTCCCCTTCGGCTGCAGAGCGGTGCATCGCCTCGTCGACGGTGTCGCGAACGTTCTTGCGCGTGTTATCGAGATTGGTCTTTAGGTCACTCATGCCGGAGTTCTACCCGGCACCCGGGCGCTTCGAAACGCGCTAGCGCTGGAACGCTAGCGAACGGCCGTGGTAAGGCCCGTCTCCTTGCCTACTTCCTCGAAGGCCGCGAGCGCGCGATCCATCTCGTCCTTCGTGAGGGCCGCGCTCATTTGCACCCGAACGCGCGCCGTCCCTTCGGGCACGACCGGATAGCCGAATCCGGTCACGAACACGCCTTTCTTCAAGAGTTTGTCGCTCACCGCGATCGCCGCGGCGGTTTCGCCGACGATGATCGGAACGATCGCACTCTCCCCTTCTAGCGGACGAAGACCGATTCGCTGCAAGCCCGCGCGAAAGTACGCGGTATTCTCACGCAAGCGTTCGACCAGTTCGGGGTGCGCGTCGAGATAGTCGATCGCCGCCATCGCACTGCACGCGACCGTCGCCGGCAGCGCGTTGGAAAATAACTGCGGGCGGGACCGCTGAATCAGCGTGTCGACGAGCGCGGAAGTCCCGGCCACGAATCCGCCGGCCGCGCCGCCCAACGCCTTTCCGAGGGTTCCGGTGATCACGTCGATTTTGCCGGTCAGCCCGTAATGTTCGATCGTACCGCGCCCGGTTTTTCCCATCACGCCGGTGCCGTGCGAGTCGTCTACCACGACGATCGCTCCGTAGCGCCGGGCCAGTTCGACCATCTGCGGAAGCTTGGCTAGATCGCCTTCCATCGAGAAGACGCCGTCGGTGACGACGACGATCGGGAAGCAGCCTTGCACTGCTTGGAGCTTCGATTCGAGCTCGCCCATGTCGCTGTGGCGATACCGCTCGCGGCGCGCCTTCGTCGCGAGGCGCACGCCGTCGATGATCGAAGCGTGATTCAGCTCGTCGGAAACGATCGCCGAGCCCTCCTCGCAGATGGTTGCGAAGAGCCCGGTATTGGCATTCCAGCACGCTACGTACGACAGAGCCGACTCGGTCCCGAGAAAATCGGCGATACGGCGCTCGAGGGTTCGATGCACGTCGAACGTTCCGCAAATGAAGCGCACGGAGGCCGTGCCGGCCCCGTACTTGTCGAGGCCGCGCTTCCCGGCTTCGACGACCTCCGGATTATCCGAGAGACCCAGGTAGTTGTTGCTCGAAAGCACGATGACGTCGCCGGCTTCTTCCATGTGGACTTCGGGCGCCATCGGCGTCGTCAAGTGGCGTAAGTGCTTGTACGTGCCGGCCGCCTTGAGCTTGTCCAGGTCGCCGCGGAGCTTGGCTTCGAACGCTTGATTCATGACGTACTTGCATCCCCTTTGAAGTCGAGCACGATCTTGGCGGCTTCGCCATCGCGCATCAGCTGGAACGCGCGGTCGAATTGCTGGTACGGCAGCACGTGCGTGATGATCCCGCGCAGATCGACGCGACCGCTCTTGACCAGCGCCTGCGTTTGGTACCACGTCTCGAACATGCGCCGCCCGTTGATCCCCAGGACGGTGAGCCCTTTGAAGATGATGCGCTCGGCAAGGTTGATGTTCACGTTGTCGCTCGGAATTCCCAGAAGGGCGGCCGTTCCGCCGTTGCGCACCATCTGCAGGCCTTGGTCGATGGCGACGCCGCTCCCCGACATTTCGAGAAGAACGTCGACGCCGTCACCGCTGGTAAGTGCTCGGATGTGCTCCACCAGCCCCGACTGCGTCGCCAGGAACGTGGCGTCGGCCCCGAGCCGTTTGGCGAGCTCGAGCTTCGACGGGTTGACGTCGATCGCGTAGACCGACGACGCACCGGCGGCGCGCGCGACCGGGATGGCCATTAGGCCGATCGAGCCGACGCCGGTGATCACGACGCTCTTGATGCTCACGCCGGCCGCCATCACCGTGTGGACGGCATTGCCGAGCGGATCGAAGATCGCGGCGTACTCGTCCGGAATGGCCGGATCGAGCTTCCAAACGTTGTATTCGGGCATTGCGATAAATTCGGCGAACGCACCGTCGCGATCGACGCCGATGATCTCCACGCGTTCGCAGATGTGCGCCTGTCCGGTGCGGCACAGCAGACACGTGAGATCCGCGATGTGCCCTTCCGCCGAAACCCGGTCGCCGGTACGCACCGCGCGAACCGCGTCGCCGACGGCCGCCACCGTCCCCATGAACTCGTGCCCGACGACCAGGGGCGGTTTGATACGGGCTTGCGCCCACTTGTCCCAACTATAGATGTGATAGTCGGTGCCGCAGACGCCCGCTTTCTCGACGCGGATCAGGACGTCGGTCGGGCCGATCGCCGGCACCGGTATCTCGCGCAGCTCGAAACCGGCCGAAGCTCCGGTCTTGCAGAGTGCCTTCATCGTCGCAGCCATGAGCCGCGAATATTCCGAACCGCGCCGCGCCTAGCCTGTCGGCGCTGCTCCAATTCCCTTGCCGCTAAAAGTCGTACTCGGCTTGCACGCGGTTATATTTCAGCAACGGAATCCCGCCCAGATAGGGAAGGCCCGGGACGACCGGTATCGGATAGTACGTGTTGGTCGCCGTGCGCTGCTGGTAGCGATCGCGCAGGACGAGACCGCGATACGGGCCTTGCCCGGAATACGGGCTAAAGCGATAGCGGCCGTCGAGATCCCATTCGTTCGTGTTCTGGGGCGCCAGCGCGTTTCCGTAGTCGTACCAGGCGTCGCTCGCAATGAAGACGACGCGATTATTGCGGGACGTAAAGGTAGCCTGAATCTTCTCCGACGTCCCCGGGGAGCGGTGCTGAATCATCCCTTGATATTCGCTGGTGGTAAAGAGCGGGTCCGAGGTGTAGGCATCGGTGTACGGGCTCGCCCACCCGCCCAGATACAGCGTCGTAACGCCGGCAGCGCTGGTCGAGCATTGCGCCACCTGCGAGGGTAGAAAGTATGGAAACGTCTTGCCGGGCGCAACTTTGATCTGGTACGAAGGCGTCGCTCCGGTCGAACTGCACGAGACGTACGACGGCAGGACGAGCGACGACGTCTTCCATGGAATGTCGTCGAACCCGAACGACACCGCAACGTTTTTTGCGGGCACGGCACGGAGCTTGAACCCGAACACGTCGCTGTCCACGTTTCCGACGTAACTCAGCCCGGCGTTGCGGTCGAAGCCGCCTTGCAAGGCGATCGTCGGCTGCCAACTCACCGGCGCGATGCGGTAGGCGGCATCGAACCACCACATGTCGACAATATTTTGGACGCCGTAGAAGTAGGCGTTGCCGGAGAGCGGGCTCGACGAGCTTTCATAGCCTATGCGCCCGTAGCTGAAGCCGTTGGTGTGGATGCCGTCGCACCCGGAAGCGTAGCAGTTAGGAACGTAAATATTCGAAGGGAGACCGCCGCTGCCGCCGGCCGGATAGCTCGTGAGCAGCGTCGTGTCGGTAAACGCCGCGTTCGCACGCCCCTCGAACTCGATCATGTCGGCCCCCTCGACCTGCCACCCGGCAGGCGCGCTATACGATACGTCGGCGCCCTGAAAGGCGGCCGGCTTCAGCCGCGTGTCGGCCGGGTTCGCCCACGGCGAGGTAAAGAGCTGGTCGCCGATCTTTCCAGACCAGCCGCGCGCGTCGTAGCCGACGAACGCTTCGTACAGCGTGCTCAGCGCGAAGCCGGGCATTGCATCGTCGGGATTGGTGTTCGGCGGAACTTGCGACGTGCAGCTGGGCGACGGATACTTGGCGCCTTTGAGATTGTTGGCCGCGACCGAGCACGGACCGTTCAGCGGATTGGAATAAAAGTACGACGCGCGCGCGAACCAGCCGCCGTCCGGAAATCGGTAGGTCGCACTCAGGCTCACGCCGGTACTCCACGTCGCCAGGTTGACGGCGTTGGAGATATACGGCGCTTTGGGCGTGTAATCGAACTGAACCCCCGGATTGTTCGAAGCGTTCTGCCGTGTGAAGTAATACGAGCGGACGAATCCGTCGAACGTCAATGGATCCGGCGTTGCGGTCGGGGCCGGGGATGGGACGGCTTGGGCGTCGACCGGTGCAGGCGCGGCCGAGACAATAGCGATCAGCAGGGCGGTCAAGCCCACCCCATAGAGCCGGGAGCGCACGAGGAATTCACCCTCCAAAAATAGTGATTTCAGTCACCATTCTTGGGGACTCATAAATTGACCTATGTCTCTATATTAAAAAGTAACTGAGCTCACCTTGGCGAAGCCGCGCCCGGTCCGGAAGGGGCGATGCCGCGGTCGAGCAGCCCCTCGCCCGCCTTGTTGGGACTACCCGTCCCCAGGTAGAGAGCCGGGCCAACTGCCGTGGACCCGGCTCCTATCCTGTCGTGCGTTCGGCGTTTTTTAGAAGTCGTATTCGAGCTGCGAACGGCTGTATTTGAAGAGCGGGAAGCCGCCCAGATACGACGCGGCGTCCGGGAAGTACGTATTGGTTTGCGAGCGAACGCCGATTCTCTGGCGCAACATGAGACCGCGGTACGGTCCGGTTCCCTTCCACTGACTGAAGCGGTAGGCTCCGTCGAGATCGTATTCGGTCGTGTTTTCCAGCACGAGGGCGTTGCTGTAGTCGTACCACGCGTACGTTCCGAAGAACACGAAGCGATGATTGTTGGAGGTGAAGGTAGCGACGACTTTCTCCGAGGTTCCGGGAGCGCGCCGGTCGGCCATACCTTGGATCATCGAGGTCGTGAAGATCGGATCGGTCGCCCAGTTGTCGGTATACGGGCTCGCCCAGCCGCCGTAATACACCGAGGTGAGTCCCGTCGAGGGATTCGTGAAGCACTGGCCGGCCTGGAGCGGCAAGAAGTATTTGAAGGAGACGCGGAACGTGCTGATCTGATAGTTGCTGTTGTTACACGTCGCTCCGTGCGGCAGATACACCTGATCGGTATGCCAGGGCAATGTGTCGAAGGCGGCGGTCACCGTAATGTTCTTGGTAACGTTGACGCCGGCGCGGAGACCGAATAGCGAGCTCTGGATTTTGCCGACGACCGAGTTGCCGGTATTGGATTCCCAGCCCCCCTGAAGCTCGACCCACGGCCGATCGCGCACGCTCGAGAACGTATACCTCGAGTCGCCCCAGTACATGTTGACGATGTCGGCGACCGAGTACAGATAGCCGTCGACTTGCCACGGATTGCCCGTGTTCGACGGCGGCGTCACGTAGCCGACTTTGCCCATGAAAAAGCCCGGCGTGATGATGCCGATGCAGTTCGTATTCGTGCAGTCCGGCACGTAGATGTTTTTTTCGAGGCCGCCGCCGCCGGCCGGATAACTGGTCAGCAGCGTCGTATTTTGGAACGTCGAAGCGCCGCGCGCTTGAAACTGCCACATGTCCATGGCATCGAAGTTCAAACCGTTCGGCAAGAAATAGGTGGCGTCGGCGCCTTGGAAGGCGTCGGCTTTGATGCGCGAGAGGTCGGGATTGGCCCACGGCGTGTTGATGATCTGATCGCCGGCTTTGACGTTGAGCGCGCCCATCGTATAGCCGCCGTAGGCCTCATCGAAGGTCGAGAGCGCGAAACCGGGCAGGGTGTTGTCCGGATTGGTGTTGGGCGGCGTCTGATGGACGCACGGCATCCCGTTGGCGTTATTGGCGGCCACCGAGCACGGGCCGTTCATCGGGTTGGCGTAGAAATAGCCCCCGCCGACGTAAAAGCCGCTGTTAATGAAATGGTAGTCGAGGTGCAGCTGAACGCCCATGTTGAACGACGCCTGGTTGACGGCGTTCGAGTTATACTTCGCGCCCGGACTGAAGTTGAACTGAACGCCCGGATTGTTCGACGCGTTCTGCCGCGTGAAGTAATAGGCGCGATAGTACCCGTGGAACGTGAGCGGATCGGGAGTTGGGGTTGGTTCGGGCGAGGCTTGCGCGACCGCCTGCTGATTCGGCGTGGCCTGTGTTTCCGCCGATGCCAGTCCGGTCATCGCGACGAGCGACGCTGCGAGCCCAAACGTCAACCCGAGCAGTCTCTTACACACGCTAAAACGTCCTTACTCTAAAGCGGAGTGGGATTTGCCAGGTTAAAAAGAAGTCTAAGCCGCCAAGGTTAAGGATTTTTAAACGATTGCTTAAGCGAGTAGTGGTTCGTCGCTATATTTAAGCTGCCGGAGCGAGGGCTCCAATCACGAACTCGAGGCCGGCGCCCTGTTCGATGTAATCGTAGATCGCGTTCTGATAGTCGATTTCGCCCTGCGTTTCCAGCAATTGCGCCTGGCTCAGATCGACGATCGAATTCAGGCCGATGCGGTAGCGGGCCTCGGTCAGGGCGAGCGTCTGACGCGCCGTGACCACGATTTGCCGGGTGGCATCGATATTGCTGCGGGCCGCCACGACGTCTTCGTAGGCGACGCGCGTCTGCGACAAGAGCTGGTTCTGCTCGTCGACCACCGCAGCCGACGCCGACAACGCCTGGTCTTGAGCCTGTCGCGCTTCGGCTTTGAGCTCGCCGCCGTTGGCGATCGGCACGACGAGCGAGATACCCGCGGTCGCGTACGCCGAGTTGATCTGCTGGTTCATCGCCCGGATCGGCGTGCCGCCGAAATAGCCGTACCCTTCGACGACCGGCGAGGTCTGCTTCGCCACAGCGGTCGCGTTGCTCGCCGCCTGCGCCGCCGTCGTGCGCTCCGCCTGAAGCGCCGGATTGTCGGCCAGCATTTCGTCGATCAGCGGGCCGACCGACGACGGAATCGCCGGCAGTGCATGGGGCTCGACCAGCGTGTAGTCGGTGTCCACGGGCGATCCCATCGCCTCCGAGAGCGACGCCATCGTGTCGCGGCGGCGGGCGCGGGCTTCGACCAAAATCTGCCGTGCCGAAGCGAGATCGCGCTGGGCGATGCTCACGTCGAGCGTGGAACGCAGTCCCGCGTGCTGGAGCGCGCTGATTTGGCGAAGCAGCGTATCGCGTTCCCGGACGGTCTCCAGCGCGACGCGCAGGAGCGCCTCGGCACGGAGCACTTCAAAGTACGCTTGCGTCACGTTCAACAGGACGGTCAGACGCGTCGCGGCGCTGCGCTCGGCCTGCGACTTCGCACCCAGCTGGTACGTGCGCACGACGGCGGCCGTACGGCCGAAGTCGGTGATGTACTGGCTGACGAGCAGTCCGGCGGCGGTACGCTGAAGCACCGTCGGATCCGTGATGCCGTTGACGTACGCACCGACCCGCGTATCGGGCTTTGCGAGCGTGGAGACGGCCGACCCGTACACCTGTGGGGCGTACGCGGCCCGAGCGATGTTGATTCCTTCCTGGGCGGCGGCGACGTCGAACTGCGCGACCTTGATCTGCGGATGTTCTTGCAGCGCCATGTGCTGGGCTTGCGCGAGCGTCAGCGTCGGCGGCTGCGCCGCCGCAATCGACCCCCGAGCCATCACCGCCAGAGCGATCGCCGCCGCGGCCAGCGCGCGCGCGAATCTCACGGATTCGCTCCCGCGGCTTCGGTGTGCGGATGCCGCGCGAAACGCTCGCGATGGATCATCACGAACATGGCCGGCACGATGAAGACCGTAATCACGACCGAGAACGTCAGGCCGCCGATCACGACGCGGGCCAGCGGAGCGTAGGATTCGCTCCCGGGCGCGAGTCCGAACGACATCGGAATCAGGCCGATGATCGTGGCGAGCGACGTCATCAGGATCGGCCGCAACCTCATCCGGCACGCGACCGCAACGGCCTTGACCGCGTTCTCATGCATCGATTCACGAATGCGGTGCGCCAGGTCGACGATCAGGATGCTGTTCGAGACGACGATGCCGACCATCATGACCAGTCCCATCAGCGACATGACGTTGAGCGTCGATCCGGTCAGCCAAAGCGTCACGAGCGCCCCCGCGATGCCCGGCGGAACGGCAAACAAGATGATGAACGGATCGACGAACGACCGGAACTGGGCGACCAGCACGAGGTAGACGAGCACGACCGCAAGCAAAAGGCCGCTCACGAAATCCTTGATCGAGCTATCCATGGCGTTGACCGCCCCGTGAATGGCGATCGTCACACCCTTGGGCGTCGAGGTCGCGGCCACGATCCGGCTCACGTCGGCTTGCAGCTGCTTGAGGTTTTCGGTTTTTGAATTGACGTAGACGTCGATCTCGCGGTCGAGCTGATAGTGCGTAACGACGATCGGGGCCAGCGTGCGCGTCACCTGCGCGACCGAGTCCATCATGACTTGCTGACCGTCGGGACCGCGCAACGGGATCGTACTCAAGTCCTCGAGCGAGCCCATCTGGTTCTCGGGATACTGGACCGACATGAAGTACTGGTTGCCGTTCTTCGGATCGATGTAATAACCCGGCTCGATCATGTCGTTCGACGTCAGCGCGGTAATGAGATTGTCGGCGACCTCTTGTTGGGTTAACCCCAGCTCTTCGGCGCGCTGCCGGTTGACGCGAATCGTCAGCGACGGGGCGTCGACGTCCTGGGGAATGTAGACGTCGCTCACGTCCGGCAACTTTTCGACCTGGCGCTGAAGCCGTTGTGCGATGGCGTCGGTCTGATTCAGATCGTTGCCCTGAACCATGATGTCGACCGGCGCGGGCAAACCTTGATTGAGGATGGCG
>Ga0335075_10005099_pt1 | contig 20436 bp, 11 predicted proteins | sample Lox_Sample_24_FD_206723 | JGI IMG/M metagenome (GOLD analysis project Ga0335075, IMG submission 206723) | Soil microbial communities from Loxahatchee National Wildlife Refuge, Florida, United States - Lox_Sample_2.4 | ecosystem: Environmental > Terrestrial > Soil > Wetlands | place: USA...
AGCCCAAATGTTCTCATTCAGGCTCCTAGACATCTTGTAGCGAGGGTTAAGAAGTTGTGCTAGAATCGGACGCTAAGCAATTGGTTTGGAGAGGTTGGCCTACTGTTTACAGATAAGTAACTAAACCCAGCGTGAAACGAAAAGAAAAAAAACCTCTATTCTCTCTGCTCTCACGTGAGGCACTCTCACCGGATCAATTGCCAGATCTGAAGGTGCAATAATTCCATATATGATGGCGTACTTACTGACTTATAGCAAAGATGTGAATAAGATACAGCGGTACGTTATAACGTCACGTGAGATTGGAGATAACGTGAGTCTTAATTTTTAGTTGGGAGGGAGAGGGAAACATGTCGCAGCGAGGAGCCGTTTTGTCCGATGGCATCGGAAACGTGTATTAGATAGAGTGTGCCGGGTGTAACTGTTCCACTCTAATATCGCAATTCACGAATGGAGGGCCTCTATTGGCCAAATACGGCACTGATTTGGCTGTAGATCCAATTAGTGTCCAGGCATTGCCTTGACGGAAATATAAGGGAAATTGAGGCTTTTGATGGTCTAATTAGTCTCCTGGGAATGTCTGAACCCAAAAAGATGAGGCTTTTAATAATCCAATTAGTGCCTAGGCACTTCCTAGACGCAAAAACAACTTTAGATTGAGATTTTTGATGATCTGCGTTATTTGTGTCCTATAAACTGGTCATTAATGTTTCAACCCAACTATAACAGCAGCAAGTTAGTAGACACAGTTAGAGTCAACATACATTTAGTGATCGTTTTGATGTGACCGCTACAAATACTATGAGAACAAAGCTAGAAAAAGGAGTAAAACAACTTCAATCACTTTGCATTGAAATTTTATTGTATTTTGGAAAGTCGTACAATGTAAACGTTCATTGTTATTTTTTCTCGCTTGTGTAAAACAGCCCATGCACAAACCACCATTTTATAGCAAAAAAATGCCAATAAGCACCAAACAACCAAAAGGCAAGCCTGCAAAAATAGGACAACTCCCTCGGGTGGGCTCGAACCACCAACCTCTCGATTGACTGAGTGGTAACAGCTATAGATCGTTAGTTGAGACACTGGAATTTTCCTGGTTGGGAAACTAACTCGAACTAGATAGACGTTAGTTACGGCAACGAATTTTTTCCCCCAAGGAAACATACCGCGCTAGCCAATTGCGCCACGAGGGATACACCATGATGTAGTTGTTGGAATGCATTTTCGCTATTTTAACTAATATTCACAACTAAATTTTTGATGCGAAATGTGACGTGCACGCGGCCATATATCATGTGATTACGCACAACACCTCAGCGAAATCCACTGAGAGAATTCAAAACTCGGAAGAATATATCATTTAGTGATATCTGAGGTTTTCAGTCCCTATTTAATATCTCTAGTAGTTGTAGTAATAGATTGAGTCTTGACAGACGTTGTGTTTCGCACTCCATCGGCCAATTATCTTGGCATTCTCGCCTCGCTAATTTCTAATTAAAAGGAACATCAAAATCTCTAAATGAGCATGGGAGAAGCGCTGAATTAGTATAAGAGAGATTATGCTTTCCTGTATTATATACGCTGAATTATATCATGAATGCTCTTATTTTGATACTTTGTGTATTATAGTAACATAGACTACAATTTACAACTGTTGGCTATTGATCAATGTGGTACCCAAGACAATTGGCCGATAGAGTGCGAACCGTCGGCGATGTTGGTGGATATCTTGCTCGCCTCGTACCAGGTCACGATTAAAAAATCCAAACAACACAGCGAGAACTTTTCTCAGTCATATCAACGTGTGCCACATAGTGAATTTAGCCTCAGTTATGTCTCCGCCGGCAGTAGACTTGGCGGAAGCCCAGTGGCTGGCTCAGCTTGCGGCTATGAGAGCTGCTCTGGCAGATTTGAAGTTACCATCGCAGCAGGCAAACAGCCAGCAGGAGAAGCCCTATGAAGAAAATTTTGATTTCGATGAAGAATTTAGTTCTACTAATAGTGGTGATGATGTTTGGGACTTTATCAGTGACGAAGATGTGGAGGAGTACAGCAGTGACCTTGTCGACGGCGTGGAAATCACCACAGAGATCAACAACATCCGTTATGGGCCGGAATGGCTGAGGAATAAGTGCGCTCTGCTTGCTAATAGCAGACAGGGGCTCTCACCAGAGGATCTTCAGGGACAGATCACAGCCCTTCTGGCTTCCGATAGTGGGGAAGAGGAGCTTCAGTCTTCGTTAACCGATATCATCGGGTTTGATGACCTCGACTTTGTCATCGAACTCATCTCACATCGCATGGAGCTGGCTTCCTCGCCTCCTCTAAGATCTGAGCCTGCGGATGGCGTCTTGGGACGGCTACAGACACGACGTCAGAGGGAGGAGGCCCTCCGACGACAAGACTACGAGCATAAGCACGCTGTGTTGGGGCCCAGCCTAGACAGAGATGGCCCTCAGTACCCTCATGTTTACAAAGCTCACACAGCTGGAAACACACTCTCTGTTGGCGGACGGAAATATGCTCTGCCACAGGGCAGCGAGAAAAAGGACCATGAGGTGCGTTTTGGCAACTTGCAGATCCAGGCTTGGCTAACAATCAGCAGAAATATGAAGAGTATTCCATTCCGGCCGGCAAGGTAGGAACACTTGGAGCTGGCCGAAAGCTCGTCCAGATCTCTGAAATGGACAGTCTTTGCAAAAAGACATTCAAAGGCTACAAAACGCTCAACCGCATGCAAAGTCTCGTCTATCCAGTTGCGTACGAAACCAGCGAAAATATGCTCATCTGCGCCCCTACTGGTGCTGTGAGTTTTCAAGGTATCCTTGTAGAAGATTCTTCGTGTTAATTATATCTAGGGCAAAACTGATGCTGCTATGCTTACGATACTCCACGCTATTGGTCAGAACGTGATGCCAAGTCCTGCTGAAGCTCCTGAAGCCACCGATTTTGCAGTTAACACCGAAGACTTTAAAATTGTGTATGTCGCGCCAATGAAAGCGCTAGCGGCTGAGATCACGGAGAAGCTGGGCCGTCGACTTGCATGGCTTGGTATTCAAGTTCGAGAATTTACGGGCGACATGCACCTAACGAAGACCGAAATTGTGCAAACACAAATAATCGTGACGACTCCTGAGAAATGGGATGTTGTGACTCGAAAAGGCACGGGCGATACTGAACTTGTCCAGAAGGTTCGTCTACTCATCATTGACGAGGTACATATGCTTCATGACGAGCGTGGAGCTGTTTTAGAAGCCTTAGTCGCACGTACAGAACGACAAGTTGAGAGCACTCAGTCACTTATTCGGATTGTTGGACTCTCAGCGACTTTGCCGAATTACGTTGACGTGGCGGATTTCTTGAAGGTTAATCGTTACGCTGGTCTCTTCTATTTCGATGCATCATTCAGGCCTGTACCTCTTGAGCAGCACTTCATTGGCATCAAAGGAAGGCCGGGCACCAAGCAATCCCGAGATAACATTGATGAAACCGCATTTGAGAAAGTTCGAGATATGCTAGAATTGGGCCACCAAGTGATGGTCTTTGTCCACTCTCGCAAAGATACCTTCAACACTGCGAAGATGCTGTATGAGAAAGCCATTGACCAGGTCTGCACAGATCTCTTTGATCCTAGCGGCCATCCAAACTATGAACTCGCAGTAAGAGATATGAAGAGTTCTAAAGGCCGAGAACTTCGAGAGCTTCTACCAAAGGGCATAGGCATCCATCATGCTGGCATGGCACGCTCAGATCGAAATATGATGGAAAGGTTATTCTCCGACGGTGTTCTGAAGGTGCTGTGTTGTACGGCAACCCTGGCTTGGGGTATCAATTTACCCGCAGCAGCAGTCATTATTAAAGGCACTCAGCTCTACAGTGCTCAGGATGGCAAATTCGTTGACCTGGGAATTCTGGATGTGTTGCAGATCTTCGGCCGTGCGGGCAGACCTCAGTTTCAAGATACGGGTATTGGAATGATCTGTACAACTCAGGACAAGCTTCAACATTACCTCTCAGCAGTAACCCAGCAACAGCCTATTGAGTCGAAATTTTCTACCAAACTTATAGACAACTTGAACGCTGAAATTTCCTTAGGGACCGTTACATCAATTCCAGAAGCAGTCCAATGGGTGGGCTATTCCTACCTTTTCGTTCGGATGCAACGAAATCCATTGACTTACGGGATTGATTGGGCCGAGATTCGTGATGACCCCACGTTAGTGCAGAGAAGGAGACAACTTGTGATACAGGCAGCAAGAACGCTACAGCAGTGTCAAATGATTATCTTCAACGAGACTACAGAAGAGCTTCGAAGCAAAGATGTCGGGCGAATTGCTAGCCAATATTACATCCTGCACACCACAATACAAAATTTCAACTCTTCGATGAAGCCCATGGCGACCGAGGCGGATATATTTGCGATGATTAGCAAGAGTGGAGAGTTTGAAAATATTCAGTCCAGAGATAATGAATCGAAGGAGCTTTCGAAGCTGGCAGAAGAGTGTTACCATACTGAGATCAAACAAAATGACTCATCTCAGGCAAAGACGAATATCCTATTGCAGTCATACATTTCTCGCGGCCGTATCGAAGATTTCGCCCTTGTGAACGACTCGAACTATATTGCCCAACAGTCGGCTCGTATCTGCAGAGCTCTCTTTATGATTGCGCTTAACCGTGGGTGGGGCTATCAATGCCTGGTGATTCTATCACTTTGCAAATCCATCGAAAAACGAATCTGGTCATTCCAGCATCCATTTCACCAATTTGACCTCCCTCAGCCTGTACTGAAGAACTTGGATGAAAAAGAGTCTGCCACTTCAATTGAGGCATTGAGAGACATGGAGCCTGCCGAGATAGGATCTCTTGTCAACAATCTTGGCGCGGGGAAAACTATCTCAAGGATACTTGACAACTTTCCTACACTTAGCATTGAGGCCGAGGTTGCCCCACTGAATCGCGACGTACTAAGAATTCGTCTTTACATTACTCCTGATTTCCGTTGGAACGATCGTCTCAACGGGAATTCAGAATCGTATTGGATATGGGTTGAGAACTCGGAAACCTCGGAGATGTACCATCACGAATTATTTCTTCTCACTCGGCGGAGGCTCAACGATGATCACGAGCTCAACTTTACCATTCCTATGTCAGATCCGTTGCCTTCACAGATTTATGTTCGAGCTGTCTCCGATAGATGGCTTGGAGCAGAGACAGTCACACCTGTATCATTTCAACACCTGATCCGACCAGATACAGAAAGCGTGTATACGGACTTATTGAACTTGCAGCCACTACCGATTAGTGCACTGAAGAACCCCCTCCTAGAAGAAATATACGGAAAGCGCTTCCAATACTTCAATCCTATGCAGACACAGATATTTCATATCCTGTATCACACCCCTGCCAATGTACTCCTTGGATCACCTACTGGAAGTGGCAAAACCATTGCGTCAGAGTTGGCAATGTGGTGGGCATTTCGTGAAAGACCTGGGTCAAAGGTGGTTTACATTGCGCCAATGAAAGCTCTCGTGCGAGAGCGTGTCAAGGATTGGAATTCGAGATTGACAAAACAAATGGGACTCAAACTTGTTGAACTTACGGGTGACAACACGCCTGATACCCGTACTATAAGGGATGCTGATATCATCGTCACCACACCGGAGAAGTGGGATGGCATCTCTCGTAGTTGGCAAACAAGAGGTTATGTTCGACAAGTCAGCCTTGTCATCATTGACGAAATCCATCTCCTTGGTGGCGACAGAGGTCCTATCCTTGAGATAATTGTCTCTCGAATGAATTACATTGCAGCTCAGTCAAAGAACAAAGTTCGTCTTGTTGGTATGTCCACCGCCTGTGCTAATGCTATGGATCTTGGTAACTGGCTTGGAGTTAAGGAGGGCCTCTTCAACTTCCGACACTCAGTACGACCAGTTCCTTTGGAGATCTTCATTGATGGCTTTCCAGAGCAACGTGGCTTCTGTCCACTCATGCAATCCATGAATCGACCCACTTTCCTGGCGATTAAGAATCATTCACCAGACAAGCCCGTTATTGTGTTTGTAGCATCTCGAAGGCAGACACGGCTCACAGCGAAAGATTTAGTCAACTTTTGTGGCATGGAAGATAACCCTCGCCGATTTCTGAGAATGTCAGAAGAAGATCTCCAACTCAATCTTACTAGAGTCAAGGATAATGCTTTAAAGGAAGCCCTCAACTTTGGGATAGGCTTGCATCATGCTGGTTTGGTTGAGTCAGATCGCCAGCTATCCGAAGAGCTGTTTGCAAACAATAAGATTCAGATCCTCGTGGCTACTAGCACTCTTGCTTGGGGTGTCAATCTTCCAGCTCATTTGGTTGTCGTTAAGGGTACTCAGTTCTTCGATGCAAAAATTGAGGGCTATAAGGACATGGACTTGACTGATGTCCTGCAGATGCTGGGTAGGGCTGGCCGCCCACAGTTTGATACGTCCGGTATTGCTCGTATCTTCACTCAGGATTCCAAGAAAGCTTTCTACAAGCATTTCTTACACACAGGTTTCCCTGTCGAGTCGTCTCTTCACAATGTTCTTGATAATCATTTGGGGGCAGAGGTCTCTGCTGAGACTATTGCGACTAAGCAAGATGCATTGGACTATCTGACGTGGACATTCTTCTTTCGCCGCCTGCATAAGAACCCCTCATATTATGGACTTGAGATATCTGCTGAGGAGCATAACGCCTCCGCCGCTCAACAAGTGGCGAACGACTACATGATATCTATGGTCGACAAGTCATTCGGCGAGCTTGCGGAGTCTAAGTGTCTAGAATTACATCCAAATGGTGATGTCGACCCAACACCATTGGGGAAGATTATGTCCTACTACTACCTCTCCCATCGAACTATTCGCCATCTCGTCAAACACGCGAAACGTAATGCCTCCTTTGAGGATGTTCTTTCATGGATGTCTTGTGCAACGGAATACGATGAGCTACCCGTTCGGCATAATGAAGACCTCATCAATGGTGAAATGTCGGAGCTGTTGCCACTGAGTGCTGATGATATGGGTCAAGGGCTGCCGCTTTGGGATCCTCATATCAAAGCCTTCTTGCTGCTGCAGGCACATATGAGCAGGGCGGATCTTCCCATTCAAGATTATATCGGAGATCAGACCAGCGTGCTCGACCAAGCAATCCGTATCATTCAAGCATCGATCGACACACTTACCGAGCTGGGATATCTTTCCAGCATGTTGCAAATGATTACATTGCTCCAATGCATAAAGATGGCTAGATGGCCCACAGACCATCCGCTTACGATTCTACCTGGAGTTGAAGATACTTCAAATGGCCCCAGCACTCTCGCAGACGTTGCTCGCCATCCAAATCACAATGCGCTTGCCGACGCCCTCTCTATCCCAGCTCGTCTCCGCCTACCCTTCTTAAAAGCAACCACAATGCTGCCAAACGTGAATGTGTCTATCAGTAACGTAACAGCACTTGGTCTAATAGTAAAAATCTCTCGCCACAACCCGGTAACCGAAAAAGAATGCCACATCTACGCGCCACGGTTCCCAAAGAGCCAAACCGAAGGCTGGTTCGTGATCATCGCAGACACAGCTCACGATGAAGTGATTGCCGTCAAACGAGTAGGCTGGAGTGCCGGGCAAGGGAAGCAAGTTGGTATTGGGAGTCGCCCGAGTGCGAGAGCTGTCATTAAGTTGCCGGGAATTGAGGTGGTTTCTGGAGATGGTGGATCTAGGGAGAGGAAGCTTGATGTCCTGGTTATTAGCGATGGTTATTTGGGTTTGGAATATCGGATTGAAGGCGTGGAGATTCCGACTGTGCCGCTGGTGGTTGATGAGGGCAAGAAGGAGCAGCTGGAGAAGGAGTAGATAGTCTTTATCAAGTAGGAGGAAGCCCATGAATGACGTGAAGACTTGCATTTCTGCGTCGCTCTTGCCCAGGACCTGCCACGAACAATGTGAAACTAGGCATGCTACAACCCGAAACTGATAAATGCCTCATAAGAGCCAAGAGGTGAAAATTCATATGCCAACACACTATGCATATCCAACCCAAAGAGCGCCAATCTTATGCCAAAGTCATCCAACATCACATCATAATTCAGATAAAATCCCTCAAACGCCATTCCAGGGTATCGACACATCAACAACACTTCTTCCACCTCATCTTTCTCCCGTCCACAGCACCTCCCTGCTCAACCACCTCATCAACTACAACCCCCGGTGGAAACCCCAGCCAACTCCTCCTATCCCTCCCAACCCTGAAACTCCCCTTCGAATTCAGTCCATCGGAATACGACCCATTCGCCTCCCCATCCACTCCGGGCGTCTGTCCACCCGCAGTCCCAGCAGGCGATTCCATCGCCTTCCGATGCTGCTCCACCAACTTCCTAGTAACAACCCTAAAAACCTCCTCCACGCCTTCTCCCGTCTCAGCACTAATTTCATGACAGCAATCCCAACCCACATCCTGGCCCCAAAAGCCACTGCTCCTTTTCGAGCTCGGACTGCGTGCGCCCTCCAACGTGAGCCCATTCGTAGCCAGAAACTGCTTATACCCTAATGTGGCCGACCCCGAATTCTCACTCGAGGATATCCCTCCCGGAGTCGCAGTCGCAGGCGGCGTAGAGGACAGAGCAGGGTACAGGTTCTCAGCGACATACGCAATACACCTCTCGAACGGCACTGCTCTCCTACCCGGCTCCTGCGCCACAAGATCCGCCTTCGTGCCCACGACATGCAGCACCACCTGCTCGCCGAGCTCCTTCCTCAGATCCGTAAGCCAGCGGCCCATCTCGCGGAAGCTCTCTTCGTCGGTGATACTGTAGCAGAGGATACACGCGTTCGCGCCGCGGTAGTAGAGCCGGGATATGGAGCGGAAGCGTTCCTGGCCCGCCGTGTCCCAGATCTGCAGGCGGACAACGGTGTCCGTGTCTGTGTCCAGGACACGCTTGGTGAGAAAGGAGGCACCGATTGTGGAGGGGGGGTCGGTGAGGGGCCGGAAGGAGCTGTCGACGTAGCGGTGGACGAGGGAGGTTTTGCCGACGCCTTGGGCGCCGAGGACTACGATTTTGGCTTCTAGCGAGCTCATGGTGTGGTGGAGAGGGTGGGCGTACGAGAGCTGGAGGCGTGCAGGAGGTTGTCTCTTCTCGCTGCTAGGTATGGGGTTGTGGTTGCGCGTGCGGCGAGGGTTGGGCTAAGGCTGGTGGTGGGTGGCTCATCTCATCTTAAACGCATGAATAAGAATGGGTGTGTGCCCTGCCAATAATAGCACGTATATCAAGCGACGAAATAATGAATATTATGAAGTGTTAAGAAATCCAAACGCTGTGCCAAACAGAAAAGGAAAATAGGAAGACGGGGAATCCCATCGTCGTCTGTATCGGGTCAGACAAAAGTTTCCGTTTGAAACCAATATCGAGGGCGGGTGATACGCGAGATGACGCGACTGACTTCATAGTCAAGCATGGGTGACCGAGACCTACAACGATCTACAATCACATGGAAATAGGCTCTCTTGAGAGCTTAATATAGTAATGGCTCTGTTTCTGCTATCGTTGTGTCTGCTATTTTTGGATGTCTTTTCGAATCTTTACTCGAAAGGACCGTTTGAAAACATAGCATGTCATATACCCCAAGTATTTCTTTACATGTCAAAAGACAGTCAGAGAATTAAGTACTTCATTTTAAAGTAGACTTGAGCAAGATCGTCTATTGAGGCCAGTGACTTATTTTGCATTTAATCCAGCGCCTCTTATACAGAAGGATATTCAATGCTTTCCAGCCGTCATCCTTGAATTTTGAAACGCCACACAAATGTTCCTTCGCACGCCAGATTCCTCCCATGTACTCCCATAGACCTATCGCAGAAACAAGCCCTAGAAAGCTAGACCCACTTCGTGAATACCGCTTGGACCCGAGTCGTTGTACTGTTGAGGAATGTTAGCTGAATTGGAGAACGTGTAGACGCTGCTTACCTGCACTCTACTGAGGAAGCCACTCGACACACCTTGATCCTGCACAAAGAGTACCTTTGCAGCAACCTGCGCACCTAGGAAGACGCTTTCTTCAAAACCCTCATTCTAAAGTCTATCAGAACCTGGCCAGTCACGCGCTGGGCAGCTCGAACTTACCTTGAACTCTGGAAAGTATTCGGGAGCCTTTGCAGTTTTGATGCTCGTCGGACTTTGAGAGTGAGAAGAATGAACATGGCCATTCATGCCACCAAATGAAGAACTTATGGACGTATTTGGATTTAGTGCTGGAAGTGAAGCTGTAGTAGCAGCTAAGAGTAGAGGATTGACAGAAGAGCCAGTCGGAAGAGGATGTTGTCCGGGAGGATATTCTCGTTGAGGGGTTTGCGCGCCTGTGCCCATGGGTGTGGAGAGGTTTGACGGAAGCTCTGACGTAAATATGGTGGCCGAGGAAGGCGATATAAGGTATTTGCTGTTGAGCGTGGCGAGTAAGGCATCTTTGAATCCTAAGATAGATCAATAAATATCTTTTCTTCATGTGAATAACTTACCTCGAACTTTACAGCCATTACCCACAATTATCAAGGAGTCCCAAAGGTCACCCCTTTTACCGACATCCACAGATAGGACAGTCCGGTGGATAGCATCAGCTATAGTATCCAAAATCCCTCCACTAGCAGCCATGAAACGCTCAGTACCGACTTCAATCTCCCGGCGTATCACACCGGGATCAGTCTGGCCTTCTCGAGCTTTCCTCTTTTCTTCCCGTTTCGCAGCTCTTATCTGCTCCCGTTTCGCAGCTTGGTCCTCAACTGAAACCGAAGAATCTGCTGCTGTGGCTTCTCCCGAAAGAGTGTTCGGTGCAGCTGAGGCATTGCCTTCGACAGTTTCCGGGGCGGGAGCCGGTTCTGGTGTTTTCTGTTTCTTGGATTGATCTTCAGTTGTCGTTTTCTTTCCATTCACATTCACTTCCTCCAACTCCTCAGGCGCTTTTCGTTCTTGATAGTGGAATATGACCCTCTCTCGCTTCGAGTTTGGTAGTTTCACAGGTTTGATTGTCGCAGCGTCTGCAGCCTCTCGAGCATCCTTCGCTGCCTTACGAGATGCTGCCATTGCCTTCTTCTTTTCCTGGGCAGCCAAAAATTCCTGCGTCTTTCCACTAGCGACAATGCTTGCAACATCAAGGACGCCCTCATCATCCACTACCTTATCGGCAATGTCCCCATCATCATCTGCCAAATCGGTATCAATAGGCCGCAGAGCCTCAGTGATCTTGACAGACGGTGCAGGGGCGTTAGCTTCCGTCGATGCGGCGGCGGCAGGATTGCTGACTGATTGTTGTGTCTCTGCATTACCAGGCAAAGGAGTCCCAGCAGGAAGAATCTCACAGAAAGAGCTTTTCTTCAGCTGCTCACACATGTCCTTTGTCCAGCCCTTTGGACCTAAAAGCTCGAATAAGCGATTTGTCATGGCATCTCCACCAGAATTGGTAAGAGCGATTGTCCTGCCAACATGTTGTACTGTGAAGTCGCTGACAGCGGTAACGTCCACCTTTTGGTAGCCAACATCAATGACGGTTGCGTTCACCACACCGTAAGCATATGACACTGCAAGAGCGCTGTCCATAATGCAGAATGCCGGTGTCTTGAACTTCTCGAAGAAAAATTGAGTGAGAGCCTCATGATCTTGAGCAGTCCAAGCAGGTTGTGCTATAAGTAATATGGGTGTGTGAAGTGTCGGACTTAAAATGTTATGTACGTGGTTTAGCAATGCCAGAAATGCTGGCATGTTCGTAATGCGACCCTCTAGAGCTAGGTGTCAGCATGTCCAATTTTTGTTGTATGTTGGATGTTGGATGTTGGATGCACCTACCGGTCAATGGGTACACAGCACCCTCGTCTGATTCCATATCTTCCTCATACTCTGCTTCATCCTCATCTTCCTTCTTTGGTGCTTCCTCCGTACCACCCATTTCGACATCTGCGCCATTGCTCGGAGGAGGGGGCTGCTTCTTGATCTGGCGAATTTTGTATGGCTCCCATGTTTTGCCGTCGCCGGAGGGGAACATACGAGTTCTAAGTCGGGTTGACGCTGGTGTGAAGCTTTCGGGGAGTCCAAGTTGCGCCAGGGTTATTTGACTACCCGGCGCAATGATCTGAATATATATGTGTTAGCAAAATCATGGGTTGAGCAGCGAATCGAAGTTTAAAGTAAGGTTTTAGAGGCGGGCGCACGAGAATATGTTCATCTTTGAACTATTTCCCAAATTAGCATGCGTTCGTAGGAATTTATACTGTTATCAATAACTTACGGGCGGCATTGCGCTTGTCAAAGCGAGCAAATCGCTCTGTTCACTTATACTGTTTGGAGCTCTTTGCGGCTTGCGGCGACGAGAATCTCATGCAGCCGCGCAACGCGAAGTGCAGGAACGCTATATTAGCGTCAGGCACCAAGTTTCCGCCTGAGGTTACCATTTCTAAGGCTCTCGACTTGAGTTATGCTCGTGGCTTTACACTGTCCTCTTACTGAACTTATTGCCTTGTTCTTTTAATGTTATGAAATCAACTGGATATCCGATCAGAAAGCCTTAGAATATTCTTTTTGCTGTCACCTGGTTTATCCCGGAAACTCACTCTTCAATCTTTGCCTATTCATAAATTCTAGCCAGTCACAATTGAAGAAGCACAAACAGGATGTCATCAGTAATAGATTGGAATCAATGGATCTAAAATTTCTAATTTCCTCGTCGCAGCTAAGGTATATATACTATGCTTCTCCAACTAAACAACAGCCACCATGCCGCTCCGCTCTTACATCTATTGAGTTCTGTCTCCGCCGCAGCATCTGTTCACCTTTGTGATAAGAAACATATAATGCGCCTATGCAATATCTAGTACTTGAGGGATGCCAAAAAAGCCCCCTATTGTAAGAAGTAATATCTCTCTTCAGCATACACACAGAACAATTAATAAAGAGAGTTTAGAAAGTGGCTATAGCGATGGCGATAGCTTGACTATCCGAGTGTGAAATAGAGATGTTGATCTCCTTCACGCCTGCCTTTTTGGCCTCTGCTGCAGCATTTCCATGCAGCTATGTTTCATTAGCATCTGCATTTCAAAGAGATCCTATAGTGAACTTACACTAACAATAGGCGCACCCTTCTCATCGTTCAGGATCTCAATCTCCTTGAGAGGTGCTCCGGCCCCTTGACTCTTCACACCTAAACTTTTGAAGACAGCCTCCTTTGCGCTCCACTTCCCTGCGAAGCTTGCCTGCGGGCTGGGTGCTTTCTTGCAATAGCTTTGTTCTCGCTCGGTGAAGTTACGATCGAGGAAAGTCTCATTCTCCATGTTGATTGCAGATATATCTTCCACGTCAACACCAACCTTGTTGCTCGCTGTCGCGGCTCCTTTTGCCAATGACTCGACCATTTGTCGGGTATCCTCTTTCTTCTGCACTTTAGTAGCTTTCTTAGCGAAATCTGGCGCATATGTCAGATCCGAAGTCTTCTTGTCAACTGAAACACGGGCATTAGGGTTCAAGAAGACCGAGCTCATCTGATCATCGTTATATGGCGCATGAGATTTCGCAACAAAGAGGGTGTTGTTGATCAAACCGTTGTGGAAATAGCGGTATGCTTTCTTCTGACGAGCTCCAACCTTTGTGCAGTATGACGTATAGGTTGCTTCATCAAGTGTTGCAAAGAGATATTTCGGGTGGACACCAATAGCTTGAGCACCTTTTTGACCGAAACCGAAAGAAGTAACCGAGAATGCCTTGATGCCATCCGTTTGGATGCTTCTACTTGGGTACACAATATAGTCAAATTTCTCCATAACAGCGTCGATGTTGTCGGCATTCCTGTTACCAGGTACCAACCCACTGTTCAGAACCTGAAGGCAGCCATTCATCATCCAAGCACCAGCTGCACCCTTGGGATGACCTGTGAGGTATTTTTGGAATATACCCATCATAGCATTGCCCTTCTTCCGGCCAAGATGTTTCATCTGCTGGCAGATTGTATCCGACTCGTTTTTGTCGTTTGCAACCGTAGAGGTACCGTGGAACGATGCAACATCTAGGTCATCAATGGTAAGACCCCAAGTTGCAAGAGCTCCTCGAAGAGGCGCAATAGTAGGATCCTTCTTCCAGAATGCGTTACCGAGGCTGTTAAGGACTTCTCGCTCTTGCCTGGCAGCTTCACGCTCGATGTGCATAGCACGTTCCTGTGCATATTCGGTCTCGTTGAATTTACCACCTTGCGCCTTCATAGCAGCAATCTCCTGATGCAAATACTCAAGCTCAGATTCTTGCCACTGCTTGATATGCTTTTTGCGCAGCTCAACCTGTCTCCTGCGGTATTTGATGTCCAGAAGAGGCGATGGGAATGCGCCAGGGATCTCTCGAGCAGTGGTGAGTACACCCTGGCCAGGTGCAGGAATGGAACGACCAATCTTGTCCGTTGCGGTGGCGGTAAGACCAAGGATACCATAGATCGGCACGCCCATATCGAGTGCGAGTCTGGCGGTCATAATAACCTGCATACCACAGCCTTGGGACTCCATGAAGCCATTTCTTGTAGTTGTCGTTGGGCGAGACATTTCTTTTGGCGTCCGTCCGTGAGCGAACTCATCAATTGCATTGCTGGTAGCCTTCATGTTGGCGAACTCGTATGAACCTTCCTCTTGGAAGTCATCGAAACCGCCAACGAAGCAGACTCGAGCCTTGCCTTCGACGATCGTCTCGTAACCGATATCAACAGACTCAACAGATGTTGCACAAGCGCCAACAGGAGTCTTGATGGGACCAGTTGATGACAAAAGCAACATGTTGACCCAGGCACTCATCGTATTAATGAAAGATTCTTGCAGGATATCTTTCTGAAGAGGCTTGTCCAAAAAGCGATCCTTATACATGCCTCTCAGAGCTGTTGTTCCACCAATACCTGAGCCAATGCAGTTTCCGACTTCGGAGATGTGGACATATTTGTAGAATTCATATGGATCAGTGATGCCAGATGCCAGAAGCGACTCGACTGTGCAGACGAGTACGAAGAGCGTGACAGGATCAACTTGCGAGATAATGTCATCGGGAATACCGTATTTCTTGGCATCCCATCCAGTGGGGATCTGACCCGCTACAAGGCGGTCGAACTTCAGAGCTTTGGGAATGAGTAGGGTGGCGCCCTTCTTCATGCGGACAGTATATTCGCCAGTCTCTGGAATCTCGAATATTTCAGCCTTGTCACCATGCTGATGACGAAACTCTTCGGCAGTCTCCTTGGAAGTCTCGAATGGGTCAAGGTCCTCTTCGATAACAACCTCTTGGAGAAGTTGCTTTTTGTTGGGGTCGTAGCCTTTGAACAGCTCGGGCTCAATCAAGCGGATGCCGGAATGCTCAAGAATATATTTTTCATATTTAGGCTTGACATCCTTGTCGTCAATGGGTTCTCCGGTTTTGGCGTCGACCCATCCTGCATATTGCTTGCCTTTTATAGGACCGTTATGGTTTTTAATGAGGCCCATGATCCAAGCCATCTCAACGCATCCTTCCAGAGAGAATTCGCCATAAGCTTCCATTTCCCAACGTGTTCGGGAATTACCCCAAGGTCCAACTTCAGCGAAACCCGTGACAACGACGACTTTCTCAAGATCGACCATGCCTTTGAGATTCTCGTTCAGCGGTGCGACTTCAGACTTCCAGTCTGGGAGGGGTGGGAAGTCGAATTTGATATTTGCACGTGGCTGAATGTTGACTCTCTTGTACAGTGCCTCGCTGTCCTCGCCGTTGACAATCTTATTCTCGATCGCAGTCTCCTTCGTGACAGCTTGACGCACTTCACTGGTCTCCATGATATCTTTACGGAGTTGGGTCATGGTATCATTGAGGTTCGGGATGAATTGCAGGCCACCGTTTAGATCAGCAAAGACAGGCTCTGACTGACAAAGGTCAACAATAGTAGGCGACATGAGGCCGAGAATGTTGAAGGCCATCTCTTGCTGGGAGAAGGTTCGAACACCGTAAGCCTCGACCCCTTCAGCGACAATGTTGTTCCCAGACATGAGGCCTGTACCACGTGTCCAGCCAATGACAGCGCCACATATAGTTAAGAAGTTCCCCCAGTGCTCAGAGTGCCACCTGTTGAATAGTGTTTCGAGAGCCAATTTGGATTCCGAATACAGACCGTCGTTACCAAAGGTTCCGTGATTGGGCGAGAGTGGCAAAACAACCTCAGCTGGTCGGGTTTCATAGCCTCTCTCCGCCTTCTGCGTTTTGACCGCACCCAGTAAGCGCAGGAGATTCGTCAACATGATCCGATGCGCAAGTTCAGACTTCGAATCAATGCTATCGATCTCGCGACCATTCTCAGGGATGGCGGCGAAAGGAACAATGAAGTCAAGATCCCAGCCGAGACCCTTCTTTGGGTCATAAATATATTCCACTAATGCTTCCACATCCTGTTTGCTGCCTTGGTTGAATGGCACGACAATCAGCTGTGACCCGCGCGAGCCGTAACGTGCATACATTCCTTGGTAATATTCTGTAACCTCACGAGAGAAACGACTAGTTGTAACCACGACCTTCGCGCCTCCACTAATAAGGCCTTGCAATACTTCCGCACCAATGGAACCTGCACCAGCACCAGTCATGAGCGCATTCTTGCCCTGGAAGGTGACACCAGATTTGGCAGCCTGCTCTAGGCCATCTAGGTAAAGGCTCGTAAGCTTCTTGCTATATTCCCAGCCATGCTCATCCTTTCTCTTCAAATGCAAGAATGGAATGGTTTCAACTTTCCCAGTCTTCGCATGACCATTGGCTTTACGTGGAACATTCTTTTTGGCCAGGCCGTTGACTTTCCCATTCTCCTTGGGAATAATCTGACCTTCGCTCATGGCAAGGGAACGGATAACATCAGCGTAGAGGGTTTTGATTTCAAGCTGGGAAGATTTGGAGAGCTTGTGCTGTTGTTTGATGAGCTTGTAGATGCGGCTTAAATCGTTCTGGACCTTAGTTCGATTACCATATTCAGAAATCTTCCCACCATCGGCCATCTCTCTAACGTAATGTTCGAGCTTGCGCACGCTGGCTCTTGGTACCTCCTCGTACACCAAGTTACCACGGGCGTCAATGGTCGTATGAGGTGCAGTAGGAATTGATACATCCTTGTAAACAGGCGAGGTTCCCAAGACCTCCTTGCAGTTTTCGATAAGCTGTTGACCCAACTCCTTTGCAAGTTGATATGTCTCGCCTCGCTCAGTAGGAGTATTGTCGATGTGATACTGCATGAAATCAACCAGAGTCGGGTTGGAACGATTCATGATCCGAATGCATTGACTGACAATCTCGCGATCAATAGCCTTGAGACGCCCAAAAATGATATCATAATACATTATGAACGCATCTTGACGAGCCCAATTCCATGAGGAATCGTAAACTCTAGCCTTGAGCGAACTGAAAACAGGCTCAATTCCTGCGGCGTAAAACTCTCCGTGTTCCACATTCCATAGATCCAATTGGGCCTGCAAAACATTTTGCGATTGTTGAGCTCCAATGAACGCTTTGTCACCCGCCCGAAGATCCATCTTAAGATATCGTGCAAAAAGTTCGAGTTGTTGCTTAAAAAGCGCTCTTTGGTCTTTTGTGAGGGCATCGATCGCCGCTGGGTCCATCATCATTCCTCCTCCACCCCCACCAGCAGCTCCCCCTGCAGAAGGTGCTGCAAGACTGATGCCTGCATTAGTGGCGTACTTTTGTGAAACGTCATCCAAGTATGCTTTCGCATCGTTTTCGGAGCCTAGACGTGCAGGTGGCTCCATCGTCAAAGCCACAAGTAGCACGCCATCTTGCCTTCCTGCGCCAAGACCCCACCTTGTCTCTAGGTATTTTCTCGCAGTTGTGATATTAAACCCACCGGGCATTTTAGAAGATATAAGTCTAGCAATAAGTGACAAGGACTGCTTTCCAAGCTGGCCATTGAAGGTAGCCTGCATGGAAGCCCCTAATTCATCAAGAGGAGTATCTTCCGGTTTCTCGGGAGTTGAGCCAAATTCCTTGCCCAAATCTCCTAATATCTCATTCTGCAGGGTGGATTTGCCTGAAATTGCCGTCAAATTAGCTTTCTGCAATCCCGAATTTGAATATAGATGTACTTACCACCAACGAGATCTTTAATTGCCTTGCTTAGCGGAATATCCATAAGGGGCTTCTTGAGCTTCTGAGCAATCAAGGACCTGACAATATCGACAGCACCGACGGGAGCATCAGCAACCTGGGCTGCAGGACCTGCACTTGGTGGCGGAGGTGCTGCTGCTGCGGCGGGGGCAGACGTAGTCGCTGGTGTAGCCTGTGAAGGGGCGGAGTCACTGCTTCCACGTGCAGATGGCGCTGGCTCGTCCTCGACAGGATCGACGTCGTAGTAGATCTCTTTCGCATCTTTGTTATAACAGAGGATTTGTCTTTGGACCGACTTTGCGGCGTCATACGCTTCGTATTTTGAGGCAATCGTTCGCTTTGCCATAACTCCAAGGGTATCCGCTGGTCCGATTTCAACGATTCTCTCTGTTGTCTTTTCCGCCAGAATAACATCTTGAGTTTCAATCCACCTCACAGGAGAGGCGAACTGGTATGCCAAAAGCTCCACGAGGAGCGTATGGGCGAGCTCCTGCTCGACTTCTGGACGCATTTCGAATGTGAATTTTACGTCCGAGGACGATTTACTCTAAAGACGGAGGGTGCCTAGTAGGAGTGTCGTAGTCTCCTCTGCGAAGTGTTTCTGAGCTTGTAAATTTTTGTCGGTCTGAATTACAGCAGCGAAGGAGAATAAGCTCCTACTCAAGCAAGGGAGAAACTCCGACTAAGACGCAGAAGAACGAGGTTAGTGATGTAGAAAACCAATTGAGAGAGGAGAGGGTCGAAAGAGGCAGAATGGCAAAGTTCAGAGCAGATTGAGGCGAAGGGACCCCCAAGCTTTGGCCCTGGTGGTTGAATTATTTTGCGGGCCAAAAAGTTGAACCCAACGACTCTCGCGCTAACTCAACCACCTGCAGGGAATAGCGCTTGGCGGTGACGGAGCTTTGCATTTCCCGACTTTACTACATCGAGCGGCGATAATCCTGGCATCCCATCATTGCTCGATGCTCCTAGCTAATTTACAATTGAAAATGCTTTGAGATAATTCGCTGCGTTGGATGGTTTACTCTCGTTTCTTTTCAATCAACCACGTAGATCGCCACTGGGGGAAAAACAAAGCTGGGGACGTTTGAGGAGTCGAAGCGCCCATGTCATCTAACTTTAAATCAGTTCCTCCTTTCAGGATAAATTTAGGATGACTTGATCGGCTCTGTTTGACACAGTTCTTGGGGACACTACTTTGAAGTCAAGTATTACTAATCCTGACAGTTACTCCTCCGTCTTGAGGGTCTCAACAAACGTGTCCTTAAGCACGAGGTAATCACGGAGCAATGGAGATATTGGCCTACAGGGTTTGCATGCAACGCTTCCTAACCTTTCTCGTGCCCTACCCATTCATGCTTCGCTCGTTCTCTGGGGCATTTAGAATCGGACTGCAACTGGTTTCAGCGAAGTATTTCCGCGTTTTCTACGAATAATAACTTGCGTCTGCAGGACATCCGAACGTCTTACCCACTACATCCCTCATAGATGCGGATGCGGGACACGGTAGCACGGCAGAGGGCCTCGCGACGATGATTCGTAGCCGAGAATACCTCCCCGTCGGTCTAACTACTGTGTGGCCCGTGTGGCTGCATTCTGCCGTTGGGTTGGATCGCCCCTGTCCATCCAACACTAAAAACTTCGGCGAACTAAAATTCTGGCGAGGTCATTGTTGAGCTTCTAAAACTCCACTTAGAGGTCAAGATCCTGTTCTTTCCATGCCCACTTAGTTGAAGAAAACAACCCCTCCAAATACCAACCGCTGTGCTTGCAGACCTTTCCCTCTTCTCATGTTTCATAGACATTATACTTCTTCATCACAATTCATTCCTCCGCCATCAGCGACGTCTAGAAGTTGTGTCAGCAACACATTGACCACGCCCGCGGCGCCTGCTGCATATATCTCTTCTCGTCATTCCTGCTCTTTGCTGAGTATTTGGAGTTGCGAGACTTAGGTCAGTACTAGGAACAAGCCAATAATGCGGGATTCTGTTATAGCTGGAAAGTTGAGCTCCTTCTGACATCTATACTCTAGACTTCTACTATCACGTAATATCCTAGTTCCTTCGTCATGTACGGGACGGCAACTGGCCCTCAAACGGGCGTTTCTACACCACGATCCTCATCATCACTCCGACCTCTCACCTTGGCACACGGCTCTCTTGAGCATTCCTTCTTAATACCCACGAACCTTCACTTCCCTGCCTCCCAAGTAAAGGATCAATTCCTCGCAACCCTTCCGGCACCTACAGATGAGCTCGCACAGGACGATGAACCATCAT
>Ga0335075_10005103_pt1 | contig 20429 bp, 25 predicted proteins | sample Lox_Sample_24_FD_206723 | JGI IMG/M metagenome (GOLD analysis project Ga0335075, IMG submission 206723) | Soil microbial communities from Loxahatchee National Wildlife Refuge, Florida, United States - Lox_Sample_2.4 | ecosystem: Environmental > Terrestrial > Soil > Wetlands | place: USA...
CCGGCTGGCGCACCACGAGGCTCAGCTCGCCGTCGGTCACCTGGCTGTTGGTGCCGGTGTCGGTCAGCGCGAGCGCGGCGTTGAAGCGCAGCGTCTCCGGCGCGAAGGCGACCTCCAGCCGCCCCTGGTCGTGCGTCTTGCCGTTCTCCCGGCCGAGCAGCTCGACGAGGTCGTCCGTCCGCTCCTCGAACCGGTCCGCCATTCGGTTGAGCACCCGCGCCCGCAGCCGCCGGTCGTTCCGTCAGACCGGATCCGCGAACGCGCGCCTGGCCGCGTCGATGGCCGCCTGCGCCTCCTTAGGGCCGGCCATCGCGTACGAGCCGATGACCTCTCCGGTGGCCGGGTTGACCGACTCCCGGTGCTCGCCGGAATCGGCCCACCCGCCTTCGATCCAGTGCTTCGCGACAGAGGTCGCCGGTTCGCTCACGAGGTTCCTCCTCGGTCAATATAGATTCTCTGGAATATGCTTACGCAGATAGTACATTAGGATGCCCAGCGGAGGAAGGGAATGGCGCCGCTGATAGTGCCGTCGGCGGCGATCTTGCTGACTCACCTCCCAGGCGGCCCCCGTGGCGGGGCGGCCGGGGCGGCCGGGGCGGACGGGGCGCGAAGGGCGCGCAGGGCGCGGGCAAACTCGGTGATCTGCGCCTCCGACAGGACCGGGCCGAGGAGGCGCTCCAACTCCTCGTTCAGTGCCTGGCCGGCCTGAGCCAGTCGCCGCCTGCCCGCCGGCGTCAGCGTGAGCAGGCTCGAGCGCCGGTCGCCCGGGTTAGGTAGTCGCCGGCAGTAGCCGAGAGCGCTGAGCCGGTCGACCAGCTTGCTCGCTCCGCCGGATGTCATTCCGAGCCCGGCCGCGAGGTCATGGGTCCGGCAGCCGTCGACCTCGGCGATCACGGTCATGGACTCGACCAGGATCAGGGACAGGTCCAGGTCGTTCCTCAGACGGATGTTGGCCGCGACTACCAGGTGGGCGTGGACCCGCCCGACGTCACTGAGCAGGCGCCGCAGGTCAGTCATCATCTCGGGTCCATACCGTCAAGCGTGGTTCTCATAACGAATTCCATGGATGAGGCATCTATGGAATGTACTTTAACATCGCCTCAGCCTGCGGGGCAGGCACGACATCGCGGCCGACAGTCCGCAGCGGCGAGACATCGTACTGGTCCACGGAGGTTTCGTAGACGGCTCTGGCTGGCGGGGCGTCTATGACGCCCTCAAGGCGCGCCTTCTCCGCCCGGGGGCCTCGCCGCGCTTGTCAGGTTCCGGGGAAACTGAGCACGATGCGCCCGCGCCGGGTCCGTTCGGCGAAGGCCGCGTAGGCCGCGCGTGCCTCGCCGATGCCATACGTGCTTGCCACGGGTGTGTGCAGGCGGCCTGAGCTGGCCATTTCGGCCATCGCGGTGAGCGCGGGGGCGTCCATGCGACCGCCGGAGCGGAACACGTCGATGCCGCGCTCGGGAGTGGGGAGCTGGGTGACGGTCACGTACTTCCCGCCGTCCCTGACAGCGGCCAGGGCGGGACCGGCGATTGAGGCCGTGTCCAGGAGCGCGTCGGCCCCTCCGGGGACGACCGCCCGGACCGCCGCCCCCAGCTCCGCGCCATCAGCGCTCACGGCCGCCGCGGCGCCCAAGTCGAGGACGTCCTGTCTGCCGTCTTCGCGGACCACGCCGATGACGGTGAAACCGCGAGCAGCGGCGAGCTGGACGGCGAATCCGCCGACGCCGCCGACGGCGCCGGTAATGACCAACGACTCACCGTCGGCCAGCTTGAGATCGGCCAGGCCGCGCCAGGCGGTAAGCCCGTTCAGCCCGACGGTCGTGAGCTGGGCGGACGGGACACCGTCGGCGACGGTGACGATATTGCCGATGGGCAGGGCAACTAGGCTCGCCTGGGTGCCGCGGAGGCTCTCGAACCACAAGCTGAAGCCGAGAACCCGCGACCCGATGACGGACGGATCGACGCTTTCGCCGACCCCGACGACGCGTCCGACCAGATCCCAGCCGGGCGTGTAAGGCTGAGCAGCCCCCCGCGGCAGGCGTGCTGCGACGGCTCCGGTTACCACCGCGAAGTCGGCCGGGTTGACGGTGGCCGCTTCGACGGCGATGAGGACCTCCCCTTGGCCCGGAACGGGATCTGCTACCTCGGGAACTTCCAGGTGCCCGACACCGAACTGTCCTACCCGCACTGCCTTCATCGTGTCGACTCCGTGTTCATCCAGCTCGCGGGCCCGGTAACGAGCCCTCGGTAAGCGATGGTCCGCGCCGCCCGTCAGACACCTGGAGAGCGGACGTGCATGCTGTAATACGGAGAAATATATTCCTCGGAATCATGATAGCATGGCTCGTGTTTCGGCGGAGGGATGGGCAGTGGCAGATCTCCCGGCCGACGCCAGGCAGGCATCGCCCGGCGGGCCGTCAGGATCCGGCCCGCCCGGTGGCCTGCTCGCCGAGAGCGGCCGCGTCGAGGCCTTTAGCGACGGCGTCTTCGCCATCGTCATCACCCTGCTAGTTCTCGATCTCAGGGCCCCGGCGCACCGCGGAACGGTGCTGCCTGACCTGCTCGCCCAGTGGCCGGCTTACCTGGCATACCTGGCGTCGTTCGCCTATGTCGGTGTCATCTGGGTCAACCACCACCAGCTGTTCACCCGGATCGCCCGGGTGAACGTCGGCCTGCTCTGGCGCAACCTTGCCCTGCTGCTGACAACGTCGGTGCTGCCGTTCCCGACCGCCGTCATCGGCTCGGCATTCCAGCTCGGGGACCGCGGCGACGAGAGCGCCGCCCTGGTCTTCTATGCCGCCGTCGGGGCGACGACGGCGGCGACGTGGCTGCTGCTCTTCCACTTCCTGTCGCGCACTCCTCGGCTGCTCGCCGACGAGTCGCACGCAGCCTTCTTCGCGAGGGAACGGCACCGGGCGGTGGCCGGCGTCGCCTTGTACGCCGTATCCGGGCTGTGCGCCATCTGGTATCCCGTGGCCGGGCTGGCCATGGCGTGCGTGCTGCCGGTGTTCTACGGCGGCACCAGCACGGGACTGCGCAGGCCGAGCCCAAGAAGGTTTTGCGGGCCAGGTTAGAAATAAAGGAAGGGAACAGCCGTGAAAACGATCCGAGCGCTGCACTGCCGATGGCTGGGCGCAACCAGCCTGATGCCGATCGTGGCTATCGTCGGCCCGCCAGCCCCGCATTCGGTTCAGCTAGCGCCCCGGCGGCCACCACGCTGACCGCGACCTCGTGAAGGCTGGTGCCGGTCCTCCTGGCATGCCAGCGGAGCAGGTCTTCGGCGTCGTCCGCGGCAAGCCCGTTCTGGTGCATCACGATGCCGGTGGCGATGTTGACGGTGCGGCCGGAAATTGTTTGGAGGGCCAGGCTGGCGGCTTGGTCTTCCGCTCGTGCCACCATCGCCATCAGCTGCTCGTGATCGACGAGCGCGATGAGATGCTTGATCGTCAGCTCCGCGATCACGGCGTCGTTTTCTGAGGGCGTGCGGCCGGTCCACCAGTGCGTGACTAGGCCGGCGTACGGCCGATAGCCGTTCCGGGACACCACCCGGAACGGGGTGCAGAGCATCTGGTCGGTGGTTGACTCAGGACCGTCGGCCGGGCTGATCGGATGGGCGGCTAGGAACGGCGGTTCCGCTCCGTCGGATAGCTGGACCCGGCAGCCGTCCGCGAACTCGGGAACGCAGGCCTCGGGCAGGCCGGCGAACGTCACGACCGGGTCGTCGGATCGGCGGAGCCGGCTGAGTGAGGTGATCAGCGCGGCGCGGCGTGCTGCGGGCGCATCATCTCGGTGCCGGAGGAAGGCATCGAGGTTAGCCTCCGCAAGGGTTAGCGCCGCGTCACCAGAGGTCACCCGGGTGGCCATTTCAGGCACCCGCTTCTGGTCGGGCGAGACGCGCGGGCGCCACCCGACCGGCCGGCAGCCGGGAGAGATGAAGCCTGAGCAGGTCATCCGCCGCGCTCAGCCGGTCGTCGGCGAGCAGATCGACCAGCTCGCGATGCTCGCGGGCTTCGCGTGCCATGAGATCGACCGATTCCACGGCGGGCGGCGCGTGCACCGGGTCAGGGGCGAGCAGCAGCCGCGCGATCTCGGACAGAGCCGGGTCTCCGGTCAGTTCAAGCAGGCAGAGATGAAGGGTCATGTCGGCCTGGAGGAAGCCCAGAACGTCGCCGCGCTTGGCGGACCGCATGGTGGCGTCGGCCAGGTTCTTGATGAGCGCCAGCTCCTGATCAGACAGCCCTCGATCGGCTAGCTTGCGCAAAGCGGACAGCTCCATCAGCAGCCGCAGCCCTGTCAGGTCCTCAGGCTGGGCGGCGGCGAACCATGAAAACCTGGCGGTCATCGCAGTCCTCCTCGCTGGCGGTCACCACTGGGCCTTAAGCTAAACTCCGCGACCTTGTCCTGAACACGAAGAAACGCACGAAAAACTGACCACCAGAGAACTGCGGGGCCGCCCCGTCCGCGGCGTAGGCACGGCCTGAATGGCGCCGTTCGCAGACCAGGGGAGCAGCTGTGGCTGAGGTGCCGGTTCCGTTTGCGGGCGTGCTGCGAGCGCTGCGGACCGAGGCCGGACTGACCCAGGAGGAACTGGCCGAGGCGGCCGGGCTGACCTCGCGGGCGATCAGGCGAGGCAGGGGACCTCAGCCGCTGCCGATCAGCGCGTCGGGGACTTCGCGGAGGAAGATCTCGGCGGTCTTGGGCCCGACCCCCCTGAACTGCTCGAGCCGCGCGCTCACCTCCGTGCTCGACTTGGCGGTGCGTACCAGACGCGCGACCGAGCCTCCGTAGTCGGCGATCAGGGCGCGCATCACGTCACGCAGTTCCTCGCTCATGACGGAGCTCATCCGGTGATAGTCCCCGTCCCACAGCTCGTGCCAGAGCGGGTGGCGATCGTCCGCGGTGAAGTGCTCGGGCGTATCCCAGCCATCCGCCTTGAACTTGCGGAAGGCGCTGGCCGCCGCCTGCTGCGGAACGGGACGCCCGAACAGCAGGCTGGCCAGCAGCCAGTCGAACAGGCCCTGGTCGGTGCTGGTGTCGATGCCGAGATCGGCGGCAGTGATCAGCGCAGCCATGGCAGCGTTCCCCCGATTCTTAGCGGCCGCTGCGGGAGCGGTCGGCGCGGGCGGCGCTGGCTCTGAGTTCCGCCAGGTCCAGGTGCGCGATGAAGGCCGGCTGGCCGCGGTCGACGCGCCACGCTTCGTCAAGGCCGCCCAAGTCCAGCGTATCGAAGCCGACCGCGTCGTAGATGGGGGCTACCGTCTTCTTGGCCGCCGGATCGTCGCCGGCGATCGCCAGGGCACGCCGGTGCGGTGTCCCGGCCGGCCTGCCGTCGGTGATGATCTCGGCCGAGGAGATGTGACTGAACGCGCGGACGACGTGCGCGCCCGGCAGGTGCGCCTGAAGCAGACCGGGCACCGTCGTCTGGCCGTTGTCCAGGGCGGGCACCGCGCCCTCCCGAGCGCGGTTGTAGTTGCTGGTGACGATGACCGTCTTCCGACGCCATCGGATTCATCCCATGTCAGCGGGCGATGTGGATGTTGAAGAACGGGGTTTTGAGCACGCCGATGGTCTCGAAGAACAGCACGATGTAGTTCTCCGGGCCGCGGGCGGTCTGGATGCCGCCGAGGTCGATGATCTGATCGTCCTTCCAGCCGAGGTCGTGCAGCAGGTCCTTAACCTGCGCCTTGGCCGCGTCGTGGTCACCGGACAGGAACACCGTCGCCGGTCCGACCAGGGACGGATCGGCCTGCACCTCGATCGCCGCGGTGTTCAGTGACTTCACCACGTGCAGCGCGGGCAGCGCCGCCTGCAGGTGCTCGGCGAGGCTTGAGTTCGGATAGACGAGATCGCCCGTCGGGGTGACCGCGTTGGTCGCGTCGAGCAGCGTTTTGCCGTCCATCGCCGACGTGTCCAGCGCGGTGATGGCCGCCAGTGCCGCGGCGCCGGTGATCGCGTTCACGACCACGTCGCCGGCCGCGAGCGCCTCCTGCAGGCCGGTGACCTCGAAGTCGGGGTCGGTGACGGACGCGTCGCGGGCGCCGAGAACGACCTCGTGCCCGGCCTTGCGCCAGCCGGCCCCGAGCGCGTGCGCGACCTTCCCGGTACCGAGGATGGCGATCTTCATGGCTGTTCCCTTCCGTCGAACATTTCGATCTAAGGAACTATATTCCATGGAACCTAGAATTGTCACTACGACGGGCCGATCGACATGTCATCCGACCGCTTCCAGGGATCAAGCTCAATCACGGGCAGTACCCCAGCATGGCCGTCGGCAGGCGTGGCGTCCGGAGCCGGTGACGGCGGGACCCGTGCCCGGGCATCTCGCTCGTCTGCTGGACGCCGGTCTCCAGCCCAAGGCCGAACAGGACCTGGTGGCTAAGAGTCATGATGCCGTCTTGTCGGCCGCTTCGGGACCTCGTATGCCGCTCCGAAGCCTGGTCAATGTCTTAGCCAGCTCGGCCAGGGACCGTTCCGACAGCTGCTGACCCAGCCATGCGTGTAGTTCGCTGTCAACAGTGGCAGTGACCCTTGGCAGCAGCCGTTTGCCGGCTGCGGTAAGGGTGACGATGGACGAACGCCGGTCGTTGGGGTTGGCCTGGCGGGCACAGTATCCGGCGGCCTCGATGCGGTCGACGATCTTGCTGGTGCCTCCGACGGTGGAGCCCAGCTCGGCCGCGATGTCATGCACCCGGCAGGCCGGTGTCCGGGCGATTACCTGCATGAACTCGAAGAACGGCAGTGTGATGCCGTGCTCTGCACGAAGCCGGTCCTCGACCGCGTTCCACAGTTCCGTCTCTAGGCGGACCAGGTCATTGAAAAGGGGCTTCAGGTTCGGGCCGTCATTTTCGGTGCGGGGGACCGCGGTCCGGCTTCTCGGGGGCATGAACATACCTTACCAGATACTTCCATGGAATTTATTGGTCGCGGCTGGCTAGGGAATCGACACGAGCACTCGCCCTGAGGCCGTTCCCGATTCGATGAGTTCGTGCGCAGCGGCGATCCGTTCGAGCGGCATGATCTTGGCGATGGCGATTGATAGCGCCGACTGCGCCGCCGCCAGGGTTAGGTCACGTGCGGCCGCGTCCTTCGCGTGCGCAGGGAAGTCGTCGCTGCCGAGCAGGCGGATGGTCACGTTTGCGAAGAGCATGGGCCAGAACGGGAGTTCCGGCCGGTCCTTCGGGCTGGCATAGACGGCCAGCACCGCGCCGTTCCGGACGATCGCGGCGTCAAGGTCGGCGTTGGCTGACAGCGCGACCTCGATGATGCGGTCGACTCCTTCCGGTGCGATATGGCGGATCGTCGCGGCGGGGTCGGATTCCAGTGCTACTACGTGGTCGGCGGTGCCCGGGCTTACCTTGCGGGCATCGGCCTCGGTGCGGACGGTGCCGAGCACCGTCGCGCCCGCCCAGCGGGCTAGCTGAGCGGCCAGCGAGCCGACCGCACCGCGGACCCCGTGCACGACTACCAGCTGGCCGGATACCGGCCCGTCGGCGAAGACCGCGCGGTGCGCGGTGACGCCAGGTATGCCCAGGCACGCCCCCGTCTCGTAGCTGACCGCATCGGGGAGGTCGACAGCCAGCATGTCCGGCACGACGGTGGTCTGCGCGGCGGTGCCGAATGGCCGGTAAGACTGAGCGCCGTACACCCAGACCCGCCTGCCGATCCTCGCCGGGTCCCCGCCAGGACCGACCGCATCGATGACTCCGGCGCCGTCGCTGTGCGGGATGATCCGCGGAAATGCCATCGGGTTCTCGAGCCAGGCCTGCCGCTTTTTCATGTCGCCTGGATTCGCCCCTGACACGCCTAGCCGAACTCTTACCTCCCCGGGGCCAGGCTCGGCCGCGTGCAGCTCGCCGACCTGCAGGACTTCCGCCGCCGGGCCTTGCCGGTCATACCACGCGGCTATCACTGGCGCTCCTCGGTCGTGACGCGATCGCGGATACGTTCTAAGTTCTACGGAATCATCCTGCCGGGAAGCTGCTTACAGGATATGCCAAACGAACAGGCCGCCAGGATGGCGACCCCGACCCTCTGGGTCGCCGCGTTCAGCGGCCGGCTCCTGCCGGGAGGCCGGAGCCGGGGCTGTTCTTGTATGCGCGGGCAAGTTCGCGACGTGACCGCACGCCGAGCTTCTGGTAGACGTGCCGCAGGTGGTAGTCGACCGTGTTGGCGCTGATGTAGAGCTTCGCCGCCATCTCCGCCTTGGTCGTCCCCTGGACCGCGAGATCGGCGACCCGGGTTTCCTGCGCGGTTAGCAGCGGCGTCTCGCCCGAGGGCGGCCGCGGTACGCGCTGCCCGGCGGCCGCCAGCTCGGCTCGCGCCCTTTCTGCGAAGGCCTGCGCGCCGATGTCGGTGAACGCGTCGAGGGCCAGGCGGAGCTGCGCTCGCGCGTCCGTCTGCCTCGGCGACGATCCGGCGTTCCATCGCGTAATCGAGATGCCGGCGTGCTGAGACGATGCCGACAAGCAGCTCGCGCGAGGCTTCGGGGGAGAGGCCGGCAAGGTCGAGGACGGGCAGCCCGGCAAGCTCCCGGCCGGCCGCTTCGCGTCGGACGCTGAAGACGAACGCGACCGGGTCGGCGAGGACCCGCCGGGCGGCGAAGGCGAGCGCCTCCCTGGACTGCTGATCGAGCCACTGGAAATCGTCCACCACGAACAGCAGCGGTTGGTGCCTGGCCGCCTCAGTGATCAGGGTCAGGGCGGACAGGTACACCAGGAAGCGATCAGGCGGCGAGCCGGCGTCCAGGGCTAGGGCGACCCCCAGGGCCCGGCGCTGCGGCACGGGCAGAGATCCGATGTGCGGCAGGAGCGGAGCCAGGATCTGGTGCAGCCCGCCGAAGCCGAAGTCCATCTCCTGCTGCACACCGGTCACCCGGATTACCCGAATGCCGTCAGCCGTCTCGGTCAGCCGGTCAAGCAGCGCCGTCTTGCCGATTCCCGCCTCACCGGTCACGACAGTCACGGCGCTGTGCCCAGCCCGGAGGCTGGACAGGATGTCATGTGCCCGCCCCGGTGCTCGCGCGGTTCACCACGATCCTGAAGCGGCTTAGGCGGCCGGGCATCGCCGCATTGCCGTCCGAGTGTGACGCGTCCTGACGCCGCACGGGCCGCACGGGCCGCACGGGCCGCGGGGGGCACCACCGGGCTGCAGGGCAATGTCACTTCTGGAGATTTAGCTTCCTCGTATGTGTATTCTACGGAAGTATTCTTGTGGTACGCTCGATGCGACCAGGGCGGGCCTGGCTGTGCACTCCCGGCATTCGCGGCAAGGAGCATCGAACATGACGACCATCGGGATCATCGGCAGCGGGCACGTCGGCAGCAACCTGGCCAAGGCCGCGATCGCCCATGGCTATGACGTCGTGCTCAGCAACTCCACGGGGCCGGGCTCGCTCGCGAGCCTGATCGCCGAGCTCGGGCCGCGCGCCAGGGCGGCGACGGCGGAAGAGGCCGCCGCCGCGGGCGATTTCGCGATCATCGCGATCCCCATCACGACCATCGGCCAAGTGCCTGTCGAGCCGCTGGCCGGCAAAGTCGTGATCGCGACGATCAACTACTTCCCCCAGCGCCTCGGCCATATCGCCGCAATCGACGACGGAAGCACCACGGCGCCCGGGCTCCTCCAGGCGCACCTGCCCGCCAGCAAGGTCGTGCGGGCCTTCTCCATGCTGGACGCCGCGGACATGTCGGGCGACGGGCATCCCAAGGGCGACCCGAAGCGGCGGGCGCTGGCGCTGGCCGGGGACGACCCGGAGGCCAGGGCACTGGTCGCCCGACTCTACGACGAGTTCGGGTTCGACACGGTCGACCTCGGCGCCCTCGACGAGAGCTGGCGGGTGGACGCCGGCCAGCCCGCGTTCGTCACCCGGCAGAACGTCGCCGAGCTGAAGGCCAACGTCGCCAGGGCCAGGCGCGGCGCCTGAGGTAAGGAGTACCGCCATCACCACGGTCAAGGTTTCCACTGCGGATGAGCTTATGGACGCGCTCACGAGCGCGGACGATATCGAGGTTGACGGCTCGCTGACCGGGATGCCGATGATCTCCCTCCGGCCGGGTGTCAGCCTGCACGGCGGCACGCTGCGCTTCGGCGCCAAGGGGATACGGCTCAGCTCGGGAAACGTCCTCGAGGATGTCACGGTCATCGTGCCCGACCAGGAAACAGCGATCCTCAATGACACCTCGGTCGGTGACCTCGGTCGGCTGAGCCTGAAGAACGTCCGCACCCGGGGACAGGTGCTGCTGATCGCAGAAGGCGCGGTCACCGCCGGTCACGTAGACGTCGATGGGCTGGTCGTCGAATCTGCTGACGTCCGCGGCCGCTCCGACCGGCAGCACGGGTTCGGGGTGGACGCCCTCCAAGGCGCCTTCACCTTGTGGGTGCGCCAGCCGGACGCCGCGGTGCGCATCACCGCCCATCTCACCGGCCTGTCGGCCGGCAGCGAGGACTCGCCAATCAGGGGAAGCGGAGTGTTCCTGGCCGGGCACGGCGACTGGTCGGGGCAGGCCGACGGCGGCGTGTTGGAGGCAGACCTGCTGCGCACCGGCCCCATCGTCACCGACGGCGGGATTGAACCGGGAACACACGACCTGATCAGCGCGGGCGTGTACGTGGTGTCCGGTGCCGAGGTCGAGACCGTGATCAACGACGGGCCGGTGACGACCATGGGCGCCAACGACATGGTGCTGGACAACTGGGGCAGGGTCGGCAGCTGGACGGCGCGCGCGCCGCTAACGTCGCACGGCCCGAGCGGCATCGGCTTCGTCAACTTCGGCGCGCTTGAGCGGCTCGATGTCCAGGCGCCGGTGACCACCCACGGGGCGGGCGCCCGCGGCTTCAACCTCTACGACGGCAGCCTGGCCAGCGCTCGCTTCCAGAGCATCACCACGCACGCCGCCGGCGCGGTCGGGATCCAAGTGGGCAGGGATCTGCCGGTGCTCGCCATCACCGACAGCGTCACCACCTTCGGCGGCCAGGGCGTCAGCCTCGTCCGCGGCGAGCAGGTCAAGCTCAGCGCCGTTGCCGTCAGCGTCCTTCACGGAGGCCGCATTGGGCGGCTGACGGCGGGCGGGTCGCTGAGCACGCACGGAGACCAGGTCGTTACCCTCGAGGTGGCGGGCACCCTGGAGACGATCGAGGTAGGGCAGGGGATCAAGGCCGTCGGAATCGGCTCCGACGCGGTCCGGCTGGCCGGGAAGATTCAGGGCCTGGACGAGGCGATGGTGACGGCCGCCCATGGACAGGCCATCGTGCACACGCAAGGAGGACGCCGGGAGGACAGCAGTGAGCCTTGACCCCGCACTCGCCGCGCACGCGGTAGCCGCCGCGGGCGACGCGGTCGTGACGCTTGACCACAGCGCGAAGGTCACCTCCTGGAATCGGGCAGCCGAGCGACTGCTCGGGTTCAGCCGCGAGGAGGTCATGGAGGACGGGCTCGCCCTCATCATCCCGGCCGAGTACCGTGGCCGTCATGTGGCCGGGTTCCACGCTGCGATGGACGCCGATCGCCTTGAGAACGGCGGTGCCGTGGCTCGGGTGGAGGCGCTGACCAAGTCCGGCGGCCGGCTTGTGCTCGGCATGAGCCTTGGGCTGCTTGCCGCCCAGGACGGGGTGCCGTCAGGTGTTGTCGCGGTGCTGCGCCCGCTCGGCGAGGCGGCCGTCGAGTTTGTGCCTCCGCAAGGCGGCGGGCCATGACGGGGGATTGCCGGAACGCTGGTCAGAGCTGGCCGGCGCTGCCGTTGGCGGAGTGGCAGGCTACCCGTGACACGGTGCACATGTGGACGCAGATCGTGGGCAAGACGCGGCTGGCGCTGACCCCGCGGCTGAACCATTGGTGGAACTCGACGCTGTACGTCAGCGCGCGCGGCCTGACGACGTCGCTCATGTCCGACGGGGGAGCGGAGATCGAGTTCGACTTCACCCGCCACCAGCTGGTGATCAGCACCACCCGAGGCATCCGCCGGGAGATGGCGCTGGCGCCGCGCAGCGTGGCCGACTTCTACGCCGAGTTCCGCAAGCACCTGGCCAGCCTGGACCTCGATGCCCCGATCAGTACCGTGCCGAACGAGGTGGTGGCTGCGGTCCCGTTCGAACTCGACCACGCGCACCATCACTACGACGCCGAGGCCATGCGGCAGTTCTGGCTGTCGCTCGTGGACGCGAACCGGGTGATGAGCCGGTTCCGCGCCGGGTTCCGGGGCAAGGCCAGCCCGGTGCATTTCTTCTGGGGCGCGTTCGACCTCGCGGTTACCAGGTTCTCTGGCCGGTCTGCGCCCCGGCACCCGGGCGGCATCCCGCACTGCCCCGACTGGGTGATGACCGAGGCATATAGCGAAGAGGTGTCCAGCTGCGGCTACTGGCCAGGCGGGGCCGCGGAAGGCATCTTCTATTCCTATGCGTACCCGGAGCCACCGGAATTCCGAGCCGCGCCAGTCGCTCCACCGGAAGCCTATTTTGACGGGCAGCTAGGGGAGTTCGTACTTCCGTACGCCGCCGTCCGCACGGCGGCCGACCCAGACAAGCACCTTCGCGAGTTCCTCGACTCGACGTTCCTCGCGGCGCGGGAGCACGCCGGCTGGCCGACGTCAACGCGGGCCTGAACGGCTAGCACGAAGCGGACCATGACCATGACCATGACCACGACCATGACCACGACCATGACCACGACCATCGCCAGCACGATGATCCCCGCCGAGATGAAGAAGGCCGGGTTGTCGCGGTCGCCGAGCTCGCGGCGAGGTACCTTCCATGGAAGGCATCGGGTACACTGACACTATGCCCCCCAGGAGCCAGCGCTCGGCTGACCGTGCAAGCGATACCAACCCTGAGCTGAGAGTCCTGTTCTCCGAACTGGTCCGGCTTGAGACCGAGCTCTGGGACGCGGTCGAGGGTCGGGTCCGCTCAGAGCACGGCGTCACCTTGCCGTTCTTCGAGTTCATGCAGATCATCGCGCGGCGTCCGAACTGCCGCGTGCAGGACATCGCGGCGGAGCTGAGCATCACCGTCGGCGGCACCAGCAAGATCGTGGACCGTCTGGAGGCCGCCGGGTACTGCTCTCGGCACCCCAACCCCAGCGACCGCCGCTCCTCGATCCTCGCACTGACCCCGGCCGGCAAGCGGCTGCTGCCTAAGATCACCGCCACCGTCGACGAGGTGCTCGCCGCGCGGCTGGGATCAGAGCTCTCCGGCAAGTCGGTGGCGGAGTTGATCGCGACGCTGATCAGGCTCCGGGCGGGCTTCACGGCCGCCGACGCGGCTGAGGAGCCGGCCTAGACGCCACCGGTCGGCTCGAAATACAGCGTCGGGCTCCCGCTTTCGCTGACCGTCGAGGCGGACGTCCCCCAGACCGCGAAATGCCCCGTCACCAGGGCGCTTATGAACTTCAGCGGAGGCTTGTCCTCGCCCGCATAACTCGCCTCAGTCATCCAGGACGAGCGCCAGCTTCCCGCTCGGATGGGGCCCCTGCAGCGTGGCGACGGCCTGTCGCGCGTCCTGGAAGGGGAAGGTCCGGGCGATCGGCACCGTCAGGTCCCCGGCGGTGGCCATCTCGACCAGGCCGGCCCTGGCCTTCGCTCGGAACGGGCCGCTGGCCGGGTTGCTGGCGCCGATCGCAGTGAAACCCTCCGCGCTGGCGCGGCGGAACGCCGTCAGGGTCACGAGCCGACGGCGGTCCTCGAGCAGGGCGAGCGACGCGTCGACCGCCTCGTCGCTGCCGACGGTGTCCAGCACCGCCGCGATGCCTCCCGGGGCAGCGCCGCGCACGCGGGCCACGAGTTCGCCAGGGCCGCCCCCGTACGGGACCGGGACCGCGCCGTAGCGCTCCACGATGCCGAAGTTGTCCTTGCTGGCGGTGCCGATCACGCGTGCACCGATTAGCCTGGCCTGCTGCAGTACGCTCAGGCCGACCGCGCCGGCCGCGCCGTGCAGCAGCACGGTGTCGCCCTCGGCCACGTCGGCAGTGGCCAGCAGCTCCGCCGCGGTGGTGCCGACCAGCAGCAGGTTCGCTGCCTGCGCGAAGTTCAGCGCGCCGGGCTTGGCGAAGACATCAGATGCTCGGACGTTGAGAGCGGAGGCGTAGCCGCCGAGGATCTGGAAGGCGATGACCTCATCGCCCACGGCGCCCGCGCCGGTGGCGATCGACGTGCCCGGCGCGATGGCGGTTAGCACGCCGGCCGCCTCGTACCCGATCGTGAGGGGCAGCAGGCGGCGGTCTTGCCCAGGCCCGAAGTGCTTGTAGTCCGCCGGGTTCATCCCCGCCGCGCGGACGGCGATGGTCACCTCGTCCGGCCCCGGCGGCGGCACGTCGATGTCTCTGAGCCGAAGTACCTCCGGGCCGCCGAAGTCCGTCGCGATCCATTGCCGTCCGGTCGTCATTTGTTTCATCCCTCCTGGCTGGCTGCCCATCCCATGAACACAATGCTATCCTTATTATTAGATCTATGGAATATACTTACGTGGACGCAAAGCTTCGTTATGAGCAGGGAAGGACGACAGGCGAAATATTCGCATCGAGGCGGTAATGGACAGCTTCGCTGTGGTTTGCGCTGCGCACATCATGCTTCTGACCGGCAGCAAGCTCATCGCGAAGAACGCGGGCGGACTGCTTGCCGCCCGGCGAGGTGATCTGGGCAACGCCCGGCGCGCTAGGCGATCACCCCGGGGGGACCGTTTCGGTGCTGTCCTGTAGTGCCTTCGGGCCGGCTATGAGGATATCGATGCTCAAGGCCAGGACCCATGCGGGGAACAGCAGCTCCACCCAGGCTGAGATGCCGACCGTGACCAGCAGCACCAGCGCGGCTACGATCCCGGCCACGGTGAGCCACCGTGACACGATCTCTGTGCGCCGCGCGATGGTCACCGTGGTCAGCATGAATACGGCTGCCATTCGCATTGAGTAGACATTCACCAGGCTGCCGGTCACGTCGCGGCCTAGCACCAGCGTGTCCCCGCCCGGCGGGCCGGACGACCGCGCCGCCGCCGCGAACAGCCCGCCGGCGACCGCCGCGGCCACGAAGAGCATGGCCACGAACAACAGGCCGCTGCCCAGGAACACGGTCGCGAAGAAGCGGTCCTCGCGGTGGCCGACCCTGTCACGGATCACTCCGATGAACCAGAGGAAGGCGATGCCGGCGAACGGGACCAGATTCAGCGCGATCGTCACCGCGGTCCGTCGCGCCGGATCGGTCAGCCACATGCCGGGCACGCGGGGGTCGGCTGGGAGGGAGAGCCTGAGCAGCACGAACGCCGCAGCCAGCAGCACCGAAAAGATGATCCCGGCAACGGCCGCCGCCCGGGGCGTCCGCAGCGGGCTCCCGGCCTGCGGTGGCCCCTGACCCGCATCTTCCTGCGTCACCGGTCGCCCCCTCCCGCGAACAGCCGATCTCGCCTGCGCCGGAGGGCTAACGGGTGTGTTCGCTTACGCCGGCCGACCCCGTCATGCTGGCAAAGGTCCATGGCGCCGGGCATCACCCGCCTGGAGTGAGCCCTGATCCACTCACAGTCGCCGTGAGCTACGGCCGCGCAGATGACCGGCGGGCGCCCGCGGCGATACCGCGGAACCCGGGCGCTCGCGCGCGTCCGGACGTTACAGGACATTGATCGCGCGGGCGATGACGAGTGCGGCCAGGACGATCGAGCAGCCCGCTTCGAGCATCATGAGCAGTTTGGCCCAGGGTTTGATCGCTGAGATGTCGGTGGGGCTGATCGCGGTGGCGGTCCAGAAGGCCAGTGAGAGGTAGTCGACGAAGCGGGGTACCCAGGCGGCGGGCACGTAGTCGGTGTGCTGCATTTCGGGGAAGACGAATGCCGGGTTGCGGTCGGGGTGGTGGGCACGGGACGCGGCGCCGCCGCGGTCCAGGTCCCAGTACCAGAGCGCGAAGGCGATCACGTTGGTGGCCCAGACCATGCCGCCGGCGGCGAGTAGGCCGCCGGGGTGGGCGGCGAAGAGCTTGTTGTTGGTCAAGATCTCGGCGACGAGCCGGCCGGCGGCGGTCAGGTTCGCCAGGGTCAGGAATGCGATGACGGCGCCGGTGACGGCCCGCAGCCAGGCTTTCTGCTTGTCGATGCGGCCTGGGTCGCCGGCGATCAGTACGATCAGCAGCCCGAGGAGCACGGCCGGGACCACCCAGGTGGGCTGGATCCGGTAGGCGGCAGGCAGCGCCACGTGCAGGCCGGCCGCGGTGATGATCGCCAGGGCGACCGGCCACCAGTGCTCGCCCCGCTCAGTCGGTCCGGCTGGCGGCAGTTCAACCGCGGGCTCGCGGGCGGGTGGCCCGTGCTTTGTAGTCATATCCCATGATCAAGCAGCGGCGTTGCGGTGAACTCATACTTACCGAGTGATGTCTTGCCGGTTACCGCAGCGCATGATGGCCTCGTTGGGACGTGGGTGAAAGGCCGCTGATAACCACCGACCTCGGTCGTCTCGGCTTCGCCGCCGAGTGGAACACGCTCGTGGCCTGACGCCCGCGTCGCGACCAGACCCGGGAGGTGGGGACAGATGCCGGTGCAACAGATGCAAGAGGTGGCGCATCCGAGCGTTGATGAGCGTATGGCCAGAGGCAGGGACGCCGCCAGCCTGACGCCTCCGTCGATCCACTCGGGCTGGAAGCCCGCCACGGACCGTCCTGACCCCGTCGTCCTGCTCGAGGCGCAGAACCTGACCCGCGAGCCGGACCTCGTACCGGTCCGGCACGGCCGGATGATGGTCTCGCCGTTCACGTTCTACCGCGGTGCGGCCAAGATCATGGCGGCCGACCTGGCCGACACGCCGGTGGCCGGCCTTGACGCCCAGCTGTGCGGCGACGCCCATCTGTCGAACTTCGGCCTGTTCGCCTCGCCCGAGCGCACGCTCCTGTTCGACCTGAACGACTTCGACGAGACCCTGCCGGGGCCGTTCGAGTACGACGTGAAGCGCATGGCGGCGAGCTTCACGATCGCCGCCCGCAACAACGGGTTCTCCAAGACGGACACCCGCGCGGCGACGCTCGCCCCGGTGACGGCGTACCGGGAAGCGATGGCTTCGTTCGCGCAGATGGGGACGATGGACATCTGGTACGCCCACCTGGACGAGGACGAGCTCATGAAAGAGGTCCGCGGCGTAGCGGCCGGGCTCGCGAAGGGCAAGAAGGGGAAGAAAGGGGCAGCCGACAAGAAGTTCGTGAAGCAGCGTGAGAAGATCGCGGAAACGACCCGCCAGAAGGCCCATACTCGCGACAGCCTGCAGGCGCTGTCGAAGCTCGCTGAGATTGTCGACGGGAAATACCGCATCGTAAGCCAGCCGCCGGTCGTCGTCCCCGAGCGCGACCTGCTCGCCACTTTCGGCCTGTCCCCCGACGAGATGGACCATGTCATCCGCGAGCAGTTCCGTTCGTACCGTGCCACCCTGCAAGACGACCGGCGCCGCCTGCTCGAGCGCTTCGAGATCGTAGACGCGGCCCGCAAGGTCGTGGGCGTCGGCAGCGTTGGCACCCGCGCGTTCATCGTCCTGCTTGAGGGACGCGACGCGCACGACCCGCTCTTCCTCCAGATCAAGGAGGCGACGGCCTCGGTGCTGGAAGAACACCTGGGCAAGAGCAAGTACCGCCAGCACGGCGAGCGGGTGGTGCAGGGACAGCGGATGATGCAGGCCGCCAGCGACATCTACCTCGGCTGGACCAAGGGACTGGACGTACGCCGCCACTACTACTGGCGGCAGCTCCGCGACATGAAGGGCTCGATCGAGGTCGAAACGCTGCTGGCGCCAGGGCTCAACTTCTACGCGCGCATCTGCGGGTGGACCCTGGCCCGCGCGCACGCCCGGTCCGGGGACCCGGTCGCCATCGCCGCGTACCTTGGCAATACCGACGCGTTCGACCGGTCGATCATGGACTTCTCGCTCGCCTACGCGGATCAGAACGAGCAGGATTACCAGGAGTTCGTGAACGCCGTCAAATCCGGACGACTGCAAGCAGTCGAGGGCGTCTGATCGTGGCCCCGGCAAGGCATGGTTAGGCTGTCGTCTGCTGACCGTCGGCTCGAGCAGCAGATCTGGCGGGCAGACGCCGCACCTTCGGCGGATGGGTTGCTGATCCGGACTGGGTGTGTCATGGCCTGAAGCGGCTCCGCGGCCGCGGATGTTCTGTTAGGCCGTCGGGTCGTGCCGGTAGGCGGTCAGCGATCGGGAGCCGCTGGAGAGCACCGCGGCGATGAGCGCGCGGACCGCCGGCCGCTGGCCGGTGCGCGGGTTGGTGAGCAGCATCAGGTCGATCGTGCCGAGCTCCGGCAGCCGGTGCCTGGCGCCTAGGGTCGCGAGCTGGGCGGGCACCAGGCTGGCGGCCATGGCCGAGATGCCGATGCCGGCCGCCACCGCGCCGATCAGGCCGTTGACGCCGCGGCAGACGCAGGCGGTGCGGTATGGCAGGCGGGCGCGGTCTAGTGCGCTGGTTATCTCGGTGCGGGTCATGCTGGGGGTGGGGTAGACGACCAGCGGCAGCGGCTTGCCCAGGTCAAGCTTGGTCGTTGGCGTGCCGACCCACACCAGGCGGTCCCGTTTGACTAGCTGGCCGCGCTGTTCCCCGCTGGGGCGCTTGCCGATGAAGACGTCGAGCCGGTCGCTTTCGAGCCGTTGGTGCAGCAGTCCGCTCTGGTCCACCCGGAGGTCGAAATCGACCAAGGGGTAGTCCCGCCGGAAGTCGCGCAGGATCTGCGGCAGCCGGGTGAGCGCGAGGTCGTCGGCGATGCCGATCCGCAACCGTCCGCTCGGCCGGTCGCCGCTGAAGTAGGCGGCCGCCTGCTCGGACGCGGCGACGATGTTGCGGGCGAAGCCGGTCATGGCCTCGCCGTCGGCGGTCAGCGACACCGAGTGGGTGTCGCGCAGCACCAGGGTCCGGCCGACCTGCTTCTCCAGGCGGCGGATGTGCTGGCTGACGGTCGGCTGCTGGAGGCCGAGCCGGGCCGCCGCGCGAGTGAAGCTGCCGGTCTGCTCGACGGCGAGGAAGGTGGCAAGAAGCTGCGGGTCGTAGCCAGTCATGACGTTTCATAATAACTGTTAGGCGAATCATTGCCGTTCCAAATATGCCGCTTATGCCGAAGAATGTTCGTGGCAGCGCAGGCAAGCGACCAGGAAGGCCCCTCAGTGACGACCGCCGAGATGAATCGGCCACCGGGAGGCGCCTTCGCGGCCCTCTCTTCGCGTAGCTACCGGATCTACCTCACGGGCCAGAGCCTGGCCAACACCGGAACCTGGATGCAGAGCATCGCCCAGGACTGGCTGATCTTCGACCTGACGCACAGCTCGACCGCCGTCGGCATCACGATGGCGCTGCAGTTCCTGCCGATGCTGCTGTTCGGCCTGCACGCAGGCGCGCTGGCGGACCGGATACCGAAGCGACGCATCCTGCTGACCACCCAGACGCTGAATGCGGCCGCTACCGCGACGCTGGCGCTCCTCACGATCGCCGGCGTGACGAAAGCGGCCGACGTCTACGCCTTCGCGCTGGTCAGCGGGATGATCTTCGCGTTCGACGTGCCCGCCAGGCAGTCATTCATCACCGAGGTGGTGCCCGCGGACCGGCTGCGCGCCGCGATCTCGCTGACCGCCGCCACCTTCCAGGCAACCAGGCTGATCGGGCCGGCTATCGCCAGCCTGCTCATCGTCAGCGTCGGCACCGGCTGGGTGTTCGCGGTCAACGCCGCCTGCTACATCGGCCCCACCATCGGCCTGCTCATGCTGCGCCCGGCCGGCCTGCGGCCTGCCCCGCCAGCCGACCGGGCTCGCGGCACGGTCCGGGAGGCGGTCCGGTACGTGCGCGGGCGACCCGAGGTGCTGTGGACGATCTTCCTCGCGGGGATGCTCGGCACGTTCGGCCTGAACTTCCCGGTCGTGCTCACCGCGATGGCCAAGTCCGCCTTTAGCGGCGACGCCAGCACCTACGGGCTGTTCAATATCGTGCTCGGGCTCGGGTCGGCGGCCGGCGCGGTGCTGGCCGGGGCCGCCGCCCGGACCCGGACCCGGACCATCGTGGGCGCGGCGGCCGTGTTCGGCATCCTCCAGGCGGCGGCGGCGCTCGCGCCGGCCATCGCCGTCTTCCTGGTGCTGCTGGCGGCGATGGGCTTCGTCAACCTGGTCTGCCAGGCGATGGCCAACTCCTCGGTTCAGCTTGCCGTCGACCCGGAACTGCGCGGCCGGGTCATGGGCCTGTACATGCTGGTCTTCATCGGCGGCACGCCCGTCGGCGCCCCCATCGTCGGCGCGGTGACCAGCCACTACGGCGCCCGGGCAGGGATGCTGCTGTGCGGCGCGGTGCCGGTCCTGGCCGCCGCGGTGACAGCCGCGGCGCTGTCCGCGCGCAGCCGCCGCGCCGGGGCCGGCGCAGCGGGCCCCGCCCGCACTGGCCCCATCCCGCTCCCGGCAGCACCGGCATAGCACCGGCTCCCCGCCACGATCCCGAGCAGACCGA
>Ga0335075_10005104_pt1 | contig 20429 bp, 28 predicted proteins | sample Lox_Sample_24_FD_206723 | JGI IMG/M metagenome (GOLD analysis project Ga0335075, IMG submission 206723) | Soil microbial communities from Loxahatchee National Wildlife Refuge, Florida, United States - Lox_Sample_2.4 | ecosystem: Environmental > Terrestrial > Soil > Wetlands | place: USA...
TTCATGAAACCGGCTGATGCTCTCATCGGTTCTGATACTCCGATCCCTGTCCATACGGCTTCTCAATCAATGCTCGATTATGAAGGCGAGCTGACCGTCGTCATTTCTCGAGACTGCAAGAACCTCCCAACAGACTTCGCACTTGAGGACGTTGTACTCGGCTACACAGCGGGGAACGATATGTCAGCTCGGAATTTTCAGCTTCCAGCTCTTAGCGGAGGTCAATTTTGCTATGCAAAGTCCTTTGATGGCTTTGCGCCAATTGGACCTGCAATCATCGCGCCCACTCTCGTCCCGGATCCACATGCCTTGCACTACGAGACCCGAGTCAATGGTGAAGTGCGGCAGAAGACTGGGACTGACGACATGTATTGGAGTGTCAAGCAGCTCCTACATCATCTAAGCCAAGGTACGACACTTCGAGCGGGTACGGTGGTCATGACAGGGACACCCAGTGGAGTCGGACACTTCCAGAAGAGGTACTTGAAGGACGGAGACGTAGTTGAAGTCGAAATTGAAGGGTTTGAGACGTTGCGAAATACGGTCAAGTTCGAATAGACCATCTAGATCGTACCTAGTGCAAAATAGACCAATTCGAGCCCTAGAGGGCGTCGTTGTCGAATGCCAGCGCAGTCAGTCCGAGAAAGCTAGGCAAGCATAGGGTCCTGGCCTTCTAAGCCGCCAAAGAAATCCAGGAAAGAGAAATCCATTTCAGGATTCTGGTGATTCATCATCATGCTAAGTTGAGTTGTCCCGAGTACGCTGCTTCCCATTGTGTCATCAGTCCAGGAGCAATCATATCCTTCAATGGCTACCCGGGCCGGAAGCGTTCCGGTTGTGGTGCTGTTTTCGGTATTCTGTTGGTCATTCGCCGAAGACTGGGGCGAGGTTTCAGCCACTTGCTTCACATTGGCGATATCAGCACTCTTGATTGACTGAGGGAAGAAGACAGCAAAGCGGCGAGCCAGACGTAGCTCTTGCGGAGAAAGCGTCCTGGAGGTTTCAAGAATCGTCGCAAGTTCTTGCCCTTGTTAGCGCACATCATGCCCGTGTTATGCTCAGACTTACGAAGTAGTACAGATCCCAACTTCCAGACTTGCCCAAACTGGGCCAGAAGACGTTTCCCAAGCTCTTGGCTTGACGCGATTGTGGGTTGCGAAATTGCGAACGAGCTCTCTGACAGGTGAACGGGTAATATGGTTGAGGCGGCAAAGAAAGGATGTGAAAGGGAAATATATCCCGGTGACCAGCGAGTGACAATGCGTGAAAGTTCCATTGCGCGAATACGAAGCGGTAGGGTTGTGTCCAAAGCTGGATCATCATGACTGCAGTGACTTGGTTCTGCCACTTTGATGCTAGACAGAAACACTGATGTTGTCATCAGCATTAGATTCGTGCCAATAATCCAGTTGCTCCTAGCGAAGGATTGAGCATCAAACGGCAACACCTCTGTGTCTAGTCGGAATGAAGTAGGTAGAGAGAGTTTGAAACAGCTAATCTCGTTCTCGAGGGTGAGTTTCTCATCTGCCGACACTCCATCCTTCCTTTGTGACATGTCAAGGGTCAAGGACATGAGATAGTTGGCAAACAGAAACCACGCTCTTTCATCAAGTTTGCCACCTCCGGAAAGGGATTTCCAAGACATTCCAGGACACGTGTTCAGTTTTAATGAAGACTGCGGCGTTTCCGAGAACCAGGCTTCATCCGATACTGGAAACATGACTGCCATTCTCCGCCGATCGATGGTGTATGGTCTGTTGGACATAGTTGATCCAAATGTATCAAGCTCCCAAACAAGCCACCATGCCCGCCGCATTTCCTCTTTCTCAACCCATGCTGCAGGGGTCAGGTTTTGTATCTCATCGGCATCAATTTCTGCCAGATCGAGCTCGTAAGCAATCCGTACACAAACACCAGTAAGAATCCAGCTGTGTGGGCAAGGCTTTGAGGTATAGTAGTAAAAGGCAAGAAGTATACACCCTTGCAGATATGTAAGTGTTGGGGTGCTGATTGCTCGTGCCTGTTCATACAATGATTCTGCTTCTTCGGCGAATTGGTCTCCGCGCTGAATCGGCGGGACATCTCCAAAGAACTCCGAGGACGAAAAGCGAGCCGCAAGTGCAAAAATGCCATACAGGAGAAGTGCCTCGTCAACCGGCAAACCTGGAAAACCATCAGAGCAGCTTTTCGAGAGGTCAGCATAACGAGCAAGAAATCTTGGGCGATGCAACATAGGTAACCAGGGCTGAATGTTTTCGAAGAAAGCCTCAATCAGACCGGCTGACACAGCCTGCGGGATGGCGAGTGAAACTTTCGCGTTCCCAATCGGCTTGGGCGTAGATTCGGAGGCATTGGTGGATAGTTGCGTCGAAAGACGGCTGCCAGCTCCGGTCGCAGAAGGAAGGCTGGTGTTCTCCTTGGTCGGGCCTTTTTCACCACTAGAAATTGGCGAGACTGACATAACTGGCGAATGGGTTTCTGCAGATGAGCGGGAATACGCAGCCAGATAGTCCTCCAGCTTTTCGCTAGAAGAGGACTGCGCTTGAAGCAGAGCTATCAACCGGTCTAACAGGTCAGTTTCGGCATGAGTTAAGCTCTCAAACTGACCAAAGTTGTCACTAAACCTGCGTGTTTGCCGTCCTGCTGATAGCTTGCGTGAATCTGGTGCCTTTCTCTTAGTTGGGAAAGTGCAGACGTTGCCAATGCGCTGACAGAGTCCGCAGGTAGGGCGTTTCATATCGCCTACAGAGCACCTTCAGCTACCAGTCGTTTCAAATGGCAAAAAGTATTGCACAAGATTCGTACATTTCGTCTTTTTCCTACATTATCGAAAGTGAGGTCAAGCACCGACGTCGAATGACAATGGACTAACTCACCGGTTGCATTCGTGGCATGCTCGCTGGCTCTGACTTGCCAACGAAGCCTGTGAGGAGTCTGCATGATCCATTACCAGAACGGTATCATAGCTTCAGGCACTGCACAAGGAACATCTCAGCTGGACATAGCTGGTAGAATCACAATTGAAAAGATGGGCAAGTAGGCCCTCCGATCGCCACAGGGATGGCGATTGTGGAGTTTGGGCCTAAAATGCGGAGAGATTTACATCTAAGATGCCCGTAACTTTGCGCAAGATTTCGCTGGCCTCTTCGCCTAACTTGAAGGCTGCAAGCAATTATTTCCAGTCCTCACTGTCTCGTGCCAAACTCATATCTTCGCTGTAAGCTACTGCTATCCAGACATAAGAAGGAGTTGCTTTAAGGATGCGGCCCAGATTGAAGGTGTCATTTTCCTCACGTCGGAAATCCTAGTCCGCTAGAATGGAATCGAGCGGACTCACCATTTCCCAAGGGTCCCTGCCTTAGTCTCGCAGGAGGTCATGGCGTCAGTTTCTTGACAACGTGGGTGATCAAGTTCCTGAGATATTCATGGTTCATAATCGTGAAGCATTCTCCTAGCTGACATAATCGCGGCCAAAGACTCTTTCCCGGGGTGGGGCTCGGACGAATGTGGTCTCGCGGTCGATTTACATATGATGGACAGCTTACCAATTCATAGCGGTTAGACGAAATGGACCAAATGATGAAAGGACCGATTTACTGAGCATGATAAGCCGTCATGGAACCCGAGAACTTGCCACTGGCTGGTTATCAGTCGTTCTTGGTTGCAAAAGGCTCTTCGGAGGCGGTCCAAAGTCGCCTTTCACCTGGAGGAAAACAAGACATTGAGATCATCTGACGATTCAACGCAATGGCAACGCAAAAGGCAGTTGTCATTCAAGGACTTGGGAAGGCCAAGGTGGTCGCTGATGCTCCTATTCCCAAGCCCGAAAAGGATTTCATAAAAGTCAAGACCGTATCTGTGGCCTTGAACCCTTCGGACTGGAAGCACATTGATTGGCGTGCGGACAAGGGTGCGGTTGTTGGGTTTGACTACGCCGGCTACGTTGAAGAAGTTGGACCTGATGTCAAAAAGCAATTCCAGAAGGGTGACCGCGTGCTGGGCTTTACTCATGGATGTGAGTCACACAATATCCTCCTCACTGCTTGGTTAATGGGGACTTTGATCGACGTAGAGGACATTCTAACGTGAACACCTCCAGCCAACACCCTCAACCACGCAACCGGTGCTTTTGCAGAGCACGTTATTGGAAAAGGCCATGTGGCTATGATCATCCCCCCGTCCGTCAGCTTCGACGATGCTTCCACACTTGGTACAGGTCTTACTACCATTGGGTTGAGCCTCTATAAGTCTCTACAGCTGCCGCTTCCCTCCCTGCCTTCCAAGGAGCCTTTCCCAGTCTTCGTATATGGTGGAAGCACTGCTACTGGTATCCTTGCGATTCAGTTTCTCAAGCTGTAAGCTTCCCCATTTGCAATCTCTGCCGAATATGCTGGCTGACTTTCCTTCTCTGCAGATCAGGCCTTACTGTCATCACTGCCTGCGGAGCTCATAACTTCGATCTCGTCAAGTCGTATGGCGCAGATGCCTGTTTCGACTACAGAGACGCGGATTGCGGAAAGAAAGTTCGCGAGTACACTGGCGACAAAATCGAATATGTTTTTGATACAATCTCTACCAAACCTTCAGCAGCTGTCTGTGCCGAAGCCATGTCCTCAACCGGCGGTCGCTATACCTGCATTCTGGCCGTCGACTTCCCTCGTCAAGATTGCAAAACAGATTTCGTGATGGGGTACACCATTAACGGCGAAGCTTACAAGATGGGACCCAAAGCCCCAGTACTCCCGGCCAAACCTGACGACTATGAGTTTGGTGGAATGTTCTTCCGCTTAGCTGAGGAGCTTTTAGCTGCCGGGAAGTTCAGGGCTCATCGAGCTACAGTGGGTAAAGGGGGCCTCTATGGGGTGTTAGAAGGATTGCAGCTAATGCGGGAGGGAAAAGTCAGTGGAGCTAAACTGGTGTACCGGGTGGAGGATACCTCGTAGACCTCTTTAGCCCGTCCTTAGCAATGAGAGTCTGGCTTTCCTACAAAATGACTAGCCGAGAAGAATGTCTTGATTAAAAGTGAGCCTCCCTGCAATAAAGATCGAGTTGACACTCTCGGGACCTGCAGGGGGCCGAATTTTGGCAAAATGGCATGTAATTCTAGATCACAATCTAGGAGCGATGGAATAAGTGTCATAGATGAATCGTAAGAAGTGATATACGAATGAGCTTCGAGAAAGACCACCTAGCATGTATGTCACGGATCTACCAGGAGGAAGACTCAAAGTACGGCTTCCTGAAGAAACTCCGGAGCAATCCCCTTCGCTGCTTCAGCCGTAACGATATCAGGCGGCTGTACAGCTCTTTCCGGCGCTTGGGCCGTTAGAAATGCAATGGGCACATTCGGACCCCATATGTGCAGTGTGTCCTTCCCTGCAGCCTCGCGAGTCGGTATAGAGTCCGAGTTCAACATGTCGCCATCTGAGTAGTGTTCCAGGATGAAACCAGACTCATCAAACCAGTAGTCAAAGATCTGGCTACCGAGAACATGCCGACCCACCCCCCAGGCATTTCTATAGCCTTTCTCTTGAAGCCAGTAGTGACCTAAAAGCTGAGTATCCATGTTTTGGACTTCGAAGCTGGAGTGATGGATCATTGCCGTTGGGCCTGGTGATACGCCTACGAAGAAACTCTGTGGGTTGTGTCAGCCTCGATCCTTTAACGTGTCATTCTCCGCTCGCTCTCCACTATGCGGACAGATGGTGAGGGCAATTGATCCTCCCCGGTCTCTGCATTGAAATTGGTGTCCGAGTCAACAAGGTTGATCAAGTCCTGATAGAAGGCCACTACCTCCGTAAACTTGGCCTGTGGTACCATGATGCCATAATGTCCGAATTTATGAACATCGCTCGGTCCGTGGTTAAATCGGAGGAACCTTCCCAGACGAGGTTTGCGGTCGGGGAAGTTAATCTCTTGCTCTTGGACGTCGTGTGGCAGCTCCGCCACCAGCTTTTGCCCGTGAATGAAACTCACAGCGAAACCGACGGGATCCTTCAGTGTCACTTCGCGTCCGCCACCAGGACCTTCACTGTCCACCACGCCCGTCACAGAGCACTGCAGACTGGCTGCTATGTCAAGGTCACGCGCGGACTCAACATTCCACGTGGCGCCGAGGAAGTGGCGGTCCGAATCCGGAGACTGCTCTGCGACGTAGACGTATGGCTGGGTACCGGAGCCGCGGTAGTAGACTCGTGTGGGGTTCGATGTTCGTTGGGTTTCTTTGAAACCGAAATCGGTGAGGAATTGGGTTGCAACTTTGAGGTCTGGGTGTTGGTAATGGACGTGGGCGAGGCTGTGAACTCGAATTTTCGGCATTTTGAAGACCTGGTCTAGGTTTTCTTTGCTGTGGTATGAACACACAATTTCTAGGGTGAATTTTTGGAACTTGTTTGAGAGTCCGAGGCGTCTAGTTTGGCTTCGAATTCGATCTTGTGGGCGGTGACCGCGTCAGTGTGCATATGTTTCTGCTCTTATAATGTTGAGGCCGTGAACGGCAAGGGCGCGATTCACAACCCCGCGTAGGCATGATGAATGAGCCCTTGTAGAAGTGGCCTTCATGCTAATCAGGGTCAGATAGAGTGCTCGGTGTGAAACGGTCGAGGACGGCAAAACATCGGCGCACCGCCAGGCCCGCCATTGCGGACGAAAAAGGGCGATTTCAGTTTGAGAACACCGAACTGTTCACGTCAGCAAACCATCGCGAAAGCTTCTTCGATTCTGGTCGATCAGTTGAACAGCGTAGCTGTCGTCGTAGAATCAAAGCCCAATTCAACGGTATTGGCGGAGATGCGAAGGAACATCGCCAAGCCCGGCGGGCATAGGGAAAGCCCCCTACGAAGAGTAATGCGGTCAAATCGATCGGTTTTCTTGTGATTTGTTGGACTTCGTTGTCTCAGTGAGTAATGTGCTATGGAAAGGCTAGAGCCTTGTCAGACCTCTGGTTCGATTGACGCGTACAGGGGAAGCCTTGTATGATTCTCGCTGAACAACATCTACGCCGAGGCGGTGAGGGAAGCCCTTTGTGCTTCTCACAACATAACACGCCAATAAGTCATCAACAAGAGAGATGGCCAACTACGCAGAACATTTTGTTGTCAAACAAAGTCTCTGATACTAGTCATCGCACCATGAGCATGTGCTATCGTATGAGTTTCATTCTTGCAGTGCCTCCAGATAATGTACGTCGAGAGTTGGCGTAAGGCTCGTAATACACTATGTGAGCAAAAGAACAAGGGAGAGGGGACCCTGAAGATTGCATAGTTGAATCTCAGGAGCATCGAAATTTGTGGCTCTCGCGTTCGTCATGCCCTTCGGTTGTTTTCTTGTTGATCCCTCCTATTCTTCTCCCACCCTTCTCTGATCCTAGCTTCGTCTAGAGCCTTCTCTTCTACCTTTCGTTGAGCGGCAAGGTTTGCTCTTTCTATGTGTTCCCGCTGTTGTTCTATGGTTTTATTGTCAGCCGGCTTGCCATGACTGGTACAGGGAGGAAGAGATACCCTTGGTTTGTCTTGACATTGCGAATGTATACACATGGTTCCCAACGTCCCAGGATTCACCGAAAGGTAGCTGGCCCCCAATGGGACCCAGTATGACTTTATAGGGTGTCCCTTTGACTTCTTCCACGACAATGAAGGTGCCACTCAGCGTGGCCGTAACTCCCTTCCACCCCCAAGTTATTTCGCATTGGCCCAGAGGTGGAGAGGCATGCTGACTAAAATCGTAGTCTATTCCGCAGTCTGAGCGCGTCCATGGCCGCTTCAATGCTTCGACGAAGGCTCTCTCAATGATATTGCAAGACACTTGTTGACTCGACATAGCGCGACATGTCTTCGCCTTTCGTGGCCATCGTGTTATCCGGATCTCCACTTCCTTGAAGTCTGCCATCCCTTGGTTAAACGGTCAGCAATCGGCGTCCAAAGCCATGCGATATTCAGAGTCGCAAAAACACTTTCTTACTTTTTTCACTGAGAGGAAAGGGGCTTTGTGTATCGCCGAATCAGGAATAAATGTTGAGCCTACCTCAGATACCTCCAAAGCGAAGTCTATGTCCAAATCGACATGGGCCATACCTTCTCTCTTATACCCGCCATTGGTAGATGCCGCCGAATCCGATCCAAAATACCGGTCAAGGCTGCCCCAGGACATCTCATGCTGTCTGCCTGTTTATTGGGCTCGCTATCAGGCCATGTCAACGTCTGCCTTGGACAGCCGGGGGTGAGTTTGGCGCGAGAGCACAAATCAGACGTCTCGTGCACGTCACACGGCATGGACTCATAGGGCAGTGGACATCCTCGGGCATGCATGCAGGTTGAGGCCATGAAGGGGGTCGAGAGGGTCATGGCCGTTTACGCCCGACCAGAGAAGGGGTGACCTTCACCGCTGTTGAGGCTCCGGGCCAACTAATGGTCTGGCGAACACCGTGCGGTCGACAATTGGGTCATTTGCAAAAGACACATCATTGGCCGATCTAAGACCCTTGAATGGTTCGTTCAAGATACCTAAAAGTTGCAAGGCTAAGCCTAGATTAAGCAAAGAACCCTGCCACCTCCCGGTCAGCTTGTTGAGACTAAGAACCAACGACTGGAAGCAGCATCTACAATCATAGCCACATCTATTGGCGTCACATCATCTTCATGCTTCATCTTCGGAGTCAGTAGCTTCTTCTTCTTCTTGCCATGGAGGGCCAAAGACAAGTATATCTCTTCGTCTGATGAGACTGTCAGACAAAAGCGCGTCAAATCGGTATTGCACGACCAAATTTGAAACGACATGAAAGGAGGCGTTCAGCTTCTTCACACCGGCTGCTAAGCGAAGCGTGATTCTAATAGTGCCCATTGTGTGAACTCCGCTTAAGCCCAGATCATTCAATTTACATGCTTTAGTCGAATCCATTCGGTGCATGCCCCATCTGTTTGCAACGACATGTTCTGAAATGAGATTTTTTTGTGCTCCTGTATCCAATGTACCCATGAAGAATTTCTCTTCTGATGCGTCTTCCATGTAAGCGGAGATGCAGATGTCTGGGAACTTTCTTGCCCCAACATTCGAAGACAACACAGACACTGCGTCCGAGATTTCTGAAACAGCAGTCTCAGGTCGGTCCGACATCGCCATTGAATTTTCAGGCGGTTCCGCAAAGCAGGCGTAGTATAAGGCGTCTTTCAAGGGGTGGGGTCTGTTGATACGGAAACCGGAGTAGGGGTTGCGAATCGAGTCATAAAGGTCGCCGGTATGTTGGACGAGTTAATCCACGCAAGCTCTCTTGCTAGGTCAAATCGAATCGCTAGGCCAGGCTTGAAGGTCAGATCTTTTGGAAGTATTATGCGCGATCCAAGTTGTCGACCAATGGACGAATTTTGATTCGGCAAGCTTTGGAGTGCGCCGTGGGCAATATTCCTCACTCGGCACGTATTTTTGCGTCGATTGACAGATGGAAAAGATGGGCTCGTGTGGATGCGTGGCAGTGGGTGGGGTCTGTCGTCGCCGGCCGAATCTGCTTCTTCACACTCGCTGTGAGCACTCCCGTGTCCCTGCTGGTGCAGGCGGACGTCCAACTTGTGAGTCTCAAAACTGCAAAACTCGCGTGCAAATGATATAGCTCAGAGATATGAGCTGCTGAAGGACTCAATTTACATGTTGGGCGGACTGAGTGTAGCGGCAGACCGATTTTAGATTTCAAAATGCCACCATGACGTCTGAATTTCTGTGCGGTTCTTGTTCCTACCTGGGCAGCTTAGGGTTCATTGCGTGTTTCCCCTCGAGTCCCCCGCTCACTTGCAATTGTGTAGGCTGCCTATCCAGCGCGCACTCCTCTTTTCTGCTTCCTGCAAATTATCTTACTCTCGTGGCTGGAATGTAGCTCGTGCTCATTGATTAGCAAATCGCAGACGGGAAAACGCTCGAAAGAGCCAGAATGAGAGAGAAAAGGGCTCCGCGGGTATCAACGTGTGAAATGAATATCGTCGACCAAAAAAACAACCTAAGAGAAAGCGATGGGTGGGGCGGATGTGACATTCTGCAGTTGTCAAAATCCATCGGTCTTTTGTCTTTCACAAGCAGTTGTTCACATCGAAATTATCGCAAGATGTTGGCGATATTGAGCTTTGCAAGCAAAACCATATCTGCCCTTTTGCGGCCTGTGTGGATTGTCTGGCACCAGAGCGCAGGGCCATGACCTGCGGCATTGCTCCTAAACGTACGAGTCGTAGCTCGAGCAAGGAGGCCAGAGTTTGTTGAGAGACATTAGGTCAAATTGCTCCTTACATATATCCCGATCATGTCACCTTCCCAAAGCAAGTTTGGAGCCTACAGTCACAAGCGAGGTCTGCATCCGACCGAATCGGGCCGGATCTGCAGGCATTAGCAAACTTTGCATGAACTATCGAGGTCACTGCATTTGGTATGGAGCCATGATCCTAGATTGCAGGCCGTGATTTGTTACACAAAAAATCCTCCACACCCTCTCCTTCTTTTGCTCGTGTCCCCGTCGGCCACATTTCCGTTAGTGATTGGGCTCGTCCCCCAACCTGCAAATGCTGATGGGTCCATCCCCTTTCGACGCGGCCTTATCCTCAGTCTACAAGTCCAACAGCATTGAGAACCCAGTTCGCCGCGGCGTGGGCCCACCTGCGCTTTTCTGCCTGCTAAAGAGGGACATTCGCCTTTGTCGTTTGCCTGATGTGCTGTCTCTTCGATGCCGTGTCGACGATGTGTCCGTCGCCGTGCCTCGGGCTGCCCGCTGAGCACAGCGACGGACTACCCTCAATCCTCAGCAGTCGAAGCTTCTGAACCGCAAGAATAATCCCTATCCATGGCTGGCTATAGTCGACTCGCAGCTCTGATCGGAAAGCATCATGACTTGGCCATCTTTCGGCGCTTCGGGGTCCTCAACGCGAAAAATCTCTTGTTTATGCAAGGCGAGCTCGTACACCTCGAGGCGGAGCTGAGAATGATAGCACTCAAGAACAGAGACTCGGAAGACCTTAAGAAAGTTGACTTCGAGTATTCCATCTCTGCTTCGATGGGACCCCATGCGTCCGAAGATGGACATGAACATTGAGCGAAGATCCTAGAGATTCGAGAAGCTAAAAGAATACAGTTCGTTACAGCAACAGCTTCCGCAGTCCACCTAACCCGCTAACATATCCTTCGACCAACCGAAGACGAGGCAATATGTCGCTTCCGCAAAATTTGCACCTTGGAAAAGGCGAATAGATCAGATCTAGAAGCCCTTCAGCACTAGCTCGAGAGTCGCGACGGAGCAGACTTCTTTTTGAGAGGTTACGAGGCGGATACGTGGCACAAGTTGAATAAGGAAGATCTCGTTTCGATGACATGCAGATATCGAGATAAGGATGTCTTTTCGGTATGGATTGATGTCTATATCATCCCATTTTTTCACCGCATGCTGGGCCATCGACTCAAGGTAAGACGACGTTTAGCTTTCAAGCGCATTCGCCCACCGAAACGTCTGTCAAAGAGTTGTATATGCAGAAAACTTCTAATCTGGTCATATAGGATCGGGAAAAGCTCCGTGAAGAAGATTCTTCCTTAGCACCTACTCCATTGTACGACAGTACTACTCATGCAATCATCGACACCCTCAGCACAATTCTGGCCTCCCTATTACCAACCATCTCGGCATCCATCCTCTACTTCATCCGCTCGTCAATCGTTAGACTCGGTTTCATAGTCACATCCACCGTATTGTTCTCGGCGGTGCTGGTAGCCATCGCAAGGGTAAGAAGGTAGAGTTTTTTGTGCCTACGGCAACGTCAGTGCTCCCAACCCTTGCCAATTCCGAGAATGATGTCGGCTGACTGAAGCCCCTCGCCTCCAGATTTTCAGCAGTATTGGTTGTCTTCGTTTGCAACGTTGGCTACGTCGGTAACGCCAGCACGATAACCTAGAGACACACCCACTGCTCTTCCTTGAAGAGGTCGGACAATGCATATTCGCATCTTCTCCGTTCCTTTTACGTTCACTATACTACGCCTTCCCTTAGATCTCCTTCGCCCTGCTTTTCAGACAGTTACACATCGGAACATCAAAATCAAAATACCATATCAACTTGACACTAGTGGGAGGCACTTTCTTGCGCGCGTTGTGGAAATGATTACTGCCACGAAAGTAGCACCTCTTTTCCAACGTCGCTCACATCAATGTTTTGGTAATGCAGTGGACCAACTGGCACGATGCCGCAGCGTCCAGACCCTACTGTTTTCACGCTTACCCACCATAATCCGGCGGTCTCATTGATATAAATCATCCTTCACAGATAATTTGAAGAGGCCGTAGAAAAGCTTTCCAATTCTTTCAAGAGACTCATCGGATGTGGGGAATAAGGTATACTCTTCATCTCGGCCACAGCATGAGCGTTTGCCGTAAAATGCTTGATCTGACCAGTGCTCCGGTGAGCGAAAAGATATTAGTACTCGACCATGAAAGCTTTCATGAAGATTAATGCGTTAGACTCTGCGCGGCCAATTCCCGACGTTGGCAAGGCTGCGTAAATAAGGACTCGCGAAACATCTCCGGAGGCCCGTGCCGGCCATGCAAATCTCCACCGCTTTGCACAAAGATACCCAAGACATGCCCACTTTTGACCACGTATGGAAACTTATACAATCAGATGGCTGCATGAACACGGAGTATATGGACGTGCGTAGAGGAGAAATCATGTTGGAGTTTAACATATATGTGTTGTGCCTAGTTGTCGGTCGGTAAGGCTACTAAAGATCAGAGATACAAAACTACGGAACACCGCCTCAACTGTCCAATTTAACCCTCACCCACAATAGCAAGGAATGTGTTGGTGGGCTATGCGTCCTATCTCTGTCTACCTGTGGTGGAACACGACTGACATCTGCCGTGAAGAGAAACATGAAAACCACAAGCCGAGAAGGCCCTCTAACTGGGATGCCAATTAGAACCCCTATTCCAGCGCCTAGTACCAGCCCACAAGGACAATTGCAAAGCTTAAGGATAATTGTGACTCGCATTGGGTTGCTTACGCATGTCCCTGCAAATCAGACAGTGACGTGGGAGGGAGCGGCGCACCTCCGGCAAAGCCCATCCGAGCGCCGTGGGCTGTTGCGTTACACCCACTCGCGGAAGACGGGAGTGTCCACTACTGAAATGCTGCCCCCCCTATTGTGGGATTACTGGCTGCGAATGGTGGAAAACTATCGCCCGGACACGATAGTCCGTGTGCCAGTCCTGCCCCTGTAAAATGAACTCTATGGTGGGCAGAATCCCCACTGGCTATACCCGCTAATCAGCTTCTTAGTAACGTACTTTGTGTTTCTTCTCTTTCGGTGGCTCTGGAGATTAGGCAATTGTTACCGCTGGAGGGCGTCAAATGGTTATTTCTCGGGCCCGAGTCACAGAGGTCAATAAGGGGTGTATGGATTCTGAAGTTACCATTCTGAACGACAAGTTCCAGCTGGTGGCATTGAGTTATGGGGTAGAATTTGTTATTGAAATGAGCACCGGGGGCAGTCACATAAGCGACAAACAGAATGGCAAGCTTTTGTGTGCACTACCACACAATACCTCCATAGCCGGAATAAAAAAAGGTCGGACGTCTGCCGAGGAAGTTGATCTTGCTGTAAATAGAGAAGATGTCATTGAGACATGCATCTCCCTGGCATCCAGTCCCTACTGCCTGCTCCAAACAGATAGGCGCTGCTTTGACTGGCTAGTGAGAACCACTGGTAGGTGATAATCATGCTAATGAAAGACCACAACTGCAACCAGAACCTTCCCAGGATACCAACCCCTACTAGCGCTTTCTTATCACCGCTTCAGCACGGCTCCCAGTCCATGAACCTCCCTCGAAGTAGTGGACGTGCGCGCATTAGCGGAGAAGTGGCGAACCAGTTCGAGAGCCTGAGTCGGGCCGTCATGACAGCTGCCAGTGGAGGTCCCTTGAAGTGGCTCAACTTGCGATAGTTGATGAAACAGCCGATGCAGGTGTAGATGATCAGGCTGCAGGCTAACAGCAATGCGGCGACTGAGGGTGGACAATCAAATGATAGGAGAGATGGTCATGATAGTGTAGAGGAATCTAGAGCCGCTAGGTGATGAAATTGATGGTTGCGGCATGCATTTCCAACATCCAGGCAGCACTGGTAGCTAATCTAAGCAGCTGTGAGCATTCTTGATTGGTCAGGCGAGAGATGGAGAGGTTCTGGGAACAGAGCCAACAATCACCAGAAGAGAGACGCCAATGAACTTTGACAAGCACGTTGCGCACCAAGCAGGAAGAAAAGAGGGCAAAAAAGCATCCTCTTAACAGCTTGTGCCGCGGCCCGTTGCCGGGCCGGTCCCATTGCGTTATCTTCAGCTGGCTTGAAGAAACAGCGTTGTGCAACTCGACCTGCAGAACCTGCAGGACAGAGGACACAAGTAAACATGCCTTATTGGTCGTACCTTTCCCCAACGACTTGTCGAGATTTACAACTGGTCGAGGGGACATACTTAGGGTGACGGGGAAGGGCTTGTGGCTGCCGGCGCCCTCTTGCGTCCCCGCACTTCGGCAAACAAAAATTGTTACAGGTGCATAAGTGGGTCGGTGGGTCAACCGGGGGAGCTTTGTCCGCTAGAGTCTCCGACAAACCAACTTTTTCATCACGCACAAGACGCCTTCTAGAGACTGTCATGTGCAATTTTCTCACAAACTTGAGGTCCGGCGGTCTTCAAGCTTGGTAGTTTCCGTCGCTTTCCCCCTACAGCGAGGCAACAGAAGCTTGTCAAGCCTAATTCTAGCCGTACATCTAAGTCCTCGAATTTACTTTGCTTCAGTCCATCACCTCAGATCCCATGGCAGAAGGCACAGAAGCCTTGAGTTGGACTGATACTAGTGATGGCACGGATTCTGGTTATGATGAAGAATTAATATCCACAGCCCCAATCACAACAAGCATTTATTAGCATGAGAAAGAGAATGGTCGCTCTTATCATGCCTTTCATGCTGGCAAATACGCAATGCCAAACGATGATGGCGAGCAAGATCAGATGGACAGCCAGTATACTTGGGCAAAGAAAGTGAGCATTACCGAGATTAACGTCCACTCAAGTTCACTACCACTTCCTACAACTGGTGCTCAATGACAAGCTCTTCCTTGCTCCACTCGAAAACCCCACCGCTACCCTCGACGTCGGCACAGGGACTGGCGTCTGGGCAATAGACTGTGCAGATGACTATCCCGGCGCTCAAGTGGTCGGCTTCTACCTTTCTCCTATCCAGCCCGAACTACGTTCCACCCAATTTGAAATTTGAAATTTTGGATTTGGAAGAGCCATGGGAGATGCCCGGGCAATTCGATCTGGTACATACACGGCTAATGAACGGCTTCTCGGTCAAAAGCTAGCCCAAATTTTACGAGCAGTCATTTTCGGCATTGAAAGCGGGTGGCTGGGTTGAGAATCAGGAGTTCGATTTGAATCTTTCCTCAGACGACAGCACCATCCCTGCAGACAGCAAGATGAAGGAATGGGAGGCGCTGTGGAATCAAGCCGTTGAGTCGGTTGGGATGACCGGTAGCTGCGACCCGCAAAAGACGGCTGAGCAGATGAAAGACGCTGGCTTCATAAACATAACAGCTAGGGAGTACAAGACGCCACTAGGCCCATGGCCTAAGGACAAGCGACTCTGCGGGTCTGGTCAGTACAACCTGGTCGGCATATCGGAAAGGTTGACGGATCTTAGCATTCGTGTATTTACGCGGGTACTAGGCTGGAGTGTGGAAGAGATGGAGGTACTCCTTGCACAGGTCGTGGCCGGGTGGAGAAAGCGAACTATACACAGTTACTTTCCGATATGGGTTGTCTATGGACAGAAGCCTCCTACAAAGGAATCGGTTGGATGAAAGGAAAACCCCCCCTATCATCTCATACTGAGAAGTCTGAGCTCTTTGGTGCACGCTCGTAAGGTATACGCTTGTGTGCGTGGTGCACGCCTGTATATGTAAGATACACGACAGGATTTCAGATTTTGAAAATTTCAAAATTTTTAGTTTTTGGGAAAAGTTCCCTATACCCCACCGTATGCCAACTTGCCATGACAGCATCGGAAGCCACAAACATCCTGCTCTAATCCTAGTCGCTCATAATAAGGCAACCTACAATTTTTTGGACCCAGTCATCTTATAGCGTTCCTTCCAGTGGTAAATTTCTCGAGCTGCGCCCAACGCTAATTTTGAACTTTCCCTCGGTCGGCATGACCCAGTTCTGCTGTACGACTGACCAATAACTAAGGTCCTTCCTGGTCAGATTCAGCTCCACAACTATCTCCTGACCTGGCTGAAGCTCAACCTTCTCGAAGTTCCGCAACACTTTGACTGGAAAGTCAATGATTTCGCCTGTAGATGGCTCCACCACGGCATCTGGAAAAGAGATGTAAAGCTGTACGACCTCTTTCCCCGCTCGTGAGCCTGAATTAGTGACGCTGAGAGACACCCGGGCAAAGGTTTCAAAGAGAGATGGATTGCCACCTTGTCCGCCACCGGCTTCCGAAAGTGGCTGAGGAGTGGAGTAGCCGTCTGGGTAAGGGTATTTGCCTGGATTTACTTCCTTGACGCTGGAGATATACGGGTAAATGTACTTCTCCAGCTTGTAGAATCCTTCTGGAAAGAGGGCAGATGTTGCGTCTGGGATGGTTGTTTCGTAAGAGGGTGGCTCGAGACCGAGTGGGCGAGGAGCTGGGTGTGCAGATTTTGGTTGCAAGGCAGTAATGGTGAGACTTGAGTACTCGAAGGAAGTGTATGACAGACCGAAGCCAAAGGGATATCTTGGTTCGATGCCCTCCTTGTCGAAGTATCGATAGTCGATGTAAAGGCCTTCGTCGAAGTTAGCTTGCGGAATGATGCCATTTGGGTAGTAAAGGATCGGTGCAGATGGGCCGTAGTCCTCCAGACTCTTGCCCACAGTGTACGGCAGTCGGCCACTTGCATCAACGCGGCCGAAAAGAACATCACTGAGTGCGTTACCGCTCTCCTCTCCTGGTAAATTGGCAAGTATAATAGCCTTCACGCCTGGTAGATCTGCCCAGGCTTCAACGATGACAGGCCCAACTGCATGTATGACAACAACTGTGTCGCCTTGACCGCCACCACAGTTCTGAGCGACTGCTTTGATTAACTTGTCACCACCCTTTTGCAGGTTCAGGTCATTTCTGTCGCCTCGGATGCCGTTCCATGAGAGAAAGCCCTCACCAGCGTCGGAGTTTGCAAAGACAAGGCATAAGTCCTGCTCCTTGAGCTGTGTTCGCAGCTCTTCTGTCACGTCGTCCGCTAGGTGACCTGTAACGGCAACTTTGTCCCCGTTGAATGTTCCCTTGATAGCCGAAAAGGGATCGACGAGGTAAGGGAATTCAGAGGCACCCGAACCCCAGCCGACAGCTAGCGTACCTTCATTACAGCCCCGGTCTCTGCATGCGTTCGGGCCTCTACCGGGACCAGCGTCATCCCCGACGATAGCAACGCGATACTTCTCATTGAATTTAGCGCTTCTACCATTCTTGTCAAGAGGAAGAAACCCCTCGTTCTTAACGAGCACCGTACCTTCAGCGGCGATCTGGCGCGCAAGGCCGGAATGGTTTGCTTGGACGTCAACAAATTGGTTAACCACTGCGGTCTCACGGCTGTTCGTAGCAGCTTCATGCACCTTTCCGATCCTCTTGTCTGTCCATGATGAAAAGTTGGGACCTCCTTTGCCTTTGGGTGGTGGCCTCTCCCAGGTGTCTTGACCGAGCTGATACCATGCAGCCACGATTCTCGTTACCATGTCATTGAGCCTTTCCATGGGTAGCGATCCATTCAGTACCGCCAAGGTCATCTGGCTACCCCAGAGTGATACACCATCCGCCCAATTAAGACCATCTCCCGGCATTGTCATGTCCAGCCCGGCAAGCGCACTTGCTACACCACTCCGTTGTGCAAGCCAGTCTGACTGTAAGAAGCCTTGAAAGCCAAGCTCGTCCTTCAAAATCCCGTTCATCAGTTTGCTGTTGGCACAGGCATATGAGTTATTGACCATCTGGTATGAGCACATGACGGAAGCCACGCCGGCTCGGACGCTTTCAGCAAATGGCCAAGCATAGACCTCGTGCAACGTCCGATCATCAATGTTAGACGACAACGCATGCAACAAGCCCCATTCCCTTGTTTGCCGGAAGTGCTCCTGTTCATTGCCTACGTAGTGCTTCGCAGTAGCCATGACTCCTTCAGATTGGATGCCTCTAATGGTTGCTGCTGCGGCAATTGCCTGCAAGACAGGATCTGAGCCGAAGCCTTCCCAATTTCGACCTCCAGCTGGATGGCGGCCAATAGGGCCCATGGCTGGTCCCAAAAGAACATTGATGCCCTTTCGTCGCGCTTCATTCCCATGGGCGGCACCCCGCTGCTGCATGAGGTCACGATTCCAAGTTGCGCCGATTGTAAGGCCAGCTGGAAATGCTGTGCTGTGGTCTGCAAAGCGGATTCCAAGAGGACCGTCCTGAAGACAAAGGGGTGGGAAGCCAACCGAATTCGCGGGGGCTGTATTGCCGACACAGAGTCCCATGGACCATCTGAAACCACATATCAGCAATCATGGCTAGGGCTTTGGTTCCCGATACTTACCCTGTTCCAGTGGTGATGTTCACCTTCTCCAGAAGAGTCATGCGCTCCACCAGCTGCTTAGCTTTATCGTAGCTTTCTTGCCATGACTCGATAGTGCCCCCCTGTGGTGTGGGATACCATGGCGGAGATTGGCCGTCTTTGGGAGGACTTTTGTAGAGCCAAAGTCCACCTCCACCCAGCAAAATCACGGCTGCTGCACCAAAGAGGAAGGCGATGACGAGAGAGGTGTTCGAGAAGTGAAGGCCACAGCACAATCGCTGCCACAGTCGGCGACTCCCACCGTCAGCTTCGGACCGAGCAGCTACAACTTTTCCAGACTTAGGTTCTTGTGAGTCGGTCAGCGAGCCGAGGTCGTCCTCGTCGCTACTCGTTTCGTCATCATACTGACGGAGCGGGGTCTTGTCACCATCCCGCCCCGGAAGTTCTCGATAGGGCTGCTTCGACACAGGCATTTTTCGAAGGTGGAGTGGCCAATCGATGGAGAGTGCCTGGCTGAGTGGTTGTCTGATTCAGGTTAGAGTGCCGATTACGGAATTCATCAACCGAACAAGGCCGAGGATTGAGAAATTGTGAGGAGAGCTTGGGGTTAATTTCGCCTTTTCTCCCAACCTCACGACTCACAAGTTCAACGTGATATCTGACCTCGTATTTAATGTGTGGAAGGTGAGTTTTTGCTGACATGCAGTGACGGACTTGCCCTGCTTCCTACAATCCAATTGCCTCTTCAGTCCCGGAACACAGCATGATCACCTCCGCACTTTCTTCAAAAGCCCCACTCGGGAGACGACTTGCTCTCCGAAGTTTCGCTGCCTTGCAACGGCCTGCGATCGTACCTGTCCAAGCCTTTGCCAGACCCAGAACAACTGTGCCACTCACTCGGCCCGCCGTGGCTACATCCTTCTCCACCCAGACCCCAATGGCGTCTTCGCTACCTCCTAAGCCGAGCTCGCGCGAGTACGACCCGGAAATTCAAGACATAGCCAAGTACATACACCACTACAAAATAAACTCAGATCTGGCCTTTGAAACAGCTCGATTCATCCTCCTTGACACCATTGGCTGCGGTCTGGAAGGGTTACGCTTCAAAGAATGCACAAAGCTGCTCGGGCCAATCGTCGAAGGGACGGTCGTCCCCAACGGTACTTGCGTACCTGGCACTCCATACCAACTCGACCCTGTTAATGGCGCCTTCAACATCGGCGCTATGATCCGCTGGTTGGACTACAACGACTGCTGGCTTGCAGCCGAATGGGGTCATCCTTCTGACAACCTGGGAGCAATCCTTGCCGTTGCCGACTGGATCTCGCGTACAAACAGAGCAGGAGGCAAATTGGGCAATGGCAAAATCTTGACCATCAGAGACGTCCTAGAAGGCATGATCAAGGCCCACGAAATTCAGGGCTGCCTAGCTCTAGAAAATTCATTCAATAAAGTTGGTCTAGATCACGTCGTCCTCGTCAAGGTGGCCTCGGGCGCCGTCGTCTCCAAGATGCTCGGATTGAACGAAGCTCAGACACGAGACGTCATCTCGCAGTGTTTCGTTGATGGCCAAACTCTTCGAACCTACCGCCACAGCCCGAACACCATGTCCAGGAAGTCGTGGGCTGCGGGTGATGCTTGTCAGCGCGCTGTGAACCTCGCTCTGAAGGTGTCCAAGGGCGAGCCTGGCGTCCCAACCGTCTTGTCTGCGCCAGTTTGGGGCTTCTACGATGTCTTGTTCAAGGGCAAGAAGTTCGAGTTCCAGAGACCTTATGGCAGCTACGTCATGGAGAACGTTTTATTCAAGGTGTCCTACCCAGCCGA
>Ga0335075_10005105_pt1 | contig 20428 bp, 14 predicted proteins | sample Lox_Sample_24_FD_206723 | JGI IMG/M metagenome (GOLD analysis project Ga0335075, IMG submission 206723) | Soil microbial communities from Loxahatchee National Wildlife Refuge, Florida, United States - Lox_Sample_2.4 | ecosystem: Environmental > Terrestrial > Soil > Wetlands | place: USA...
GGTCCAGATCCGCGACGCCGAGTGCACCCTGCCGACCTGCTCCCGCCACGCCAAAGACAGCGACTTCGAGCACGCCGTCCCCTACGACCAGGGCGGACGAACCTGCGGCTGCAACGCCGGAGCCCGCTCCCGCGCCTGCCACCAAGTCAAACAGGCACCCGGCTGGAAAGTCACCCAGCCCAAACCCGGCTGGCACCAATGGGAAACCCCCAGCGGCCGCACCTACACCCAAGAACCCAAGCGATACCCAGACTGACCAGCTGCTGACTGACCCGCTCGACTGCGACCAGAGCCACGGCAGGACCAGGACCCAGGACAGCCGAATCACCGTCTGAGCACGCTGACCGAGAACGGCGAGTCGGACCGCCATGGCCGCAGATCCCAGGTTGCGAATCGCTGCTCAGCCACCAGCCCGGCCGCGGCGGCGTGCCGGTCGAAGTCGGGTAGCTCGTAACCGCGTCCGGCGGCGAAGCCGATCACCGCGAAACCGTCGGGCCGCAGATGGGCCGCCACCCGTCGCAGCACCTGCTCCTCGGTCGCCTCGGCGACGAACAGCATGACGTTGCCAGCCATGACGGCGGCGTCGAACGGCCCCGGATCGCCGTGCGAGGACAGATCCAGGTCAACCAGATCGGCGGCAATCCACCGCTGTCCCGGGTGGTCCGCGCGCGCCGCGAGGATAAGCTCGGCGTCGGCATCGACGCCGGTGACCTGATGCCCGCGCGTAGCCAGCTCGGCGCCGACCCGGCCCGTCCCGCAGCCGGCGTCAAGCACCCGCGCGGCCCGGGGGAGCATGGCGTCGATCATGCGGGCCTCGCCCGCCAGGTCGGCGCCCTCGCTCGCCAGCCGACGAAAGCGCTCGATGTACCACTGCGAGCGCTCCCCGCCGTTCTCTGTCACCCACCGGGTAGCCCTGTTCACGCTGACACCATAAGCCCTACCGCGAGACTTGGCGGCAGCCCGCCGAAGCTCAGACTGCGGGCCGGTGGGCAGTCATCCAGGCCGTCGCGAAGTCGACCAGCGCCCGCTGTGGCGTCAGCCGCGCCTCGGCGTCGCCGACCTGACCGATGGACAACCCCTCCACGACCTCGAAGGCCGCGCCGATCTGCTCGAAGTCATCCGCGTTGGCGACGACATCCGTCCAGCTGATCCACTCACTGGTGCCATCGGCCCGCCGGACGGAAGCGCCGGTAACCGCGCGCGGCGGCGACTGCTGCCGCCACTCGGCCAGGTGCAACGAGGTGTTCGAGCCGTGCCCGCAGCCGAGCAGCAGCACCTTCCCGTCGAGCCGGTAGATCACCCCAAGCGGGGAGCTCTCGCCGAGCGCGTCGGACAGCAGATGCCCCCCGGTGATCGACGGGGCCTGCCGGCCGAGGGCGGCGAACGACACCTGCGGATGATCGCTGCGCAAGGCGCCCGGCCAGGTGCGGACCGTCTCGGCGATGACGCCCATCCACCGGCTCGGGGTGCGGGACCGGTCGAACCCCGGCGCCTGCGAGCGGATCGCCGCCCACCACGACTCGGGAACCGGCGGATTGCGCCAGTCGGCCGGATCGGTGTTGTCGGGCGTGTGGGTGGGCACCACGAGGGTGCCAGACGGCCCGAGGACGTCAAGCAGTGCCTGCACGACCGCCTGGGTACCGCCCGCCACGTAGCCAAGGCTTCGAGCCGATGAGTGCATCAGCACCGTGTCGCCCGATCCCACGCCCAGCGCGCGCAGATCAGCAGCCAGCGACCGCACCGTGTACGGCGCATCCTGATCCATCACTGGCCCGGCGCAACGGGCGGAACGGGCGGGAGATCGCCCACCATGGACGCGGGGTCGATGATCCGGTCGAACTCGGCCGCGCTGACGTACCCAAGCGACAGGGCCGCCTCCCGCAAGGTGGATCCCGTGTGGCTGGCCCGATGCGCGATCTCGGCCGCCCGGTCGTAGCCGATGACCGGCGACAGCGCCGTGACCAGCATCAGCGACCGCTCGACGTCATCGGCGATGCGCCCCAGGTTCAGTGACGCGCCCTCCACGCAGAACACCCGGAACGTCCGGCAAGCGCCCGCCAGCAGCGTGGCCGAGTGCAGGAAGTTGGCGATGATCACCGGCCGCATGGTGTTCAGCTCCAGGTTTCCCGACGAGGCGGCGAAACCGACGACCGCGTCGTTGCCGAGGACCTGCGCGCACACCATCAGCATGGCCTCGCACTGCGTCGGGTTTACCTTGCCCGGCATGATCGAAGAGCCCGGCTCGTTCTCCGGCAGGATCAGCTCGCCCAGCCCGGCCCGCGGACCGGACCCGAGCCAGCGAATGTCGTTGGCGATCTTCGCCAGCGGCACCGCCAGTCCGCGCAGCCCGGCCGACGCCGCCGCCAGAGCGTCCGAGCCGCCCAGCGCGGCGAACTTGTTCGGCGCGGTCACGAACGGGTACCCGGTCGCCTCCGCGATCAGCGCCGCCACCTCAGCCCCGAATCCCGGCGGCGCGTTGAGCCCGGTGCCGACCGCGGTCCCGCCCACCGCCAGCTCGTACAGGCCCGAACACGACCGGGCAAGGCCGTCGATAGCCGCGGAAAGCTGGGCGGCGTACCCAGACCACTCCTGCCCCACCGTCAGCGGGACCGCATCCTGCAGATGGGTCCGCCCGATCTTCACCACGTCCCGCCACAGCCCGGCCTTGAGAGCGATGGCGTCCCGCAGCGCGGTCACCTCCGGGATGACGCGTTCCCGCACCACGGAGACGGCGGCGACGTGCATCGCGGTCGGGAACGTGTCGTTCGACGACTGCCCCATGTTCACGTGATCGTTGGGGTGCACCGGCACCTTGGACCCGATGACCCCGCCGACGAGCTGGATCGCCCGGTTGGCGATGACCTCGTTGACGTTCATGTTGGACTGGGTGCCGGACCCGGTCTGCCAGACGCGGAGCGGGAAGTGCTGGTCGAGCTCGCCGTCGATCACCTCGTCACAGACCCGGGCGATGAGCGACGCCTGCCACGAGGGCAGTCTTCCCGCCTTGCCGTTGGCGAGCGCGGCCGCCTTCTTCACGTAGCCGAACGCGTGGTACACCTCCCGGGGCACCAGGTCCGGGCCGATGTCGCCGAAGTGGATCAGGGACCGCTCGGTCTGCGCTCCCCAGTACCGGTCGGCCGGCACGTCCATGACCCCCATCGAGTCCGACTCTCGCCGGTGCGCAGACTCCCTGGCCGCGATCCCCACCGGGAGATCAAGCACCGCAGGCACGTCATCGTCCATATCCTCAGACTCCCACAAGCCTCCGACACCCGGATAACATCCCCACGCATGGAGGTCGCCGCGTCATGAGCCTGTCAGCAGAAACCGTCGTCGCCGCCAGCAACGCGTGGATATGGATCCCCGACAACGCCACGACCGAAGCGACCCCGGAGCACCTGCTCGTCCGCTTCCCCGACTACTTCGACCATCCGCTTGAGCTGCTGCGATTCAATCCGGCGGAGGAGTCCGGCCCGGCCCTGGCGACCGCCGTGGAAACGGTGCTCGAGCGGGCGCGCCAGTTCGGCGTCGGCGACCTGTACTGGTGGGTCAAGCTGGACAGCCCGCCCGAGGTCGCGGACCTGCTCCTGGCCCGTGGCGCGACGGCGGACGAGACGCTGGACGTGCTCGCGGTCGACCTGCGACCGGGCGCACCGGAGATCCTGCCGCCGGTCAGGGAGGTGGCGCTGCGCTGGGCGACCGAGGTGACGACGCACCGGGACGGCACCCAGGTGGGCGTCACCGTCTTCGGCGGGTCGATGCCGCCCGAGGAGCGCCTGGCGGAGGAGGCCGAACGGGACGGCGCCACCGTCAAGGCGGGCGATGGCGGCATGGTCGTCGCCTACGTCGACGGCGCCCCGGTCGGCTCGGCCGGCGTCGCCATGGCCCACGGCGTGGCCCGCCTGTGGGGCGGCGCGGTCCTCGAGGGCGCCCGCCGCCAGGGCGTCTACCGTGCCCTGCTTGCCGCCCGGCTCAAGTACGGCGTGACCCACGGGGCGACGATAGGCCTGGTCAAGGGCCGCGTCCATACCTCGGGACCGATCCTGCGCCAGGCCGGCTTCGACGCCTACGGCCAGGAGACCTCGTACCGCGTGCCGCTGACCTAGGTCAAAACCCAAAGTCAACACCGCTCATATCGAACGGACCCTGCGCTAGGCCGCCACCGTCCCGCGCTTCCGTCCTCGGGGCCGCCCCGACCGGCCGGCTCTGCCATCCATCCCAAATAGGCGCGGTCAATGGCGTAGCTGACAGCAAGCGGGACCTGTCAACTACGCGATCGACCTGAGGCCGGTGCTTCAGCTGTTGTCGTAGTGCGTGGGCGGGAACGGGTGCTCGGCGTCGAGGCTGCCCAGCTCGCCCGCCTTCTCCTCGCGGTCGATCTCAGCCTGGGCGTCCTTGTACTCGTCGCTCTGCCGGACGTCGGTCCGCTGCGGCACGCCGTCCGGCAGCGGGTCGGTGGCCGGCGGGACCTCGTCCGGATTGAAGTCGTCCAGCCCCGCGTCGACCCGCTCGTCCTCCGTTAGCTCGGCGAGCTTGTCGTCGTCAAGGCGCTGGGCGGCACCGCCATGCTGACGGCGGTCACGGTGAAACTCGGGTTCGCTCATACAAACCACGCTACCCCTTACGTTTCCGGCCGGCCCCCCGGTGTCGCTTCTGCGCCGGGCGGCCGCGAGCGTACGCCGCCCGGCAGTGGGTAGCCACCGGGGTAAAGCTACGGAAGGGATATCGATGTCAGACAACATCTACTCAGTGAGCGAGATCGTCGGCTCCTCGGCCGAGGGCGTTGACGACGCGATCAAGGTCGCCATCAGCCGTGCCTCCAAGACCCTCCACAACCTCGACTGGTTCGAGGTCAGCGGCATCCGCGGCCGGATCGAAGACGATCAGCGCTGCCACTTCCAGGTCACGCTGAAGGTCGGTTTCCGGCTCGACGAGCCCAAGGTCTGAGCAGCGCCGCTCAGGGCTGGCTCGCGCGGGTCAGCTGGAGCGCGTTGAGCAGCTCAACCCGTGAGGAGATCGCGAGCTTGGCGTAGATGTGGTCGAGGTGCGCGTCGACGGTGCGCTTGGAGATGAACAGGTGCTCCGCGATCTGCCGGTTGGACATGCCCCTGGCCGCGAGGTCGGCGATCTCGGCCTCGCGGAAGGTGAGGGTCCCGGGCATCCGCCACCGGGCGCCCTCGGCGGTCGGCTCGTCGGCGTCGCTGACCGCGAACGACACCAGCTGATCGACGGGGTGCCGTCCGGCCTCGGCGAACACGGTCTCGAAGCGCTTGCCCGCAAACCCCGCCCTGGCCTTGCCCATCGCCTCATCGTGGACGCGCAGCAGGGCGGCCGTGCCGCCCAGCCGTCCGCCAGCCCGCTCCCAGAGCGGATCGGCGGCGCCGAGCAGCCAGGCGGCCCGCACGTGGCGGCCGGCCCGGGCGGCCAGCCAGCCGTGGATCTCCAGGCAGTAGGCCATCCCCATCACGTCGCCGAGCTCGTGCTTGGCCAGCAGCGCCTTGCTGGTGGTCTGGACGGTCTCCTCGTGTCGCGCGGGATCCCAGTACATCGCCATCGCGGAGATCGCGTAGGCCCAGCCCTGCGCCCACCGCTCCTTGATCTCGCCCGTCTCGCCCGCCTCGCCGAAACGGCGGGTCACCTGAGCGGCGTACCGGAGCGCACCGTCGAGGTCGCCGTCCAGCTGCGACACGTGCGCCAGGTGCACATCGAGGATGCGCAGCCCGGCGCGGTCGTTGAGCCGCTGCAGCCGCTGCTCGGCCTGCGCGCCGGCCGAGCGTGCCTCCTCGTAGCGATCGGCGATCGTCAGCGCGAGCGTCAGGTAGCAGTAGCCCCGGCCGACTAGCTTCGGGTCGCCCCGTTGCTCGCCGATCTTGGTGCCGACGGTGGCGTCCGCCACGGCCTCGTCCGCCTCGCCCTGCATGGCGCCGAGGTAGCCGCGGACGACCAGCGCCCATCCTCGCTCCGACGACGACGGGTCGGGGAAGCGCTCGAGCACCTTGTCGAGCCAGTACTTGCCCTCGCGCAGCAGGCCGGCCATGTGCCAGTACCCGTACAGGTCGATGGCGAGCGCGGCGCCATCGCGGTAGCGGTGCCCGTCCGGCGCGTCCAGCGCGTACCCGAGCGCGGCCCCGAGGTTGGCGTGCTCGCGCTGCAGCTCACGGAACCGATCGAGCTGGTCGTCGTCGACGACATGCTCGCCGAAGTAGCGCGCCATCGACAGGTAGCGGGTGACGAACCGCTTTCTGACGTTCTCCTCGCTGCCCGACGCGGCCAGCTCCTCGGCGCCGTACTCGCGGATGGTGTCGAGCATCTTGTACCGCGTCGGCTGGCCCGCGCTGGCGTCGTCCCTGGTGATGACCGACTTGTCCACCAGCCGGATCACCGTGTCGAAGATCTGGCCGGCGGTCAGCTCGCCGCCGGTGCACACCTCCTCGGCCGCCTCGACGCTGAAGCTCCCGGCGAAGACCGACAGCCGCGCCCACAGCGCCTGCTCGGCTTGTGTGCACAGGTCGTAACTCCAGCCGATGGCGTCGCGCAGCGTCCGGTGGCGGGTGTCGCCGCCCTCGCTGCCGCCCGTCAGTATCGTCAGCCTGCGGTCGAGCCGCTGGTCAATGCGGTCGGCGAGCTCGGCCAGCGGCAGCGCCCGCAGCCGGACGGCGGCCAGCTCGATGGCGAGCGGCATGCCGTCGAGCCGCCGACACAGCCGGATCACGCTGGCCCTGTTCGCGTCGTTGACCGTGAACCCGGGCAGCACGGCGGCCGCCCGCAGGGCGAAGAGCTCGATGGCGTCGCTCGTCCCCTGGGCGGGGGTGTCGTCACCGGGCAGGCCAAGCCGGGGGAGGATGTAGCAGCTCTCGCCGGTCACGTCCAGTGCCTCGCGGCTGGTGGCCAGCACCGTGACCTCGCGCGTCGCGGTGATGATGGCCTCGGCGAAGAGCGCGCAGGCGTCGATGATGTGCTCGCAGGTGTCGAGGACCAGCAGCAAGCTCTGGTCGCGCAGGTGCGTGAGCACCGCGTCCATTTGCGAGCCTCTGGACTGTTCCGGCAGGTCGAGCCGTCTGGCGACGGTGTGCGGGAGCAGCTCGGGGTCGAGCAGCGCCGACAGCGGCACGAAGACGACGCCGTCCCGGTACCCGGCCGCGGCCTGCTCCATGGCGCGCCGCGCCACCCGCGTCTTGCCGACGCCGCCCGGGCCGACCAGCGTGACCAGCCGACTGCCGCGCAGCAGCGCTTCCACACGACACAGCTCGGCCGCCCGGCCGATGAAATCGTTGGCCTCCGAGGGGAGCCGCCCTGCATCCTCGGTGGCGTTACCGACGAGCATGTGACCCTCATCACGTCTTGGGTGGGATGCTTATCCTACTCCGTCACGTCCGGCCACGCGCGCCTCGCGCGTGGCCGGCGCCGGATTGGGCGCCGGTTTCAGCCACCGCGTTCAGGCCCGGGTCGGCCTGGACGCGGGCCTCGGACCCGGATTCCAGGTCGTCGACGTCGGCCAGGGCGAACCCGATGATCTGGTCGAGCGGCGCCGCGGCCGCGCGTTCGCGCAGCTGCCAGTAGCGTTCCTCGCCCAAGCCGTCCTGCGCCGCCCGTTCCGAGATCCGGTGCAGCGCCACCAGCGCGGGGGTGCCGGTGTACCAGGGGCCGATCCGCTCCCACAGCGGCGCCGACCCGCCGAACAACAGCGCCGTCCGCTGGTACCGGCCCTGCGCGGCGGCCAGGAAGCCGAGCGTGCCAAGCGCGTAGCCGATGCTGCCCATGTCGCCGAGCTCGTATTCAAGCGACAGCCCTCGGCGGGCGGCGACGGTGCCGTCGCCGAGTTCACCGCGCAGCAGATGGCCAAGCCCCTGTCCGGCCAGCAGCAGGCCGGTGGCCCAGCGCTCGCCGCCGGGCAGCCGGGCAATGCCGTCGGCGCAGCGCTCGATGGCCAGATCCGGGCGGGCGGAATGCAGGAGCAGCGCCGCGGTCTGGACGTCGATCGCCGCCAGGCCGAACGTGTCGCCGACCGAGCCGAGGCACGACACCGCGGCCGCGAGCAGCTCGTCGGCCTCGGCCAGGTTTCCGCTCCAGGCGAGCGTCCGGTGCAGCGTGACGTAGGCGCGGCCGCACACGGCCGTGTCGCCGAACGCGACCGCCATCGCGACGGCGGCCTCCGCGTCGCTGTGAGCGGCATGAAGATCCCCGAGCAGGGCGGTCACGTAACCGCGGACGGCCAGCACCCGGGCGCGCGCAGGCGACGGCCGCGGACACCGTTCAAGCACCCGGTTCAGCCAGTACTCGCCCTCCCTCAGCCGACCGGACAGGCGCCAGTACAGCATCAGCGAGGTCGCGATCGCGATCGCGGCGCTGTCGTTGCCGCGCAGGCCGAGCGCGTAGTCGATCGCGGCCCGCAGGTTGGCGTGCTCACGGCTGAGCGCGCGGTACTGCGGGAGCTGGTCCTGCATGGGATCGTCGCCCCAGCGCTGCGCCAGGGCCAGGTAGTGCGCGACCAGCCGCCGTCGGACGGCGGCGACGCGGCCGAACTCGGCCAGCTGCTCCGCGCCGAATTCGCGGAGGGTGTCAAGCATCCGGTACCGGATGCACTCGGCCCCCTCGGCGTCGTGTTCGCCGGCCGGCTCGGTGGCGAGCACGGACTTCTCCGCCAGGGCGGTCAGCGACTCGACGACCTGCGCCCCGCACAGCTGGTCGTCCGCGCACACCGCCGCCGCCGCGGCGAGGTCGAAGGGGCCCGCGAACACCGACAGCCTGGCCCAGACCGCCTGCTCGGCCGGAGTGCAGAGGTCATGGCTCCATTCGATCGCGGCGCGGAGCGTCTGGTGCCGCGCCAGCCCGGCCCGCTTGCCGCCGGTGAGCACGTGAAAACGGTCGTCAAGGCGGCTGGCCATCTGGTCGAGCGGCAGCGCCCGCAGTCGCACCGTGGCGAGCTCGATCGCCAGCGGGATGCCGTCGAGCGCCCGGCAGACCCCGATGACGCTGGCGCGGTTCTCGCGGGTGATCGTGAACCCGTCGACGACGGCCGCGGCGCGCTGGGCGAAGAGCGCCACCGCGTCGGAGTCCGACACCTCGTCGTCGACCTCGGGAACGGGCAGCGGGCGCAGCTGAAAGGTGCTCTCGGCGCGCACGCCGAGCGGCTGCCTGCTGGTCGCGAGGACGGTGACTGCGGGCGCCTCCCTGAGCACCTCGGCCGCGAGCACGGCGCACGCGTCGACGAGGTGCTCGCAGGTATCCAAGATGAGCAGCAGCGCACGCTCGCGCAGGTAGTCGAGGACGGCCGCCAGCTGAGACCGGGCGTCCTCGGCAGGCAGGCCGAGGCCGGCCGCCACGGTAGACGTGAGCAGCTCCGGATCGCGCACGGCCGACAGCTCGACCAGGTGCACCCCGTCGGGGTAGCGCTCCGTTGTCTGCGCGGCGACGCGCACCGCGATCCGGGTCTTGCCGACCCCGCCGGTTCCGACGACGGTGACCAGCCGCGACTCCGTCAGGGCCATGCTGACCTGGGCGATCTCAGCCTGACGACCGACGAAGCCGGTCGCCTGCGGTGGCAGTGTGCCTGGTATGCGGTGGGTCGTGCCCGAAGTCATGAGACCTCACGCGCTCGGGGGATCAGCGTCAGATTACTATGCGAGCGTGGTCGGCGACAGCTCGTCGGAGCGGCTGCCCGGCCCGCGGTCGCGCTCCCAGATCGTCAGCTGGACCCGTGAGGAGATGCGGAGCTTGGCGTAGATGTGGTTGACGTGCGCGTCCACGGTCCGCCGGGAGATGAACAGCCGGTCGCCGATCTCCCGGTTGGACAGGCCGCTCGCGACGAGCGAGGCGATCTCCCGCTCGCGGCTGGTGAGCTCCTCGGCGCCCGCCTGGCCGGCCGAGCCGCCCGGTCCGGCCGCCGTCCCTGCGCGGTCATCCCAGGCAGTCCGCGGCGGGGGCACGCTCGGCGGCGCGTCATCGCCCGCCACCACGAGCGCGACGACCTGGTCGATCGGCGTGCCCGCCCCTCGGTCGTGCAGCTCCGCGTACCCCCCGGCGCCGAGCACGCGGACGGCGGCCGAGGCTGACCGCGCGCGGTGCCCTTCCAGGCCTGCGTTGCCGCCGAGCCGGCCGCCCGTCAGTTCCCACCGCGCCTGCGCCGCCCCGAGCAGCCAGGCCGAGCGCTCGAACCGCCCGTCGTCGGCGGCCAGCCAGCCGAGCGCATCGAGCGCGTAGGCCTCGCCGACCGGGTCCCCGAGATCGTGCATGGCGCGCAGCGCCCCGGCTGCCGCGTCCGCGCACTCAGGACGGCGCCCGGGCTGTCGGTAAAGCGCGAGTGCGGACGTGATCAGGACATAGCCGTGGAGCCAGCGCTCACCCGGGCCGAGGCCGGCCAGCGCGCGCTGGCCCGCCGCCACCGCCGCGGCGAAGTTCCCGTCGAGCTGATGTGCCTGCCCCAGCTGGACGTCGAGACAGCGCAGGGCCGGGGCCGAGCCGGCCGCGGCGAGCCGCAGGCGCGCCTGCCCGGCCGCCTCGACCGACTCCCGACAGGCGCCGCCGAGCCCGAGCGCGAGTTGCAGCGCGAGGTAGCCGAAGCCCCCGGCCCGGTCGTCGCCGGTCCGCGTGGCTAGGGCGACGGCCTCCCTGGCATCGGCCACGGCCCCGGGCAATCCGAGCATGGCGCCGAGCACGGCGCGGTTCGCATGCGCGCTCGCCGCCTCGGCCGACAACTCCGCCGAGAGCCCGGCCGGCCCGGCCAGGGTCGCGCTCTGCCAGCGGATGCCCTCACCCAGCCGCCCCGACATGAGCCAGTAGGGCAGCAGCGCGGCGGCGAGCCGCGCCGCGTCCCGCCGCCGGTCGGGCTCGGCGGCGGCGAAGCCGTGCTCAAGCGCGGCGGTGAGCTCGGCCTGCTCGGCCCGGAGTTCGCGGAGCCTGACGACCTGGTCGTCGGCCAGCAGGCGGCGCCGGAAGCTCAGCGCCATCCTCAGATACCGCCGCGCGTGCCGCCGCCGGCAGTCCGCCTCCTGGTCAGCCGCCGCGAGCCGTTCCAGCCCGTATTCGCGCACCGAGGCGATCAGCCGGTACCTGGTACCTGAGGCATGGACCCGGGGGTGATCGGGGGCGGGAGCCCCCGATGCCGGAGGACTGTCCCCCCGGAGGACGACCGATTTGTCGACCAGCCCCGCGAGCACGTCGCCGACCTGGCCGGCCGGGACCAGCGGGCAGGCCGCCACGTCCCGTGCCGCGGCGAGGTCGAAGGGCCCGGCGAAAACGGAGAGCCGCTCCCACACCGCGCGCTCGGCCTCGGTGCACAGACCGTGGGACCAATCGATCGCGGCCCGCAGCGTCTGGTGACGCGGCACCGCGCCGCGCCGCCCCCCGGCCAGCACCGAGAACGTGGCGTCAAGGCGGTCGGCCAGCTCGGCCAGCGGCAGCGCCCGCGCCCGGACGGCGGCGAGTTCGACCCCGAGCGGGACGCCGTCGAGCCGACGGCAGATCCTGATCACGTCGGGCAGCTCCGCGTCGGAGATCGTGAACCCGCCGACCGCGGCGGCGGCGCGGGTCGCGAACAACTCAACCGCGTCGCCGGGGCCGGGGCCGCGGCCGGCCTCAGGCACCGGCAGCGGGCCGAGCCGCAGAACCTGCTCGCCCGCCAGGCGCAGCGGCTGCCTGCTGGTCGTCAGGATCGTGATCCCGTCGGTCTCCCGCAGCACCTGCGAGGCGAACAGGGCCACGGCGTCGGTGAGGTGCTCGCAGGTGTCGAGGATCAGCAGCAGCCGCTGGCCGCGCAGACGGTCGAGGACCGCGGCGCGGGCGGGGCGGGGATCGTGGCCGCGCAGCCCGAGGCACTGGGCCACGGTCGTCGGCAGCAGCGCCGCATCCGCTAGGCCGGAGAGCTCGATCAGGCGGGTGCCGTCGGCGTAGCGGCTGGCCGCGACGGCGGCGGCGCGCACCGCGAGCCGGGTCTTGCCAACTCCGCCGGGACCGGTGACGGTGACGTGCCGCCCGCGGCGCAGCAGGCCGGCCAGCGCGCCGAGCTCGTCCGTCCGGCCGACGAACGCGGAAATCTCGGCCGGGAGCTGCCGCCGTCGACTTGCGGCGTCAATGCCCGGCGCAGCCGCCGAATTCATCGTCACCTCACGGAGCTAGCAATTTTACTCCGCATTATCCCTCAGTCGCGCCCTTTAACAGAAGCAGAAAAAAGAAATTGTCCTCGAACGGACCCGGCCGCCTCTGATTCCGATACCCAATTCGAAGGAGCCGGGACCTGGCGTCGCTCATGATTTGATCGGAAATGCGGCGCGCCCGGCCCCGCCCTGAGGGGCGGGAACCGGGCGCGAGCGCGACGGGAGAGGGCGCTAAGAACATCAGCTCTCGATGATCGCTTCGGTCGTCATCAGGTCGGGGGAGGTTTCCATCCCGGCCTTCCAGGTCGAACGTGCGATGATCTTGCGCAGGTCGGCGCGGTCGGCGTACTTGGCGGCGATCTCCTTGACCTCCGACAGCAGACCCTCCGACAGGGTGGTGGGCTCAAGGCCGAGGGCGAGGAATTGGTCGTTGCGGACGACGAGGTCGTTCTCCTCCGCCTCGACCCGGGGGTTGGGCAGGTAGGCGATGTCGGCCCCGGTGATGTCAGAGACCAGCTTGGCCAGGTCGAGGACCCGGTGGGTCTCGGTGATCTGGTTCAGCACCTTGGGCTTGTCGCCGGCCTGGGGCGGGTTTGAGATCGCGATCTCGATGCACCGCACGGTGTCCTTGATGTGGATGAACGCCCGGGTCTGCCCGCCGGTGCCGTGCACGGTCAGCGGGTGCCCGATCGCGGCCTGCATCAGGAACCGGTTCAGCACGGTGCCGTAGTCGCCGTCGTAGTCGAACCGGTTGATGAGCCGGGGGTCCAGCGCCGTCTGGTTCGTCTGGGTGCCCCACACGATGCCCTGGTGCAGGTCGGTGATGCGCAGCCCGTCGTTCTTGGCGTAGAACGCGAACAGCAGCTGGTCCAGCGTCTTGGTCATGTGGTAGACCGAACCCGGGTTCGCCGGGTGCAGAATCTCCCGCTCCAGGTCGCCGTCGGGCGTCGGCACCTTGACCGTCAGGTACCCCTCGGGGATCGGCGCGGAGCCCGACCACCCGTACCCGTACACGCCCATCGTGCCCAGGTGCGCGATCGCCGCGTTCACCCCGGTGTCGGTGATCGCCGTCAGCAGGTTGTGGGTCGCCCGCACGTTGTTGTCAACGGTGTACCGCTTGGTCTTCTCCGACCGCATCGAGTACGGCGCCGCCCGCTGCTCGGCGAAGTGCACCACCGCGTCCGGTCGCAGGTCGGCCAGGATGGCGGCCAGCCGGTCGTACTCCGTCGCCAGGTCGACGCTGACGAATCCGATCTCGCGCCCCGAGACCTCCCGCCACGCCCGCAGGCGCTCCCCGATCGGAACGATCGGCGTCAGCGACTCGACCTCCAGGTCGACGTCGATCTTCCGGCGGGACAGGTTGTCCAGAATGGTGACATCATGGCCACGGTCCGACAGGTACAACGACGTCGGCCAGCCACAGAAACCATCACCCCCGAGTACGAGGACGCGCATTACGACTCCTATCGCATCAGCAGCGAATCTTGCGCCGTGACTTTACCTCTAGTGAAGAGTCTTCGTCACGCAAACCGGCGCTCACCTCGGCCGAGCCGGAGGACGCCTGCATCTGCCACGGGAGTGTAGCGGGAAGCAGGGACCGCCAGCGCGGTGGAGAGGAGAGGACGGCGCGAATCGGTGACAAGAATCACTATCGCTTTTATCCACTATGCAGCCTGTTCAACCGTCTAGACCTCGGTCCTGGCGGCGGGGGTCAGCAGCTCGCCGACGGCCTCCACCAGCCGCGTCATCTCGTAGGAGATCTGGCGCGTGTCGCACTCGGGCGCGGTGAGCACCGCCAGGGCCGAGCCGTCGCTGACCGCCTTCACGAACATCAGCCCGCGATCCATCTCGACCAGCGCCTGGATGGGCAGGCCGGCCTCCATGATCTGCGCCGCGCCCCTGATCAGGCTGGTCAGCCCGGAGGTGATGGCGGAGAACTGCTCCACCGCCTCGTACGGGATGCCCGCGGAAAGCGCCAGCGGCACCCCGTCGGCGGACACCACGATCGCGTGCGCGACGTCGGCCACCCGGGTGGTGAAGTCAGTGACTAGCCAATTAAGGTCCTGACGGTACGGGCTGCTCAACGGCTCGTTTCCTCTCCTGCGTACGGTGTCCAGCCCGGCGTGCCGCCCGTCTGGGTTGCATCGCGGTTGCCAAGCTGGAATCCGGCCAGCCGGTTGCGTGCCGCTTCCGGCGAACGGCGCCGCGGCGTCTGCTGCTGGGACGCGCCCCCGGGCTCGGCCGGCGCGCCGAGGACCGGCGCCTCGTCCGGGCTGGGCGCGTCATAGCCGGAGGGCGGGCCGTCGAATGCTATGTCCGCCCGCGGCGTCCGCTGCGGTAGCCCGGCCTGGGTCTGGCGCGTGGGCGGCGGTTCGCCGGCCGGGCCGCCGGCCGGCCACCCGCTCAGGTCGGCCGACCGCATCCCGCCGTCGGCCGGGCCGGCGGCCGCCCAGTCGACGCCGGCCGATCCCCAGGCGCGGCCCGCAGGCGCCGGCCACTGCCCGCCGCCCGTCTGGGTGGCGGACGAGGCCGAGCCGGACGAGCCCGACGCGGCTGAAGCGGACGCGGACGACCCGGCCGGAGCCCGGCCGGACGGCGTCTTGGCGGCGAACCAGACCGAGCGGGGAGCCGCCCCGCCGCCGACGACGGGCTGGTCGCCGCTGGTGGCGAGCAGGCTGAGGCGGTGCCGCCCGCCGCCGGGCCGGCCGGTCGTGCGCTGCCGAAGTCCCGACGTGCCGTGCGCCGCCGCGAGCGCCGCGCCGAGCGCGGGGCTGGGGTCGTTACCGAACGCCGCGTTCTCGTTGAACGTGCTGCCGTCGGGACGCGGGCGCGAGTGCATGCCGACCGAGAGCGGCTGCTCGCGGCTGGTCAGGTTGCCCGGCAGCCAGACCAGGGCGGTCAGGCCCTGTGGGTTGCCCGCGCGGAGCCTGACCCTGATCCCGTGCCGCGCCGCCAGCCGCGAGACCGCGAACAGGCCCATGTGCCGGGAGACCGACACGTCCACGCCGGGCGGGTGGTCGAGCCGCCAGTTCATCTCCTCGAGCCGGGTCGCGGAGACGCCGACCCCCTCGTCGCGGACCTCGACCAGCACACCGCCGCCGGGCGAGTCCGCCACCGACACCTGGATCTGGTTCTCCTGGGGTGAGAACAGGGTGGCGTTCTCGATGAGCTCGGCCAGCAGGTGCACGATGTCGGCCGCCGCCTGCCCGGAGACCATGATCCCGGGCTGGACCGCGAGCGACACCCGGCCGTACTGCTCGATCTCGGCCGAGGCGGCGCGGGCCACGTCCCCGAGCGGCACCGGCTCGCTCCACTTGCGGACCGGCTCCTCGCCCGCGAGCACGAGCAGGTTCTCCGAGTTGCGGCGCATCCGGGTAACCAGGTGGTCCATGGAGAACAAGTGCGAGAGCTGCTCGGAATCGGCCTCGTTCTGCTCGAGGTTGTCGATCATCCGCGATAGCCGGTCGATCAGCGGCACGCTGCGCCGCGACAGGCTGATGAACATCGTGTTGAGGTTGCTGCGTAGCTGCGCCTCGGTCCCGGCCAGTCGCACCGCCTCGGCGTGAACCTGGTCGAAGGCGCGGGCCACGCGGGCGATCTCATCGGTCCCCTCCACGCCGATCGGCTCGACGTAGCCGAAGCTAGCCGGGTCCGCCTCGGCCAGATCGGTCCCGCTGGCGGCGGCCGCCACCCGCGCGGGCAACCGGACGGAGGCGATCTCGAGCGCGTCCGTCTGCAGCCGCCGCAGCGGGTTGACCATCGACCGGGCGACGAGCGCGGTCGCCAGCAGCACGAGGAGCACCACCGCCACCGTCACCACCGCGGTCAGCACCGCCGACTCGAATGCCTGGTGCTGAAGCTGCTGGCTGCGGGTCACGACCGCGCCGGCCAGCTGGTCGTTGATATTCCGCATCCCGCCGATGATCCCCGACATGTCGGAGTACCAGGCGCCCGGCGAGGCGGCGGTATCGGTGAAGCCGAGCTTCAGATTCGCGGTGGCAAGCGGGAAGATGACGGTCGGGTCGGCGGCCGTGCTCACCAGGTTCTCGATCAGCTGCGCGGCCGCGGACTCCTGGCTGGCCTGGGAGTCGGTGACGGCGGTGGACTGAGCCTGGGAGGCCACCGCGACGAACGACTGCTGGTCGGCGAACTGGAGGTCCTGCGCGGCGACGAACGCCGCCAGCCCGCCGAAATCGTCGAGCGCCGTCGCGCCGCCGACGTTGTTGAAGCTCGACCCGCTGCTCCTGGTGGCGTTGTTCAGCGCGCTCGCGATGAGCGCGCCGTAGAGGATAGCGCGCTGCTGCGAGGCCTGATCCTCGGCCGCGGACAGCGCGCTCAGCGCGCGCACGTCGTCGCCCAGCTGGACGTCGCCGCTGCCGCTGGTGATCTCGTCGTCGAGCGCGAACAGGATCGAGAGCACGCCCGAGTAGCTCTCCACCACCTGGATCGAGGAGTCGCTGGCGGCCAACTGGCTGAGCTCGGTCTGAGAGAGGCGGAGGCCGCCGGGAGTGAGCAGGTACCTGATCTGGGCGAGCGCGGTCGCGGCCTTGGCCTGGATGCTCGCGGGGAACCCGGTCCCGATGCCCTCGATGGCCGACTGGGCGCTGGCGGCGGCTGCGTTGGTAATGGCCTCGGCGCTGGCAAGCTCCGCGTTCTCCTGCTTCAGATCCGCCGTGAGCGACGCGGCCACCTGCGAGCTCGCGTTGCCGGCGGCGGCATTCTGCTGCAACGTCATCAGCGCGGTGACCCCGACGGTGCGGTCGCGCTCGTCCTCCATGGCCTGCGCCAGCGCGGTGACCCGGACGCCGACGTCGGCCAGCCGCACGCTGCGCGAGTACGCGCCCGCGGTGCCGACCGCGTCCGCGATCCGCAGGCCGCCGAAGACCAGGCCGAGCACGCTCGCCATGGCGAACAGCGCTATCAGTCGGGTGGAGACCGACCAGTTGGACAGGGAGGACCGTCGCACCCGGTCCGGCTGGGCCCCGTCCGGCCCCGCCCGGTCCGGCCGCGCCCTGCCCTGGTCGCCAGCCCGAATAGCGGGCATGTCAGTCTGGCTGGCTCGCCGCCGCCCGATTGCGGGCGCGTCGGGGCCTCTCATCGCTCTGCCCTCGCATATTCATGTCGTAGCCGCAGGTAAATCGACATGAGCCAGTTCTCGCGCGCGCCGCAGCCGTGCTCGGTACGTGCATCTGGCTAGCGAGAGTGTAAGACTCCGCGGACGTGCAAGTGAGACCAAATCGCCATATAGCGCAAAATTAGGTGCTTGGTGTGCGGTATTGGTCGTCTTTTCTGCTCTGCTCGACGGAAATACGGCCGTTGGCCGGGCCCGATTCCCCTCTGTCACGCACGACAACTCCCAGCTCAGGAGTGCAGTAGGAATTTGATCGCGTCCAGCGCCGCCTGGATGTTGGCGACCGAGTTGGCGTAGGAGATCCGGAGAAACCCCTCGCCGTGGCGGCCGAAAGCGGTGCCGGCTAGCGCCGCCACGCCTGCCTCGCGCAGCAGCCGGCCCGCCAGGTCGTCCGCGCCGACCCCGGTGCCGGTGATATTGGGAAAGGCGTAGAACGCGCCCTGCGGCTCGACGCAGCTGACCCCGTCGATCGCGTTAAGCCCGGCCACGATCACATCGCGCCGCCGGCGGAACTCCGCCACCATGGCCGCGACGCACGTCTGCGGCCCGTCGAGGGCGGCGATCGCCGCGTACTGGCTAAACGCCGACGTGCAGGAGACAGAGTTGATCGCCAGCCGGGTGACCGGCTCCACCAGCGCCGTCGGGAAGACGCCGAAGCCGAGCCGCCAGCCGGTCATCGCGTACGTCTTCGACCAGCCGTCGAGCAGGATGGTCCGGTCCGCCATGCCGTCGAACTCGAGCACGCTCGCGTGCGGCCCGCCGTACCGCAGCGCCCAGTACACCTCGTCCGACAGCACGACGAGATCGTGCCGCAGAGCGAGCGCGGCAATCGCGGCGCAGTCGCCGGCGGTCAGCGCCGAACCGCACGGGTTGTGCGGGGAGTTGATGATCAGCAGCTTCGACGCGGGCGTGATCAGCCGGGCGAGCTCGTCGACGTCGATGCGGAACCCGTTGGACTCCCGCAGCGGCACCGGCACCGGCGTGGCCCCGGCGAACGCGGTGATCGACTCGTACATCGGGAACCCCGGGTCGGGGTAGAGCACCTCGTCCCCCGGCCCGGCCAGCGCCATGATCGTGAAGAACATGATCGGCTTGGCCCCCGGCGTCACCACCACCCGGTCGGGCGAGGTCCGCAGCCGTCCGGTCCGCTCGAGGAACGCCGCGACCGACTCGCGCAGGGCCCAGATCCCTGGCGCGGGCACGTAGTGCGTCTGCCCGGCGCGGAGCGCCTCGATCGCCGCCTCGCTGATGTGATCCGCGGTCGGGAAGTCCGGCTCCCCGATCTCCAGGTGAATGACCCGCTGCCCGGCCGCCTCCAGCGCCTTGGCCCGCGCGAGCACCTCGAACGCCGACTCAGTCCCCAGCCGGCCCATACGCTCCGCAAGCCGAAAATCGGTCATGTCGCCGAGCATAGATTCCGGCCCCCGCGCTGATAACCCCGCCGGCCGCCAACCTGCCCGCGCCCGTGGTTGTGGCGCCCACAGCGCAATCGCCCCCGGGCGATTGCCGCAACCCCCGGGGCAGAGCGCGCGCCGTGGAAGACTGGGGCCATGGAGGCGGCCCCGGAATCGCTCGAGCGCGCATACCGGCAGGAGGCGACCCGGATCAGGGCCGCCCTGGCCGCGCGGACCGGGGACCTCGGCCTGGCCGAGGACGCGGTGCAGGACGCGTTCGTCGAGGCGATCGAGCGCTGGCCGCGCGACGGCGTGCCCGCCAACCCGGGCGGCTGGCTGGCCACCACCGCCCGCCGCAAGGCCCTCGACCGGCTCCGCCGGGACCGGGTCGCCGAGCGCAAGCTGGCCCTGCTCGCGGTCACCGACACGTCGGCCTGCCCTGATGGCCCGGCTACGGCGGCAGGCCAGGGCCACGGCCACGGCCAGACCCAGAGCGACGGGCCCGACGGCGGGGGAGCCGACCGGCAGGCCGACGACGAGCTGCTGAGCCTGGTCTTTGCCTGCTGTCACCCCGCGCTCGCCCGGGACGCGCAGGTGGCGCTCACGCTGCGCGCGGTCTGCGGCCTGACCGTCGGGCAGATCGGCCGGGCCTTTCTCGTCTCCGAGGCCACGATGTCGCAGCGGCTGCTGCGCGCCCGCAAGACCCTGGCCGATGCCGGCGCCCCGGTCCGCGTCCCCGACCCGGACGAGCTGGCGGACCGGCTGGCCCAGGTCCTGGCGGTCGTCTACCTCTTCTTCAACGAGGGCTACCTGGCCTCCTCCGGCCGCCAGCCGGCCCGCCGCGACCTTGCCGCGCAGGCGGTCGCGCTGACCAGGACCCTGCACCGGCTGATGCCGCGCGAGCCGGAGGTCCTCGGCCTGCTGGCGCTGCTGCTGCTGCACGAGTCGCGCGCCGCGGCCAGGTTCGACGGCTGGGGCCGGCTCATCCGGCTGAAGGACCAGGACCGCTCGCGCTGGGACGTCGGGCTCGCCGCCGAGGCGACCCGGCTGCTCGACCGGGCGATGGCGATGCGCCGGGCGGGGCCGTACCAGGTCCAGGCGGCGATCGCCGCGCTCCATGCCGAGGCGGCCGACTACGAGCAGACCGACTGGCGGCAGATCCGCCTGCTTTACAGCCGGCTGGCGACGATGACCCCGTCGCCGGTGGTGCTGCTCAACCGGGCGGTCGCCACCCGCTACGCGGTCGGCCCGGAAGAGGCGCTAGCCGAGATCGGGCCCCTGCGCGCCGATCTCGAGGGCTACCACCTCTTCCACGCCCTCCAGGCCGCCCTGCTCACCGCACTGGGCCGGGCCGAAGAGGCGGCGGCCGCGAGCGACCGGGCGCTGGCGCTCGTTGCCAACCCGGCCGAACGCGACCTGCTCAGCCGCGGCCTCACCCTGTGAAGCGAACGGTCATCCCATTTCCAGGACCGGCCGAACCTCGACCACGATCCAGCCGCGGTCCACGCCCGGCCAGGTCTTGGAGATGTCGACGGCCTCGTCGATCGAGTCCGCCTCGATGACCGAGAACCCGCCGAGCACTTCCTTGGTCTCGATGTAGGGCCCGTCGGTCACCCCAGTCGAGCGCACGGTCTTAGCCGTCGCCGCGCCCTGGAGCTGCTTCCCGGCCTCCAGCTTGCCGGTCGCGCCCCACTTCTCGTACCAGGCGCCGACCTCGGCGTACCAGGCGCCCCACTCGGGGGTGTTCGGGGCCGGCTCGTTCGGCGTGTCCATGATCAGCAGCACGTATTTCACGAGAATCTCCCTCCGCG
>Ga0335075_10005106_pt1 | contig 20424 bp, 22 predicted proteins | sample Lox_Sample_24_FD_206723 | JGI IMG/M metagenome (GOLD analysis project Ga0335075, IMG submission 206723) | Soil microbial communities from Loxahatchee National Wildlife Refuge, Florida, United States - Lox_Sample_2.4 | ecosystem: Environmental > Terrestrial > Soil > Wetlands | place: USA...
TTGTCTTGCTGGTGCTGATCGGCGTCAACGGGCTGTTCTCCATGAGCGAGCTGGCGCTGGTGTCGGCTCGCAGGGCGCGGCTTGCGGTGCTGGAACGCAAGGGGGTGTCGGGCGCCGCCAGGGCGCGCGCCCTGGCCGATGACCCGCAGCGCTTCCTGCCCACGGTACAGGTCGGGGTCACGCTGGTGAGTGTGTTCGTCGGCGTGTTCGGCGGCGCCAGCATCGCCGCACACATCCAGGCGGGGCTGCAGCGGCTGTCGCTGGCGCCCGCTGCGGCGGCGACTCTGTCGCTGGTGATCGTCGTGGTGGTCACCACGTACCTGATGCTGGTGCTGGGCGAGCTGGTGCCGAAGCAGCTCGCCCTCCGGCGCCCGGAATATACCGCCGCCCGCGTTGCCGGGCCGATCGCCTGGACCGCGCACGTGGCGGCGCCGGCGGTCTGGCTGCTCGGCCACTCCTCGGCGCTGGTGCTGCGGCTGTTCGGCTTCTCGCGCGCCGTCCGCCAGACGGTCACCGAGGAAGAGCTGCGCGCCCTGCTGGCCGAAGGCACCCAGACCGGGGTGCTGGAGACCGAGGAACGCGACATGATCGAACGCGTGCTGCGGCTGGCCGACAAGCCGATCCGAGCGATCATGACCCCGCGCACCGACCTTGCGTGGATCGACCGCACCGACACGCGTAAGGACATCGCCGCCGCGCTGAAGGCCGCCCCGCACTCCCGGTTCGTGGTGTGCGACGGCGCCGTCGATAACGTCGTCGGCGTGGTGCAGGCGAAGGACCTGCTGGACCGTATTCTGAGCGGCGGGGATCTGTCGGTCGGCGCCGCGCTGCGCCAGCCGATCGTGGTGCCGGACACGGTCTCGGCGCTGGACGCGCTCGAGCGGCTGAAGATCGACCCGTTGGGAATGGCGCTGGTGATGGACGAGTACGGCAGCTTCGAGGGCGTGGTGACCGCGGCCGACGTGCTGGAGGCGATCGTCGGCGACCCCACCGACGCTGAGGCGCAGCCTGCGCCGCCCGGATCCGCGCGGGACGAGGCGGTGCTGGTGATGGACGGCATGATGCCGGTCGACGAACTGAAATCGCGGCTCGATCTGCCGGATCTGCCGGCGGAAGGGAGCTACCACACGCTGGCGGGGCTGTTGTTGGCGCTGCTACGGCGGGTGCCGCGCGAGGGCGACCGCATCGTGTTCGGCGGCTGGCGCTTCGAGGTGCTGGCGATGGACGAGCGACGGGTGGACAAGGTCCGCGTCGGCCGCGAGCCGGCGGCTGCGTGACCGTCCACCTCTCCCGCCCCGCGGGAAAAGTCGCCGCGCGTAGCGCGGCGGGTGAGGGTGCCGCCGATTCCCGCGAGACCCGATGCGGTCCTTGATTGCATCGCGCCTGATTTGCCGCCGGGGCCCGACGCGTTCACGCGCCTGTTAACGCCGTCACCAACCTTCTCTTGCTCCATCTCAATGTTCGCCGTGGTGCCGCCCATCCTTCCACTATGCCGGGTGCCTGCTAATACCGATCGACTCTCTGATGCCAGGAGTGAACGTCATGGCCGGCGAAGGCCGGCCATTCACGTCTTGCTTTGATGACCAACGCTTGGAGGCTGATCGGCGCTGGAATGCGCTGGTGAGCGAATCATCGCGTTGCTACAAGGCCGCCCCGCATGTGGGACGACCCAAACGACAAGGAGGATGCGGTGCATGAAGCCAGTGGTGCGCGTGTCGATTCTGCGATGTCCGCCGGAGCGCTTTGCCGAGCTCCGGCAAATGTTGGTTGAGGCCGACCCCGTCCTGCGTCCCGGTATCGAGGCCATGCCGGGATTGCTGGCTTTCTACGTCGGTGCCGATGAGGCGACATCTTCGCTGTCGAATGTCAGCCTTTGGACCAGCCTCGAAGCCGCCAGGCAGTTGGACACGTTCCAGCCGATGCTGGAACTGGGAAAACCATTCACTGAAAGGGGCGCGACATTCGAGCGCCCGATCATGAACTATACGACGCTGTGGCAATTGAAAGGTTCCGCGGCGTCCGGCGAAGCAGCGTCGTAGCGGTTCGTGGCCATCCGGTTCGCCTGCGCCGCTGGACCAACCCCAAGATCGCCGAGTTTCATTGATGGCGGGTCGGAACTTCCGGTGGGCAACTAAGCGGAAACGCCGGACCATCGTCCACCTCTCCTGCTTTGCGGGAGAGGTCGCCGCGCGGCAGCGCGGCGGGTGAGGGTGCCGCGTGCGCTGCCGATTCCAGTCACCGTGAATGTGCTCTAAAGCCCAGCGTCGCATCCGGGCCACTGACGCTTCAAGTTGCCGGCGATCGACGAGCGCGGCTTGCTCCAGGCCGCAAGAAAAATCCCGCCTGCCAGTGACCCCCGTCACAGCTTCCCGCGCCTTGCCGGACCAATCTGCTCAATGACACCCCGCAACCTGGCGGGAGCATGAAGGAGCAAAGAAATGCTTCGGCCCTCGGATTTCGTCCGCCCAAACGACGTACTGGACCCGGATCAGGATCCCGCCCGTTCCGGCGAGGTGGACCTTGACGACACTGGCGGCCGGATGCGCGGCTCTGTCATGGCGGTGGTCTGCGTCCTCGGCATGCTGGCTCTGGCTGTGCTGCAGCCGCACGCACGGAATTACGTCCCCGCCAACGGCCACGCCGCGGCTCCGGTTACCGCGGTCTACCCACACTGAAGGCTCAGAGCGCCCCGCGCTGCGCCAGTGGAGCGACGAATTGCGGCTCGGTGTCCCACGGGAACAGGATCCAGGTGTCCTGCGAGACCTCGGTGATGAAGCTGTCCACCACGTCGCGAGCCGCCGGCTTGGCATAGACGCAGGCGAAATGGGCCCGCGGCAATAGCGCGCGCACGACGCGTGCGGTGGCCCCGGTATCCACGAGATCGTCGATGATCAGGAACCCGCTGCCGTCGCCGGCCGCGCTGGGCGGCTTGATGATCACCGGCGTCGTACGGGAGTCTGGCGATTCGCGGCCGTAGCTCACGACCGAGATGCTCTCGACTAGCCGGCATTCCAGCTCGCGGGCGACGATCGCCGCCGGGATCAGCCCGCCACGCGCGATCGCGACCACGCCGGCAAAGCCGCCGCCGTCCGGCCCCTTGCCGATCAGCCGCCAGGCCAGCGCACGGGCATCGCGATGGAGCTGGTCCCAGCTCACTGCATAATAATGCGTCGGCATCAGAACAGCCTGCCGCCGTTCGGCACTTTGAAATCGGGCTTGATCAGCACGACCGCGCCGTCCTCGTCGGGCATTCCGAGCGTTAGTACCTCGCTCACTGATGGGCCGATCTGCCGAGGCGGAAAGTTCACCACCGCGCAGACCTGACGGCCGATGAGCTGGTCGGGTCGATAATGCACGGTGATTTGCGCCGAGGACCGCTTGGTGCCGATCTCCGGCCCGAAATCGATGACGAGCTTGAGCGCCGGCTTGCGCGCTTCGGGGAACGGCTGCGCATCGACGATGGTGCCCACGCGGATATCGACGCGCTCGAAATCGGCGTAGCCAATCGTTTCAGTCATGGCAGCCTCCCTCTGCGCCGATCATGCCATATCGGAGGGCTGAGGTAAGTGGTCAGTGCGTCGGGAGCGGGCCATATTGGCCGCCGACCAGTGACAAACGGAGCCGCGATGCGCGATTTCCACTTCCCCGGCCGCAGCCGGATCTACGCCACGCATGGCATGGCGGCGACCTCGATGCCGGCCGCCACGCTCACCGCGCTCGACGTGCTGCGGGCGGGCGGCAACGCACTGGATGCAGCGGTCGCCGCCTGCGCGGTGCTCTGCGTGATCGAGCCGGCCTCCACCGGCATCGGCGGCGACTGCTTCTGCCTCTATGCCCCGGCGGGCGCGGGGAAGGTGGTTGCGCTCAACGGCTCAGGCAGGGCGCCGGCGGCAGCCACGATCGACTGGTACGAGCAGCATGGCATCGCCGCGATCGAGAACACCTCGGCGCACAGCGTCACCGTGCCGGGCGCGGTGAACGCGTGGGAGACGTTGCTGGCGTCGCACGGGCGCAAGGGGCTCGACGAGCTCCTGGTTCCGGCGATCCGCTTCGCCGCTGATGGCTGGCCGGTGCACGACAAGGTGGCCTGGGATTGGGCACGGCTGGAGGACAAGCTGCGCAAGAACGGGACGCACGCCTTCCTGCCTGGCGGCACTGCGCCGCGTCCCGGGGATCTGTTCCGCAATCCGGCCCTGGCCGAGACGCTGCAGGCGATCGCCCGGCATGGCGCGCGGGCGTTCTATGAGGGACCGGTTGCGGCCGATATGGTCGCCACGCTGCGCGCCCGCGGCGGGCTCCACACCGAGGCGGATTTCGCCGCCGGCCTGACCAACGCCGAATTCGTCGAGCCAATCTCGCTGAACTGGCGTGGTTACGACGTGCACCAATGTCCGCCAAATGGGCAGGGGTTGGTCGCGCTGATGATCCTCGGCATTCTCGGCGGGATCGACACGGCGCCGGACGGGCCGCTCAGCGCCCAGCGTTATCACCGGCATATCGAGGCAGCGCGCCTTGCTTATCGCGACCGCGACGCGTTCATCGCCGACCCGTCGCAGGCTGATGTGCCGGTGAAAAGGCTGCTCGACCCCGCATATCTCGCCCGACTGCGCGCGCTGATCGACGACGCGCGCGCGATGCGCGCCTTGCCCGCCGCCGGTGAGGCGCTGCTGCCACCGCACAAGGACACGACTTATCTCTGCGTGGTCGATCGCGACGGAAATGCGTGCAGCTTCATCAACTCGCTGTTCGAAGGATTCGGATCGGCGATCCTGGCGGACAAGTCGGGAGTGATGCTGCAGAATCGCGGTTTCGGCTTCCGGCTTGAACCCGGCCATCCGAACTGCATCGCCCCGCGCAAGCGGCCGATGCACACGATCATCCCGGGGATGGTGATGCAGGGCTCGCAGGCGGTAATGCCGTACGGCGTGATGGGTGGGCATTTCCAGCCGATGGGCCACTCGTTGTTCTTGACCAATCTGCTGGAATTCGGGCTCGACATTCAGGAAGCGATCGACCTGCCACGGCTGTTGCCGCTACGCGGCAAGGTACAGATCGAGCGTGGGATCCCGCCCGAGATTTGCGACCGCTTGTCCCGGCTGGGTCACGAGTTGGAGCTGGTGGAGCGCCCGCATGGCGGCGGTCAGGCAATCTGGATCGACCGTGCACGCGGCTGCCTGGTCGCCGGGTCCGAGCCACGGAAGGATGGGCTGGCGCTGGGTTACTGACGACAAGAATCGGAAGCAGCACTATGCGCGGAACTGTTTATGCCATGCTTGTCGTACTCGCCCAGTTCGCGCCCAATATCGCGGCGGCGGATGTGTGGCGAGGGAAGATTCGGTGCGTCGTGCTGCAGGGCTTGAACACGAAGCCGCTCGTCGGCGATTTCCAGATGACCAGGAACGGAACCCGCCTCACCTACTCGCGCCCTGTGCACATGGCCGATTCGCCCTCGCTCTCAGGGGTGGAAGAGAGCGGAGCAGGCATGCTGAATGGCAACGAGATCAAGCTGCAGGGCGGGGCATCCGGCAGAGGGTACAGCTATACAGCGAGCTATCAGGGAGAAATCGAGAGCGGCTACGTTAATCTGGCCGGCGAGCAAGTCTGGACCGCTTCGAAGTCGGGCCAGTTCCATCGAGCCTGCCATATCACGCTGACACCTGCACAAAAATGACACTGTGCCAGTGTCCCGGCGGGAGAAGGACGGGCTGCCGTTGGGAACTTAAGATTTGTCCGACGGCTCAGCGAAGCATCGCGATGGCTGCGAGCCCGGCCCCGAACGCGCCGTACATGGCCGTGATCAGCACCGCGAGCACGCCCCACATGTACCCCTTGGTCGGCAACTTCGCGACCTCTTCCTTGGTCGCGAGGTGCGGCAGCATCGCGATGTCCTCTTTGGTCGCGAGATGCGGCAGCGTGGCAGTGAATAGCGCTTCGAGACGAGCGAACCCGGCCTCCAGCCGCCCAATTCGCCCATCGAGCCGTTCAGTGGTGGCCTCCAGCCGCCCCAGGCGTTCATCGAGCCGCTCCGTGGTGGCCTCCAATCGCCCGATGCGTCCATCGAGGCGCGCAATCGAGGCTCCCACGTCGCTCATGTCCCCCTCCAGCCTGGAGACGCGCATCTCCAGGCGGTGAGGATAGGGCTCGGGTCCCTCGCGCTCAACTGGCTGATCTGGCATCCCTGCGTTCTCCACCCGCCGACTGGCGCAGAGAATGGGAAGGAGAGATTACTCGGGTATGAATCTCGGTATCCACCAAGCGGGAACGATCATGACCGAACCGTGCGACCTCGACGCCGTCACTGCCCGCCGCCTGATCGGGCAGAAGAAGCTCGCGCCCTCCGAACTGCTGGCAAGCTGCATCGATCGGATCGAGGCCGTAGACCATGCGGTGAACGCAATGGTCGCGCGCGACTTCGAGCGGGCCCGTCTTGCCGCCAAGGCCGCCGATGCCGCCATCGCCCGCGGCGACGAACTTCCACCGCTGCACGGCCTGCCGCTCGGTGTGAAGGACCTGGAGGACACCGCTGGCCTTCGTACCACCTCCGGTAGTCCGATCTTCCGCGACAACATCCCCGCCGCCGACCAGCGTAGCATCGCCGCGGTGCGTGCAGCCGGCGCGATCGTCATCGGCAAGACCAACACACCCGAATTCGGTGCCGGCGCCAACACCCGCAACGCGGTCTACGGCGCCACCGGCAACCCGTTCGACCCATCCCGTTCAGCGGCCGGCTCTTCCGGCGGCTCGGCGGTTGCGCTGGCAACGGGCATGGTACCGCTCGCAACCGGTTCGGACACCGGCGGATCGCTTCGCAACCCCGCGGCCTTCTGCGGCATTGTCGGGTTCCGTCCAACACCAGGCTTGGTGCCGAGCGAGAAACGGCCGCTTGGCTGGCTTTCGCTCTCGGTGCTCGGGCCGATGGGGCGTACCGTCCCGGATGCCTGTCTGCTGCTCTCCGCGATGGTCAGCGATGATGCGCGCGATCCGCTGGCGACAACAGTCTTCGGCCGCACAGTCCGCCGGCCAGAGGATTTCGCCGTGCCGGCCCGAATCGACCTGTCACGCCTGCGCGTCGCGCTGACGCCGGACTTCGGCTTCGCCCCAACCGAGCGGCACATCGCCGGCGTCTTTACCGACAAGACCAGCCTGTTCCGCCACGTCTTCGCCCGCGCCGAGGACGCCACGCCTGACTGCACCGACGCCGACGAGACATTCGAGATACTGCGTTCGCTCGGATTCCTTGCGACGCATCTGCCGAAGATTGAGGCGGGGCAGCCAGTCGGCCCCAATGTGCGGGCAAATGTCGAGGAGGGGTTGCGCTACTCGGCCCGCGACGTGGCCCGGGCCATGGCGATGCAAACCGCGTATTACCGGCGCTGGCAGGCGTTCTTCGGCGACCACGACGTAATCCTGACCCCGGCGATCACCATCAGCCCACGCCCGTGGCGCGAGCTCTACCCAGCCGAGATCGACGGCAAGCAGACCCGCACTTACTTCCATTGGCTGGCGATGGCTTATGCGGTGACGCTGGCCGGGCATCCGGCGCTGTCGCTACCGGTCGGGCTCGACCACGACGGAATGCCGTTCGGTCTGCAAATCGTCGGCCCGCGCGGGGGCGATGCGCTGGTGCTGTCGGTCGCCGCCGAGCTGGAGCGGCTGCTGGCCGACGATCCGAGGATGGCGCGGCCGGCCCCGGATCTGGCACGGCTGCGGGCGGCCCCTTCGCTCAGCGAGAGCCCGGGATTTCTGGGGTTCGAGTAGTCCTTCCCCACAAGCGGACAGCCGTCATCAAAGCTTCACGGTCTGCGCGGGAACCCGCGCATCCGCCACGCATCTAGCGTCCCGAGACTGTACGGGATTGCCAAAGCATGTCGGATATCACCGCGGACGATCTCGCGCGATACGACGCCGCGGGCGTCACCGGCGAACACTGGAAGATCATGTTCATCTCCGGCATGGGCTTCTTCACCGACGCGTATGACCTGTTCATCATCGGCGTGGCGATGCGTCTGATCAAAGGTGAGTGGCATCCGCCCACCCTCGCTGTCGGCCTCGTCACCTCAACAGCCTTGCTCGCCGCCGCGATCGGCGCCCTGCTGTTCGGCCGAGTGGCCGACATGCTCGGCCGCAAGCGCATTTACGGCTACGAGGTGCTGGTCCTGGCCGCGGGCGCTATTGCCTCCGCGTTCTCGCCCAGCATCTGGTGGCTGATTGGTTTCCGCATCATCCTGGGGCTCGGCATCGGCGGCGACTATCCGGTCAGCTCGACGCTGATGAGCGAATACGCCGGCAAAGCGACCCGAGGCATGATGGTAAGCTTGGTGTTCGCGATCCAGGCGGCCGGGTTGATCGTCGGGCCCCTGCTGGCCGCCGGGTTGCTCGCCAGCGGCATCAGCCACGACCTGACCTGGCGGCTGCTATTGGCGTTCGGAGCGATCCCAGCGCTCGCCGTCTTCCAGATGCGGCGCCGCCTGGCGGAGACGCCGCGCTATCGTCTGGCGGCTGCCAAACGCAAACAGGCGCGCGCATCTTTCTCGCAAGGATTCCGCAGTCTGCTAAGCCGCCAGGATCTTCGCGTACGATTGATCGGCGCAAGCCTGGCTTGGTTCCTGATGGATTTCGCCTACTATGGGAACACCGTCAGCAGCCCGATGGTCTTGCACGTCATCGCGCCCAAACAGGATCTGCTGACCGAGATATTGACTCAGCTTCTGGTCTTCGCGGTAGCGGCGGTGCCCGGCTATTTCGTCGCCGCGGCCATGATCGATCGGATCGGGCGAAAGGCGATCCAGATCCTCGGCTTCGCCATGATGGCGGTCAACTTCACGGCAATGGCGCTGATCCCCGGCATCGAGAAACTGATTTATCCTTTCCTGATCATCTACGGCATCAGCTACTTCTTCACCGAGTTCGGCCCGAACGCAACCACCTTCGTCTATCCGGCAGAGCTGTTCCCGGTGGAAGCCAGGACCACCGGGCATGGGGTCGCGTCCGCCTCCGGGAAGATCGGCGGTTTCGTCAGGGTATTCACGTTCCCCCCTTGCTGATGCACTGGCACGGGCTGCTGACCGCCGAGCTTGGCGCGGCCATCGCCAGAATGCTTGGCTTGCTGTGCACTGCCTCGCTGCTGCCCGAAACCATGAAGCGCACATTGGAGGAGCTGAGCCTGACTCGGACGTAATTACGCCGAGCCCTGTCTGACGAGCTGCGCAAACCGAGCGAGCTGATCGGCTTCCACGTCGGAGACGGCAAAGTAGGTGATGCCAGCCTCCCGCCATGTCACCACGTTGAAGCCCTGACGTTCCTCCCCATGTGGCGGCGCATTGGCCTGACCGGGCGAGGCCCAGGCGAACAGATTGATCACGTGCTTGTCGTGCCGGTACACCACCGCGGCCGCCGGATGGCCGTCGATGTAATCCACCCGGCCGCCGATCAGCGGAAAACCCTCGGCAGCCAGATCGCGCACCGGCGGGGAGACGTCGACATGCGCCGACAGCCACGGCTTCACCGTGTGCTGGTTGCTGGTCTGCACGTCGGTGAGGTGATCGGCCATCAATGAAGCGATGTGGCTGTCGATCACCGCCTGGATGACCGATAGCGAGCCCTGATCGCTCGGCGCCCGATAGATCAACAAGACCAACGCCGCGCCGGCAAGCGCACCGGCAAGCCCGCTGCCGCCCAGCGTGATCGCCGGCAGCCGGAACCAAGGCCTAACCGTCGGCGGCACAGTCTCTCGCGGCAGGTCTGCCACGATTCGGGCAGCCAGCGCCGGCGGCGCCCGGTGATAGCTGATCTGCTCGCGAAACGCGGCTTGCATGGCCTGCTGCTTCTCCAGCTCGGCGGCACAGGATGGGCATGCGGCGAGATGCCGGCGCAGCCGCCAGCGCCGCCACAGCGACAGCTCGCGGTCCAGCAGCAGCGGCAACGAAGCCCTCGCCTGCTCACACCCCATCGGCACGTTCCCGCGCTTCCGCGTCGAACCAGTGGCGGCGCAGCGCCGCACGCGCTCGTGCGAGCCGCGACATGACCGTTCCGATCGCCACGCCGGTGACGGTTGCAATCTCCTGATAAGAAAGCTCCTCCACCTCGCGCAGAAGCAGCACGGTCCGGTGCTCAGGCAGCAGACGCTCCATCAGCGCGTTCAATCGCTCGGCGTCGTCGCTTCGTTGCAGCAAGGCCTCAGGGTCGCGTCCCGGGCTGCTCCAAAGCGGCACATGCGGGGCGTCGAGATCCTCTTGCGGCAGCTCGCCGACATACGTCATGCGGCCTCCGCGGTTCTGGCGCGCCCAGGTCGAGAAATTGTTGCGCAGGATCGTCAACAGCCACACGCGCAAGTCGCCACCCTCGTAAGAATCGAAATAGCGGTACGCACGCAGGTAAGTCTCCTGCACCAGATCCTCCGCCTCTGCCGCGTTGCCGGCGAGCCAGCGCGCCAGGTTGTACGTGGCGTCCAAATGCGGCAGGGCGAGTAACTCGAAGCGGCGTTTTCGGTCGTCGCTGGGCAAGAACGGGCTCCTTGGCGTGGACGCCATCAGGAGAAACCAGATAACCGACCGATTTATTCCCGCCGCACCGTGCTGGCGAGCGAAAAGATCCTGCCCGAAGTCGGGGAATTTGCTCGGCGAACCTCCGGTCTTCTCGGCGGACGCGCGGCGATTGGGCCGCGGCAACCGCAGGAGCGACCCGCATGAGCCACCGAGACGACACCGACCCGCAGCGCCGCAATTTCCTGAAATGCATGACCTGGGCGGGCACCGCCATGGTCTGGACGATGGCCGGCGGCGTGCCGCGCTCGCGGCTGATCGAAGCCGCCGAGGCGGCGACTACGGATTTCAGCTTCGTACAGATCAGCGACAGCCATATCGGCTTCAACAAGGCGGCCAATCCCGACCCCATGGCGACCCTGCAGGACGGTCTGAAAAAGGTCGAGCAAATGCAGACCCGGCCTTCCTTCATGATCCACACCGGCGACATTACCCATCTGTCCAAGCCGGCGCAGTTCGATACCGTGCGGCAGGCGATGAGTGCGACTGGGTTGAGCCTGTACACGGTGCCCGGCGAGCACGACATCCTGGAGGAAGACGGTAAGAGCTACCTCAACCGCTTTGGCAAGGGCACCAAAGGCGATGGCTGGTACAGCTTCGACGCCGGCGGCGTGCACTTCATCGGCCTGGTGAACGTGGTCAACCTGCAGGGCAACGGTCTCGGCAATCTCGGTCACGAGCAACTTGAGTGGCTCGAGGACGACGTCGCCCACCTGAGCGCCAGCACGCCGATCGTGGTGATGGCGCACGTGCCACTGTGGATCGTTTACAAAGACTGGGGCTGGGGCACTGCTGATGGAGCACAAGCGCTGGCGTATCTGAAACGCTTCGGCTCGGTCACCGTTCTGAACGGGCACATCCATCAGGTGATGCAGAAGGTCGAAGGACACGTGGCGTTCCACACCGCGCGCTCGCTCGCTTTTCCCCAGCCGGCGCCGGGCACGGCAAAAGGACCAGGGCCGATGCTGGTTCCTGCTGGCGAGCTGAAACAACATCTCGGTATCGCCCGGGTCAGCCTGGTGTCCGCGTCGGCGCCGCTCGCCATCGTCGATTCGCCACTCGCCGGCTGAGGACAAAGTGCCATGCAGAAGATGAGAGACGCCGGGGGTGTCGCCCGGCGGACGGTGCTCGCGCAAATGCTGGGTGCCAGCGGCGCGCTGGCGATCGGGGGGCTCGCCTTCGCGGGCGACGCCGCCCAGGTGACGATCGATAACTTCACCTTCTCGCCGACGCCACTGTCGGTTGCCGTCGGCACCACTGTCACATGGATCAACCGTGATGACATCCCGCACAGCATCGTCTGTCCGGCGCTGAATTTTCATTCGCGCGCTCTGGACACGGACGACAGTTTCTCGTTCCGCTTCCAGACCGCGGGCACCTATGATTACCTGTGTGGCATCCACCCCCATATGCGCGGGCAGATCATCGTGCGAGGCTGAATGCGGCGATCAGCGCGCCGCCAACGCGGCCGGACGTTAGTCTGGGGGCCAATACCGGCCAGAGGCGTCGATTAGGCGCGACACAGCAAGGTCGTTCGAATCTCAAGCCTCCGCAGTGACGACGGGAGCACCCTTGGGCCGACCGGGCAACCACACCGCGGCGAGGGCGAGCGCAACGGCGACGCTGATAAACGTGACCGCGGCCAGAGCAGAGAAACCGTAGAACCCGAAAATCACTCCCGCCAACGCCGATCCCACCGAGGAGGCAAGCGACGTCGCGGCATTGAACAGCCCGACGCTTTCCCCTCTCGCTGTCGGGGCAAGTCGCACCGACAGCGAGTTCGCGGCGACGCTGAGCAGTGGCCAGACAAACTGGATCAGTGCGAAAACGATCAGCACCAGCCGCCCTGCCCACCCCGCTCGTAGCAAGCCGAATGCGGCCAGTGCGGCAAATAGCACCAGCCTGGCGGCGAATCCCGCCATCAGCACGCAACCTCCGCCTTGCCGGTGGGTCGCTGCGCTTGCTGGCGCGTACAGCAACAGACTGACACCGACGCCCACGGCATAGGCGGTGGAGGGCAGAATCGCGGCCATATGGAACTGTTCTGTCATTACCACCGGAAACAGCACAGCGATTCCGTTCATCGCCGGATAGGCGATGAGCCAGATAATCAGGAACCGCCGCAGCGTCCGGTTGATCACGCTAAGAAAGGCCGCAAGCTGTGACCAGCCGACATGATGGGCATGGTGCTGCGGGCTGGGCACCCCGGCCTCGCCGCCGACCAGCGGTCGCGCCGGCGGCTTGTCGTGCCGTGCGCGCTGTTGGCCGGGCGGTGCCGAACTCCAGCCAAGCGCTGCACCCGCTGCCAGCGCCGTGCCGGCGCACAGGAAGCCGGCGACCGAGTGCCTGCCCGCCAATGCGCCGGCGGCAATCAGCCCGACAACTTGTCCGGCGCTGATGAAACGTTGCAGCCGGGCGACCCGGTCGTCCCACTCCGGCTCCGGATGGCCCTGGATCGCCAGCACGTTACCTGCCGTGGTTGCCGCCATCGTGCCAAGCCCCGCACCGGCGTCCAGCACAAGCCGCAGCATGGCATTGTCGACGACCGCGAACAGCAGCAGGCAGAGCGCCGCGCCGGCGCTGCCCCAGACCAGGAGGTCGCGATGCCGTCCGAACCGGTCGGCCCAGCCGCCCAGCACCGGTGCAAGCAGTCCCGACAGCGCGAAGGCCGCATAGCCAAAGCCGGCTGTCGCCCCGTGCTGTGCCGCGAGCGGCAGCAGGATCGGCACCAACCCGTTCTGGGTCAGGCCGAGCAGGCCGTAGGACAGGAACCACGCCTCGCGGCTCACGCGGCGAGGTCCCCGGTTCTGAGTCTCGCCTTAAGGTCCTTGGGCATCGAGCGGCTCCACGGGAGGGACCGGGTGGGCGTCAAGCACTCGCTCTGTCACGAAGCACGCGGTGGCGCCCACTGTGCCGCGGGGTGGTGCGATTGCAGCAACATGACACACACGAGCGGCGACGCCGATTGCCATCTCGTAGACGATAGTGAGACGACCCGCTCCACCTGCCAATCTCACGCTCATCGCAGCGTTCTCTCCCGGCCACCATTCCAGAAGCAGGAAACTCTTTCCCACTCAGACGGCTAATTTCAAGCTCTCAGTCGATATACAAACCCGGCGAACTTACTGACTCTCCTGTGGGAGTTACTTATGTGCACGCCTGTCGATAAAGACGATCGGTTACCGGACTTCGCGCCGCTCTTGCCGCACGTCAAAGCTCGAGAATGGCACGTCGATCCCCAAAAGGGATATACTGTCAGACAGATCAAGCCAGGCATCTTCGTTATCACCGACGGAGGCTACCAAGCCCTGTTTGTTGCCACCGGAGCGGGTGTCGTGCTGTTCGATGCCCCGCCGTCGTGCGGCGCTCACATCATACAGGCGGTCGCCGACGTCACGGCAGAGCCGGTCGTAAAGCTCGTGTATTCGCATGGCCACGTCGACCATATCTCAGGTGCCGGGCTAATGCTCCAGCAAAATCCGGAGATCGAGATTATCGCTGAAGAGGGCGTTGCACGATTCCTGTTTGATCAAAACGACCCGCACCGCCCAATGCCAACGCGCGTCTTCACAAAGCACGAGCGGCTGACCCTTGGCTCGATGACCGCGGATCTCCGAGTGGGCTACTGGCACTCACCTCCGGGTGACCTTTTTATCCATCTTCCCGAGGAAAAGGTATTGATGGCTGTCGATACGATGTCATCTGGCTCGGTGCCTTTCATGGGCCTGGACCTTACGATGAACATGCACGCCTACCTCAAGATCTTCGACCAGATGCTGAGCTACGATTTCGACTTTCTGGTCCCCGGCCACCATAGCAATCCGTCTACCCGTGACGATGTAAAGCGGGTCGGCGAATACGTCGGCGACGTGTACGCAACAGTCAAACGCATCCACGAAAGTGATCACACGTCCCTGTCGTCGCGGGCGGCACAAAAATACGGCCGCGACAACAGCTATGCCATCGCACGCACGATAATCGACGCTGAGGTCGCGCAAGCAGCAAAAGAGGTCAAGGACCGCTGGGTAACAAAACTTGTCGGAGTTGACGTTTGGGCCGAAAGTCACTGCCGTACCGCTCTCGTTTACTTCGAATGGGATGTTGGTCCGCGCCCGGCTGGCGCTCCGACAGCAACGGAACGACGATGGCCCGGAGGACTTCGTCGCTCTTATGCGGATGGCTAAGTGCACTTGCGCCCTGCAGTATACTGCCAACGGACACCGTCGCTGGAGGGTTTTATGATCGCAAACCGCTCGACAATCGGCACCCATGCAAGGCGGGACGTCTTGCGAATTGCCACCGCCTCCGCTGTCGGGCTTGCTGGGCCAGGGCGCGCTTCGGCCGCCGCTGCCGGCACAGCCTCTGGCGGTCGGATATCCGGTCCGCTGCAATCGGCGGGTGCGCTCGCCCTTAGCCCAGACAACGTTCTCTTCGTAGGTGACATCACTGGAGCCGCCGTCCATGCATTCACCTTACGTGCGACCGACATGACGCCGCAGACGGGCGTTGAACTCGGCAACTTTCATAATTTCGAAGGTCGCGACCTGGTTCGCGGTCTGGATGTGAAACTTGCTGCGCTATTCGGGACCACATACGACAGGGTCGTCATCAATGACATGGTAGTACATCAACCATCCCAGCAGATTTTCATTTCGGTCGAGCGGGGGCGAAGCACCGATGCAATACCGGCAATTGTGAAGGTCAACCATGGTGCACTAGAGGTGCTTGATCTCAGCCAGACTCCTCACTCGCAGGTCGCAATTCCGAACGAGCCCACCCCTACGGCCATGCTCGAGTTCAACACACAGCGATCATTCGCGATCACAGATATTAAGTATTACAACGGTGAGATCATCGTTACCGGGGTATCAAACCAACGGTTCGCCTCAACATTGCATCGGATTCCGTACCCCTTCAATGCTCAGACGGCTACAAGTACTGTCGAGATCTGGCATCCGGTACACGGCGAGTGGGAGACCCGAGCCCCGATAATTCGCCACCTCGTCAAGGAGATAAAAGGTGAGCCATATCTGTTCGCCGTTTACGGCTGTACGCCTCTCGTGCGCTTCCCCCTGGCCTCGCTTAAGGATGGCGCTCACGTTCGTGGGGATGTGATCGGACAGTTGGGCTACGGAGCCAATCCCCTTGACATGCTCATTTTTGACGACCCTTTCGACAACAAGGAGTATCTGCTGGTCACCATTGATACGCGAAGCGCGGCGCAAATTGCCGTGCTTGAACTTGGAACTGCAAAGCCGGAGCCGACCGGTGGTCCGATTGTCTTCGAGCCGGGCGGTCTGGGTCGCACACAAGGGCTCATTCCGCTCATCGCCTATAACTTTGCAATTCTCAATCCAAAATGGGCTGTAGAAATCCATCGTCACCCAAAGACGGGATACCGCCTGGACATCAGCACCTTGGCGCTGCCGTATTGCTTTGAGCGTAGAGACGGAATGGCGGAGATGAACTGGCCGAACGGTCCCGACCCCTTTGACTATCGGGAGCACCGCAACGAGATCGACTATGTCGGCCGGATGTGGCCGGTCGGAAAATAGACTTCGCCACACGCCGATGGATGACAATCCACAGCTGATGTTCGACTTCGATCCGCACGACCCAAGATCCGGATGCGTTCTCGTCCATCATCTTCGTCCGGATCTGGTTTCCGTGCTGCACGGATACCTGCAGCCACGCTCAGCGCTGCTGCCCATCCTTCGAGTAAGCGTCGTCGAAACAGAATTGCCGACCCGCGAGGAACTCCCGGACATTGTTGGCCGCTGCCAGGTTCTGGAAAGCGGGCTGCGGTTCATTCCGTACTTTCCGTTTGAACCGGGAGTTCGCTATCGCGCCACATTCGATCCTCGGCGGCTCTGCGTCCCTAGGCCGGCGGACAAGCTGGTTCTGGAGTTCTCACTGCCAAAAGAACAGACGATCCTGCCCACAGAAGTGACGGATATTTTCCCTTCAAGTGTGCTACTTCCCGAAAATCTGCTTCGCTTCTATCTGTGCTTCTCCAATTCGATGCAGCGCGGTCGAGGCGAAGCCGAGATATCGCTTCTCGGCCCTGATGGCGAACCAGTGCCTGATGCGCTTTACCGCGCGCCCGTCGAGCTCTGGGACAGAAGCATGCGGTGCCTGACGGTGCTGTTCGATCCCGGCAGGCTCAAGCGCGGGGTGGGCCCCCACCGCGAACTGGGACCACCGTTGAAGAGCGGGCAGGTGTATACACTGGCAGTGGGCGCCGGCATGACCGACATATCCGGGCGCCGGCTACGCGAGACTCTTTACAAACGCTTCCACGTCACAGACGCATTGCGGGAGCGGATTGCGATTGAGCAGTGGGAGATCATGCCTCCCGCCGCCAACACTCGTCAGCCACTGACGCTGATTTTCCCAGGGCCGTTGGATTGGGCCTTACTGTCGCACACGGTCGCCATCACGTTGCCAAACGGACAAGCAGCCGACGGCCAGATCGTAATCGATCGGTGCGAAACGCGATGGTGCTTTACACCGGCCTCGCCTTGGGCCGCAGGCTCCCACGACGTCCGCGTTGGGTCAGACCTCGAAGATGTTTGCGGCAATACAGTGACCGCGCCGTTTGACAGGCCCCTGCGATCTCCCACCGATTTGGCCGGCGAGGTCAAAAGCCGTTCAATTCCATTTTGCCCGGTGTGACTGGTTCTCAACTTGAACCGGTCGCAACGCCGATCTGGATGCCGGTTCTCCTCGTTAAGAACCAGCATCGACCCTCGCCTCCGCCAGCCCTCAACCGAGCAGCAGGAAAAACCAGCCGCCCATCGGCATGTTCACGAAATCGCTGGTCGAGGCGATCGGCCAGAGCTGGATCAGCACCGAAGCGAACAACGCAACACGCAGCGGCGGCGCCCGTCCCCACAGGCCGCGGGCCAGCGGCAGCAACCAGGCCCATGCGGTGAGGCAGACTAGCACCAGGCCGGGGAACCCGCCGCCGGCCAGCGCCTGGAAATAGAAATTGTGCGGGTGAGCGGCGCAGATCGCTGCTGCGCCGCCGTGTGTCTGGCGTCCATCGAAGGTCGGGCCGAAATAGCGCGGCAGTGGACAGCCGGTGCGGAACCCGTTGAAGCCACGTCCCACCAGTGGGCGCGCCAGCGCTATATGCCAGGCGCGTGCATAGAGCTGCCCGTACGGGCTGGTCGGGAACGCCTCCATCTGGGCCGAGAATTGCACCACCAGGCGGTGATACGTCGGTGGTGAGACCACAACCGATGCGCCCACCAGCATCAACCCGCCCACGCTCGCCGCCAGCACCATCGGGCGCAGCCGCGACAGCAGCAGTCCCGCCGCGACAAGGCCAAGTCCGGTCAGCAGCAGCGGCATGCGCTGGCCGATCAGCACCATGACCAGCACGCCGCCCAACAGCAGCGCGTAGGCACCCACCGTCGCCGCGGGGCGACGTCGCTCCAGCAGTGCCGCCACGGCCGGCACCACCGCCGGGAACAGGATGCGCGACAGCGCCGGCCCGGCGCGCGGCTTGCGAAACGGCCCGCTCAGCTCGCCCGAGACGCCACGCGTGTCGCCGAACAGATTGTGTCCGGTGACGAACTGCAGCAGCACCTGTGCGGCGATCCACATGGCCGAGGCGACGATGATCCCGAACAGCCAGCGGCGCGCGCGTGGATCGCGCAGGGTACAGTGCTCCAACGCCGCTGCGAACAGCAGGAACCGGATCACCGCGATGCCCTCGACCAGCGAGGCCGCGCCCCCCGGTCCAAGTCCCAGCGCAGGAATCGGCAGGGAGCAGAAGACGACCCATCCCCACCAGGCAAGCGCCCACCGCACCCAACCGGTAGCAAGCCAGCGCCAGTCGCGCACCATCGCCGAGTGGGCGCGGAAGCATATGTCGGTAACAGCAATCGTCGCCTCGGCGAGGCTCGGCGCGTGCAGCAGTGCGATCGGCGTCGCCAACAGGGCGAGCACGGCAACCCGATCCAGCACCGCGAGTCGGCCAACTATGCTCAGAGTGCGGCGCGGATCAGCGCGAAGGCACGGGCGACCGCGGCCTCGCGAATCGCGGTGCGGTTGCCTGGAAAGACCTGATGCTCGGCGGCGGTCGGCTGGCCGCGTCGGGCGAGGCCCAACCACACCAGCCCCACCGGCTTCGCCGCCGTGCCCCCACCCGGCCCGGCGACGCCGGTCACCGAGACCGCGATATCCGCGCGCGAGTGGGCGATCGCACCTTCCGCCATGGCACGGACGACTGGTTCACTGACTGCGCCATGCTCCGCGATCAGCGCGGCCGGTACGCCGACCAGCTCGGTCTTCGCCGCATTCGAATAGGTGATGAAGCCGCGCTCCACCACCTCCGATGAGCCTGGGATTGCAGTCAGTGCGGCGGCGATCAGCCCGCCGGTGCAGCTTTCCGCGATCGCCAGCAGCACCCGATGGGCTCGGCAGGCGTCAAGCAACGCGGCAGCCTCGTCCAATAGGGCGGGAGCAAGCAGGCTCATTGGGCGAGAGTATGCTGCGGCCGCGATTCGGCCGCCACCCGCTCACCGGAGTTGTCCCGGAGTTGTCGAAATCACGCCCCCTGGCACGTCATGCAGTGGCTGCACAGCAGGTGCGGCCCATTCGAACCCAGGAGACCCGGATGAAATATATGTTGCTGATCTATCGTGACGAAGCCGCGATGCTGCCGATGAGTAACCAGACGATGTCGGACATGACTGCCGCCTACCTTGCGTACACGAAGACATTGCGTGACAGCGGCGCGTTTGTGGCAGGCGATCGGCTTGGCCTGTCGGCCAATGCCACCACGGTCCGGGTATCGGATGGACGCACCCAGGTCCTGAACGGCCCGTATGCCGAAACAAAGGAACAACTCGGCGGATTCTACATCATCGACGTGGCCGACCTCGACGCGGCATTGGCCTGGGCGGCGCGCTGCCCGGGGGCGCAGTACGGCGTGATGGAGGTGCGACCGATCCCCGACCAGCCCTCGGCGGCATGATCGATCCGCGCGGCACGTCGCAGCGCGAGGTCGAGCGGGCAGCGCGCCATAGCTACGGCAAGCTGCTCGCCTTCCTCGCGGCGCGTACGGGCGACGTGGCGGCGGCCGAGGACGCACTGTCCGAAGCCCTCGCCAGCGCCCTGACCGCCTGGCCGCGGCAAGGCGTGCCGCGCTCGGCCGAGGCGTGGCTGCTGACCGCCGCCCGACGCAAGGCGATCGATGCAGTCCGCCGCCGGCGCACCGAACAGGCTGCGGTCGAGCCGCTGCTGTTGCTGGCGGAAACGGCGCAAGCCGCAGACGACGCCGCCCCGGACATCCCGGACGATCGACTGCGCCTGATGTTCACCTGCGCGCATCCCGCCATCGAAGTCACCGCCCGAGCACCGCTGATCCTGCAAACCTTGCTCGGTTTCGATGCAGGCACGATCGCCTCGGCCTTTCTGGTTGCTCCGGCAACGATGGGTCAACGGCTGGTACGGGCAAAACGCAAGATCCTCGAGGCCGCGATTCCGTTTCGCGTGCCTGAACCGGACGAGCTGGCGGAGCGGCTCGGCCCAGTGCTCGATGCGATCTATGCGGCCTTTGCCGAAGGTTGGACAGACCCGACCGGCACGACCGAGCGCCGTCGCGGCCTTGCCGAAGAGGCGATCTGGCTTGGGCGCGTGGTCGCTTCGCTGCTGCCCGATGAGCCCGAGGCGCTCGGCCTGCTCGCGTTGATGCTTCACGCTGAGGCACGGCGCGCCGCACGCCGGGACGCCGCCGGTGATTACGTGCCGCTCAGCGCGCAGGATCCGCGGGAATGGGACGCCGCCCTGATCGGCGAAGCAGAGGCACTGTTGTTACGGGCGAGCGCCGCCGGCCGCTTCGGGCGGTTTCAGTTGGAAGCGGCGGTGCAAT
>Ga0335075_10005107_pt1 | contig 20421 bp, 24 predicted proteins | sample Lox_Sample_24_FD_206723 | JGI IMG/M metagenome (GOLD analysis project Ga0335075, IMG submission 206723) | Soil microbial communities from Loxahatchee National Wildlife Refuge, Florida, United States - Lox_Sample_2.4 | ecosystem: Environmental > Terrestrial > Soil > Wetlands | place: USA...
ACGCCGTCGAGAACTGGCCGCGGACGGTTTTCAAGGTCGAGATCGCTTCGATCGCCTCACCTGTGAGGTTCAGGGCGCCCTTGACGTAGGCGAGCTCGCGGGTCTCTTGGCGCAGGAACAGCCGCATCGCGGCGTTCGCCAAAAGCGCGCGGCCGTGCTCGTTGTCGAAGTCCGAGAGCTGCTGGCTGATTGCGATCAGCCACAGCGCGTAGTGGCGGCTGCGGCGACAGAACTCGTTGAACCAGCGGCCCGTGCTGGGGCGCTCGATCAGCTTCCACGCCTCGTCGATCACGAGAAACGACTTGCCGGCCCAGGCGTGCTTCGGGCTTTCGCCGGCCAGGTGCTGCTGGCGGGTGCGGGCGATCCTGCTCTTGACGTGCTCGCAGATCACGAACAGCGCCGCCGCGGCCTTCGCGTCCGGGATCGAGCGGGTGTCGAACACCACGAGCGGCGCGTCGGCGGGGATCGTCGTCGTGCGGTCGGCGAGGTAGGCGTAGGGGCCGTCGCCGATGTAGTTGTTCAGGCGCATCGAGAGGTTGCGCAGGCTCTCGGCGATCCCGACCGACCCCTCGCCGCGCTCCTGGTGGTAGCGGCGCTCAAGCTCCTCCTGCAGCAGCAGCTCCCTTGGTTCCTCCCCGGTCAGCGCGCAGCGCGCATACACCTCGGCGATGGCGAGCCCCAGCAGGTTCGCCTCCAGGTCGGAGAGCCCGTAGCTGTCGCGGCCGGCGTGATGCTCGCCGAGCAGCAGCGCGTGCAGCGCGAGCAGATAGTCGATCTTCTCCGCGCCGACCTGGCCGGGGTCCTCGACGTCCCACGAGTTGATCGCGTGCGCGCCCGCCCCGACCTGCAGCGAGGCGCCGCCGGGGATCAGGCTGCATAGGAAGTCGAAGTGCCCGGCGCGGTCGATGATGAACCCGCTCGCGCCCTGCGCCAGCGCTCGGGCGAGCAGGATGATCGCGGCCATCGTCTTGCCCGCCCCGCTCATGCCGTTGATGAGCAGCAGGTGGTTCGGGTGCGCCGCGTCGAACGGGTCCAGCCGCTCCAGGGTGCGGCCAGGGAGCGCGTACCCGAGGGGGATGCCCTGCGGGCTCCCGCAGGAGGTTCCGCACAGGGGGAATGTGTCGCCGACGTTGCGGCTGACGTACTTGCGCCGGCGGCCGGCGACGTCACGACCGAGCGGCAACGTGGACTGCCATAGCCGACGTTGGGCGAACAGGCCGTGCTGAATCCGCGCGTCGCAGGCCATCGTGACCTCCCTGCCCGTCGCCTGGCACAGCTCCTTCAGCGTTTCCGGGTCCGCGTCGGGGCCGGGCTCCTGCAGCGCGCAGTAGATGCTCACGCGGTAGATGCCCGCGCCGGCGCTCGTGGCCAGCTCGTCGTTCAGCTCGGCGGCCTCCTCCTCCTGAACCCTCGCGTCGGGGTCGAGCGGTCTGCCGCGCTGCTCGACGCCGCGGTTGACGCCGTGGATGCGCTTGTAGCGGCGCTTCTGCGCCATCCGCTCGCGGTAGCGCTCGGTCGCCTGGACATGCACGCTCAGCACGAACGGGCGCGGCGCCTGCATCATGTGCAGCAGCCACCCGAGCCACGTCTGCTCCGGCGCGAGGGTGACGTAGAAGACCTCCTCCAACGTCTCACCCAAGGCGATGCGGCTGCGGTCACAGAGTCCGACCGGCGCTGTGCAGATCGCCTCGGCCAGCCGTTGCGCGCGGTCGCTCGCCGCCTCCGCGCCCTCCCCCGCGACCAGTGGCGCGACGACGTGCGGCGACATGAAGCTCGCGGGCAGCCCGCCCGCGAGAGCGCTGTCCGGGTTGAATCGGCGGTGCAGTAGATCGAGCAGCTCGGCGCCGGCGAGCGGGCGGCCGGGAACGCCCATCGCCTCGAGGTCCGCGCGGACCCCTTCGCAATGACGCAACGAATCGCGCCGTGCCCGCTCGTGCGCGTCGGCCTTCACCCGAAGCGCCCGCCCGCGCGCGAACGAGGGGACGCGGCTCGTCGGCTGCCACGGGCAGACGACGAGGTAGCGAAGCGCAAGCGGCGCGACCGTCAGCGCGTGTGTACGGATCGACTGCTCCTGGGCGATCCCGAGCCGGCGGATCGCCTGCGCCCGCTCGTCCTCACCGATGTCTTCGGCGGCGCCCGCGGCCTGCTCGCAGTGGTGCGTCTCCTCGGCGAGGATCTCATCGAGCGCGAGCGGCGTGCCCTGCACGTAGAACTGAAGCGACTGGCGGTCGGGCAGCCGCGCCGCGACCTGGCCGAACGCTGCTGACACGCGCTCGCCCTCGGCCGGTTCGAGCACGAGGGGGTTGACGGCGCCGACCTCCAGCGCCCGGACATAGGTGCCGTCCTCGCGTACAAGCAGCCCGTCCGGCTCGATCGCCGCGACGCCGAGCAGGTCTGCGGCGGTGGCCGTGCCGCCCATCAGCCCCAGCGCTCCTCGGACAGCAGTTCTCCCAGGGACGGGTCATCGCGCGCTCCTTGTGCTTGACGGCCGGGCTCCTCGAGACTGGCGAGAACGACCAGTCCGCGGGCGCGCGGGCGCTCCGGTGAGGCCGGCGGGAGCGCGTGCCGGCTCCAGCGCCAGCGCCACATTTCGCGCAGCAGCACCCCGAGCTGCAGCCCGCCGCTCTCCGACACGTAGGTCAGGGCCGCCGGCAGCCCGATCACGAACACGCAGAGCGTGATCGCTGGCTTCGTCGGCAGATGCGACAGGTGGATCACGCCGAGCACCGCCGCGCTGCCCGCGATCAGCATGGCCCACTGCTTGATCGTGAACGCGACCAGCCGCGGCGCCTCATCCAGAGACCGGAACGTTCGGTGAATCACCGTGCCCTCCCCCCTCGCGGCTTACGCTTCGCCGGCGCCCGCCGGCTTCCGGCCGGTGGTGCCTTCGGCGGCCTCACGGCCGGTGGCGCCGGCGCGCCTGCGTTGCGCTGTGCGCTGCTCGTCACCTTGCGGCCGGGGTGCGTTGTGCTCTGCGCCCCGCCGGCTGAACCTGCTGGGCCTCCCGCTGCCGTGCGGGGTGGTTGGGGGCGCGGCACCGTCCGCGACGCAGGCGACGGGCCACCGGACGCCCGCCGCGGGGCCTTCACGGCCACAGAACCACCGGCGCCACCCCGCGGTTGAGCGGCTACTCGCGTGGGCGCTTTGCCCGTCGTGGTGCCTGCCGCAGAGCGAGCCCCGGCCCGACCACCGCTTTGCGCCGACGTTCGGGCTGCCCTGCGCGAGCTGCCGGCCATCGCCGCGCGCGCCTCGCGCGGGGCGCTGGCGAGGATCGTCCGCGCGTGCGCCAGGCGCTCGCGCACCCCGCTCCGACCGCCGGCTGCCGTCACAGCTGAGCGAGCTGCGCCACCGGCCGCCATCCCGCCGACGGCTCCGGCCGCGGCGGGTGTCATGCCGGACACCAGGCCAGTGCGCCGTGCTGCGCCGGCCAAGCCTCTGCGCGCCGCGCCAAGCGGCCCGCCCTCCGGGGCACCCATCGCGCCAGCCGCGCGACCCGCGCTACGCCCCAGTGAAGGGACTCCCTCGTAGGCGACACTGCGCAGCCGCGCGTGCGCGGCCCGCACCCGCTCGGCGCCCGGCATCGTGCTTTGCCCCTGCGCACCACTGGCGCTGCCGCCGCCACGCAGAGCGCCGCCGAGGATGTGCCGCAGCTCCCCGAACAGCATCAGCGGCAGCTTCACCGCAAGCACGAACGTGATGAGCCCCGCGAACGCGGCGGCGATATGCCCCGGTAGCCCGGCCGCGCCGCCGGTGAAGCTCGTCGCGTCCAAGGTCAGCGCGCCCGCGACGGCGAACAGGATCGTCCAGCCGATCGGGACGAGCACGATCGCCGTCAGCGCATGGCCCCACACTCTCGCCAGGTGCGACAGCTCGGGGATCGGTGCGAGCGCGATGAACGGCGGCCCTGCACAGAACACCAGCGCCAACAGCACCGTCAGCGCCTCCGCGGACGCAAACAGTCCGGCGGCGAACACGACGCCGACGATCACTAGGAACGCGCCGAACACGCCGCCCGCGCCGAGCAGCAGCGCACCGCCGAACAGTACGGTGATGATGCTCGCCAGGCCGTTAGCCACGACCGGGAACCCGAGGATCGCGTGCGTCAGCGTGTTCGTCGCGGCGACGACCTGCTCCACGAGCCAGCGGTAGGCCACGAGCACCCCGGTAGCCCACGCGCAGCGCGAGAGCGCGCTCACCGGGTGAGCCGCGCCGCTCAGCCCCATCATCCAGTAGCGCATGGTGCAGACCGCCAGCGTCACCGGCATCAGCGACATGCCCAGGTAGGTCATGTCGCTCTCCAGTTCGCTCACGTGCCCCCAGCTCGCAGGGTCCGGCAGCGCCACGAGATGCTGGATCGTGGCGACCGTGCCGTGCTTGAGAAACCCAGGCACCAGGGCGCCCGCCAACACCGAGAAGAAGCCCGTCGCTATCGCTTCGATGATGCTGTGCAAGCTCGGCAGGCCGAGGAAACCCAGCGGCGCCACCTGCCCGCCGCCCGTCGCGGCGGAGGCTGCCGGCGCGAGCACGAGCCCGAGACAAAGCAAGCCCGCGACCGTGGCCGGCAGCAACCGTGTGTGTCGGCGAGAGAGCACCCGCTACACGCCCCGTTACGCGACGATCCCGCTGATCGACGCGAGGATCGCAAGCCCGACGAGCGTCTTGATCGCGACGTCGTGCGCCCGCGAATGCCCGGCCATGAACATGATCCCGACGACTGCGATCACCAGGCCCATCGCCGTGCCGCCGAGCCAGACCAGACTGCCCTTGATCTTTTCGACAAAGGTCTGCACCCCGGTGATCGGCGTGCCTTTAAATGCACCGGCCGCGTTCAGCGCGTGCGCGTGCGAGTCGGGGAACGCCGCGATCACGGCGGCTCCGATCACCAATCCGCTCAGCGCGCCGGCAGCCAGCAGCAGGCGAGCCTGCCTTCTCTCTCGACAGGCGAGCGCCCGTCTGAATGTGAGCGCCATCACTGGCCTCACCTCCTTTGTGTTGATTTGCAAGCTCATGGCGAGAACAGGCCCCCTCCCGTCTGTTCGGGGGCAGTCGCAGGCGGCGCGCTCGCGACAGGCGCAGCCGCCGCTGGCGCTGGTGCTGCGGGCGGTGGCGCTTGCGGCGCGGGCGCTTCTCCGACTGGTGCGACCGGCGGAGCGACTGTCTCCCTGACGGGAGCAGGAGCCGCGCGCCGTCGCCGGGTGCGAAACACAGGACCTGGCGCGGTGCGCGCGGGGTATCGCGGCGTCACGCGCGGCGTCCTCGAGCTGGGCGTAGGCGCTCGCTTCGACGCGTGCGTCCGATGCCTCGTGGTGGGCTGCTCGCTGCGCGTGATCGCGCTCGCGGCTGGGGTGTGCGAGTGTTGGCCGTCCACCGCGGAGGCGAAGGCGACGATCGCCCACAGCAGGATCGCCGCGCCGAAAGCGCTGCCTGCCAGGCGATGCTCGCGCAGCCATGCACGAACAGCGCGGCCGCCGCCACGTTGGCGTGCCGCGCGGCGGCGGGGATATACCCCGTGCCACCTCGCCGGGCCGCTACGACCGGCGAGCACATCCTCCACATGCACCACGAAGTCGTGGTCCGACAGTGCCTCCTTGCCTAGCTCCTCTGGCGCGTTGTCGTCGAGCGGTTTGCCGTCCGGCCCGCCCCGCTCCGGCTGGCACTCCCACGGCGGCTCGACGGCCGGCGCAGCGAGCACGACCGTAGGCGGCTTCGACGCCGAAGCGCGATCGGGAAGCGCGGGTGCCGGCGGAGCATCGAACTCCGGCGCGGCTCGCCGGGCGAGGCCCGGCTTGCGTCGCCGCACTCGCGCTGGCGCGCTCGCAGCCTCGGCCTGCTCCGCCTCGGCCTGCCCCAGCGCCGCCGGCTCTGGACCGCCGCTTTCGACCCGTGCGGCGTCAGTCTCCTCGTCTATCGGCTCGCTTCCGGGTGCGGCGACGTATAGCGTCACCATCCCGTTGCGAGCCAGGCTGCTGCCGGCCGTCGGCTCCTGCGCCACGACGAGCCCGATCAGCTCCTCCGCACAGCCGAACGAGCGGTCGAGACCCGGGCGCAGCCCGGCGCGGCGCACCGCCTGGGCGGCGTCGCCGGCCGGCTGCCCAACATAGTCGCCGACCGCCTGGCGACCCGATGGGCCACCCCGACGAGTGGGCTTCGCGCCCGCGATGGCGCGGCCTGCTGATGTGGTTCTGTCGGTCATCGCGGGTTACTGACCCCGAGCGCCGCAAACCGGCCAACGAATTTCTCAAGACCCGCGCGACGGCCAGCATCTAGCCACCGGACGACGAGCTCCGCCTCGCGAGTAGCTGCGCGTAGCGTGCGAACCTGGGGTCCTCGAACCAGCCGGGGGCGCGCACGATCGCGGGCGGCAGGTCGCGGTAGACGAGCACCGCGCGTCCGCGGGCGATCTGCCTCAGCCACGGTGACGGCCCGGCCTTCTGATGACCGACGCTCAACGTGTGCCGCGCCAGCCCGGTTGAACTGGAGGCGTTGGCGACCGGCTCCTCGCCGAGCAGCTCCGTGAGATAGCCCGCGCTCGTCGGCTCAGCCAACGGCGGAATGAACACCTGCGCTGTCGACGCCGCGCAGATCGCGTCCCGCGCCGCGCGTCCGTAGCGCTGGTCGATCTGTGCGATCGACTGCCAGATCGTTGCGATCACGATGCCGTGATCGCCGCATTGCGAGAGCCACGGTGCGAGGTTCCGCACCGGCGCGATGTTCGCCGCCTCATCCATCAGGATGAACAGCCGCGGGTCCAGCACGCCGTTTCTGCGCGCCTTGACGATCGCCGCCTCGTACATCGCCGCGACGAGCGCGAGGATCACGGGCCGGAGCGCGTCCTGGTCGTGTCCGGCTGCGACGACGTAGATCGTGTTGGCTTTGCCGTCGAGGAACCGCTCAGGCGTGAGATCCCCGACCGCACAGGCGGCGACCTGGGGGTAGCGGTAGGCGCGCAGCAGATTCAGCGCGGACATGACGGTCGTCTCGCGGTTGCGCTCGTCGCGGCGGCTGACGCCCTCGAGCTGGTCGGCGGCGGCCGAGGCGCCCGCGCCCTTCAGGCAGGAGATCGCGTCGGTGAAGTCACGCGCGTCCAGCCAGCGCACGAGCTCGCTCATGCTCTCCCCTCCGATGGCCGCGGCGTGCAGTAGCGGCGCCAGCATGCTCGCCGCCTCCTTGTCCCAGAACTCGTTGGCGGCGTTGCTGCTGTCGGGGTGCGCGGCTGAGGCCAGCGCTTCGCCGGCGCGGATCGCGCCCGGCCAGCTCCGCGCCGGCACGAGCGGCGTGAAGCCCGCGCTGGAACAATCCCCGAACGGGTCATACACCCACACGCGGCCGAGGCCACGCCGGTACGGGGCGGTCGCGTCGTAGATGTCGCGCTTGGTCGAGAGGACGAGTGCCGGCCCGTGGTGATCCAGCAGCCACGGCACCACATAGCCACTGGACTTGCCCGCGCGGGGTGGCGCTACGACCATCGGCTGCACCTCAAGCTCGGCCGCGAGCGTCCGTGCCGGCATTCTGCCGATCACGCCCAGGTACGGGCGGCCCGACACCGGGCCTTGGACCCACAGTCGTCGTAGGTCTGCGGGCACCGCCCAGGTGCGCTGGCGCACCCATCCACGGTCGACCGCCCGGCGCGCGAGCGTGCGCTGCTCCTTACCCAATGGGGAGCCAGCGCGCCACGAGCGCATCCGCCGGTGGACGCTCCAGGCGCCCCAGGCGAGAAACGCCAGCAGACACGCCGCGACGAGCACATATGCAGGCGCTGCGGGGGCAGCCGCGCGCTCAGCCGCTGTCGGAAATGCACGGTATGGCGTGCTCCAGCCGCCGCGCACGAGCAGCCGCCACATCGCTCGCGCGGCGTCGCCGGCCGGCAGGCGCATCGGCGCGTGCAGCGAGACCAGGCACGCGGTCTGCGTCCAGCACCAAGGCGCCACGCCGCTGACGAAGCCCGCCAGCGTGAGCACACCCAAGCTGCAGATGAGAAGCCTCATCGCAGGACGACGCCCAACCGCATGAATCCTCATGCGGCGCCCGTCGATCGAAAGGCTCGCCCGCGCCTGAGCGGGCGGGCGCGCGCTGGGTGTGTGTCTGTCATCGGGGGTATTGACCCCCAGCGGCGCAAACCGGCCAACGACTTTCAGAACCTCGACCCATAGCTACCCGCGCGAGCCCTCCAAACGCGGACACGCACCAGGGAGTCTCCGTCGCCACGGCGCCCGCGCGACCGCCTGCACAAATTCGTTGGCCGGTCGGGGCTAGTTGTGGTCAGTAACCCACGAAGGCCGCCGACAGGACGCGGCCCGATACGCAAGGAGACACGGGCGATGCCCCTCAAACAGCGGCCGAGAACGGGTCACGGTCACCTCAGAGAACGTGGGGCGACTGGCTGTTCAGGCAGTCCCCGCTGGTTGTCGGCACGTCGTGTCTTGCCCCATTTTGGACACCGCCGGACTAGCGCTTCGGCCCCCTGTCGGGGGCTCCCCTACGCCCTAACGGGCTCCGGCTCCGCGCGCCGGTCGGCGTCTTTTTTGGGCTGCGTCACTAGCACCAACAACCACCAAAGGAGACCAACAATGAGCAGCGTCAACATCAACCGCATCGTACTCACGGGCAACCTGACCAGCGACCCCGAGCTGCGCTCGACGCCAAGCGGGACGCCGGTCTGCAGCCTACGGATCGCCTGCAACACCCGCCGCAAGGACGGCGAGGAGTGGGTCGACAAGCCCAACTTCTTCAACGTCACCGTGTGGGGCGGCCAGGGCGAGAGCGCCGCGCGCTACCTCGTCAAGGGCCGTCCGGTCGCGATCGACGGGCGCCTGGAGTGGCGCGAGTGGGAGGCCCAGGACGGCAGCAAACGCCAGGCCGTCGACATCATCGCCGACACGGTGCAGTTCCTCGGCAACGGCAACGGCTCCAGCGACGCAGCCGAGCCGGTCGCGGCGGGCGTTGGCGCCGGGGACGACATCGAGTTCTAGGGCCAGGCGGCCCGCGCTCCGACCGGGGCGCGGGCCACAAGCCCACGGCCAAGGACACGACCATGAACCAACACCTTCTCATCGACCACGCTCTCGAAAGCCTCAGAGCGCGCGACGGACGGCTGCGCGCGCTGTGGCAGATGACAGTTGCGCAGCGGGTCGCGGCGATGCGCCGCGGCGAGCTGACGCTTGAGCAGTGCTCGGCGTGGGCAGCACGCTACCCCGAGCAGGTGCCGCTGCTCAACGGCGAGTTCGAGTACCTCGCGATGCTCAGCCCGGAGGTCTGCGAGTGAGCACACACCCCGAGCCGCCCGCCGACGAACTGCTCACCTACCTGCGAATGCTGGCGAGCGACCCGCAGCCCAGCCAGTTCTTTGACGTGCGCTACGCCGCACCCGAGAGACTGATGTGCCAGCGGTTCGTCTCCGTCCTGCGTATCCGTCAGCTCGCCGGCCGCATCACGGCTTTGGCCGGGCGTGCCGACGTGTATGTCGGGGTCGCGCTGCGCGACCGCGCGCACGGCGACAAGAGCGCGATCAGCGGCTCGCACATGCTCTACATCGAGTGCGACGACCCCGGCGCCCGCGAGCGCGTACAGAGCTTCGCCTACTCGCCGTCGATGATCGTCGCCTCCGGCTCACCAGGGCACCTCCACGTCTACTGGCGCTTGCGTGAGCGCGCGAGCAGCGCCCAGGTCGAGAGCACCAACCGCCGCCTCGCGCTGCTCCTCCACGGGGAGCCCAGCTGCGCGGACATCGTGCGAGTGCTCAGGCCGCCGACCAGCCTCAACCACAAGCACACGCCGCCCGTCGCGGTCAGACTCCTACAGCACGACGCCGACGCGCGCTACGCCCTGGCGGAGCTGACCGCCAGCCTTCCACGAGACCCCGAGCCCAGACGGTCGTGCGTCCCACGGGCGCCGCGGCGCCGTGTCGACCGCGACGCGCTCGACCGCGAGCTGCTCGCGATCCCCGCCGCCGAGTACGTCCGTGTCTTGGCGAACCTCACCCCCAACCGGGCAGGCAAGGTGCTCTGCCCCTTCCACCCGGAGAGCAGGCCCAGCCTCCAGCTCTACCCCGACGGCACCTTCTACTGCTTCGGCCGCCACAGCAAAGACCGCGCCTGCCACAAGGGCGGCACGATCTTCGACTTCGCCGCCGCCAGGTGGGGCCTCGGCACGCGCGGCAACGACTTCCTCGAGCTCCGCCGGCGTCTAGCCACGACGTTCGGCCTCACACAACCACCACACGGAGGTTCCTGATGTCACAGACCACAGACGAGCGCGAGGGCATCCTCGTCGAGACCGCCACCGCGAAGCTGATGACGCGATGCGTCCTCGACAACGGCGCGGAGCCCAACTACGCCACCGAAAAGCTGATGCGCGCGTTCCGCGCGATCGTCCGCGCACTCATCCGCCACCTGCACGTAGACCCGCGGCAGCTCATCGAGACGATCGAACGCGAGGTCATCCGATGACTGCGCCCGCTGGCCGCCGCGAGCCTCGCTGGCGATGGGGACACTGCCCCCGCTGCGATGCCGATGCGTGGATCGACACGCAGGACCCGCGCAATGTCGCGTGCTCGCGCGAATGCAACGGCTTCTCGATCTGGGCCTTCCTCGAGAGCGTCTACAGATGGGAGCAGGAGTTCGGCGACGTCCTCGACCTTTACAGCTTCGATGCCCACGAACGCCCCTCAAACGAGGTGCCCTCGCGATGAAGCGATCACACCTGGCGCCCCTCGCGGTCACGGTCAGCGTGCTGGCCGGCTGCGGCTCGCCACAGCTCCAGAGCGAACCATCGCGCATCCGTCCGGCGGCAGGCGAGGGCCACTGTGTCGAGCGTGACGGTCTGCCCGATCCTCGCTGCACACCCGGCGCGATCCGCTCCGGCGTCTCGCTCGCCACGATCTGCGCCTCCGGTTACAGCCGCTCCGTCCGCCCGCCCGAGAGCTTCACCGAGCCGCTGAAGCTCCGCCAGATGCGAGCCTACGACCTACCAGGGTCTCCGCGCGACTACGAGGAGGACCATCTCGTACCGCTGTCGATCGGCGGGGCGCCCCGCGACCACCGCAACCTCTGGCCCGAGCCACGCAACGGCTCCAACAACGCCGAGCAGAAGGATCAGCTTGAGACCTGGGCCGCACGCATGGCCTGCGCTCGGCGCATACCCCTCGGCCGCCTGCAGCGCGCGATGGCGAGCAACTGGATCGCGCTCTACCGCGAGACCGGCGGCGAGCGCGTGCTGCGCAACTACCCGCCCGGCGGCTGAAGCCTGCCCGCTGTCAGATCGTCCCTCCGATGCGGGAGACAGGACTCGAACCTGTGGCCAAGGGATTATGAGTCCCCTGCTCTAACCAACTGAGCTACTCCCGCCTGATGCGGTAGCGAAGTGTAGCCCCGACCCGCCCCACCGATCGAGAGCTCGACGGGACAGGCGAGCGATCAAGGCTCGCTGGATGCGGCGCCTCGATGATGCCGCAGGTGGCGACTCCCACCTGCGAGCTTGGGCGAGAAAAGCCAGGTCGCCGACCGTCTGTTGATACCGCCTCGTACTCGATCCAGCCGTGTCGAAGGGCCGAGTGATCGTTACCGTCGAAGCCGGCGCTCGGGCACAAGCAGTTCCTCCGCCGCTCGTCTTCCCGCGCTTCGCGATCGGGCACCGCTCCGCGGCCCGGCCTTATGTGCGCCTCCGCTTCGCTACGGCGCGGCCGAGGCCCTTCGGCCTGCCGAGCCGATCGTCTCGCCGGATGCGAAAAGACGATCTACCAGGAGGAACCATGCCATACGACCCCAACACCGCCTGCGACGGACGCCCCCACAGCTACGTCTTCCTTCAAGAGCGCCCCGGCTATCTCGAATGTACGCACTGCGGCAGCCGCGGCATCGAACGCTGTGTCCTTCCGGACGGAGTCAATCCGACCGAGGACGACATCAAGTGGCTACACCACGGCAACTGGCCTCGCCAAGACGACGCCGAGCGGCAGCTGACGCAATAGCTCGCGCGTCAGTTAGCGCGTCCCTCTACCAGCTTCGCTCGTGCCGACTTGCCTCTGCGAAGCGTTCGATCTACCAGACCTCAGTCGAGAACGCCGGGCGATAGGCGCCGTCGTCCCATCGCGATACCGTGAGAGGTCGTGAGTGAGCGGCGGACAATCGCACTTGCAGTCAAGCTCGACGGGCGCCAGGTCAGCAGCGAGACGACCTGCACTTGGGCAGGACCCTACGTGCTGGTGGTCGCCACCACGCTGCCTGACCACGGGCTCGCAGTCGAGGTTCATTCCACCTTCGTTGGCCACGAGGGCGTGCCGACGTGCGTGACACACCTAACGCTCGGGCCTGTCGGCGATGACCCCGTGATCTTCCCCGTCGAACACGAGCGGGCGAACCTTGAGCCGAAGCTCAAGGCGCGGGAGTGCGCCTACGAGCATGCGGCGATCGTGCTGGAGACGCTCAAGCGCCTGGGTTACGAGGTCGGGATCGACGTTCCCGACGACGCCTTCGAGGAGCTGGAGCGCGTCGAGCGCTGAACGCCGAGCTGGGTCGCTCGCCCACCCTGGTTTACCTAGCGGTTCGCCCTGTCGGTCGCGGGCTTCGTCCCCTCCGATTCTCGCACGCTGCGCGTGCGGGTTGGTCGGGGAACGGCTCCGCACCGGGCGGGGTCGCCTATCGAAAGGAAGCGTGATGGCCCTCGACACCACCGGCTCGCCCTCGCAGACTCGACCAGCCTATGCCGGCATCGGCTCTCGCGAGACACCGCCCGCCGTACTTGACCTGATGGCCCGCGCCGGGTCGTGGCTCGCGGGCGAGGGCTGGGTGCTGCGCACGGGCATGGCCGCCGGCGCCGACCAGGCGTTCTATCGCGCCGCCCACCCGCACGGGGCGTTCGAGCTTTACCTGCCGTGGCCAGCCTTCCGGGCAGGCGCTCGCTCGCCGGCCAGCGGCTCCCAGCAGCTCGTGCTCGGCCAGCCGACCCCCGCGGCTTACGAGCTGGCGGCGCAGTTTCACCCGGCTTGGTCGCGGCTGACCCGCGGTGTTCGTGCCCTGCACGCGCGCAACTGCCATCAAGTGCTCGGCGCCGATCTCGCCATCCCCGCGCGCTTCGTCCTGTGCTGGACGCCTGACGGCAGCCTCGACGGCCGCGGTCGCCGTGTCGGCGGGACCGGCCAGGCGCTGCGCATCGCCCACCACCACCGCATCCCCATCTTCAACCTCGCCCGGCCCGAGCACGTCAAGCGCCTCTCACGGCACTGCATCGGCGCGACGCCGTGACGCTCGCCGACGACGCCCGCACCTCAGATTCACACATTCACCACTGAGCAAGAGAGTGCGACCGTCGGGCGCCGGCAGCCCCATTATCGCACCCCTACGGGGTGCATAGGGCTGCCACCGGCACCCGCACTGGAGCGGGAGCCCAACAAGAAAGGCCGTCGCTATGAACGAGTCCTACAATGCCACTCTCACTCTCTGGCCAGCCCAGCCACTCCCGGCGCGCGTGGCACACGAGCTACACGAGCTGGGAGTCAACCTCTCGACGTTCACGGTCAACGACGGATGGCTCACCGGATCTTGCACGAACGACAACACGCTCGTTCTCGATGTCTCGTTCGGGCGCCGTCGCCACGGGCTCACCGACCTCGAAGCGCTCCTCGCCACGCTGCGGCTCGCCGACATCTCCTACGTCGCCTGGGACATCAAGCAGGGCGAGATCGCCGGCACGGGTCGCTCTTTTGACCCCGCCACGCGCATCGAGCGCGAGTTCACCGTGATGGCCGACGGCGAGCCAGTGCTGACCGCCAGCGACCTCGACGCTTTCGAGCACTTCGGCACCGCCGAGGCGCTGTTGTGCGAGGTGCGCAGCTGGCTACGCCTGCCCATACCCGACAGCCTCACGGAACTGACCGTCGAGGAACTCGCGATCGTGATCGTGCCCGACGACGAGGAGGACGAGTCGGTCGAGATCGTCGGCGACGTGGACGGGCCGCCCGGCGCGTGCCTGCGGGTAGGGCCCGAGGGGAGCCGTTAGACATGGCCACACACGACGCGATCCCACACGAGATCATTCCTGCAGGCACGACCCTCTATCGGTGTGACGCCGGCCCCGGCGACGTCGTGGTCATTCACGCGATGGGCCGCTTTCGCGCTGCGCGAGTCATCCGCGTCGGCCCCAAGCGTGCGTACCTGATCCACCCTGCAGCGAACCCCGACCAGCTTCCCCACCGGCCAACGAGACCGCGAACAGAGCTCTACGCGCTCGTCGGGACCGAGCCGGCCGGGGTGGTGAAGGCCGGAGCGCGAGGACGCGACGGACACTCCCTCGCGCCGACCACCATGCAAGCAGCATCCGTGGAAGCTGGTGATGCGCCGTGACCACAGCGCTGAGCCGCATCGGCGCCCGTCGCTACAGGCACGACCGCCGTCCAGCGGTGGCGGGTCGATCCCCTTCCAGGATGGCACGCCCTACGGGCGTGCTTGCGGGTCGGGTATCGCCCGCCCACCGGGGCGGGCCAGCGACCAAACAGGAGGCATCATGGGCTGGACCGGCGGAGAACTACAAGGACCCTTCACCTGTCGTGCCGCGATCGAGTTCGACCTCGGCACCGAGTTCGCCGCGCGCGTGATCGACACCGTGCGCTACGGCACCGTCATCTACGCCGCCGTGCGCTCCCGCAACGAAAAGGAGGTATTCGGCCTGGTGCTCCTTGCCGAGCGCCGCGACGGCATCCTCTACACCAAGCCGATCAGCGAGGACATGGGACCAGCCGAGGACCGCTGCCCAGCCCGCATCCTCGACCTCTTGACCGAGCCCAGCAACGATTGGGCACGCAAATGGCGCGAGCGCTGCCGCGCTCGACTGGCCAAGCCGCGTCCACGCAAGGGGCAGACGCTCGCCTTCGCCAAGCCGCTCACGTTCACCAACGGAGAGACGCACAGCACCTTCACCTACCAAGGTGGGTCGCGCTTCCGCGCCGAGAACGGTTGCGAGTGTCACGTTCGCTGCTGGCAGGAGCTTGACTTCACCGTCGCGTAGTGCCCGCAGACCGCTGGCTCGCCGGGGGCTATGAGCCGCTTGCTCGGGGTTGGGTTCGAGCCCACCCCTGTAGGCCAGCAGACCGGCTCTCACGGCGCGTAAAGCCCTGCGCTTCGCGTCGCCTGCGGCGATCCCTGCCGGGACAGGGCTTGACCCGCCTCGCCGGCCCGCTCAGGCCGGGGCGTGCTCAACCCCAACCTCAAGGAGACAGCGATGAACAGGCAGGCCCGGAGAGCAAGCGGTCTACTCGTCCCAGCGCACGTGCAGCTCGGCGAGCCGCGTGCGGTTCACTGCAAGCGCGAGCGCCACCACGTTTATGTAGGGCGCAACCCGAAATGGTTGCCCCCCTCGAAGTGGGGCAACCCGTTCGTGGTCGGCACGCACGGCGCGCGCGGCGAGTGCATCGGGCTCTACGAAGGTTGGCTGCGCGAGAACGCGGCGCTGTTCGCGGCTCTGGACGAGCTGCGCGGGCTGGTGCTCGGATGCTGGTGCGCGCCGCGCGCTTGCCACGGCGATCTGCTGGTGCGGTTGGCGAACGCGAGCATGGTCGAGCGTGAGCGCTGGCTCGCACTCGCGGCGTAGCGGGCTGCGCAGCGCGGGCACGCGCGCGCGTGCTGGGCTGTCCGCGCGGCGCCGGCGGCCGCCAGGGTCGCACCCCATTCGGGGTGCGGCGGCCTGGCACCGGCGTCCGCGCGTGGCGGGCGCCCCTTCCGAAGGAGAGATATGCGATGCAGATCATCCCTGCCCTCGATGATGCTCGCCCGCAGTTTGTGTCGCTCGGCGCCGGCGTGCAATCGAGCGCGCTCCTGTTGATGCTCGATGCCGGCGAGCTGCCGGGAAGGCTTCCCGACGCGGCCCTGTTCGCCGACACCGGCTGGGAGCCTGCCGCCGTTTACCAGCAGCTCGTCTACTTGGAGCACGCTGTCAAGCGAATCCCGATTCACCGTGTCAGTGTCGGCAACATGCGCCAGCAGTTGCTCGACCATGCCGCCGGACGCGCCCGGTTCGCGAGTCCGCCGCTGTATGTGCGCGCACCCGACGGCGCCGCGACTGGCCAGCTACGCCGCCAATGCACCCGCGAGTTCAAGATCGACCCGATGCTTTCATGGCTGCGCCAGCATGGGTACGGCCCGAAGCGGCCGGTCGTTCAATTGTTGGGCATCACCCTCGACGAGAGCGAGCGCATCTCGCCAAGCCGGGTGAAATGGGCCAGCGTCGCGTGGCCCCTTGTTCACCACCGCATGACTCGTGCGTCCTGCCTGGCATGGCTGCGAGAGCACGGCCATCCCGAACCCCCCAAGTCGGCGTGCATCGGCTGCCCATTTCGCAGCAAGTTCGGGTGGAGCACGCTCACTGCGGCCGAGCGGCAAGACGCGATCGAGGTCGACGCCGCGATCAGGCACCTCCCACAGATGAGTGGCAGCACCTTCCTGCACCGTGAGTGCCGGCCGCTGAGCGAGATCGACCTTCGCTCGCCGCGCGAGCGCGGGCAACTGAGCGTCCTTGATGGTGAGTGCGGCGGCTGGTGCGAAGCATAAGCCTCGGCAGGTCCGTGGTGCCTGACGTGGGCTTCCACGCCTAACACGCGGGTCCTATCACACCCCTCCCTGAGAGATCGGCTTGCGCCTTCAAGCAATTGAGGATCGCCCCCTGGCGGGTGCGCACTGATTTCACATTATCAATTGCTTGACTCTCCTTCCGGGGCGTGATGAGCAGAGGGCAAGTTCGCAAGCTCACAACCACAGAAAGGCATATCACACAATGAGCCCTCACGCATCAGCACCCAGCCCGGCAAGCCCTAAGCAGCTTTCATATCTCAAGGCGCTCGCTCAGCAGACCGGCACGACGTTCACATTCCCCAGGACTCGACGCCAGGCGAGTTGTGAAATCGACCGGCTGAACGAACTCAAGGCGAAGCGGGGGCGCTATCTCGAAGCTCCCCGGCTCGACTTGGACCCGGCCGAGCAGCCCTACGCCACCGAGCAGAAGCCGGGAGAGATCAGCGGCTACGGGTCAAGCGCAAGGCGCGGAGACCCGGCCCCGCGGTGCGCCCCGCCAGCACCGGCGCGAGCGGAGGGCGAGCCGTTCGAGCTGGGGCGCTATGAAACGCAAGCAGGAGAAAAGCGGGCGCTGTACGGCATCCGCGTGGACGGCAAGCCGCGGATCATCGACGCGGCGGCCGATCAGCCGGGGCGCATCTACACAGTCCAGGAGGAACTGTGCGAGAAGGGCGGCGCTGGCGAAGTCAGGGCGCTCGTCGCGGACTACATCTCCCAGGCCGAGCAGCTCGGGCGTATCCCGATGGCAAGGACCCGGCGTGCCGGGTAGGCGCCGCGCGAGGCCGATGGACGTAGCGCTTGACCGCGGCCGGCGGACCTCGCCCCTCCCGATGATCGCACGCTGCGCGTGCGCGGGAGCGGGGCAACGGCCCGCGCCCGGCGGGCTCATACCCCTGCGAAGGAGAACCATGAGCACCACCACAGCACCGCCTCCCCACGCCGCCAAGGCAACTCCACCACGAGCCGACACTAGCCGCCGCAGCACCCGAAGCCTCGGCAGCTACATCGCGCTTGACAGCGAGCAGACGCGCGAGGTCGTGAGCCTCCTGCGCCCTGACGGGAGCACGCTCGTCATCGACTACCAGCTTGGCACCCTCAGCGATGGGCGCCTGATCGCGCATCTCTCACCGGATGAGCCTCCCGAGAACGCACAGGTCGTCTGTGACCTCTACCTCGCCGACGGCAGCAAGGGCCGCTGCCGCGCGGTCACCCCCGAGGACTTCGACCTCACTCGCCGCGCCACTGCGCCGCCACCGGACGCCGATGCCCCGGCGGCCGTCGAGGCGCTGAGAGACGCCGACGGCCACGTCTACCGAATCCGCGAGCTTCCGACGCTCGAGACGATGGGCGAGCTGCGCTGGACGCGCTCCCGCGAGCCCGATCCCGAGTTCGGCTTCGACGCCGTGACGTTCCGCGATGTCGTCGCCGCCGTCGAAGCCTACGAGCCAGCGCGAACCCTCACCACCCAGGCGCTCAGCCGCTGCGGCAAGGACCTCTCCACCCGACGGCTGCAAGAGGAGTATGAGCGCCTGGCAGGCAGCCCCTACGTCCTTAACCGCGGGCTCCGCGAAGCCGTCCAGCGTGAGCTGCGTCTCGGCGTACTGAGCCTGAGTCAGATCGCGCTGCGCTGCGGCCGCGTCAAGCGCGACCGCCGCGGCAACGAGGCCGGCGAGACGAGCTGGCTCGCGCGTCGCATCGGCCAGATGCCCGAAGGAGGCGAGGATCGCCCCTGCCCTTGGATTCACAGCGACGTGCTGGCGCTGATCGCACGAGACGGACTGTGCCTCAGCCCTCACGAGGTCGAGCTTTGACCACCCACGCCGAACGCGCGAACGCCGCCCGCAAGGCAGCCAGCCGGCTCATGCGGTCCGGCCTGGACTGCGGCCGAGACCTCAAATCGCCGCAGGCGATCGACTGGCTCGCCGACGTGGCACTCCACGTCGCAAGCCTCGACCCGATCGAGATCGGCGCCGGCGCGATCCTTGAGAGCAGCGGCCACGCCCGCGGGCACGAGCAGTTGACGCTGGGGGTGTGCTGATGCTGTTGCTCGCCACACAGGCCGAGCCGCAGATGGTCGAGCACGCTCACCCGAATCTCGGGCGGCTCGTCCAGCCGCGCCACTACAACGCGCTGCCGGCGACGATCGCGCGCGGCGTGCCGTGGGCCGCCGACGACGACTGCTTTCAGGCTCTCGACCCTCGCGCCTATGACGCGATGCTGGACCGCCTGCACCACATCGGCGGGCGGTGCCTGTTCGTTGCCGTGCCCGACGTCGTGGCCGACGCCCGCGCTACGGCGCGCCACTTCGAGCGCTGGTGGACGGCCCCAGCGCGCCGCGGCCTGCCCGTCGCGCTTGTCGCCCAAGACGGCCTTGAGGACATGGGCCGGTGGATGAGCATGGTGTGGCCGCGCATCGACGCGCTGTTCATCGGCGGCTCGACAGAGTGGAAGCTCGGGCCGGCGGCACGCGCGCTCGTGCGCGAAGCCAAGCGCCGGCGCCTGTGGGTTCACATGGGTCGCGTCAACAGCGTCAAGCGGATCGCCTACGCCGCCGAGATCGGCTGCGACAGCATCGACGGCAGCGGCTGGATGCGCTGGCGCAACATCCGACTACCCACGGGTCTGCAGGCCGTCAGCGCACCGCCACGGGTTGCGCTGCCCGGCATGGACCGCGACTCCATCATCTTCTCCGGCTCTGGCCTGGGCGGGGGCGAGGAGTGATGTGGGTGGCCGACGACGGCGGCCGACAGGCCGCCGGCTTCAAGGGCGCCACGGGCGACTGCGTGGTGCGCGCCATCGCCATCGCCTGCGAGCTGCCCTATGGCGAGGTCTACGACGCGCTGCACCTGGCCACGCTCGCCGACCCGTGGGTGCGACGCAAGCTCGAACGCCGGTACGGCGCTCACGCACCCGTTCACGCCAGCCCCCGCGCCGGCGTCCACCGCCGCGTCTACGACCGCTACCTGATCGACCTCGGCTGGACGTGGACGCCGACCATGAAGATCGGCCACGGCTGCACCGTCCACCTACGCGCCGACGAGCTGCCGGGCGGCCGGCTCATCGTCCGTGTCTCACGGCATATGTGCGCCGTGATCGACGGCGTGATCCACGACACCCACGACCCCAGCCGCGCCGGCACGCGCTGCGTGTACGGATACTGGCAGCACCCGAGCGCACTCGCTTGATCGGTGCGGCCCCGAGCGAGTGGCCTGCGCGCGGGCTCGCGCCCGGCCCCAGGTGCGCCGGCTCCCGGCTCCGCGGGATCGCCTCCGCGCGGGCTCGCGCCCGCTCGCCACGAAGGCTCGCCACAAGCCGTCGCATCGCCGCGCCGGCGACCGCCGACGGCGCGGCCCCTGCCTTCAACGGCCGGCTACCGACGCCGGCTTCGCCGGCTGTAACCGAGCCTCCCTGCGGTCGGCTCTCCACCGACCCCGGCGTCGTGCAAGCCGGCCGGCAGCCCTTCGGGCTGCTCGCTCGCCCGTTCGCTGAAGCTCACCGGCTCCCGCGGCCGGCGCACACCGCCAAGCCCGGACAGACTAGATGCACCGCTGTGCGAGCGCTGTGTCCGCGCTGTGCAAATTCGTTGGCCGGTTTCGGGTCGTTGGGGTCTGTACCCGTTGTGATGACCGCAGCCAGCATCGGCGCCGCCAAGGGCGGCGGCTACGCGCGCTACCTGGAGTCAAAGACCGTGGAGCCAGAGCGCGGCGACTACTACCTCTCGCCCACGGGGGAGCCCACCCAGGCACCCGGCCAGTGGCTCGCCTCCCCGGACACGCTCGCGCGTCTCGGCATCGAGGGCTCCACCATTGAGGGCCGGGACTTCATCGCGTTGATGGAAGGCAAGCACCCCAGGTCAGGACGGTGG
>Ga0335075_10005108_pt1 | contig 20419 bp, 18 predicted proteins | sample Lox_Sample_24_FD_206723 | JGI IMG/M metagenome (GOLD analysis project Ga0335075, IMG submission 206723) | Soil microbial communities from Loxahatchee National Wildlife Refuge, Florida, United States - Lox_Sample_2.4 | ecosystem: Environmental > Terrestrial > Soil > Wetlands | place: USA...
GCCGGCTACCGGGTCGACCCAGTGCCAGGCAGTCCCCGCGACGACCGCGTCGAACGTCCGGTCCGCCGAGTGCCAGGCCTCAAACGTCGCGACCTCGACCTGCACGCCGGTGCTGCGGGCGAACTCGGCCATTCGCGCATCGGGCTCGACTCCGAGCACGGTGCGCCCGGCCGCCTCGAACTGCCGCGCCACGATGCCAGTGCCGCAGCCGACATCAAGGATGTCCTGACCGGGGCTGGCGGCGACGATCCGCGTGATGAGCGCGTCCGGGTAGGCGGGCCTGGTCCGGTCATAGCGCGCTGCGTCGCCACCGAACGACTCGGCCACCTGACGGAGCCGGTGCGCCTCGGCTGCGGGAGATGGCGTTCCCTCCTGCGGTAGAGTGGACATGCGCCCACTATATAGTGGGCGTTCGTTCACTCGTCAACGCTCGCGGGTAAGCCACCCGCGGCGTTCGCAGCCAGCGAAAGAGGTAGCAGTGCCAACCGGGGTGACTCTCCGCGACGTGCGGGCGCAGCTTTTCGGCGCTGCCGACCGCGTCCTGCTGCGGGACGGCCCGAGCGGGCTGACCACCCGGGCTGTCACGGCCGAGGCAGCCGTCGCGACTGGCGTTCTGCACCGGCACTTCGCCGACTTCGACGACTTCCTCGCGCAGTACATCCTCGACCGCATCAACCAGATGGACAGCCAGGCAGCGGCACTGCGCGAGGCGGCCGGCACGGGTACGGTCGTCGGCAACCTCGCCGGCGCGCTCAGCGCGCTTTTCAGCTCTGTCGCGGTGGCTGTGGTAGCGCTCATCACGTTCCGGGACGAGCTCCGCGCCCGGCTGCGCCGGGACTGGCCGGCCGGCGTTCCGGTGCTGACCGAGGCCGTGGACATGATCGCTGCTTACCTGACCGCAGAACGGGAACGTGGCCGTATCGCCCGCAGTGCGGACGTCGACACGCTGGCGCCGACGCTGATCGGGGCCGCGCATTTGCTGTTCGCCGACCGCACCGGCACGCCGCCAGACGACGACGCCGTCCGGAAGATGGTGGCCACGGTCGTCGCTGGCGTCCTCCGCGGGCCGGACCGGCACCTCTGGCTGCAGCCGTCGCGACGCCGCTGAGCCGTTGCGGCGTATCAGCCCAGCCGCTCGATGATCGTCACGTTGGCCTGGCCGCCGCCCTCGCACATGACCTGCAGGCCGTAACGTCCGCCGGTCCGCTCGAGCTCATGCAGCAGCGTGGTCATCAGACGGGCGCCGGTCGCCCCGAGCGGATGACCGAGCGCGATCGCGCCGCCGTTGACGTTGACCCGGTCGAGGTCTGCACCTGTCTCAGCCGCCCAGGCGAGCACCACCGGGGCGAACGCCTCGTTGATCTCCACCACGTCGATGTCGGCTAGCGTCAGGCCAGTCCTGGCGAGCGCATGTGCGGTGGCGGGAATCGGCGCGGTCAGCATCCAGACCGGATCGGCCCCGCGCACGGACAGATGATGGATCCTGGCCCGCGGCGTCAGACCGTGCGCGCGCAGGCCGCTGTCGTTCACGATGAGCAGTGCGGCGGCAGCATCGGCGATCGAGCTGGACACCGCCGCGGTCAGCCGGCCGCCCGGAGCGAGCGGCGGAAGCGAGCGGATCTTCGCCCAGTCCGGCTGCCGCGGCGGCTCGTCCGCGGACAGCCCGGACACCGGCTCGATCTCGCGGTCAAAGCGTCCCTCGGCCGCCGCCCGGAGCGCGCGTTCGTGCGAGGTGACCGCGAAGAGCTCCATATCGTCGCGGCTGATGTCCCACTTCTCCGCGATCATCTCGGCGGCCCGGAACTGGCTGACCTCCTGATCGCCGTAGCGGCGGTGCCAGCCGGCCGAGCCGCGGAACGGGTCGGCGAAGCCCAGTGCCTGGCCCGCCGTCATCGCATACGAGATCGGGACAGCGCTCATGTTCTGAACACCGCCGGCCACCACCACGTCGGCCGTGCCCGACATGACGGCCTGAGCGGCAAAGTGAACCGCCTGCTGCGAGGAACCGCACTGGCGGTCAACTGTCGTTCCCGGCACGTGGTCGGGAAGACCCCCCGCCAGCCATGCAGTACGGGCGATGTCGCCTGCCTGGGGACCTACCGTATCGACGCAGCCGAGGATTACGTCCTCGACAGCGTCAGGGTCGATCCCGGTGCGGCTGACGAGTGCGGTCAGCACAGCGGCGCCGAGGTCGGCGGGATGGGTTGCGGCCAGGGCGCCGCCGCGCTTGCCGACCGGTGAGCGAACCGCGCCGGCGATGTACGCCTCAGCCATGGGCTGAGCGTACTCGGCGCTAGCCCGGGCTCGGCGACTGCCGGACGATGCGCCCGTCGACGTCGTCGGCGGTTGCGGCCTCTTCTTCGCCGTCGATGAGGTGGCTGTGGCTGAGCGCCGACACACCGGATATCAGCAATGCCAGCGCGAGTGCCTCCAGGGCAAGGTCCGCGGTCGTGGCGCCGAAATGCTCGCCGAACAGGAACAGCCCGAGCAGGCTCGCCGCCAGCGGGTCGAGGATCGTGAAGCCCGGCTGAGAGGCGGCCAGCGGCCCGGCCGCGAGGGCGTGCGAGGCGAGGATCAGGCTCGCCGCGCCAGCGCCAATCAGGACGTAGACCGACCAGTTGGAGAAGATCGAGCTCAGCCCGCCGCTCAGGTGATAGCTGAACTCCTTGATCACGGCCGCCACGAATCCCCACGAGATGCCGGTCACCGAGCCGAGGATGGCGGCGCGCTGCGCCAGCGCGGCGGGCGCGCGGTGCTGGCGCCAAGTGGCGACAGCGAGCCCGGCTAGCACGACGGCGAGCGTGAGCAGGCCGGCCAGCACCCACAACGAGGCCGGCGCGTGCTGGCGGCCGCCGGACGGTGACGCCGCGAACAGGAACAACGCGATCCCGGCCGACATGGAGGCCGCTGCAAGCCAGTCCCGGCGCCGGACGTTCCGCGAGGTCAGGAATGCCATGTAGCCGAAGACGAAAAGAAGCTCAAGGGCGAGAATCGGCTGCACGAGCGCGAGCGCGCCGTAATGCAGCGCCGTTACCTGAAAGACGAAGCCAAGGATCATGCTGGCGACGCCGGCCAGCCAGATCGGGCGCCGCGCCAGCCGAAACACCAGCCAGATGTCCAGTCCGGGCGCCGGCTGGCTATCCCGGGCACCAAGGCGCTGGCATACCGAGGACGTGGCCGTGCACAAACTGGCCAGAAGCGCGAGCGGGATTGCCTTGTCCATAACCTCCTGCCGCCGTTCCGTCACCCCTGCGCCGTGCGGCGCCGGGCCGGACAAGCCAGCCGGATTCCTACCCCCGGCTGCACGTTATCGGCCCGGGCCACACTGCCGCAATCTTGCGCTGTCGCTCAGCTATAACCCTGACGTTAACGTTAGATTCCTGCATCAGGTAGCTATTTTGTGGCGGGCGCCGGTGGCGGGGTTACCGGTAGCCGCGCGCCTGCAACTCAAACAGTTCCGCATACCTGCCGCCTGCCGCCAGCAACTCGTCATGACTGCCCCGCTCGCAGATCCGGCCGTCGCGCAGCACCAGGATGAGGTCCGCCATCCGCACGGTGGCGAGCCGGTGCGATACGAGCACGGTGATGGCACCTGTCCGCGCACGCACCTGCGCTGTGGCCCGCGTCCACCGCGCAAACAGCTCGTGCTCGGTCTCCGCGTCGATTGCCGCGGTTGGCTCGTCGAGCAGCAACAGCAGCGGCTCTGACCGCATCTTGGCCCGGCCGATGGCGAGCTTCTGCCACTGGCCGCCGGACAGGTCGATCCCGCCCGGCCAGGACGGGCCGAGCTGCGTCGCGAGCCCGGCCGGCCCGTGCGTCGTCAGGTCCGCCGCACCCGCCCGGTCCAGCGCTGCGGCGACGACCGCACCGTCGGCCGCGTGCGGGAGCCAGCCGAGGCCGACGGCCTGCCCGATGGTGAACTCGAACCTGGCGTGATCCTGGAAGCCGGCCGAGATGCGCAGCCGCCAGGCCTCCGGGTCGAGTCTCGTCAGGTCGGCCCCGTCCACCAGGATCTGCCCTGAGTCTGGCCGGCACAGTCCGGCAAGCAGGCTGACGAGGGTTGTCTTCCCGGCGCCGTTGTCGCCGACGATCGCCACCGTCACGCCGGCTGGCAGCAGCACCGACACGTCATGGAGGGTCGGCTCGTCCTGGCCCGGGTAGCGGTAGGAGACTGCGGCTAGCTCGATGCCCGTGGTCAGCCGTTCTGGCACTAGCGGGACAGCGGAGCCTGCCGGTGCCGCCGGCGGGCTCGCCTCGGCGACCTGCTCCAGGAACAGGTATCTGCCCGCCGCTGTCAGCGTTCGCTGCAGCCACCGGGCATGCTCGGCCGATCCGGCGACCAGGATCAGCACCTGGCCGGCCAGCACGGCAGTCATGGCCACCGCCCCGACGCTGACTGCGCCCCTCGCGGCCAGGCGCACCACCAGGACGATGGCACCGAGGTAGCCAGCCAGGAACACGACGCGGCCAAGGAGCCGGAATGCCTGCCCGCGCGCTGTCAGCCCAACGTGAATGTCGCGGATCGCGCGGTGCTCGGCCGCGAACCGGCCGAGCAGTTCGTCGCGCAGCCGGAACAGCCGAAGCTCACCCGCGGCGTGCCGGTTCGCGGCCAGCTGATAGAGCATCTCGGCTCGCCGGCTCGGCTCGGCAGCTAGCTCGCTGCCCAGGTTGAACAGGTCGGTGCTGCGGGCGGACAGCGCCAGCATCGGCAGCCCGAACAGCGGCAGCAACAGCAGGAGCGGCGTAATCGACGCAAGCAGGAGGACGGTCACGACAATGCGCACCGCGGTGGTGACGGCCTCCACGATCGACGGAACGGTCTGGCCGAACTCCCAGGCCTGCGACTGCAGCAACTCGAGTTCGCGCAGGTACTCGGGCGTCTGATGAATGGCCAGCGTGGGGGAGCGGCCGACAATCTCGACCAGCCTGCGCTCCAGCAGGAACTGGGTCCGGTCGCCGAGCGTCAGCCGGGTCCGGTTGCCGGCGTAGTCGAGCACGGCTGTTCCGGCGATGGACACGGCCACGGCCAGGCCGGCGAGCAGGGCCGCCGCCTCGTGCCGCGCCGCCGCCGCGTCCGCGAACACGCGCAGCCACAGACTGAACACCGACGCCACCACCGCCTGCGCGGTGAGCAGCGCGAACGTCCAGACGGCGAGCCTGGAGTCGGCGGTCCAGGCGAACCCGACCATCCGCCGCGCGGCCCGCACCGACCGGGTACGCTGCATCGGCTCAGTCCGCGTCATCAGCGTATTCATCAGCGCCCTCCGGCGGACTGAGATAGTTGCTGGCCTGCAGCCGGAACATCCGCGCGTACCGCCCCGCGGCGGCCATCAGCTCGTCGTGGCTGCCGTCCTCGGTGATCCGGCCGTGCTCGAGCACCACGATCCGGTCAGCCCGGCGCACAGTGGAAAACCGGTGGCTGATCACTATCGTGGTGAGTCCGCTCGTCAGCTCGAGGAACCGGTCATAAAGATCTGCCTCGGCCCGGATGTCCAGGTGCGCCGTCGGCTCGTCGAGCACAAGGACGCTGGCGCCGGCCCGGACGGCCATGAGCGCACGGGCAAGCGCGATTCGCTGCCACTGCCCGCCGGAGATATCGACGCCGCCGGCGAACCGCGGCGACAAGGTGGTGGCCAGTCCATCCGGGAGCCCGGCGATCACCGCGGCGGCACCAGTGCGGTCGGCGACGTCGGCGAGCACAGCATCCGAGGCGCCGGACAGTTCGACCGCGCCGAGCCTGATGTTGTCCGATGCGGGCAGCTCGTACCGGACGAAGTCCTGGAAGATGACCGCGATCTGGCGCCGCCAGCTCGGCATGCTGAGGTCAGCCAGGCTGGTGCCGTCGATCTCGATCGCGCCCGCCGTCGGCCGGCCGAGGCCAGTCAGAAGCTTCACCAGTGACGTCTTTCCGGCGCCGTTGACGCCGACGATCGCCACCGACCGGCCCGCCGCCAGGCTCAGGTCGAAGCCATCGAGCACCAGGTTGTCCCGGCCCGGGTAGCGGAAGCTGAGGTCGCGGAAGCGGATCTCGCGGCGGGGCAGGCCTGTCGCATCGAGCCCCGGGCGGTGCGGCCGGCTGCCGCGGTCAGGACCCGTGTGGCCGGGCGCCATGCGCAGTGCACGCTCCATGCCGAGCACGTCAGGTACTGGCACTGAGCCGTTCTCGATCCAGCTGTCTCCCTCGAGACTGGCGATCATGGCCATGCCGAAAAGGCCCTGCACGATCACGACGAGAGCAGGGACGGACAGCGCGCCGGAGCTAGCGGAGGCTGCAAGCAGCAGCAACACGGCGAGATGCGCGCCGAGCATCAGCCCGCCGAGCAGCGCCATCGGGCGGTAGTCAGCCCGGCGCGCTCGCCAGAGCTGCGACATCACCTGAGCCCATTCCCGGCCGTACTGGTCGGCCAGCCAGCCGACCAGTCCGAAGATGCGGATTTCCTTCGCCCATGGCGGCAGCAGCGCGATGCGCTGCAGGTACCGCGCGCGGCGCAGCGGATCCGTCCAGAACGGATCAGCCCGGTACGAGCTGGCCTGCGTTGCCCGGCCGGTCAGGAGCCAGAGCACGGTCAGCACGACCGCGGCGGCCGGCCAGTAGTACCCGACGAGCGCAGCCGCGGAGAGTCCCTGGCACCTGGCCGTCCACTGCGCGGACAGGCCGGAGACCAGCTCGCCAGGGCCGTATCTCGCCAGCTGAACGGCCCGGTCCAGGCTGGCCGCGAGATCCGGATCATCGAAGAGCAGCAGGTCGTCGCGGGACAGCGCCGCGGACATGACCCGGCCGAGCAGGTAACCGTCGAATCGCCGGTACAGATCGGTGCTGACGATCGCCTGCGCGCCGCTGACCAGCTCTATCAGGAGGAGAACCGCACCGATCCCGGCGAGCACCACGACAGTACGGTGCCCGGAGCTGCTGTCGAAGCCGGTCCGGACAACGGCCGGCAGCTGGCCGACGAGCACGCCGGCAAGGGCGGCAAATACCGCTGGCAGCACTCCGGCCATCCCGGCCAGGAGAGCCATGGCCGACGTCCGGCCGGGGTACGCGCGGGCCAGCGTCGTCAGTGCGGCTCGCCTGCTGGCGCGCCGTGGTGACCGCCTCGCGAGAGACCGGAGAAGAGCTGTTCGGACCTAACGCATGGCGTCACCCTAACAGCGAACCGGCCGCCCGGTTGTGCTGAGCCGTGGCAGGTGGCTTGCCGGACGCTGGCGTGCCAGGCTGGGCGTGTGTCGGTAGCACCCTTCGGGGGCCTTACGCCGCGGCAGAGCGTCGAGATGGAGTGCGCCCGTCGCGGCACCGCGCAGGTCGTCGCCGGGTGCGTCGCGCTGCTGCGCGGCGAGGACGCCGATGACGACCTGATCCTTGCCCTCGGCTGCGGGACCGGCACGATCGTGATCTACGACGGCCCCAAGCAGCGCAACCAGTACTGGCGCCGGGTCTGGGGCGCCCGCGGTCTGCTGTATGCCTGGGTCGATGATCAAGACGCTCGGGATGCTCTTATCGCCGGCCTGGGTGACGAGCACTGGCGGGTCCGCGAGATGGCAGCCAAGGTCATCGCCAAGCGCCGGATCGGCGCTGCGCTTGAGCCAGTGTCGGCGCTTCGGCAGGATCCGGTGCCGCGCGTCCGGGCCGCGGCCGAGCGGGCCACGGTCATGCTGACCGCGGCCGGCGCCTGAGATTCGGGCATCTCGTCATATTTCTCTCGCTGACAAGCCACCGCTCTGGGGCGTGAGTCACGGATCGCAGCCCCATGAAGGGCATCAATCCGCACCTCACGCCCCTTGGTGCAGTTCGGGTTGACACTGGGACCCGTATTGGTTATCGTTTTCAATAGCAGCTGGCAGGTCGCCGCCTGGATGGCGGTCGTGCCCGCCTGGTTCGCGTGCTTGTACCCACCTCTGCTAGCCCGCCAGTGCTCTGGAGCGTGCCCACATGCCTGTTCGTCGTGCGTTCGCGGTTATCTCTCTCGCAGCTGCGGCCGGCCTGACGGCCACTGCGTGCTCTGCCAGTTCAGCCAGCAGCACCGGTTCCTCCCGCGTTGTCGCGGTGGGGGCCGAGAACGAATATGCCAACGTCATCTCCCAGATCGGCGGCAAGTACGTCAGCGTCACCGCCATCGAGAGCAACCCGAACACCGACCCGCACGAGTTCGAGGCGAGCCCGGTGGACGCCTCCGAGGTGTCCAAAGCGCAGCTGATCGTCCAGAACGGTGTCGGCTATGACGGCTACATGAACAAGATCGAGAGCAGCTCGCCGAGCTCCTCTCGCAAGATCATCGACGTGCAGACGCTGCGCGGCCTGCCGGACAGCACGCCCAACCCGCACCTGTGGTACTCGCCGCAGACCATGCCCGCTGTCGCCAAGGCGGTCGGAGACGACCTGGCAGCCCTTCAGCCGTCCCACGCCGCGTACTTCCGCGCGAATGTGACCAAGTTCGACAACTCGCTCAAGCCCTGGTTCGCGGCAATCGCCGCGTTCAAGGCTGCTTACTCCGGCACGCCGGTGGCAGTCACCGAGCCGGTTGGCGACTATATGCTGCAGGCGGCCGGGACTGACATCAAGACGCCGTTCGGGCTGCAGGCCGACATCATGAACGGCGTCGACCCCTCGCCCCAGTACGTCTCCCTCGAGGACAGCCTGTTCTCCCAGCACAAGGTCAAGGTCTTCGTGTACAACCAGCAGGTGACCGACTCCCTGACGGCCTCGTTCCTGGCGGCAGCGCACAAGTACGGCGTCCCGGTGGTCGGCGTGTACGAGACCATGCCAACCCCCGGCTACGACTACCAGTCGTGGATGCTCGCCGAAGTGAACGCCCTTCGCAAGGCGGTCGCCGATAAGGTCTCCACGGAGAAGCTCTGATGGCGGTGAAGATGGCGACCAGTAAGCCGGCACTGCCTGGCGAGACCGGACCTCCCGGTGCGGAGACCCCTGGCGACGTCCTGGAGGTCGACGGCGTCAGCGTCCGGCTGGCCGGAAGACTGGTGCTGGACGACGTCAGCTTCAGCGTCAGGCGTGGCGAGTTCGTCGGGCTGATCGGCGCCAACGGCGCTGGCAAGACCACCCTGCTGCGGGTCATCCTCGGCCTCCAGCAGGCGACGGGAGGCCGGCTGAGCGTCAGCGGCCGTCCGAGCGGCCGCGGGGTGGTCGGCTACGTTCCCCAGAAGATCCAGCTCGACCCGGACATGCCGGTACGAGCGCGGGACCTGGTGGGACTGGGACTGGACGGGCAGCGGCTCGGCCTGCCGCTCCCGTCCAGGCGCCGGCGTGAGCAGATCGACGCGATGCTCGAGGCGGTCGATGCCACGAGGTTCGCGAACCAGCGGGTCGGCAACCTGTCCGGCGGCGAGCAGCAGCGGATCATGATCGCGCATGCGCTGATCAGCCAGCCGCGGCTGCTTCTGCTGGACGAGCCGCTGGCCAACCTGGACATCCGCAGTGCGCAGGAGATCGTCGCCCTGCTGGCCAGGATCACCAGGGAGCACGGGGTGTCGGTGCTGATCTCGGCGCACGAGATGAACCCGCTGCTGCCGGTGCTGGACCGCATCGTGTACCTGGCTTCGGGACGCGCGGCCAGCGGCACCACCGACGAGATCATCACCGAGGACGTACTGAGCAGGCTGTACGGCTACCACGTCGACGTGCTGCAGGTGCACGGCCGTGTGCTCGTGATCGCGCATGCCGGGGACGGGTTCGAGGTCCTGGCCGGGGACGAATCGGCGGCCGCCCCCGGCCACCCGGACCACGCGCCCGCTGGGCTTGAGCAGTGAGCTGGCTGTTCAAGCCGGGCTTCTTCGCCAGTTCGCCGGTGCACGTGGCACTGGTGATCGGCGGCATCGCGGCGCTGGTGTGCGGGGTGGTCGGCGCTTTCACGGTGCTGCGCGGACAGTCCTACTCCGGGCACGCTCTGGCCGACCTGGCTGTCACCGGCGGCTCTGCCTCGTTCCTCAGCGGGATCAGCCCGCTCTGGGGCTTCGCCGGGATGGGCGTGCTCGCGGCCGGCGTCATGGACATGATCGGCATCAGGCGGGCGCGCGGCCGGGACCTGGCGACCGGGATCGTCCGTGGCGCGGGCCTGGGGTTCGGGGCGCTGTTCCTGTACTGGGATACGACTCACACGAGCGCCACCGGCGTCGCGATCACCATACTCTTCGGCTCCATGTTCACGACGAGTACCAGTGTCATCCCGCTGGTCGCCGGCTTCGGAGTGCCGGCGCTCGCGATCATCCTGGTCCTCTACCGCCCGTTGCTGTTGTCGTCGGTGAGCGCGGACGCCGCCGCCGCGCGCGGCGTCCGTGTCCGGCTCACCGGACTGCTCTGCCTCGTCGCGATCGCGCTGGCTGTCTCACTGGCGGCGATAACGGTCGGCGCGATCCTGTCGACCGCGCTGCTGGTCGGCCCGGCCGCGATCGCGCTCCGCGTGACGAACACGCCGGCGCGGGCCACCGTCGTCGCCGCGCTGATCGCGGTGCTGGCGACATGGCTCGGCATCGTGCTGGCCTACGACAGCTTCAGCTGGCCGCCCAGCCATGACGGCTGGCCGGTCAGCTTCTTCATCGTCACGCTCATCTTCCTGGCGTTCGTCGGCGCCCAGCTCCTCGGCCGGGGCCGGCGCAATGCGCTGACTGCGAGCGCAGGGTAGGCCGCCGTGTTCGCGTCGTTCATGGTCAACGCCTGGATCACCGCCTCGATCTGCGCGGTGATCGCGGGCGTGGTCGGCTTCTTCGTGGTACTGCGCGGTGCCGCATTCGTCGCGGATGCGGTGCCGCAGGGCGCCTTCGCCGGTGCAGCGGGTGCCAGCCTGCTCGGCATCAACACCCTCGTCGGGCTCGGCGTGTTCGCACTGGCGGGGTCGCTCGGCATCGGCTGGCTGGCCAGGCGTGCGCGCCGGGACGTGTCCACCGCCCTGATCCTGGTCATGATGCTGGGTCTCGGCGCGCTGTTCCTCAGCTTCACAGTCGAGTACTCGTCGGAGATTTTCTCGCTGCTGTTCGGCGAGGTACTGGGGATCTCGTCGACCGAGATCCTGCCCGTCGCCGCGCTTGCCGTCGTCTGCGTGGTGGCGGTGCTGCTGCTCTACCGGCCGATGCTGCTGTCGTCCCTGGCGCCCGAGTCGAGCGCGGCCAAGGGCGTCAGCAACACCGCGATGGAACTTGCGTTCCTGGTGATCGTGGCGATCGCGACCAGTCTGACGCTGCCGGTCGTCGGCGCTCTGCTGATCTTCAGCCTGATGATCGGGCCGCCGGCCGCGGCCCGGTCCCTGACCGCAAGCCCGCTGCGCGCGATGGGCATCTCGGTGCTGCTTGCGCTGGCAACCGTATGGCTCGCGATCGCGATCTCCTACGAGACCAACCTGCCGATCGGCTTCTTCGTCGGCGTTGGCGGCGCGCTCTGCTACGCGATTGGCCGGCTGGTGGCGTTCGTGCGCGGCCGCCGCGTGCGGGTATAGGACCGCTAATCTCCCGACCATCTGCAGGTCACGGCTCCGGGTCTGTGCTGCGGTCGGCCGGCCGGCCGGGGTTACTGTAACGCGTGCACACTGTTCCGGCACGCCAGGTACCTGCGCGACTGGCTGCATGGCGGCCGCGCGGAAGTCTGCTGCTGATTGCGGGGACGGCGGCATTCGCCGCCATGATGGCCTGCTACGTAGCGTTCATCCTGACGCATCCGATGGACCGGTGGATGGCGCCGGTCGATCTCAACGTTTACCGGCTGGCCGGGAAGGTTGCGGCGGCGATCGGGCCGGCGTACGACCCGAAGCTGGCCGCGCCACTTTATGACTGGCCGGGTAACGGGCTGAAGTTCACCTACCCGCCGTTCGCCGCGCTGGTCTTCACCATCCTGGTCCTGCCGTCCTGGGGCCTGCTGCTGAAGCTGTCCCTCGCGGTGAACATTGCCGCCATGACGGCCGCTATCTGGAGCACCCTCGGCGGTCTCGGTTACCGGGCCGGCGTCGCCCGGCTGGGCGGCGCGCTGTTGCTCGCCGCGGCTGCGTTCTGGCTGGAGCCTGTGCAGCGGACGCTCTACCTCGGCCAGGTCGAGCTGGTGCTGATGGCCCTGATCATGTGGGACATGTGCCAGCCGGACCGGCGCTGGTGGAAGGGTGCCGGCGTTGGCATTGCCGCCGGGATCAAGCTGGTCCCGCTGGTCTTCATCCCGTACCTGCTGCTAACCCGCCGGTTCCGCCAGGCGGCCGTGGCGGCGGGTACGTTCGCGGCAAGCGTGGCGCTCGGCTTCGCCGTGCTGCCGGCCGATTCACGAGCCTGGTGGCTGGACGGGCTGTTCGTGAAGGGCAGCCGGACAGGCTTCATCGGCTGGGAGGGGAACCAGTCGCTGCAGGCCCTCATCACCCGGCTGTCCGGCAGCATCGCGGCGGGCCAGCCCGTCTGGTACGGAGTAGCTGCCGTCACTCTCATCCTCGGCATCGTGGTGGCGGTCGCGCTGGACCGGGCCGGGCACGGGGTAGTGGGCGTGCTCGCCTGCGCGCTGACCGGACTGCTCGTATCGCCAGTCAGCTGGGACCATCACTGGGTCTGGGTGGTGCCCGCGGTGACCGTGCTCGTGGTCTACGGAGTCAGAGGGCGCGGTCGGCTGCGGGCAGCGTTTATAGCCGGGGCAGTACTACTCGCCGGCCTGTTCGGTGCATGGCCTGGCTTCCTGTGGGGGCATCCGCTGGACCTTGGCGGTTTTTCCGAGGGCATCATCTGGATACCGCCCAACACCAACCCGGGCACGTACGCGCAGTTCGGTGACCGGCCGCAGTATGCCGAGTACCACTGGCACGGCATCGAGCTGGTGACCGGCAACCTATACGTCCTGACTGGGATGGCGATCTTGGTGCTGCTCGCGGTGCTGGCACTACACAGCGAGCGCCTGCGCAGGCGGCGTGCAATTGCGCGCGCTGCGACATCCGTCAGTCCCGAAGCCACTGAGCCCGCGGTTAGCCCGTCGTAGCGGTCGCCACCGCGGGCGGCTCAGGAGTGGGCTGGCTTATTGTCTGCCGCGGCTCGGAGAGGCAGAGCGTGACCAGCGCACCTACTACGCCGATCAGCACGAGTGGCACGGCGACCGTGAGGTCGTAGAAGTAGATCCGGTTCAGCGGGAAGGTGCGGATCGGCGTCGGATTACCCGGCATGAGCGCGATGGTCGCGGCTGTCAGCCGGATCATGACCAGCCAGTCAAGCCATGAGGCGGGCACCAGGATCAGCAGGCAGATAATCATCGCCTCGTACGACGGCAACTGGTACTGCCAGACGAATAGCCACGCTGTGCAAAGTGCGAGAGCGGCGAAGACGGCTGGGTGCGCAGCCGCCCTGAACGGCAGCCTGGTGAGCGTGATGATCGCGAGACAGACCACGAGCACGGTAGCGATCCCGGCGACGTGCTCCATGAGGAAGCCGTGCTGGGTGCTGGAGAACAGCTGATAGAAGTTGTCCGCCGTCGTCCGGTTGTTACGGCTCAGCACAGAGCTGATGGCCGGCGGTCCGAACCATGCGTAGCTCGGCAGCAGAACTGCCAGCATCCCGGCGGCCGCGACGATGAAGGCAGTCAGCGACCGCCGCAGTGCCCAGGCCAGGCCGAGGCCGAACAGCACGAACGTGATCTTGATATCGGCAGCGACTCCGATCAGCGCGCCACCGGCCAGGACGCGGCTGAGGCGAGCATCGCCGGCAAGCTGGCCGCTCGCCCAGCCGCCGGCCAGGATGAGGCCGAGCATTCCGGCGGCGGCTGCGAGTACATCGAGGTGTGCGGCGGCGATCAGCTGCCAGATCAGCAGCGGGTTGACCGTCCAGAGCAGGTGCGCACGGAGCCTGGCTGCCGGGTCGGAGCGCAACAGCCGGTCTGCGGCGACCGCGACGAGGCCGAACGCGCCGACGTTCGCGACCTTGAGCCAGAACACGATCTTGGCGGCGGAGGTGCCACCGAGAAGTGCCGCCACGAGCTCCTCGACCGTGGCGGCCGGACCGTACGGCGTGGTGTAGCGATCCCATTCCACCGGCAGGGATTTCGCGATCGGGTCGTGCAGCCGCATGAGATCCCACGGCACCATGACATAGGGACTGTGGCCGAGCACGACCATCCGGCCGAAGGCCATGTAATCGAGCGAGTCCGTTGAGCCAACCGGCGGCAGCACCGTCAGGATCGCGATCGCCACGGCGGCGGTAATGAGCAGCAGCCGGAGCGATGGCCGCAGGCCCCGGCGGACCGCGACCAGGCCCGCGATAACCCCGAGGCCGCCAGCCAGGGCGGCCAGCCACAGCCAGACCGTGACCGTGTCAAGGCTGAGGTGAAAGCTGCTGATCTCGAACGGAGGGCCGACCTTCGGCATCGGCATCGGCGGCCCCATCCAGGATGCCCTGGCGAGTGACGCCACGATCATGATGGCGAAGGCGGCCCCGATGCCTGCCGCGGCGAGCCAGCCGTAGACGCGGGCTGACCGGCGCGGCGGCGGAACGAGCTGAGCCTGGCCCGATGGTGCTGCCTGCGCGGGAGCCTCCAGCTGGCCATGCCCGGCCACGTCAAAGCTCATCCGAAACTTCACGCTGCCTTAACAGAGAAAGTTGACTAAGCCTTGAAACTCAAGGAAGGCGTCGTTTACCTAATGCCCCCGGCGCCGCAGCCCGTGACCCGGAAACTGGCGCTTATCGTGCCCAATTTAGCAGCGGCTAAGTAGTGCTCCGGCCCGAGGTTGCTGAAGTGTGACGTCATTGCCTGCGCCCTTTTCGTCGGCGCTATCGGCCGCCCGCCCGACGGCGCCGCTAGACGACCGAGTTCAGCAGAACCGCCTGCTAGCCGGAGCAGGAGCGCAAGCACAGTGGCTGCGACGCTAAAGCGGCCAGGTAGACGCAGGCAGCCGCATACCTGTCGAATACGACCGCCGAACGGAGCCTGGCATGACGCTCAGACTAGGGCCAGGTAATAGCGGCGGGCCGATTTATCTCCGCCGATCACGACCGCTTATTAAATGCCTATCCTGGCGGTTGTCATCTCTGCGTCTAAGGCTGGCAAAGCGCTAGTAACAACAATGCGCTCAGGGTAATGCGGCCACCAATTCGGACGGCTGGGCTATTACGTCGACGAGGGCACCGTTGCGCATGACCGTGATCGCGAGCGGCCGGCCGATCGCCTCGCTGAACATGAGCTTCTGCAGATCCTGAGCCCTGGTGACGGGCCGGCCGCCGGCCGTGAGCAGAAGGTCACCCGGCCGCAGCCCGGCCCTCGCGGCAGGTCCGTTCTGCACTACCTCGGCTACCCGCAGGCCACTGGAGCGGCCGAACCGCTGGCGCAGCTTGTCCGGCAGTGGCGCGGGCACGCTGACGAGACCGAGGTATGCGCGTCGCACGCGGCCGTCGCGCATCAGGGCACCAATGATCTTCCGCGTGGTCGCGTTGATAGGCACTGCGAGGCCGAGCCCGGCGCCCGCGACGGCGGTGTTGATGCCAATGACCCGGCCGTGCGAGTCGGCGAGGGCGCCGCCGGAGTTACCCGGGTTGAGCGCGGCGTCCGTCTGGATGACGTCCTCGATCAGCCGGGTGGCAGCGCCGTTGTTGGTGGGCAGTGACCGGCCGAGCGCGCTGACTACACCGGCCGTGATCGAGCCCGTGAGTCCGAGCGGGCTGCCGACAGCGACCACGAGCTGGCCGACGACGAGGTCGTCCGCCTCGCCGAGCTCAGCTGGGTCCGGGGTAGCGGTGTCAGCTCGCACGACCGCCAGATCGGACAGCGGGTCGGCGCCGACGACGCGGAATGCCGCGCTGGTGCCGTCGGAGAACAGCGCCGTGCCACGGTCGGCGCTGCCGACGACGTGTGCGTTGGTGAGCAGGAAGCCATCCGGCGTGTAGATGACCGCGGAGCCGAGTCCCTCGCCGCGGTAGCGGCTGCCGGGATGGGGGACGCGGAGGCTAGCGACCCTCGGGGTGAGCTGAGCTGCTACGCCGGACACGGTCCGCGAGTAGGCGTCGAGCGGTGAGTCTGATGTCATGCTGTACTCCACTTCGGAATTACAAGATTACAACTCACTGTTCACCGACGCCAGGCGCTGCGGCCGCGACCGGGCCCGCTCCGTTAATTGATTTGACGTGATCGAATACCTGTTCGATAATAGTGCAGTGGGAGCGGAGGTAGCGCAGATCATCTCGCTGTCTCCGGTGCGCCACCGGGATGATGTGCTGGCCGGCGAGGGCGTGCTGCCGGTCCTGCCAGCGTTGCGTGAGCTGCTGCCGGGCGGCGGGCTGCAGCGCGGATCGGTGGTGACGTCGGGGGAGTGGGGGCTGCTGTCGCTGGCACTCGCCGCGGGGGCGGTGGCCGATGGCGCGTGGTGCGCGATCGTGGGGGTGCCGTGCGCTGGCGTCCGGGCGGCGGCGGAGATCGGGCTGGACCCGGACCGGGTGCTGCTGGTTCCCGACCCGGGACCGGCGTGGCCGCAGGCAGTGGCGTCGCTGCTGGACGGGTTCGACCTGGTGCTGCTGCGGCCGGCGGAGCAGCCGCCGGGGCAGTTGCGGCGTCGGCTCGAGGCTGCGGCCCGGCGGTACGGCAGCGTTCTCGTGGTCGCCGGGGAGTGGCCAGGTGCACCGGCCCGGCTGCTGGTGACCAGTGCGGAGTGGACCGGGATCGGCGCCGGGCACGGGCGGCTGCGAGGCCGCAGAGCGCAGGTGGTCGCGTCGGGGCGCGGCGCGGGTGAGCGGCCGCGCTCGGCCTGGCTGTGGCTGCCGGGTCCGGACGGCGCGGTTACGGCAGCCGAAGACTGGGCTGGCGCGGCGCCGTCGCTGGCGAGCAGCGGATGACTGACACTGGCGAGCAGCGGATGACTGACAGGAGCGCACCGCGCGTTCTGGTGCTGCGCTGCCCCGGCTTGCTCGGCAGAGCTGGAGGTGACGGCGGGTTCGGGCCTGACGACGACGCGGGTGACGGGCCGGAGCGTGCTGGGACAGCGGCGCGGCCTTTCGAGTCAGTGGTCGCGGTCGTCGAGGAGTTCTGCCCGCGGATAGAGGTACTCCGGCCGGGTGTCTGTGCCTTCGCTGTCCGCGGCCCGGCGCGTTACTTCGGCGGTGAGGCCGAGCTGGCTCGGAAGGTTGCCGAGGCCGTCGGCCAGGACGTCGCCTGTCAGGTCGGCGTCGCCGACGGGCTGTTCGCCGCGCAGCTGGCGGCACGCGCCGGGCCGACCGGGGTGCTCGTACCGGCCGGGGAGACGCGGACGTTCCTGGCCGGGCTGCCGGTCGGCGTGCTTGGCATGCCCGAGCTCTGCGAGCTGCTGCCCAGGCTTGGCATAGAGACGCTTGGCCAGCTCGCCGGGCTGCCGCCGGCGGAGGCCGCGAGCAGATTCGGCGCGGAGGGCAAGCTCGCCAGCCGGCTTGCCCGCGGGCTCGATCCTCGCCCGCTGGTTCCGCGGCCGCCGGCAGTAGACCTGTCCGTGCAGGCCGACTTCGACCCGCCCGCAGGCCAGTCCGAGCCGGTCATTTTCGCAGGCAAGGCACTGGCCGACCAGATGCACGCTCGGCTGGCTGCGAGGGGACTGGCCTGCGTTCGGGTCGGAGTGGAGGTGCACTGCGCGGACGGCCAGGAGCTGAGCAGGCTGTGGCGGCATGACGGGCTGCTGTCGGGGCTGGCAGTGGCAGAGCGCGTTCGCTGGCAGCTCGACGGCTGGCGGGCCGGATCCGGCCGGGAAGCAGGCGACGGGGCTGCCGGGGTCACGCTGCTGCGGCTGATCCCTGACCAGCTGGTGCGGGCGACCGGGCGGCAGCTAGCTCTGTGGGGCGACTCGGTGATCAGTGACCGGGTTGCTCGTGCAGCTGTCCGAGTGCAGGCGATGCTCGGTCACGGTCGCGTGACCCGGCCGGTGCCGGCGGGCGGCCGGCGGGCGACCGAGCAGATGCTGCTGGTGCCGTTCGGCGATGCGGCCGTGCCGCAGCGCCCGGCCGATCGGCCGTGGCCGGGCCAGATCCCGGCGCCGTCACCGGCCACCGTGTATCCGGACCCGCTGGCGGCCAGGCTGACCGATGGCTCTGGCCAGCCGGTGTCGGTCAGCGGGCGCGCCCAGCTATCCGCGCCGCCGGCCTGGCTGTCGGTGGGCTATGCCGAGGGGCTCGGGGAGTCGTCCCCCCGGCCAGCAACTGAGCCGGTCCGGGCGGTCACCGCCTGGGCAGGGCCGTGGCCGGTCAGCGAGCGGTGGTGGGATCCGCCGAGCGCATGCCGGCAGGCCAGGTTTCAGCTAGTGACCGACGACGGCACCGCCTGGCTGGCCGCGCTTCAGGATGGTCACTGGCTCATCGAGGCCCGTTACGACTGACAGCGGATCGCTGCTGGTCGATGCTCATGATCACGCGCGGGCCGACTGAGCCAGCGGCATGACCATGAACAGGCACGGGCTGCCCGGTCCCCAGATGTCGGTGCGCTCCTCCAGCGGCAGGAAGCCCAGGCTGGCGTAGAACAGGCGGGTCCGCGTATATCCCTCGTCAGGACGGCCGGGGCCCTGCGTCTTCACCTGGAGCAGTTCGCATCCGTCCGCCACAAGGTCAGCCGTCAGCGCCGCGACGAGCGCGCGCCCGGCCCCCTGGCGGTGCAGTTGCGGGGCGACAGCGAGCAGGTGGATTTCGGCCGACTCGGGAAAGTGCCGGCGCGCCAGCAGCACCCCGGCCGGCTGCGCACCCGGTGAGCCGGCGGGCCGGGCCAGGTAGGTCGGCAGCTCGTGCGCATCGGCCACGTAGCCGCGGTTCGACGACTCGATGCCGAACCAACCCGGAAGCGCCGCCAGGAGCCGCTCGACCGCGGCCGGGTCCCGCGTTCCCGTGGTGACGTGCCAGCGTGCCCGCGCGCCTGGCCTCCCCGCTTGGCTGGTGCCTGATGTCACCGGCGGGCCTATCCGGCTAGCCCGTGCAGTGGCGCAGGATCGTCTGCGTGACCAGCTGCGGCGCGCGGACGGTCGGATAGTGATCGGCGCCCGGCATCCGGATCAGCTCACAGCCCGGCATCCGCTGTGCGGCCGCCTCGTTGCTGGCGATCAGCCCGGCGTCGTCCTTGTCGCCGACCATCAGCACCGTCGGCGTCCGCAGCTCGCCGAGCCGGTCGTAGACGGGCTCCCCGGCCTGCTGGAACTCTTCTTCGCTCGCCCAGGCCCGCAAGGCTGAGCGCATCAGCTCGGTCACCAGCGGATCGGGACCCGCGGCGCCCCACTGCTCCAGGCCTGTCCGGAGCAGGCCGTCCTCGTCTCCCGCTGCCTGAAGAGCCTCGTACCTCGCCTCCAGCTCGGGATTCTCCGGATAGGGATAGCCACTGATTCCCGGACACAGCAGCACCAGCGTGCGAACCCGGTTGGGACAGCCGAGGGCGAGCTCGAGCGCGGTCATGCCGCCCATGCTGCAGCCGGTCACGTGCGCAGTCGCGACTCCGAAGTGGTCCAGAACGGCGAGCGCGTCGTCGAGCAGCGTGTACTTCTGCGTGGGAGCCGGAGACCGGCCGTATCCGCGTACGTCATAGCGGATGGCCCGGAACGCGGCTGTCAGCTCCGGCCACACCGGGTCCCACATCCGCGCATCGCCGACGCCCTCATGCAGCAGCAGCAGCGGCGGCCCGGAGCCGCCGGAGTCCTCTGCCCAGATTTTGTCAGTGCCGGCTGTCACCATCGTTTGCATGGTCAGACACCGTAGTTCAGCCCGCGGGCGCGGTCACGCCTATTACCTCTGGCCACACCTGCGAGGAGGCGGGATGGATCCCGATCGGCATGTCTGCCCCGGGCCGCAGCCGGATGACGGCGCGCGGCTGACCAGGCTGTTGTCCGGCGAGCCATGGATCATGCGCGCGCTGACGGCGGTCGCTGCCAGCGGCCTGCCTGATGCGTGGATCGGCGCGGGAGCGATTCGCGATGTCGTGTGGGGCGCGCTGTACGGCAGGTTCAGCCCGGCAGCTGTCAGGGATATCGACGTCGTCTACTTTGACCCGGCTGACCTCGGCAGGGAGCGCGACGCTACCGCGCAGGAAACACTTCGCTGCCTGGCGGACCTGCCCTGGGAAGCGACGAACCAGGCCGCTGTGCATACCTGGTATCACCAGTACTTCGGCGGACCGCCGGTGGAGTCGTTCAGCTGCGTGCACGACGCGGTCGCGACCTGGCCGGAGACCGCCACCTGTGTCGCGGTCCGGCAGCTGCCGGCCGGACTTGAGGTGTGCGCGCCGCATGGGCTGGCCGACCTGCTCGGCGGCGTGTGGCGAGTGAACCCGGTTCGGGTCACGCCTGAGGTCTCCAGGGCGCGGCTGCAGCGTCAGCGGGTCAAAGCCAGATGGCCCGGCGTGACAATTGCGCCGTGCGGGTGACGGCCGGCACCATAACGACGGCCAGCTGGACCGCATGCCGCTGTTTTCCCTGGCCCGCGCGCGCTGTCAGGTTCCGGCCCGCCGCCAGTGTGAGCGTTCTGAGCCGGTGATCTAGGGTGA
>Ga0335075_10005109_pt1 | contig 20417 bp, 16 predicted proteins | sample Lox_Sample_24_FD_206723 | JGI IMG/M metagenome (GOLD analysis project Ga0335075, IMG submission 206723) | Soil microbial communities from Loxahatchee National Wildlife Refuge, Florida, United States - Lox_Sample_2.4 | ecosystem: Environmental > Terrestrial > Soil > Wetlands | place: USA...
CGCGGCTGAACAGGCACCTGGCCGTTCCGTCGTGAACCGCCTAATTCGACGGGTGCGACTTTCACGCACGAGTAACACACCCTTCGCGGGCTGCTGCAGGGCGACCGATAATAGCCCAGGGCAAGCGCGACTCTTGGAGCGCGCCGCCCTGGGTAAATCGCCCCCACGACCTTGCCGCTGACTGCGGAGCCGCGCGATAGCGCGAATCTGATCTGCGGCTTTCTCTCCGCTCTTGCTCTCTCGGATTCGGGCGGTCCATTAAAAAGTTTATTTTTTCACCATTTCGCGGGTGTTGGCGGCGGCCGTTTTGCCTTCAAAATATTCCTCGATTTCTTCAAGAGTTTTGCCTTTTGTTTCCGGAAGGAAGAATGCGGCGGTAATGAAATAGATTATCGTGCAACCGGCGAAGAAGAAGAACATCCTTGAATACCCGTATTGGCCCACCGTAGGTAAAAAGACGGCAGCGATAGTAGTGGAAACGATCTGGTTGATCACCAGCGCGATGCTCATGCCGTTAGAACGAATGCGCGTCGGCATTAGTTCGGAAAGGGCGAGCCAGACGCAGACGCCAGGACCGATGGCAAAGAAGGCCATGTAAATATACATGGCAATGGCTGTGAGCCAACCGTTGCTTGTCGACGGTACAGGCATGATATAGGCATTATCAATCTTAAGCGGAGCAGTCCTTGCAATGTCCAGACTGGCGAACGGATTTTTCACAAACGCCAGCACTTTATTTCCGGGAATACAGTCCTCGCGGTTGATTTCGATCGGCGTGGTCGTCAAGGCGTCTGATCGCTCGGCTGGAGTAGCTGCGCTGAAAGCGCCGTAAGAATAAATCACGGTCAGTGTGAATGGCGTTGAAGCGTTGAAGCGTTGAAGCGTTGAAGCGGGCAAAAGATTCTGAGCCGTATCCTGGTTGAACGTCAATGTCAGCGTCTGGTTGGTGGAAACCATGGATTGCAATTTATCTTTGATGTCCACACGTGTTTTTTCAGTATTCGAAAAGAGCAGCCCCACACAAATCATTGAGAGTACGATGCCAGCGGTTCCAACTGATAACAAAAATTTACGCCCTATCCGATCCACCAAAAACACGGCGATTGGAGTGAAACACCAGTTAACGAGATTGAAAATGACGGAGCCGTTGTGCGCCAGGTTATCGCCCAGACCAGCCTGAATAAGGATTGGCGTATTATAACCAATAATTGAATTGATGCCCGTAGCCTGGTTACAGGTCAAGATGACGCACGCCAACAGAAAAGGAATGAGGTATTTACGCTGAAGCAGGGATTCACGAGTTTTTTCGCCACCGCTGGAGACCTTATTTTTTTCTTCCGCAACGGTCACTTCCATTTCCTGCAATTCCCTGTCGGCCTCTTCATTGTTGCGCGAGCGGAGGAGAGCGACTCGGGCCGCCTCCTTTTTTCCCCGACGGAAAAGCCAACGCGGCGACTCGGCCACAAGAAACGTGCCGAGGACAAAGCACAGTCCGGGCACCAACGAAGCCCAAAATACACTGCGCCAGGCGTTGTCTTCGACGGCAAACAGTTTTGCGGCATCATGCAAATCCATGGCGACGGCCACCCGGTGGCTGAAATAGAGATTTGCCAGAGATGCCAGGACTATGCCGGTCACCAACAACCATTGAAAAACACCTGTGCCTTTGCCGCGGCTGGCTGCCCCAAGGCACTCGGCAAGGTATAATGGCCCGGCTATCCCAATCGCGCCGACGCTGATTCCTTGTAAAATGCGCCCGGAAACAAGCAACCAATAGCCATGAGCCATTGCTATCATCGGAACGCTGATCACAAACAGTACACCGCTCATGGTCATGAGGGTCCGGCGCCCGAACAGATCCGCTAACGCACCGGCAAAAAGTGTTGAAATGACGGTTCCAAGATAAACCGCCGCCACGATGAAAGAGATTTGCTGGGCATTGAGATGCCCCCCATCGGGCAATGTGAAAGTATCCTGCAAATACGGCAACGCGCCCGAAATGATCCCAACGTCAATTCCATACAGGAGGCCGCCTAATCCGGCCACAAGGAGTAGAAAACGGTTGTAGCCTGTTTTATCAGTTCCAATGGAATTTGCGCTGGTATTCATTTTTTATGGCCAAAGCCGCTGCTGTGGATTTCCCGCGTACACAAAAATCAAGGCGAATAGCGGCTAACAGTCAATACGTTTTTTCGCATGAAATTTGGGATATGGAAGGTTGCCCTTCGTCGGTCGGAGGGCAACACATTTCGCCCAGCGTGTTACCTATTGCGCGTTGCGTCAAGTACGGTATAGGAATTTCCGTTCATTTCTGACACAAGACGCTGAGCGATCGCCAATCAAAGCATTCCCTACGGTACCCATGCCACACGCCAATACTGTTCCCCTCCGGAGGCCGCATTCGTTACGTTCGAAAGCCCGCCGCTGGACGTATTGGTCGAAACGGAAATCCAATTCACCAAATTGGAGGACTCCTGAAGCACATACGGAACGTTGGCCTGGCCTTGATATTGAAGGACAAATTTTCCCGGTGAAACGAAGGATGAATGCAGCTTCACCGCGGCTGGTTCAAAAGTGAACAGCGTCAGAGTGCCCGGCGGAAATGAATAAGTGAAATTCGTCGTCGCATCGGGGAAATTGGTCTCTGAGATGTCCTGAAGCGCCGCCGGCGCGTTCGTGCGCGTGGCCTCGTCCTGCGCAATCCCGTAGGATTGAATCGTCGCCTCCGGCGCGACCAAATAATTTGTCAGCACGATTTGCGCGTTGAAATTTGTGGTCACATCTTTGTTGATTACCAGCAGTGTGAGCGCGCCGTTTGTCCGCTGCACCGCATAATCTGAGAGCAGCAAATAATCGCTCGAAGCGCTCACCACCGAATCCCCGGCGCGCACGAAATATTGGAGCAATTTTTCGGCGTAGAACACGGGATAATTGGTCGTGCCCCAGGTAATTCCCTCATCGCCAAACGGTCGCCAGCCGTAGAGAGTGGGGTCAAAGTCACCGGCCGTGCTGGGTCCATTTCTCAGGTCCCACCAGATAAGAGAATTAAATTCCGTGCGCATGAGTTGACCCAGGCTGTCCGCCAGGTAAAGTCCATTCACGATGCCCGTCATTTGCTTTCCTTCCGCGCCGGAATCGCTGTTGTTCTCCGTCACGCACAATTCGATGTTCGAACCGGTCGGCCCGCCGAGATAATCCGTCAATTGCATCCGGAAACTCTGCGCCGCGCTCGCCCAATCCGAAAAATCGCTGGGACAATAGTTGTCCGCAATTTGCAGCAGCAATGGATCGCTGTCAGTGGAGTTTGAACCGCTGCTAGTGTATTCGGGATAGTCATGGTAGATGAGAAAATCGGGATAAACTCCCATCTTTTTAAACGTCGTCAGCATTGCGGGCGTCCAACCGGAATGGGTCAAACCGGTCACCGGATTTGTGACCAGGTCGTCAGGATAATTTGTATTGCTATTGTCCTCTCCGGGCAGGGCGACGGCGCCAATCTTAATTGTGGGGTCCGCAGCCTTCATTAATTGAATGTAGCCGGCGGCCCGTGTCGCGTAGGTGACGGGATCATGCGGCGACGAGTTGGAGTCGGCTTCCCATAGGCCGTACTCTTCGTTGCCGATTTCCCAATATTTGAAGTTGCAATGGTTCGTGATATTGGCCGAGGCGACCCACGCGGCGGCTTCGTTGGACGTCCCAGTGCCATAATTGACCGTTATAAAAACCTGCGCGCCCATGTTCGTGGCGATTTGGATGAAATTCGTAAACGGCGTCGGCCACGTCGTAACAGAATTGGTGGACTTGTCAGTTGCCCAATTATAAAGGTCCGACAAAGAACCGCCGGGGTAACGCAACGTGGTGCAACCGCATTCTTTGAGGAGGTTGGAGGTCGTCGCGGTGTCAAAATCGCTGTCATATATGGCAGTATTGAACCCAAACCATCGCGTGTCCGCCGTGCGAATGACGTTCGCGGCGTTGACATTCAGATGGACTGTGGCCGGCGCTGGAGCGGCGAGCAATTGCACGCCGGACACGTAAAAAACCGGCTCCAGGCCGCTTGCGGCCTCTTGAATCCAGAAGCCGCTGCAGTTGGTTGCGCTTGGAATGCCAAGGGTCGAGAGCGGAATGGTAAAGTGCTGCCAGGTGTTTGCCTGCAAGGTGCCGATATAATATTGCACCGGCGGCGTGCCGTCCAGCGGACCGCCAACCTGCAACGGCTGGCCTCCGCTTGGGCCGCCATTGATCCAGAAGTCCAGGGCGCGATACGGAGCGGTCGGAAAGTCGGCGTGGCCAAAATAAACAGCCTGGTAATTGGTCGTGAGCACGCTTACGCAATTACTGCCTCCATACGTCGCGGCGAAGTTCACCGTCGCCCAACTATAGTTTTGAAAACCATTGACGCAGTAGCCGTTATAGATGGGCAAATTGGCCTGGGCACGCGCGTTGATGCATGACAATAACGGGATGATGAGGAGCAATAACGCTCGAAGGGATCGGCGCGGTAACTGCATAAGTCACGGAATATACCTTAATTCCGGAAAATGGCGAAGCGCTAATTTAGGGGACAAACGATGGCAGTGCCCACACGTCTGTGGCCTTTTCGCGTGGCATAACTGCAGTGGATTTGTCGTATTTTCGCCCTTGCCGGCAACGTCATTTTCGGCGATGTTACATCAAATATAAGGTACCACCTTGTATCACATTATGAAAGAGTGCTTCACAACTGCTGAACTGCAACAACTCGGTGATTCGAGTATTGTTGATTTTGACAAGCGTATTGCCTCTATTCCTGATGATTTGTGCGGCCAATTTCACCAGGAAGCAAGGCAATTAGAAACTGAGCTTTTGACATTTTATAAAATCGTTGCCATCGGAACTAAAAAGGTTGAAGATTTAACGGCAATAGCAACAGCTTGGAAGGCAATGGTCGAAATTTGCGACAAATTTGCAAACAGACTCCGTGATTTAACAGAGAAACATCCGTTTTGCGGAGCCCAATATTATTACGACAGAGTTCTTGATTTAAGAAACAAATGCAACAGGCTTCAATTGATGCATTCTTAAAGTCTGAAGAGAACTTTCCTCCAAATCAAATCGCAGCCCTGGCAGAGCTCTACGATAGGTTTGCCCACGCTTTAGACCCATTTTCGCCGGACAGAGATCGAGCAGAACAAACATTTCAGCAGAGTATTGCCGAATGGTATGACAGGATTGAGGGCGCAAAACCCCCGCTCGTAAATTTCAGAAAAGCCGTTGTTTTACGTTGCATTCGTCATTTAAACGCGACGGAAAAGCCAAAGGGAATTTAGTCGGCTGGGTTCAATACCCAAACGCCCTGCAATAAAGCTCCAATCGTTTCTGCGCCGGCTCCAGCATCGACGCATAGCGCCGCCAGCGGTCAACGGCTTGCTTGTAAATGGGTTTGGCAGCTTCGGAATAGCTGGGTGAATGAAGGATTTTTTTTCCGGAAATTTCCTGATGGTTCGCCTGTTGCGGATGCCACTGGAGCCCGAGAAATTCCGTCACACGCCGCCCTTCGGCTTCCGGATTGGCAACGACTTCATGGTAGCGCATCTCAATCCAGTCAAAGCCGCCCAAATCACGAAATCGAAGCCAAACGTCCATAAGGTCGGCATAGTGTTTGGCCGTCCGTTCAATCGAGAGAAAATTGGCAGTGGCCGGGTTGAGCGGCAGGTTCTGAAAGTAGCAACTGAGAACGACATCGCGGGGATCGCGCAGGGCGATAATCACCTTTACTTCCGGAAAAAGCCGCAACCAGAGATGCAGCGCATTCGTGGGCGACGGATTTTTGTCGAGCAACAACCCTGTGGCATTTCCACCGGGCACTTCACGCATCAGGCTTTTGAAATAACGGCTGCGAAGGCCGGCCCGCCGCGCGCCGGACAAGGCGCTGAGGTCGGATAACGTCAGCCCTTTGGTGGCTTTGGCGGGGCAAAGAATGTTGAGCACCTCTTGCGGAAAGGCTTCGGGTTCATCAAAGGCCCGGATGTCCGGATGGGCGGACAAAATTTGCTCCATGAGCGTGGTCCCGCTGCGGGGGTGCCCGCCCAGGAACGCAAGCCGCGCCGGCGAATTCGATTCGCGCCGCCAACGCTGAATAATTTCGGGCGTCAGCGTGGCCAGCAAATCGCGCCGCCAGCGGTCCCATTTGTTGTAGTCGCGGAGCATTGCGTCGGTGTCGGCAATTTTCCTGGCCAGCGCCTTGGCTTCGCCGAGCATAAGCCAGGCCTCGTCGTACTGGCCGAGGGCGTCCATCACGACGCCTGTCAGGTGAAAAATGGAAACCTGGAGGTTCAGGTCAGAGACCGCGTTCGTGTTGAGGTCCCTTAACGCAGCAGCGGCTTCGTCATTGCGGCCCTGGCGATGCAGGAGGAATGCCCGATAATAGAGCACCTGCGGCTCCTGCGGATGGCGGGACAGGCAGGTATCAACGCACTCCATGGCGTCGGACAATCGGCGCTCGCGTTCCCACCATGCGGCCATGCTCAGAAGCGCGTGGACGGAATCCGGGTCGGCAGCGACGGCTCGCTCAAAACTGGTGCGCGCGCGGTCAAAGCGCCGGAGCCGAAAATATTCCTGGCCAATGAGAACGAGCAGGGAAACGTCATTTGGGCCTGTTGCAGCGGCGTGTTCCAGGGCGGTTTCGGCTTCCGCGAAGTTCAGTTCGCGGCCTTCAGCCATGGCGGACTCGAACCATAACTGCGCCACGCCGGGATAATCCTTGAGCAAATCATGATAGGCGGAAAGCGCGGAGGCGTAGCGTCCGGCCATGAGTTGCTGCTGGGCCTTTTGCCACCGCGCGATTTCACGCGGCTGGCGTTGCAATCTCAAAAGATCGTTCACGGATGAAGCAATTTAAGAGGAAAAAGGAAAAAGGAAAAAGATAATTTCCGGTTTGACCGAAACCTTTAGGCGGGACCGCCCGCTCCCAAAATATTGCGACTCTATTGCGGATTTGTTGCAGGGTTGTCGGGTTCTTCGCTGTTTCCGGTGGATTGGAAAACAGGCATCTTTTACGCCGATGGCATCGGCAAAGGAGGAATTGTCCCTTTTCGATGGTCAAAAGATGGGTTTTAAACACGGTTTTTGCACCAAAAGTGCCCCAAATCACCGAAAAAATGGCCTCGCCAAAGCCATCGGCGCAACAGATGTGTGAAAAATATGGGTTTTTGAAGGGGTTCCGGCGAATTGTCCCCCCATCAATCGGGAACGTGGGGACAATTCGGCTATGACCCTTCCGAAAAACATCGAACATCGAACATCCAACGCCGAACGCCGAAGGAAAGGCCGCGAGCCATCTATTCGATGTTGGGCGTTCGATGTTCGATGTTCGATGTTTTTGATTTCCATGCAATTCAAATTTCTCAGATGTAGGGCGCAGTACAAGAACTACATTTGGAACCCCAAAAAAGTTCAATGTTGGCGCGGGGATTTCGGGACAGAAATTTTTTTATTTCGCTTTTTTGGGGATCAAAACTGTCAGCAGTGCAAGCCGCTCAGGCACACCAGCCGCAGCGCCCCGGATGAAAGAGGGATGCGATTACAAGAGGCGGTGATGTAATGTCGCTGCTGCGGCTGGTCTCCGACACAGCCGCGCTCCGAATTTGGGCAACCCGCTTGCAGGCTTGCAAAGTTTAGCGAATTTCGGTTCAACCACCGTCTCGGTGCGTGTTCGTCGGGACTGGCGGCGAGACGCCGCCCGAATCCCGATACAATCGGGAGATGCCTACCCTACGGCGTGGAAGCTTCGTTTACCAAAACGCGAGTGTAGGGTGTTGAAAAGGTGAACGAAACTTTTGGAGGCGAAAAAATGGGGTTTTTATTGGGAAATACCGAGATTTTTCCGTTCACCCCAGGTGAGTTTTGATTAGTGTTCGTTCACCGGTCTGTGAACCAAAAAGGCGCTTAGAAAATGGGGAACCGCGAAATACACGAACCACACGAAATCGGGCATATCGATGGGTGGGTGTGTAAACCCGTAACAAGGATATGAAAGTTATTTTGCGGACTTTCAGGCTTCATGTGCAAATACATGCCGACGCTTGATCAAAAGCCGTTGAGCACGTCGATCAATTGGCGAAGCCGGCCGTAGTCGCGGCGGTTGAACGGGAAGGCGATTCGGGGCAGGTCCAGCTTGTCGTTGTCTTCGACTTCGTCAGGCATCGGCTGGATAGCTTCGATTTTGCCATCAACGATGATATCGGCAAAGTCTTTGGTCATCGTGGCCAGCGCAGAAGACGAAGGGGTCCTTTTCAGCCGAATCACGAGCACGTCTTTCACAAAACGTGTCGATTGAAAATTATTGTAGAAGCGGGTGATAATGTCGATGGCATCGTCGACGTTGTCGGTGATCTGGTAAAGATTAATGTCTTCCGGCGAGATTAATTTGGCTTTCAGAAGCAGATTACGCACGGTGGTATCCCAGGTTTTCCAAAAGATCCCGCCGGGTTTGTCCACGAGCACGAGCGGCATGATCTGGCTTTTGCCCGTTTGCATGAGCGTCAGCGCTTCGTAACCTTCGTCAAAAGTTCCGAAGCCGCCGGGAAACAAAACGATGGCGTCTGAATGGCGGATAAAAATGAGTTTGCGCGTGAAGAAATACCGGAACGTGACCAGTTTTTTATCCTCGGCGATGACGGGGTTTGCGGCCTGCTCCCATGGGAGGCGGATATTGACGCCGAAACTTTTTGCCGGACCGGCGCCTTCGTGTCCTGCCTGCATAATGCCGCTGCCGGCGCCGGTGATGACCATGAAGCCGGTTTTGGTTATTTTTTTGCTAAATTCAACGGCCTGCAGGTATTCCGGCGCGGTCGGTTCCAGGCGCGCTGAACCAAAAACAGTCACCTTGTGTTTGCCCATGTACGGGGCGAACAGGCGAAACGCGTAGCGCAATTCCCGCAGGGCAATTTTGATGATGCGGACATCCCCGGAATCTTTGACGTCGGTGAGCAATTTCAAGGCATTTTCGATGATATCGGCGACATCTTCTTCATTGTAGCCGCCGCCCTTGTATTGAATCAGTTCCTGAATGCGTTTTTGCAATTCAGGGTCCGCGGCCGGCTTCGGCTTTATTCCGTTTTTTGATTTCATCCGGCTGAAAAATAAGTTTGCGCGAGGACAAAAGCAAGGAACGGAGAACAATGAATAAGGAAAAGGAAATTCAAGGGTGTCAACAACGGATGGCCGGCGGTCATCAGCAGCCTGAAAAGCCTGCTTGAGAATGGCGAAGCTTTGGTTTTCCAGCCGACGTGTTAAATCGTCATTGCGTCGAACCCACCATCAACGACGAGTTCCGTGCCGGTAATAAAGCTGCCGGCGTCTGAGGCGAGCAAGAGCGTTGCTCCGATGAGTTCGTAGGCTTCGCCGAAGCGGTTCATTGGCGTTTTGGCGAGGATGGTTTTCACGCGGTCGGGGCTGAGCACTTTGCGATTTTGTTCTGCTGGAAAAAAGCCGGGCACGAGGATGTTTACCCGGACGCCTTTTGGCGCCCACTCGCGCGCGAGGTTTTTTGAGAGGTTGTGAACGGCGGCCTTGGAGGCCGAATACGTGAACACCCGCGACAAAGGACTCAGGCCCGAGGCCGAGCCAATGTTAATGATACTGCCGGAACCGCGCTCGACCATATGTTTGCCAAAAGTCTGGCAGGCGAGAACAAGACCCTTCAAGTTGACCGAGATGATTTTATCAAATTCCTCTTCCGGAATATCGAAAAATGGCGTGGGAGAATTCACACCCGCGCCATTCACCAAAATGTCTACCGCGCCGAATTTTGCGATAACATCAGCCAGGAGCGTTTGCAGGCCGGTTTTGCTGGTCGTATCGCACGAAAAAAATGCGGCCTTGCCGCCGTCCCGGGAGATATTATCGAGGCGCACTTTGCCTTTGGCAGTGTCGCGCCCGACAATGGCCACGGCTGCGCCCGCGGCTGCCATGCCTTCAGCCATCGCGCCGCATAGCTCGCCCGTGCCGCCAATAACGACGGCAACTTTATCTTTGAGTGAGAACAACTCCGCAGGAGTTTTCATGCGCCGTGATTGTGGGATTTTTGTGCCATCGGCACAACCGGAAATTGGCCAACGCTCCCCAATCGCCAATCCCACCGCGAAAATGGCCCAAGCGGTACGGATGAGCCTGGTGGATGGAAAGGCGAAACGACGAGTCGCGTGCCCGCTGCTTTTCAAAAGCGTTTTTCAGTTTGGTCGTTAAGGCGAGCGTCCGATTCCGACCTCCGCCTCCATGCTAAACTGCAAGTGCAGCAAGGGTTTGAGAGGTGTCAGGGTCCAAACGGACACCAAAACGGACACCAGTTTTCCGGCTCTTTAAGCAGCGGGCATACATCGCGGGTAACTCGCCCGTAGCTCGCTAACGGTTCAGAGTCGGCTCAGTTTATCTTCGCGGTTACGTGAGAAAATTATGAAAACACGTTATCGCTTAATCTGTCGGGGCATTCGCGGCGGTCTGTATTATTGTGTGGACACCACAACTGGCAAACGCACCAGCCTGGGCACCACCAATGAGGACGAGGCCAAGCAACTCATCGAAGCCAAGAACAATTCCCAGCGCCAGCCGGTGCTCAATCTTCAAATCGCCAAGGCGTATCTGGCCGGTTCAGACAACGGCATGAAGACCCGCACTTGGCAGAACGCCATCGAAGCCCTCATCGGCACCAAGAAGGGAGCGAACAAGGAACGCTGGTTGCGGGTTGTCAAGGACAAGGCGTTGGCCCCATTGCTGCCGAAAGTCATCATTGAAACCCAGGGCGAGCTTTTGCTGCGCATCCTGCAATGCGGCAAAGTTTCCACCAATGTTTACTTGCGCCGGTTGCATAATTTCTGCGTGGACATGAACTGGCTGCCGTGGCCGCTCGTCCCGAAACGCCAGTGGCCCCCGGTGGAATACAAAGAGAAACGCGCCATCACAGCGGCGGAACATCAGGCCATTGTCGCCCGAGAAACCAACACCGAACGCAAAGCGTTCTACAAGCTGGCTTGGTATTTGGGCGCATCCCAATCGGACTTGGCCTTTCTGAATGCCGAGGATGTTGACTGGCGCAACAACGTTATCAGCTACCGGCGGATGAAGACCGGCACACTGGCCATCATGCGGCTGGATGAGGACATGAAGGAAATCTTGCGCGACCTGCCGAGTGAAGGCCCGCTGTTTCCGTATCTGCGGACGGTTCGCGCCGGCGACCGCGCCACGGAATTTCACCAGCGTTGCAGTGGTCTTGGAATTAAGGGCGTATCGTTGCACAGCTACCGCTACGCTTGGGCGGAGCGCGCCAAGACCGCAGGCTATCCCGAACGGTTTGCCCAAGTGAATATCGGCCATAACAGCCGGGCCATGACCCGCGCCTATTCGCGCAATGCCCCGGTGGAAATGCCCGCCTTGAGCGAATACGAGAAGCAGCAGAAGGCCATCATTGGAAACCGGAACCCCGAACCAGCGGCGCAAGCCGTGGCAGCATAAGGAGGCGCTATGAATCCGATACTTAAATTCATTGACTGGCTGATTCAAGCGCATGGCGAGGCGTTGACAAATTTGTTTGTTTATGTCGCTATCCCGTATATCGCCTGGCTTTTGGGGCGGCGGGCAGGTCGAAAGAAAACCAAACAAAGCAACACGTTTGTTTTGGTGGTTCGTCCGCCCGGTAAAACCCTTTCTGCCGTGAGCCGGTGGACTTTTGAATCAGGCGACAATGACGGCCCGTTTGGTGGATGACACAACGGCGCGGGCGAAATGTTTCGCCCGCGCCATGTTTAATCGTCTCGCTAAATCGTCATTGAGTGGCATAGCACAGATTAAAATTATTCCGAATCGTGGTGCAGAAAACACAGTAGCCGTATGCCATTTTCCAAGCAATTTTTATTGACCAAAATTTACAAAAATGATGTATTTTGATCGAAGGCGAAACCAGTTTCAAAATTGTCATGCGTGCGATAATTCGCTGCCAAACCTTAGAACCGCAAGAGGCTTTCCTGCGACTCATAAAAGAGATTCACTGGTGGCCGGCCGACAATCAAAAGGAAGATGCTGAATTACATAAGACTGAAATTCTTCGCTTGGTCGCTTCTAAAGACAAAGACCTTATCGAAAAAACGTATTGGTTTATGATTTACCGCCACAAGATGGGTCAAACGTGGGGATTGGTAAGTCGTCCACAAGACGACATATTGGAAATCAGGTTGAAAAATGAGTCACCGTCAGTGCTTTGTTACGCCACAGAAAAATTGATTGAAGAAATTCAAAATTCTCGCACGGGAATGGAATATTCATTTCAGGATATTATCGAAGTGCTTGAGCCGAACAGCCAACAACATGCTTTTTACGGAAGGCCATTGCCGACACGACGGGGCAAAAAATGGGCTTTGGCCAGAAAAGAGCGGTCTCTGGAACTTCGAGCAGCTATATTTCTATTTGTTATTGCAGGTATTCTGATTATTCTTTCGACACCACCTGCAATGGCACTCTTTTTTGGACATTTGACCCCAAATTGGTTTGATTGGACTAAAGGTTTTATAGAACGAGTGGCAACGTCAGCTATAATTTCTGGTTTTTTGCCATTGTTCGGCGTTTTTCACCATTATCAAAATCTGAAGGCAATGGGCGCTGTCAGATGGGAGACAGCTAATTACGAATTTTAGGAGTGTTCATCTGTTTAAATTCCAACAAACGCGGATGAGGCGAGAGACACGCGACCACTCACATGCTCATCCCCATCGAATTTGAAATGCGCCGGTTTTCCGTCGCTTGGCGAATCGCCCGTTCCCTTAAGAATGCCTGAATCTGCCGCACCGCGACCGTCCGGGAATCTTTCTTTTCGACCACGGCGTCCAATGCCAGCGGGCGATCTCCCGACCGCGTGATGTTCTCCCGCAATTCGGCCTTGTCGCAGGTGAAAATATGAATGCCTTTCTTCCCGCGTGAAATCGTCACATACCATTGCTGATTATTCGTCGCGGCCTTCACCGCCGAATCAGAGAACAGGACGTAATCCACCGATTTGCCTTGCGAAGCGTAGGACGTGACCGCGTAACCGCGAACGAATTGCCGGAAATTTTTATCCAGTGTCCGGCCATCCGCCAGGACGATTTCCCCATCGGGACGAACCGCTTTGACCGTGACCAATTCGCCATTGGCGAGTTTCCTATTCTCGACGCTACGCCCATTGGCTTTCAATTGCAGCCTGTCACCGGGAGACAATGCCATTTCTTTACTCTGGCAGACCATCACCTTGCCCAATTGCCTGAATGGAATCCTCGCAGCGCGAGAATCGTTTTCAACAATCAAATGTTCATCCGTGATTGCTTTCATTCGCGCTGATTCACTGGCCTTGAATCCCCGCACGTCGCGGTTAAAAACCAAGAATGAATCCGGCGCATAGGAACGCGCATCCCGCTTTTGGGCATCCGTCAAATCTACCGGCACAAGTGCTGCAATGCCTGTTTCATCGTTGCCAATGCGATTTTCCATTTTGAGCGCGGCCCGAATCTCTTCATTAACATTGTGGATTTCATTCCAGCTTTGTGAGACAACCACACAGGATTGATTTTGTTTTGCAAGTTCCAGATAACGGGCGACAAGTTTCTCATGTTGGTTTGCGAACGTGCATGATTCGATTGCGTTCAACTTGTCCAACCGTTTGAATGACGTAACAAAATTGCCGTCGCGGGCATCGGCCACGGCCTGTTTGTATTGTTCAATCCGCTCACGTTCCGCTTTAGTTTTTCCCAATGCCGGATTCTGGCGGCGGATAGTTGTCAATTCCACAGCTTCAACTCCTGAATACTTTTCAATCGCCCGCAACGCATCCGTGGCCTCGACCGCCCCATGCTGCCGGGTGTCCCCGGACAGAATCACCCGCCCGTGATGTTCTTTCACCAGCCGCAACAGAGAGTGCATTTGCTTCCCGCCGATTTGTCCCGCCTCATCCACCAGCACGACCGCGTTGTACGGCATTTGCCGACGCGCCAGCAACGCGCTGACCGTCTCGACATTTTCCAGCCCGTCCTTTTCCAGTCCCATGACTTGCTGGCGTTGCGGGGCAACGACCAGGACCGTGCAACCTCTGGCCTGCAATTCGCGTTGGACTTCATACAGCGTGAAACTTTTGCCCGTGCCAGCGCCACCACGGAACAGACTAACAAAATCCGAAGAACTCACGAGCCAGTTGACCGCATTGCGTTGTTCATCATCCAACTGGCGATTGCCGGCCCGGCAATCAAAAGCGAGCGCATCGCAACAACCACGGCCATTTTTGGCCGTGCAACAATTTCCCATTCCCGTTCCAGATGTTCCCGAGAAGTGACTTTACCGCCATCCCGGATATAATCGCGCTGGCGCGTCACCGCCTGAATGTCGGCAAGCTGAATATTCTCGCCTCTGGCATGTTCGAGCGCGTGCCTCCATAGCTCATGCTCTTGGAGGACCGACCGCCGCTCAAAAACGTGTTCCTCAGCCCAGGCAACGGCCTTTTCCGCAACCGTAGCGGAAGCATGGACCATCTGTTTTTCGGCCACCGCCAGATTGCGGAGTGAACGGCGTTCTGCCGTTGTCATTTGACCGTCCCACATGGTTTGCAGCTGCGATAACGCCATATCGCGCACTTTCGGTGGGCGTTCCTTGTGCGCGATGTTCTCACGAATCGCGGCCACGTTCCCTTGGGCCTTTTCCGGCTCGCGGGCCAGCAATTCGCGCGTCTTTTCGTCAATCTGCCGATGCCGCTTGGAAAACTTCTCAATCAATTCGAGCGAGACGCTCTTGATTTCAAAATCGCCACGCGGCTTGTTTTCGATTTGATAACCAAATTTGACCAGCTCGCGGGTTAGTTCCTGATAATAGACGTTCTCGACAAACTTTTGCGCGACGAGCATGTCATGGTTTTGGAGAGCTTTCCATTGTTTCTCCACCGCGTCGTACGTCGCGTTGAACAGGATGCAATGACTGTGCAGATGCGGGTCCAATGCCCTTGACGTGTCATGCCGGAACACGGCGGCCACAATGTTGCCAGTCGCGCGATCCGCGCATTGCCCATTCTTGCGAACGCGGGTTGCGGCGAAACTTTCCAACTGTTTCAATGCCTCGACGATGGCGCGGTCATGCGCTTGGGCAATGCGCGTATCATCCCCGGCCAGCGCCGCTATGGAAACGGATTTGGGCGGCGAGAAAGTGAAATCGTAAAACACGCGGCGATTTGCCGCTTGATGTTCCTCGCCGCTGGCATCAGTTCCCATCGGTGTTGTATTTTGTCGCAACGTCAATTGTTCGCCGGTTTGCGGATGACGATTTTCGCAGAGCCGGACAAATTCATCCACGCCCGTCACGCCCGACAATCCCAGCTCCGCCGCGCTTTTGCCGAACCAGTGGCCGGAGACGTGTTGACCCTCACTGTAATAGTCACCTACCGAAAGGTGTTCTCGGAAATACCGTTTCGCGTCGGCCAAACTGTATTGTGCTTTTGCTGCCAACATTTGCTGTCAACGTAACTCGACTATGGCCGGTTCCGTTAGCGAGCAGCGGGCGAGTTAAGGCGGGTTAAACAAAATCTATTCCCTAATTTGTTTAATTTTCATGTTCGCTATCACGGCTGGTTTTGATACCCTTAAAACCCGCCAAGAAAGAATTGCAGGCTCTTGACTTGGCAATGCCAAAAACAAAGGCAGTCAATGATCAGGCACTTTGCTTCAAAACAAATGGAAGGCGGCAAACTATGAGCCGACTTCGATATGATGATTATTTTCAAACTGCGATGGGCAATGGCAATGCGCCCTACATCTACCAGTGTCGGCTCGCTTGCGGGGAACAAGAGCACCGTTCCGAAGCAGAATGGCTGGCGGACAGCACGAAATGCCGTTCTCAACTCATCAATATTCCCACTGGTCTTGGCAAAACCGCCGGCGTTGTGCTGGCATGGCTTTGGAATCGCGTTCATCTCCGGAAATCCAATTGGCCACGTCGCCTTGTTTATTGTCTGCCGATGCGGACACTGGTGGAGCAGACGGAAAATGAAGTTCGCAGATGGGTTTTGCGACTCGCTCGCAAGCACACCAAACCTTGCGACGGTTCCGAACTGCGGTGGCTTGCGCTGCACTCGCCAATCATCCTAATGGGCGGTGAAGAACTTACGAACACAAAGCGCGAGTGGGACATTCATCCCGAACGCCTCGCCATTTTCATCGGCACACAGGATATGCTCCTCTCCCGTGCTTTGAATCGGGGCTACGCGGCAGGGCGCGCGCGTTGGCCCAAGGATTTTGCGTTGTTGAACAATGATTGTCTTTGGGTTTTCGACGAAGTGCAGTTGATGAGCACTGGCTTCGCCACCAGCCTGCAACTTCAGGCATGGCGCGAACTCACCGGAATGAAGCCTGCATTGCCGTCGTTTTCCTGGTGGATGAGTGCAACGGTTGAAAAAGAATGGCTGGCATCCTCAATTGATTTTTCGCCCCAAATCGAAGCGGCTTGGAAAGTTGTCGAACGGGAAACGGAACTCCTTTGGGAGGTGGATACTCAGGCTAAATCCAATGCGGGGAAACGGGTCAAGGACCTTCTGACACCGGCAAGCAAGGCGTTTCATTCCAAGGCTGAAGCCGAACTGAAAGCCGAAAAACTCACCGATTATATTACAAAGATCACCAATGCGGTGAAGGCAAAGAAACAGGAATTTCCGGAAAAGAAAATCCTGATCATCGTGAATACCGTCGAACGAGCTTGTGCCCTGGCCAAGAAATTGGAATCCGAAGCTCCTCTGCTCCTGCACTCGCGTTTCCGGCATCGAGAGCGGAAGGCATGGATCGCGAAGCTCAAGATCGCAAAGCTTGTCATCGCCACTCAAGTGGTCGAGGCGGGCGTGGATATTTCATCGCAAGTTCTTTTCACCGAGCTATGTCCTTGGCCCTCGTTCATCCAACGCTGCGGCAGAGCTGCACGCAATCCTGGTGAGAAAGCAGACATCTACTGGCTGGATATCTGCGGGTCTCCGGCACCCTATTCCGAAAGTGAGATGATTGCCGCCAGGGCACAGCTTGAGAAACTTTCCGATGCGTCACTCGCTGTCTTGCGAGATCATCGGAAAGCTCTCACCTCAGACAAAGCTTCGGGATTGTTGCCTTACTCTCCCCGTTTCGTTCCGCAGTTGAAAGACCTACTTGAATTCTTCGACACGACGCCGGACCTCACCGGAGCCGACATTGACATTTCCCGCTATATCCGCGACGGCGAGGAGCATGATGTTTCGGTCTTCTGGCGGGATTGTTCCAATGTTCGTGCTGGCAAATCCCCACCAAAGAATCGAAGTTGGAAACCTGAACATACAGAGCTTTGCCCGGTGCCCATATGGGGTGAAGGTGGGTTTCGTGCTTTTGTCAGAATGGAAGCGGGGCGTGTCTGGAGATGGGATTATCGGGAAGGCTGGACGCCGCTCAACTACGGCGACGAAGAACGCATCTTTCCGGGGCAAGTGTTTCTTCTCGAAAAGTCCTGCGGAGGTTACGTTCCGACGAAGGGTTGGACTGGAGAGGCAGACGACACTGAGTTTGAGATTGGCCCTTGGAAAGCCGTCCCCGTTCAGGCGAGTGCCGACGAAGGGGACGAGAATCCGGTTGATTCTGGCGACGATGTTGAATCATCCGATGGTGGAAGCAACTCGGGGCAAAAGGGCCAGTGGCGCACCATCCTCGCTCACAGCAAGGAGGTTTGTGAAGAATTTGATCAGCAACTCCAATCGCTTCCACTGAATTCGCCTACCGATGATGATGCCCGTCCCGCTTTACGACTTGCTGCGCGCTTGCACGATTGGGGCAAAGCTCACGTCGCTTTCACACTCAAGATAGAACCCGACGAGTTGGCAAAGGCTGTTACCGAGGTCCCAGATGGACTTCCAGCCAAGGCTCCTGACCATTGTTGGCGACATGACAAACAGAAGAAACAGCCGGAAAACACACCTCAATCAGAGCGTGACCTTCGGCGGGTAGGATTTCGTCACGAACTGGCCAGCGCGCTCGCTATTCTTGGATTGCTACACCGCCACCGCCCGGAACATCCGGCCTTGGCTTGGCCGGACGGTGAACTTCGATCCAAGTTTGTTTCACAGGTCGATGAAGCCTCTGAACCTTTGGCAGACACTGCACTCGCCGAGGAAATCGCCAGACTCACGGATTCGCAATTCAATTTGCTCATCTACCTCGTCGCCGCTCATCACGGAAAGGTTCGCATGTCGTTGCGCAGTTCGCCGGATGACTTGCGTGACGATGTTCCCTGGCCGTGCCCACCCGATATAAAACAGGCGCGCGGTGTTCGCGATAGGGATGTGCTGCCTGTCGTCGCGCTGCCTGCCGCCGACTATATATCCGCACAAGTATCTGCTCCTGCGACCATGCTCCATCTTGATGTGATAGAATTAGGGTTGTCTTCAGACTTCGGCCCCTCGTGGCGGGAACGCGCTGAGACATTGCTCGTCCAGCATGGCCCATTTCGTCTCGCGTGGTATGAAACCCTGCTTCGGGTTGCAGACCAACGCGCTTCCAAACGTGCAATGTGAACAACCTTCCAATTGCCTGACGCCATGCCTACCCTGACACTTCACGGCTGTTCCCCGGAGCCTTTGGGCAACTATCTCAAAGCTCTTGGCATCTTTCGCCTCGTCACAGAAGAGAAAGCAGACCCAGCAGCCAGAGCGTGGTGGGAGAACGGATGCTTTCAACTGAATACGTCGCGGTTCAAAAATGTGGAAGAACTCGCCGGCTGGCTTCAAGGCGAATGCCGGTTCACCGCTTTCGTTGCACCGTGGCTCGCGAACACAGGTTGGGGAAAAGGCGGGAAACGGGATGCTGGGAGAATCGCTTTGGAGAAACTTCTAAAAGACCAGCATTTCAGGACAGATAGATTTCGAGCAGCGACGACGCTCGTGATGAAAACAGCGGGCATTAAAAATCCGATTGAACGCGAAGTGCCAGCGAGCAAGGCTGAAGTCAAAAACTGGATTAGCACCTTCCACAAAGACAACGTCGGCTCCGTCATCGCCCAACTTCGTAACCAAGCACCGACAGAAGCGTTGAGTTGGCTCGACTCCGTCGGTGCTCCCCGCCCCAAAGACAAGCATCTAACCAGAGACTGGTTTCCGCTTTTCGCCAAGGGTGGTGCCGAGGGAAGTGGGAACTATATTGTCCGGCAGCAAGAATACTTGGCTGATTCGCTCGTTGAAAACCCGGAGCGCGGTCGAAAGCGGCTGGAATGTTCTCTTAAGGGCGATCTGACCGAAGATGCTCTTGAGGCTAACTCACTATCAGGAATGTTCTATCCTGGATTCCGAGGCGACCCCAATATCGGCCAATCATTCGACGCCAAAACCCGTGCGAACCCTTGGGACTTTATCTTGTTGATGGAGGGACTTCTATTTTTCAGGTCCGCTGTGACACGGAGGCTTGGGATCGAGCGGGGAAATACGGCATTCCCGTTTTTCTGCGACAGTTCGCTTGGTGGTACTCCCACGATTGGCATCCGTGAGGTGCCCGAGTCAGACAAATCCATCAGTTCCGGAGAAATCTGGTGTCCGCTCTGGGACAGTCCGCTCAACATCAGTGTGCTCAGAAATCTGTTGAGTGAGGGACGCTTCCAAGTGGCGGGCCGCTCGGTAAAAAAGGCCACGCAATTCGCGCTGGCGGTCGGACGTTTTGGTTGTGACCGCGGCATTAAGGCTTTTCTTCGGTATGGCTTGTTCCGTCGAAGCGGCAGTTATGGTAAGAAAGACCAAACTGCCCCGCTCGCCGTCCCCCTGGGAGTATTTCCGGTCACACGATTACCCAAACTCGCCTTGTTGGAAGAACTCTTCAATTTTGATGATTCCTTTGGTTGGCCTTCCGGCGTGCATCCCGGTAGTGGGCACAATCATCCCGCGCGATTGGTGGCTGCTTGGACCGCCTACGAGAGCGCGAGATTCAATGCTGTCACTGTGGCTCAAGCGGGAATGGCAGATGATGGATTAGTGGCACTCTTAGTCGCGCTGGGAGCGTTGATTCGAGAATTCGCAGTTACCAAGGGACGGGTGCGAAGTGGTAGAGGAGAAAATGCAAAACCGCCGGCAAAGCCCAATGCGCCGCTACCGCCACCTCTCGGCAGAAGCTGGAATGAACTTGCGCCAAGTCGGAATCGCATCGAATTCCGTCTCGCGAAGTCCATTGCTTCCATTCTCCCGTGGGGTGAGTCGGCCAAAGACGCGAAGCAACCAGTTGTTGGAGCTTTCCCTACCAATCTCGTTCCTGTCGCACGACATGCTAGCCCGGATATTTCATAGTTAGATTTGATTTTGACAAGAATGGTGCGGAGGCGGGCGACGAGGGCGATTTTTCGATCGATTGGGTTGCCTAACCGAGGTCCCCGTGCGTTCGGGGATGGAAATC
>Ga0335075_10005110_pt1 | contig 20414 bp, 18 predicted proteins | sample Lox_Sample_24_FD_206723 | JGI IMG/M metagenome (GOLD analysis project Ga0335075, IMG submission 206723) | Soil microbial communities from Loxahatchee National Wildlife Refuge, Florida, United States - Lox_Sample_2.4 | ecosystem: Environmental > Terrestrial > Soil > Wetlands | place: USA...
TGACCCGCTTCATGAACAGCGCGATGATCAAGATCAGCGCCAGGATGCCCGCCGAGACCAGGTAACCCCTGGAGAATCCGGTCGCCAGCGCGTGGTGGTAGATGCGGGTCTGCAGCAAGGCTGACTGGGCGGCGGGCGGGTGCCCGCCGGCCTTCGCTGCCGCAGCGGCCGCAGATCGCAGGCTGCTGGCCACCGTGCTCCAGGCCACGGTGCCGACGACCGCCAGCCCGATCGACCCGCCGACCTGCTGCCCGACGTTGTTCAGGCTGGACGCCGCACCCGCGTCACTGGCGGTCACCTTGTTCAAGATAACCAGGGACGACGGCACGAACACCAGGCCCAGGCCGGCCCCGAGGACCAGCGTCGGGCCGAGCATGCCGCCGGCGTAGCTGCTGTGCTCGGTGATCCTGGACAGCCAGAACATCCCGCCCGCGCTGAGCGCGCTGCCGGCGACCAGCAGCGGCCGGGCGCCGATCCGGCGCACCCCGCGCTGCGCGACCACCGTCATCACCAAGATCACCGGAACGTACGGCAGGTAGGCGGCCCCCGTCCGCAGCGCGCTGTACCCCCACACCTCCTGGATGAACAGGGTCAGGAAAAAGAACATACCCAGCACCGCGGTGCCGACGCACAAGCTGATCAGGAACGCCCCGGACCGGTCCCGGCTGCGCAGCAGCCGCAAGGGCAGCAGCGGGTACCTGCTGCGGGCCTCGATCACCACGAACGCGGCCAGCAGCACCACCGCGGCGGCCAGCGAGGCGACCACTTTGGCGTCGCCCCAGTGCGAGACGCCGTCCGGGGTGGTCGCCGCGTTGGACAGCCCGTACACCAGCAACGCGACCCCGGCCGTCGCGGTGATCGCGCCGGGCAGGTCGAAGCGCCCGGCGAGCCGCCCGGTGGCGGGCAGCACCTGCGCGGCCAGGACCGCGACGACGAGCCCGATCGGCACGTTGACGAACAGCACCCAGCGCCAGCTGGCGTAGGTGACCAGCAGGCCGCCGGCGATCAGCCCGACTACGAGGCCCACGATGGCCATCGCCGAGTACACTGCCACCGCGCGGTTGCGCGGCGGGCCTTCGGGAAAAGTGACCGCAATCAGCGATAGCGCAGTCGGCGCGGCCATCGCCGCGCCAGCGCCTTGGACGGCGCGGGCGGTGATTAGCCAGGCCTGGCCGGTGGCCAGCCCGCCGAGCAGCGAGGCCAGCACGAAGACCAGCAGCCCGGCAATGAAGACCCGGCGGCGCCCCAGCAGGTCGCCGGCCCGGCCGCCGAGCAGCAGCAGCCCGCCGAACGCGACGGCGTAGGCGTTCGCGACCCATTCCAGGTTGGACCCGGAAAAGCCGAGCGCGGTCTGGATGTGCGGCAGGGCGACGTTGACGATGGTCAAGTCGAGCGCGATCATGAGCTCGGCGGTAGCGATGACAGCCAGTATCAGGCCCAGCCGCCGGGGCGCTTGGGCGGTGGTCGCGCCCTGGGGTTGCCGGACTGCAGGCCTAGCTTCCGGTGTTCCAGTTGTCACAATGATCTCCTCTTCCGGTACTGGTGATCGGCCGGCCTTGATCTCTTGCATGTAAAGCCGCCTTAGCTGCGGGTGATTAGTGCGACCGCTTCGGCGATGCGTCCGCGGTGTAGTCGTGCAGGTCACGCACCGGGCCGGTGATGCCGGCGTTGTTGACCAGCCCGACGGGTGCACTCACAGATTCAGTGCTCATTCCCGGCCTCCCTCCTTCGGTCAGCACCTGTCTCAGCGTCAGATCCGGCTAGGTGAGAAGGCATCACCTAGTCCGCGTGATCGAGGAGGCCGCCAGCCGGCTGCCTGGTCTTGCTCATTGCGCCCCCGAGGGCGGGCCGGGCGGAACCCGGCCGGCGCGGAGCGCCACCCGGTGCCCAGCCGCGCGCCGGAAGGTCAGTCAGGCCGGATACACGGTCCTGCAATCACATGTTTCGCGTGATCAGGGCTCACCCAGCCGCGCAATTCTTGGCGTGCCGGAGACCATCGAGGAGGTGCCGGATGACGCAGCTGGTTGAACGGAACTGGCAGACGCTGGCCGCCTGCCGGTCGGCCGATCCCGGCCTGTTCTTTCCGCTATCCTCCAGCGGTAAGTCCCCGGGGCAGCTGGGTTATATGGACTTGCAGCGCGCAGTGCGGCGAGGCGTGTTCTACCGATGAGCGCCGGAGTTCGCTTCCGCGTCGCCTTGGCCGCGCGCCAACCGCTGGCCGTGGCGGTCTTCACCAATAAACCGACCATAACGGTTCGCGGAATGTCGGCGACGTCGCCGCCGGTGACCCGCCTGGCCGGTAGCCGGCCAGGCGGACGATTGCCGGGACCTGAGTGGGGCTAACGGGCAGCGCCAGCGACATAGGCGGCCACGATGTAGGTTGCATGCCGGTCGAGCCAGGGTGCGGGCCCGGTCGTACCTCATTGTCGTGCGCGGCGCAGTGACATCCAAGTCACGGTGGGAAAGGGGGAGATCACCGCGCGGGACCTGCGCGCTGACCGGCTCCTGGCCGAAGCCCAGGCCAGTGGCGGTGACCCCCTCCGGCTTACCCACTTGTTCGGGATCAGCGACCCCACCGTCATCCGCTACTGCGCCGATGCCAGCGGGGGCGGTCTCGGCCGGCCGCTCCCAGCCGAGTCCTCCACGCCCCGCCAGGTCCGGTGAGCGAATGGCCCGTCCCACACCGGCCGCGGGCCTGGAGGGTACCGGGCGGTGCTCTACTGTCGGGCTGTGGACATGGCAGCAGAAACCGAGCAGGAGCGCAGCAAGCGGCGGCACCAGCGGACGCTGTTCGACAGCGTCGCCCAGCTCTATGAAGCTTCCCGGCCCGGGTACCCTAGCGAAATCGTCGAGTTCGCCGTCGCGACCGCCGCGGTTGGCGCCGGCAGCGAGGTCCTCGAGGTCGGATGCGGCACGGGCCAGCTCACCGAGAGCCTGGCGTGCCATGGATTCCGCCTGACAGCCATCGACATCGGCCCGTCCATGATCAACGTTGCGCGGCGCCGGCTTGATGGCTCGGCGGTCTCGTTCCAGATCGCTTCGTTTGAGGACTTCGCCGCGGCCGACGCATCCTTTGACCTGATCATTTCGGGCACGGCATTTCACTGGGTCGACCCCGAGGTCATGTTCCGCAAGCCCGCACGGCTCCTGCGCCCCGGCGGCTGGCTCGCCCTGCTGGAAACCGGCGAGCGCTACGACGACCCTCTCGGTGCTGCCCTGCGCGGCATGTGGGCCGCCCGCGGCGGCCCGGGCCGCGCCGGGGTAAGGCAACCGCATTTCGCCGACACCGCGGTCATCACGGGCACCGGACTGTTCGAGACCCCGGCCCACAAGACGCACGCGCAGCGGATCGTCCGGCCTGCCGAGACCGTCGTCGGCGTGGAGAACACCAGAGCGACATCGCTTAACTGGCCAGATGACATCCGCCGGGAATTCACCGAGCAGCTGCGCCACCATCTGCGGTCCCAGACCGAGGTGCAGCTCACCCAGGAGACCTCCGTCACGATGGCCCGCACCCTGCCGCGCCCTTTCCCAGGCCAGCGCGAGGCGCAGGAGACCGGCCGGTGAGAGACCACTGTCCGGCAAGCACCAGACGCAACCGTGCAGTTCGCCGAACCCGGCACTGAGGCGTAGCCCAAACACCTTCAGAAATCGCGAACTCTCGGGGTTCCCTGTGTAATGGTGATCCGCAGTCTGGCCGTACGCAATGCCGCCGTTAGGCGCGGTCATGGGGTGTGGAAGCTTCGCCGGATGGCTGTTCCCGAACGGGAAGTTCTGTGCTGGGGATGGCCATGGCGATCGTTTCATCGTCGATCACTGCCAGCAGGTCGTCCAGCGATGGGTCGTGCTGGCGGGCCGCCCGGTCCCGGACGCCGGACGGGGTGTCCGGGCCGTCGCCCCACCGGTTGGCCACGCAGTTGGTGATCGTTTTGGCCCGGCGGTGCCGTGGTGTGAGCCACTGGCCGGCTGGCACGCCGGCCGCGGCGCCGGAGGCGATGCGCCCCTGCTTGTGGCGCTTGGGGTCGCGGGCAGTTGCCGCGTGGCCGGCGGCCGCGTGGGACCCGGCGGCCAGTTCTGCCCACAGCCCGTCGGTGATGCCGAACACCGACTCGACGACCAGGTGCGCAAGGTCATGGATGACGTGAACGGGACCGCGCCGGGCGACCCCGCCGGCGGTCAGCCAGGCACGGTCCCGGTCGCCCGCGCCGGCCAGAGCCGGCCGCACGGAACAACAAGCAACCATTGGTTGCATGTTTGCGCCATACGTGCTACCTTCGGTTGCATATCAAGGCCAGGGCGATCAGCCGATGGGCTGGCTGCGCCGCCACGGCGAATACCCCACCCAGTGACATGTACCGGAGGAGATCATGGCGAACCAGCCATCCGGCGGGGCCGGCGACTATAACAGCGAGATCATCAAGGAGTTCCGGGCCAACCGCGGACGCGTCGGCGGGATGTGGGAGGGCACCACGCTGATCCTCATCCATCACATCGGCGCCCGGTCTGGGATCGAGCGCGTCACCCCGGTGGCCTGCTCCCCTCAGCCAGGCGGCCGGTTCGCGATATGGGCGGCCAATGGCGGATCGCCCGCGCACCCGAACTGGTACCACAACCTCAAAGCCCACCCGCAGATCACCGTCGAGGCGGGCACCCAGACATTCACGGTCGTGGCGGAGGAACTGAGCGGCAGCGCCCGGGCTGAGTTGTGGCCCAAGCTGGTCGCCGAGTGGCCAAAGCCGGTCCCGGGGTCCCCTGACCTCGGCGCGGCACAGGGCATGACCACACGGCAGTTTCCGCTATTCATGCTGACCCGCCAGGACTGACTGGCGACATGCGTGCTGCCGCATCCGCCCTTCCGCCCCGCGCGCATGGCGCACACTCGATCTTCCAACTCGGCGACCGGAGGCAAGGCAATGAACGCTCACGGCGACATGACGACGAGCTTTACCTACACGATCTACATTCAGGCCACAGCCGAGCAGGTCTGGCGAGGCCTCACCGACCCGGTCATGACCAAGCGCTGCTGGCGGCACCATAGGGCTGGCCCGAAGACCTTCCGTTCGGACTGGAAGAAGGGCTCGACATGGGACCTGGAACACAACGATGCCGGGCTTACCGTGAGCGACCCCGAACAGGTAATCCTCGTGTCCGATCCTCAGCGCCGGCTGTCCTACACCTGGCATTCGTTCACACCCGAGTGGGCCGCCGAGGTCGGAATGAACAAAGCAACCGCTGAGGCCTGGCGGGCCGAGCCCCGCTCGAAGGTCACCTACAACATGGACAACGCTGGGCGCGGCACCATAAAGCTGACCGTGACCCACGACGGCTTCTGCCCGCAAAGCCACGTCCTGCAGGCCATCTCGCAGGGCTGGCCCGCCGTGCTGTCGAGCCTCAAGACGCTCCTTGAGACCGGGACATCCCTGCCTGCCACGTAGGCTGCGCCCGCCAGTGCCGTGCCATCACCGTCCGGTCAGGCAGGAACAAATCAGCGCGCCAGAACAGATAATCCGCACGTTCCCCGACACTTCTATCTGCGGCTGGAATGATCGTTCTGCGCGGCCGATCCAAAATTGCGACTTGGAAAAACATGCAGATGGATAGTTCCTGCGCGGACTGCCAGAGTGCGAGCGGGGTTACTGTCGGCCGGTCATGACTGCTCGTGCAGCGACTGGAACTGCTCGATCAGCGGCCACATGTCCTCACCCAGTTCCACTTGAGTGAGGAGGATGCCGACCGTGCCGTCCGGATCAACAAAGAAGTCTGTACCCAGCCCGCCGGACCAGCCGATGCGGCCGCGCTGGGGTCCCTTCGTCTGCACAGCCACGCCAAATCCCCATCCCATGCCATCCCAGAACCCCGGGAAGAAGCTGTCCGCGGTCTTGCACGCGGCCGGCACTTGATCGCTGGTCATCTGCTGCAGGTGATCAGGTGAGATCACCGGCTGGCCGTTGATCCGCCCTCCCTCGGCAAGCATCCGGGCGAAGCGGTGATAGTCCGCTGCGGTGCAGACAAGCTCGCCGTGGCTGACGTCGAACGGCGGCGCCCCCGCGTAGAAACCGCCGCCGGCAGGCTCGATCTGCACGAGTCCCCCGTCACCGTGCCCGTAAGCCGCGGGCAGCCGGTCCAGCTTTCCCTCCGCCACCCACAGCGCGGTGTCGGTCATCTCAAGCGGCCCGAAAACGTCCTCAGCCAGGTGCTCACCGAGCGGGCGGCCCGTCACCCGCGAGATGAGGATGCCGAGCATGCCAAACGAATGGTGATAGCGCCATCCTTCTCCCGGCTGGAACGCCAGCGGAAGCTCCGTCAGACGGCGCAGCCACTCCTCAGAGCCCATCACCGGCGGCTGCGGGCCAGTCTCAGTGCCGTTCGCGGCCATCGCCTGCTGCAGCGGCGAAGCCTGGATCACCGTGCCGTACCCGGAGGTATTGGTCAGCAGGTGGCGAAGCGTGATTGCCCGGCGAGCCGGCACGGTGTCGTCGAGCTCAGCTGCCGGATCGCGCAGCACCCGGCGGTCAGCCAGCTCCGGCAGCCAGCCCGCCAGACTCTGGTCGAGATCCAGACGCCCTGCCTCCACAAGACGAAGCGCGGCAACCGACGTGATCGCCTTGGTCATGGACTGGATCCGCATGATCGCGTCCTCGTCCATCGGATCTCCGCCGACCGACGCCACGCCCGCGGTGACCACCTCAGCGTTCCCGGCACCCAAAAGCGCGACCCCGCCAGGAATTACGCCGGCGTCAACGTGACGAATCAGCAGATCCTGCAACGCAGTACTCACCCCGGTGATCGTGCCACCGCAGGCCGCGAAGCTCAAGCCGCCCGTACCACCGCCGCGATCGGTCCCGGCCAAACGTCCCCAGCCGGCAAGACCGATCGCGCCACGGGGCCACGCCAAGGCGATCGCCGTGATCGCCACCGGCCCGGCGACCGCTGCGTACTCCGAGCCGGGCACCATCGCCAGCGGCCCCATCCGCGTGTAACCCCAGCCACGCCCATAACAGGGTAATCGGGGCGTCGCCAGCTACCCGCTTAGCACAAACCTCACGGGCGCCGAGTCGGCGCTCGGGAGCGGGCGTTGGGCTCTCGCGGCAGCAGAGGCTGTGACCTGGTGTAACCGTGGCGAGCGATCTACGGTGAGGTTCTCGTCGCCTTGCAGTGGGTTTGACCTTTCCGGCACGTGCTGCGGTTAAGGCCATTGATTCATGCCCTATTCCAACGATATGTTCCCGCTGGGACCTCCTTTGAGGAGCGGCATCGATGAACTCCGTCCGCACGTGTGCGCTAGGTATCGCCGTCGCGACAGTCGTGGCCGCGGGGACAGTCGTGCTATCGGCAGCAGAGGCGAGCGCGGTAACGTGCCCGAAGGTCGCCCCTGTCACAGGGACTGTTACGCCGGCGCCCGCGCCTGACGTGAACTGGAGCGGATGCGACCTTTCCAGGGCGGATCTGGCCGGAGCGGATCTGGCCGGGGCGGACCTCAGCGGCGCCATCCTCCAGTACGCGGACCTGGAGAGCGCGAACCTGAGCGACGCCGATCTGCAGGGCGCTGTCATTAATGAAGCGGAGTTCGCGGATGCCAATCTGAACGGCGCGGACCTGGGCGGCATATACACCGTAGTTGGCGTAACGTCTGGGGGCATTGCCGGGACACCCGCCAGCTTGCCCGACCCCGAACTCGGCCCGGTCTACCTGGTCGACGGTTACCTCGTCGGGCCGGATGTTGACCTGAACAACGCCGATCTCGCCGCCGCGGACCTGGCCGACGTCTCATTCCAGGGCGCGACCTTCGTGGACGCCGACCTAGCCGGGGCGAACCTCAGCGACACTTCGATCGGTGGCGACCTGGCCGGGGCGAACCTCGACGGCACCGATCTGGCCGACGCGTCGCTGGGCGGCGTGAGCAGCGGCGGCATCACCGGCATCCCGGCCCAGCTGCCACCGGACTGGCTGCTGGACGATGGCTATCTCATCGGGCCCGGCGCGCAGCTCCTCGGGGCCGACCTGACCGGCGTGGGCCTGGCGGACGCGGACCTGCAAGACACCAATCTGCAGGAAGCCAACCTGACGGATGCCGACCTGGCCGACGCGGACCTGGCTAACGCTGGGCTTGCCTCCGCGACGCTGACGGGCACCGACCTCAGCGGTGCGAACCTGGCGGGCGTCAATAGCGGGTCGATCACCGGGACACCGGAGGCACTGCCGCAGAACTGGACGCTTCGCGATGGGTACCTCTTCGGCCCGGACACCTGGCTGTACTCCGCGGATTTGTCCGGGCTGGACTTGTCCGGGCTGGACCTAGCTGGCGCGGATCTGGAGAGCGCCAACCTGACCGGCACCAACCTGTCTGGCACCGACGCAGCCGGCGCGAACCTGGCCGCAGCCCAGATTGCGGACACTAGTATCGCCGGGACTGTCCTGGCTGGTGCATCGCTCTATGTCATCCGCTCCGGCGGCGGCGTCACTGGCACCCCGGCTTCCCTCCCGCCGGACTGGGTCCTGCGATCTGGATGGCTGATCGGGCCGGCTGTGTTCCTGGACAACGACAGCCTCGACGGCGTCAATCTCTCCGGAACGGACATGGCCGGGGCCAACAGCAGCTTTAGCACCTTTACCGGCGCTGACCTGTCCGGCACCGATCTCGCCGGCTCGTTCCTCTCGGTCGCCGACTTCACCAACGCCAACCTGGCTGGGGCGGACCTTTTCGGCGCCGATCTGGACACCGTCACATGGACGGATGCGACCTGCCCGGACGGGTCCAGCGCGAGCAGTCACAGCGGCAGCTGCGCGAGCGCGCTGGCCTTCCGTTTCGCGGGGTTCATCACGCCCACGCCGGGCAGCACGGTCAAGGTCTCCGCCAAGAACGTCACCATCCACTTCAAGCTCGCCACCACATCCGGCACAGCCATCTCCGCATCTACCGCCACCGCCATCGGCGCTGCGAAGGAAGTCCGCGCCACCCTCTCCGGGCCCGGGATCAAGGCAACCACCGCTTACTGCTCCTGGGCCTCCTCCAGCAAGGAATTCGCCTGTACGATCACCGATCCGGACGGGATCGAGACGGGCAGCACCCACTCTTACTCCATCACCGTCGCCGAGATGCCGCAGGGCAGCTTCCAGACCGCGCCCCGCCTCGGCAATGCTGCCAACCCGGAGACGATCCACTTCGGATGACCCGGTCTTCGACCCGAACCGGAACCGGCATCGCAGTCAACTACGGCGGCTGCCCTCAGGGCTTAGGGCCTGGGCCGCCCGGCCAACAGCGACGGCCGGTGGCTTGCTGCGGGCCGGTGCGTGCCGCGTCCGCTGATAGTGTCGGCCGTCGTGCGGATTCTGCTGCTGGGCGGTACCGCCTTCGTCGGGCGGGCGATCGCGGAGGACGCGCTGCGGTCTGGCGCCGAGATCACGCTGTTTGGCCGCGGCCGGACCGGGACTGAGCTTTTTCCCGGTGTGCCGCGGCTGGCCGGTGACCGCGACACCGGTGACTACGCCGCGCTGCGCGGCGGGGCGTGGGACGCGGTCATCGACGTCAGCGGCTACGTTCCACGTCACGTCGGCCAGGCGATGGCGGCGATCGGCGATAACGCTGGCCGGTACGTCTTCATCTCCAGCCACGCGGTGTACCGGCACGAGGGCCTGCAGGCCGGAGCGACCGAGGACGCCCCGCGCCAGGTGCCGCTGCGCGGCACCGAGGACCTGGCGGGCGGCAACTACGGCCGGCTCAAGGTGGCCTGCGAGGACGACGTCCTGGCCCGGTACGGGGACCGGGCGACGATCGTGCGGCCCGGAAAGGTGGCCGGCCCGCATGACTGGCAGGACGGCCTGACCTACTGGGTACGCTGCGGTGCGCGCGGCGGCCGGGTCGCGGTGCCCGCCGACCCGGCGCAGCCGGTGCAGGTGATCGACTCGCGTGACCTGGCCCGGCTGGTCGTGCAGCTGGCCGCCGATGACCGGCCGGGCGCCTTCCAGGCGGTCGGCCCGGCCGAGCCGGTCACGCTCGGCGGCCTGATCGCGATGTGCGCGGACGTGGCCGGCACCCACGTCGAGCTGGTCCGGGTGCCCGACAGCAGCGCCCCGCCGTTCTTCCCGCTGATCCGCCCCGTCTGGGCGACACAGCAGCGCAGCGCGGCAAAGGCCAGGGCGGCCGGGATGCCGGCCACGCCGCTGCCCGTCACCATCGCGGACGTGCTGTCGTGGGACCGCGAGCGCGGTGAGCCGCCGCTGGACCGCGGGTTCACGCCGCAGCAGCAAGCCCAGGTGCTGGCCAGGTTCGCCTGAGCAAGACCGCGGCGCCCGGCCGCAGGCGGCCGACGCGCGCAGCAGGCTGCCTGGCGGCAGCTTGGGTCGCCTCGAGCGTTGGATCGCTATGTCAGACCGCTCGGGAACACTGCAGGTATGTCATTGACGACTCGCTTGCTCACACCGGAGACCTGGGACGACTTCGCTGCGCTGGTCGAGGCTAACAACGGCGTCTGGGGTGGCTGCTGGTGCATTGGCTTCCACCCGGAGGGCGTCGGCCACGGACGCGAAGGGAACCGGGAGCTGAAGCGCCGGCATGTGACGAGCGGAACGGTCCACCAGGTGCTCGTCTACGACGGTGACCGCTGTGTCGGCTGGTGCCAGTTCGGGCCGCCGGCCGAGGTGGCTACGATCAAGAACCCCAAGGCCTATGAAAAGGGCCTGGCCGGCTTGCCGGACTGGCGGATCGGCTGCATCTTCACGAACGCGAAGGACCGCGGCAAGGGCGTCGCCGCCGCTGCGGTCGCGGCGGCGCTCGATGAGATAAGGCGGGCCGGCGGCGGTGTCGTCGAGGCCTATCCGGAGCAGACCGAGGAGCGGCCGCCGCAGCGTGGCGCCTACCTGCATACAGGACCGGAGGAGTTGTATGCGCGATACGGCTTCACGCGGACTCGCAAGATCGCGAAGTGGCGGTGGGTAATGCGCGCCAGTGTCTGACGCGCACAACGACCTGTTTGGCGCGCTTCCGATCGTTGCGGCTGGCGTGAGGCGGGGCGGGGTGCAGTCGGGCCGCCCGGCGGGAGGGTCCTGCGGCGCGTCACGCCGCGGACGGCCCGGCGCCGGGCTCGCGGGCCCAGGCGACTGGGGTATTGTCCAACATCTGATGCCAGGCTGGTCGGGCCAACGAGTCCATTTGACCTCACGGCAGACTGCGAACTCGTAAGGCGAAGATATCCCTGTGTCGGTCTTTTTGGTCCGGCTGCTGAGAGGCAGGCCGTACCATCATGCGCTGTTGTTGCTTAGCGGGGTCATCGCTTGCGTGCTTATCGGTGGCGCGGTGTTCGCGGCGACACAGCACATCCCTGTCACCGTGGGCTGGTACTGGGCGCTTGAGACGGCCACGACAGTCGGCTATGGCGACGTGACCCCCAGCAATGCCGCGGGCCGTGTGGTCGCGTCAGTGGTCATGCTCACGACCATCCCGATGCTGGCGGGCGCGTTCGCGCTGGTGACGGGGTCGGCGGTGGCGACCGGAGTGAGGAGGCTCATGCAGGGCGCGCTGATGTTTCCCGAGGGCTCGTACCGGCTCGTCCTAGGCATGCACTCGGCAGTCCCGGTGGTGCTCGAGGAGCTCGCACGGGTCGGTGATGCTGTCGTTCTCGTCGCCGACGTGGATCCCAACACCATGCCCGAACACGTTCATGTCATCCGCGGTGACCCGACCTCCGAGGATGCCATCCGGTCCGGCCGCCCGGCCGGCGCCATCCATATCCTCATCGTGGGCGCGGACGACGGGGACGTCATGGTGAGCGCCGTTCTCGCCCATCAGGAGGCACCCGACATCCCGATCACGGCACTGGTCAGCTCGCGCAGGCTGATTCACCCCCTGCGCGACATCGGGGTCGCGCAGGTGCTCTCCCCCGATGATCTGGTGGGTCACACGGTGGCGAAGGGGCTTGAGGCACCGCACGCCGGTGAGCTGCTGACCCACCTCGTGCGCAGCGAGGAGCACCAGCTTGTCGAGCACGTCGTGGAGCAGGGCGCCGAGCCACGACGGCTGAGTGAAGTCCGGATGTTGCGGCAGGGACTGATCCTCGGCGTGGTGACGCGCGGTACAGTCTCGCTCGGCGTGGCCGAGGATCCGGAGGTCGGGCCCGGCGACGTGCTGCTCCTCGTCGAGCCCAACGGCGGGCGCCATCACCAGAAGGCCGCACAGGCCGTTTCGGCAGACGAGTAGGCGTCTGCGCTGGCCGGCAAGACGTTGACCAGATGCCAGGAGAGCTGAAAGCGTGACAGCGATGAACGAACTATCGCCTGCCGGCGCCCCGCCCTGGGCCGGGCGCGGCTCTGTGTTCAGCCAGGCCGGCCTGGCCCGGCCGGTTGCTTGGGCCACTCCGGGTGATCTGGATCGGCTGCGCGCCAGCCACGCACGCAGACGGCTGGGCAAACCGCTGGTGCCGACCAGCGTGGCATCGCCACGGCTGGGCGTTGAGCTGTTCGCCCGGCTTCTGTCCTACGGCGCCCCGCAGGAGATCGATCGGGGCGATGTCCTGTTCCGCCCGGGAGACGAAGATACAGATCTGATCGTGGTCGCCCGGGGCTCGGTGGAGGTTGTCCGGACGGCGACCGCGAACGTCCGCGCCGCGACCGTCGCGGTGGTTGATGCGGGCGGCTTTGTCGGGGAGCTGAATCTGCTGACCGGGCAGAACGTCTACCTCTTGTGCCGGGCGCGGGAGGCCGGGACGATACACCGGGTGTCGCCAGTGCGCCTGCGGCAGCTCATGGCCACCGATGTCGAACTGTCCGACATTGTGTTCAAGGCGCTGATCGCCCGCCGGGAGCTGCTGCAGCGCAGCACCGCCGCCATGGCGGTGGAGATCGTCGGCGGCGCCAGGTCCGCGGCGGCGCTGGCGCTGCGGACGTATGCCGGCCGGCAGCGCCTGATCCACCTGTGGTTCGATGCTGGCACCCCCGCGGGCCGGGCCATGATGGAGTCCTGCGGCCTGACCGAGGACGACTTGCCCGCCGTCGTCATGCCCGGTACCACGCTGAAACAGGCCACGCCGGGTAGCCTCGCCGAGAAACTGGGCCTCAGCTACCGTCGTTCCTCCACCAAGCCGGTTGACGTCACGATCGTGGGCGCTGGCCCGGCCGGCTTGGCGGCCGCAGTCTACGGGGCGTCCGAGGGCCTGGACACCGTGCTGCTGGACGCCGTCGGCACTGGCGGCCAGGCCGCGGCCAGCTCCCGGATCGAGAACTACATCGGCTTCCCGTTCGGCCTGGCCGGCGCCGATCTGACCGGTCTGGCCGTGCTCCAGGCGCTGAAGTTCGGTGCCCAGCTGGCCAGCCCGTGCGAGGCGGTAAAGCTCGACACCGGCCGGGACGGCGATCTGCTCCGCCTGCACCTGCAAGGCGGGGAAGTCATAGACAGCAAAGCCGTTGTCATCGCGACCGGTGCCCGTTACCGGGCGTTGCCGCTGGAGCGCTGGCCCGATTTCGAGGGCGCCGGTATCTACTACGCAGCCACCGAACTGGAAGCGCGGGGGTGCGTGGGCAACCCGGTCACGGTGGTCGGCGGCGCTAACTCCGCGGGTCAGGCGGCGCTGTACCTGGCCGGGCGAGGCAGCACGGTCTCGCTGGTCGTCCGCGGCCCGGCTATCGAGGCTGAGATGTCGGCCTATCTTGTCGACCGGCTGCGCGCGCATCCGCGGGTGACAGTGCGGTGCCGCAGCGAGGTTACCCGGCTGGATGGCGGCGATTTCCTCGAAGAAGTCAGCATCACCGACCGGGCGGCCGACAGCACGCAAGCCCAGCCGTGCTCAGGCTTGTTCTGCTTCATCGGCGCCGAGCCCGCCACGAGCTGGCTGACCGGGATCGCTACCGGCGACGATGGGTTCATCCGGACCGACGTTCAGCTGAACGACGACGACCTCGGGCCGGCCTGGACCACGCTGGGACGGCGGCCGCTTCCGTTCGAGACCAACATCCCAGGCGTGTTCGCGGTCGGCGACGTCCACTCCGGCTCGATGAAACGGGTTGCCGCCGCGACCGGCGAGGGCGCCAGCGCGATCGCCTCGGTCCACAAGGCAATCAGTACGCTCGTCTGACGGCCGGCGTCCCGGGGCCTGCGACCTTGATCGGTGACTTACACAGAACGGCGCCGCTAGCGCGCTCGTCTGGTGGCGGGACGTGGAGGAAACGGCGGATCGGCATCTTCATAGGTGACGGCCTCGATCATGAATCCGTGCATGTCGAGAAAGAACGTGGCATAAAAGCGCGGGTGATACTCGGGAAAGAGCCTCGGCTCGTGGATGACCTGATGATCGCGTTGCTTGGCCCACTCATGGACCCGATGGACATCAGCGCGCGCCGGGACGTAGAAGGAGATGTGCTGCAGTCCGGTTCCATGGCGTGAGTAAGCGCCTTCTTCCAGGGCCGGGTAGAGGAAGATCTGGGTTCCCTTCCAGTCGGCCGGCCGGTAGCCGGTGTCCCACTCCCGCACGAACCCCACCAGCGGCATGAAATCGTCGTAGTACGCCTTTGCGGCGTCGATGTCCGGCACGCCCAGACCCAAGTGATCCATCGGCATACGAGCACGGTACGCCGCGTTCGGTGCGGAGCCGGGTTGCGGGCGCGGTTTAGGTGCGCCGCTGCTGGCGATAGTGCGCTGTCTTGCTGCGGTTGCCGCAGCGGTCCATCGAGCACCAGCGGCGGGTGCCTGGCCGCGAGCGGTCGATGAACAGCAGCGTGCAGCCGGCGCAGGTGCGGACGCGTGCGAGGTCGGGGCCCGTGATCAACTCGACGCTCTTCCGAGCGATCTGGGCAAGCGCGCCGGTAACCGGATCGGGCCCGACCGACACGCGCGCGAAATCGGGTCCGATCTGCGGCGCGGCGACCGGGCCGCGCGCCCACTTGTTCACGAGCCGGAGATCGGACGCGCTCGGCCGGCCGCGCTCACGTGCGCAGTCGAGAAGCCGGCGGATCGCCTCTCGCAACTCGCGTGCGTCGTCGAGCAGCTCATGGCTGGCGCGCGGCGCGGTCGCGATCCCCGCCTCGGCGACCCAGCGGGACAGGTCGCGCGGAGCGGCCAGCCGTTCGGTCTGGCTCCCGGCGCGACGGCCGAGCGTCGCGAGGAAGTCCAGCGTCACATGCCCCAGACCGAAACGGAAATCACTCATCGCAGCACTAGTATAAGGGGTGTTGAAGACACCAGTTTAACCGGTGTACGCTGCCAGCCATGACGGCAGTGACGGCATGGCTGGCGAAGGCTCCCCGTGACCCCTGGCAACGCCGACTCCTGGCGGCGGGGTTCGCCGACGCGCTCGGCACGGGCTTGTTCCTGCCGCTGTCGGTGATCTACCTCACCCGGATCGTCGGGCTCTCCCCGGCGCGAGTCGGGCTCGGCCTGACGATCGCCGGCTCGCTGGCGATCGCCGCGTCGCCGTTGTCGGGAGCACTGCTCGGCCGGTTCGACGCGCGGAAGGTTGTGATCGGCTGCTTCGCGGCCAGCGCCGCCGGGTTTGCCGCCTACACGGCCGTCGGCTCGTTCGGTTCGTTCCTCGGCGTCGCGATCGTGGTCCAGTTCGCCGGCCGCATGGAGCGGCCCGCCACCGCCGTGCTGGTCCTCGGCGTGACCCCGCGGTCTAGGCAAACACACGCGCTCGCGTGGCAGTACTCGCTGCGCAACCTCGGTTACGGCGTCGGCGGCCTGCTCGCCGCGCTCGCGCTGCTGGCCCACGGCAAGACCCCGTTCGTGGTGCTGCTCGCGGCGAACGCCGCCTCCTACGCCGTGGCCGGCCTGCTCGTTGCGCAGCTGCCGGCGATCCGGCCGCCCGAGCGCGCCGACGGCAGCGCGGCCGGCTACCGGGAGGTCCTCCACGACCGCGCCTACGTGGGCCTGGCCCTGCTGAACGTGATCATGGCGCTGCACGACAGCCTCCTGCTCGTCGCGATGCCGTTGTGGATCGTCACCCGCACCAAGGCGCCGCTCCCGCTGACCGGGCTGCTGTTCGCGCTTAACACCGTCCTTGTCGTGCTGTTGCAGGTGCGGACCGCCCGCAACACGGCCGCGCCCGGAGGGATCGCCCGCAGCTACCGCACCGCCGCGGTTTCCTTCGTGCTCGCGTGCGGCGCCTTCGCCCTGGCCGCCGGAGCGCCGGCCTTCGCCGCTATCGTGCTGCTTATCGTGGCGCTCGGCGCGCTGACCAGCGCCGAGCTTGCCACCTCGGCAGGCGAGTTCGTCCTGTCCGTGCAGCTCGCGCCGGCCCGGCTGCGCGAGCGCTACCTCAGCGTTTTCAAGACCTCCATGGCCGTGCAGCAGGCAGCCGGGCCGCTGCTCGTCACCACCGTGCTCACCGGCTGGGGACGGCTAGGCTGGCTCGCGCTCGCAGTCCTGCTCGCCGCAGGCACGCTCATCAGTCGTCGGCTGGGCGCGCGCGAGACCGCCCGCCGCGCCTGTCCCGCGGCAACCACACCGCTCCCGCAGATGCCCGCCGCAGCCGATGAGCCTTACCCCGGCCCACGGCCGGTGCCGCCCGGCGTCCGCACCCCGACAGCAGAAGGCTGAACGTGCCGACGGTGCCTGAGAGATCACTTCACTCCGCGGGCCCGCATGCTGCCGATGGTGCACGGCCGCTAGCCAGCGAAGGAGACGGTCAGGACGTCAAGGCCGGCGATACGGTCAAAGTGCCGTAGATTGGCCGTTGCGATACGCCATCCGGCAGCAACAGCGGTCGCGGCGACAATCCTGTCGTGCGCCCCAGTGGCCTGCCCGGCGGCGGCAAGTTCAGCCCAGATGCGGGCGTGTGCACGAGCGGCCAGAAGCTCAAAGGGCAGCGGCGGAAACGCAGCTATGACCGCCTCGACGAAGGCCTCGCGGCGAGCACGGTGCTGCGTGGTCGCGCGATGCACGCCATGCAGCAACTCCGAGGCCGTAATTGCGGCGATGCCGACCTCCTCGTCAGGGCCTAGCTGTTCCGCCAGCCGCGCGCTCACCTCGGCCATGGCGCTGGCCGGCGGCAGACGCCGGACGGCGCGCTCGAGGTCGACGAAGACGGTGGTGTCTAGGAGCGTGCCCACGGGTCATCCGGGAGTGGCCCGACGTCGGCCAGCACGGCCTCCATGTCGTCCGCGAAACCAGGGTCGGGCAGAGCCCCGGCAGCGAGCAGCACCAGCGCCTCACGCAGCGGGCGTCCGCGCCGCGCGGCCAGCGAGCCGGACGCGGCATCGTCGGGGTGCACGATGACAAAGGCCGGCCGTTCGTGATTCACGACGATCACTCGCTCGTGACGGGCAACCGCGTCGCGTGCATGCCGCGGAATCCGTACCTCTTCGGCCCTGATCGTGATCATGCCTTCATCGTAACACGCTACCGTACGGAAGTGTACGGTTCTGTACGGAAACGGCCCCGGGATTCAAGGCCGGCCGATGACGTTGCTGGGGTGGCATCGATGCAACGGGAGGAGCGGCCGCGGCTGACCTGGGCGGGACTGGCCGGGCGGATCGGCTGCACCCCGAGCCGACACCGAGCCGAGCTGCTCTAGGCACCGGTCAAGCGGCAGCTACACCAGGCCCGCCTGCAGCGCCAGCCGGGTCAGGTCCGCGCGGCGGTGGCAGCCGGTCTTGTCACGAATCCGGTCCAGGTGGGAGCGGACGGTATTGACACTGATGAACAGTTGCCCGGCGATCTGGGCGTCAGTGCGTCCCTGGGCAACGAGGGAGACCAGTTCGCGTTCGCGGCGGCTGAGTTGCGCCGATTCGAGCGAAGCCTGCGGTGCAGGCGAGTCCGCGGTGGTGAGCATGGCCACGAACTCGACGGCAGTAGTGAGCGTCATCGCAGCGCCGCGCTCTTCGGCTTCCCGGACCTGATCCGGTTCCAGCGCCCCGGTCGCCTTACGCAGCGGCTCCTTCCGGCGGAGCGCATCGTCCTGCGGATCTGGTGTCCCGGCGCGCTGCGAGTGAGCGGCGAGCGCCGCCCACAGGGTGAGCGCATCGGCCCAGCGTCCCGTGGCGGCGCACAGGTGCCCGCAGTTGTCGATGCAGTTCAGCAGTTCTGTCTGCTCGCCGATCCGGGTGGCCACCTGGAGTGATTCGCGCAGGTGTTCCGCTGCGGCGGGCACGCGGCCCGAATCCAGGTCGACGCGAGCCATCAGTGTCAGCAGCGCGGCTTCTACTTGCAGGTCTCCCGCCTCCCGGCAGCGCGCCAGCGTGTCCGCGCAGTACCGCTCGCCGGCGCGGAGGTCGCCCGCGGCCACCAGGACCAGCGCCATGATGTTGCCGGAGACCCTGGCCATCGCACCTGGGATGGCTTCCTGATCGAGCTGCTGAGCCTGCCCGGCCCAGCCCACTGCGTCACTGATCTGGCCGGCGTAGTACGCGGCGATGGCCAGATTGGTGAGCGCTGCTGCCTGGCCCGCGGTGTAATCCAGTTGCCTGGCGACGTCCAGGGCGCGCTGCCCGTTCTCGATCGCCTGGGGGATCCGTCCGAGATTTGACTCGGCCACACAGCAGCCCGCCAGGCAGTCGGCCAGCGCTCGCGACGGCCCTTGGCCGGATATCGCGTCACGAACGGCCGTGAAGTGAGCGAGCCCGGTGGCGAAGTCGCCCAGGGCCATGGCCATGTGGCCGAGCCAGTACCGCGCAGCCGACCATTCATCGGTTCCCGGCGGGGCGTGCCCGGCGGCAGCCTGGAGCCACGGTTGCCCGTCAGCCATGCGGCCTCGCACCCGCCACCAGGGAGCCAGCGCCACCAGCAGCCGCAGCGCCGTGCCCGGATGGTGATCCTGGGCCCAGGCCAGGGCGTGCCGGGTGGTGGCGTCCTCAGCATCCAGCCAGCAGGCAGCGGCCAGTTCGCCGCGGCCGGTCTGCATCCCGGCCCCGGCCTGCTCCGCTACGGCCAGGGCGTACCGGGCCAGGGCGGCAGCAGCCTCATCGAGTTCACCGGCCTCAGCCAGCCGGTCCAGCCCATAGCCGCGCAGGGTTTCCAGCATGAGGTAGCGCGCCCGGCCATCCGCTCCAGTCCGCGGCGGTGCCAGCAGGGAGCAGTCCACCAGTTGCAGCACCACTGGCCCGGCGCCCGCACCAGCGACCACCTCGGCGCCTTCCAGCGTGAACGCCCCGGGAAACACCGCGACCCGGCGGTACACCCGGCGCTCAGGTTCGCTAAGCAGCTGGTAACTCCACTCGGCGGTGGCCGCGAGCGAGCGGTGCCGGGCAGCGACCGGGGCCCGGTCGGCGCGAGCCAGCAGAGCGAACCGCCCATCCAGGCGATCCAGCAACTGCGGCAGCCCCAGTGCCTCCACCCGGGCGGCAGCCAGCTCGATCGCCAGCGGCATTCCATCCAGCCTGGCCACCAGCCTGGCCACCGCCAGGCCAGTGTTGCCGCCGACCGTGAAGTGCGGATCCACCCGCCGGGCCCGGTCGGTGAACAAGGTCACCGCCTCGGACCGGGCAATCTCCTCCGGGTCGTCGCCGGCAGGCAGGTCAAGCGGCGGCAGCCGGTACCGGGCCTCCCCGGCGACGCCAAGCAGTTCCCGGCTGGTCACCATGATCCGCACATCGTCGGCCGCGCCCAGCAGCGCAACACACAGGTCGGCTGCCGCCTGGGTCACGTGCTCGCAGTTGTCCAGCACCAGCAGCAACTGCTGCCGGGCCAGCACCCCGGCCAGCAGATCCGTCGCCGGCACACCGGGCTGCTCCGGAACCCCCAGCACCGCGGCCACCACGGCTGGCACCTGCGCCGGCTCCTGCACGGCCGCCAGTTCCACCAGCCACACGCCATCAGCGAACCCGCCGCCCAGCCTCCCAGCCACCTCGGCGGCCAGCCGGGTCTTCCCCACCCCGCCGGGCCCGGTCACCGTCACCAGCCGGAACTCGCCGAGCAGGCCAGCCACTTGGTCCACGGCGTTGATGCGCCCGACGAAACTCGTCAGCGCAGGCGCGAACCCATGGGCCATCGCTTGTTTCATGCGCGGCGCAGCCCCGCAATGCGGGCGGCAGCTGCCCATCCGGCCAGCCCGGTATTCGTGCCCAGAGACATCGCAGTCCCCCAGTGCCCCGACGGTCTTGCCAAGCGTCGCACATGCGGCATCGAAGCAGCCTGCCCTTCACACCCATGATGACCGTTCCCCGGCGGCACCCGGTCCCCTCGAAGAAAGGGGCCATTCGGCCCCTGCCGGGGGGCCACCGCCGGCAGGCAGCCTGTCAATCGCCGGCCGGAACATCCTGGCCGCGCCGAGCAGACGGGGGGACCGCATTCACCACCAGCCCACCAGCGCACACCGCCCGCCGAGGGCAACGCAGCGTCGCGGCCCCGCAGTCACCCCTGACGCCTGCCCCGGCCCCGGCGGTGAACGCGAGCGAGAACGACGACTCAGAAATGTCCGATGCCACTGTTGGCAATTCCCCAGACAGACGAGGGAGACGATAATGAACGACAGTCAAGTCCCAGGCGGCTGGCC